>Ga0334901_1000626_pt1 | contig 46701 bp, 49 predicted proteins | sample GraSluR3_MG_3_FD_207216 | JGI IMG/M metagenome (GOLD analysis project Ga0334901, IMG submission 207216) | Sludge microbial communities from methane-producing bioreactor in Wageningen University, Netherlands - Granular Sludge_15_08-R3 | ecosystem: Engineered > Bioreactor > Anaerobic >...
GATAATATTGTAAAAATGGAATGGAGCACCTTTTAGGGACTCGTTGGCTTTTTTAATCACGCCAGAGAAATCAATCATCTGAATATTTTGGCAAAAAGAAATCAATATGTTTATGCAACGCTAGTAATTCCAAAATAAAAAACTGTCTCTATAAGACAGTGCGTGAAGGGATTACCAATGGATTTAGGCATGGCGGTGCTTCGCTATTCAAAATGAGCATTGCTTCTCACGAAGACAAAATAATCTTGAGTATGACAAATAATGGAGCCGCAGACTCAAAGATTAGTAAATCAAATGGCCTAAAAGGGATCGAAAATAGATTCCAGGATCTTGGCGGAACGGTTCATTTTGGGGCATCTAAAGAATCTGGCTTTACAATTATGGGTTCGCTTCCGATAAAATGGAGTTCCGAAGGGAATTGAGATAATGATTCGTATTATGATTTGTGATGATCAGAAGATTGTTAGAGAAGGGCTTAAAATGATCTTAAGCCTGCATGAAGAAATCCAGATCGTTGCTGAAGCAGAAAATGGTCAAGTACTGATCAATATGCTGCAAAACATATGCGCGGACGTGATTCTTATGGATATTCGGATGCCCGTAATGGATGGAATTGAAGCGACCAAACAAATTAAAACACATTACCTTCAAGTAAAGGTCATTATTCTGACGACATTCGATGAAGATGATTATATTTTCGACGGACTGAGGAATGGAGCGGATGGTTATATTTTGAAAGATTCCGGATCGGAGGAGATTGTCAGTGCGATTAAAGCAGCAAGTACCAACAGCATGCTGCTTAATGAAAAAATTGCGTGTAAAGTTGTTTCCGCTTTGCACACAAAATCAACTGCAGAACGTGATGCCGTCAAGGAAAAACTATCTCTTCTGACTCAGCGGGAACTGGATGTAGCGAATGAAGTGAAGCTTGGAAAAAGCAATCGCGCAATTGGACAAACATTATTTATTACGGAAGGAACAGTAAAAAATTATGTGTCACGAATCCTTGATAAGCTTGAATTGTCCAATCGTTCAGAGCTAGTGATCTGCATGCAGCAAATGAATGATTAGAATGATGAGTATTCAGACGGCTCAACCGAGAATATTCATTTTTTTGTATTGTTTTTTAAATTAAAAAAACCTGCCGATTAAGGCAGGTTCGCTGTGCTGATTGCTGAATGTCAGCAGTCACTATCGCAGCTGCTTTTTTTCACATTCTCGCTGATTTCCATGGCATTAAAGCTGAAGTTGCGGACATCATCTTTTGTAAGCTGCGGCGGAGCGGCAGAAACGCCAAGGATATTCGTTAAGAATGATCCTGGAATGACCGAAGTATCCAAATCAATTGTTAGAAAGTATTGATTCTTGCCGCATGTTGGTTTTGCATCAACGGCATGAATTGGAGTGGTCGAGAAGGCAAAGTCGACAAAGCCAATTTCATCGTCAGGTGTTGTGTTGAACAAGTCACCAATGGTAGAGAGCAACTGACTGGCATCACGGCTTTCACCAATCACCTTGCGTCCGTTGTCATTTTTCTTCCATACCCGAACAACTGCCGGGATACCGAAAATAATGCCTGCATTAATGATTCCAATAATGCTTTCTACTAAGGAAATGCTTTCCGGTTTCCATGTAACGGTGCCGTCAAGAACGACACGTGCGCATGGGTCCTGAACATTGACACTGACCTCGGCAAATTTATTGCTGATTTTCGGTCTTGGGCTGTCAGAATTAGAGGCTAATTGGTCTGATGCAAAATCATTCAGCAAACCAGAATGATTTGAATCGTTACCACCTTTACATTTGCTGCAACCGCAATTCACACTGTGAGTATCTTCTTCGAAGAAATCATAACCCACTGCTTATCAACTCCTTTGTTTTGATACTATATCTTATTGCACAGGGATCATATTGCATGGACAGTTCACGCAGTCGTTTCACACATTTTCGTTTGCTTGGTGTGAATTAACATAAATGACTACTCTGTTTGTCTATGCATCGTTACCTTGAAGACATAACATGTAGTATCAAAACCGAAAGGATGATTATCAATATGACATTAAGTAGATTGAGTGCATTGAGCAGCTTGAGCGGTTTGTCTGGGTTGAACAATTCAAAACTTCAGTCGGTGCTGGCAAAATTGGAACCTGGTGAAGTACTGGGTTCGGTTGTTCCTGCTAACGGCACTGCTTTGGCAGCCCCAACATTCCTGAATTATGACAAACTGACAGGGGTCGTAACCTTCTCCGTAACAGGAGTCACAACATATGTTCACGTTTCAGACATTCAAGTGATTACTTTAGCTACACCTTGACCAAATGAAAATGGCAAGCTCCGAACGCGTTGGGGGCTTGTCTTTTTTTTGGGTTTCAGTAAAGAGTCGTCACTGTTTCGAACGTATCAAGATGACTATTCCAATTTATTTTAAAAAATAAGGTGGTCCTACCACTCGTTTGACAGATTTTTCGGAAAAATTAGATGTAAAATGACAAAAAGAAAGAAAAATGCATTGTATCTTGGGACTGAAGTGTATGGAAGAGATAAAAAGAGGCGACCTTCAACAAAGCGATGGCGCCTTACTTCGAGAATAACGAGACTGTTCATTGTTTATAACGCAATTCAGCCCACCAGTAAACGTGCAGGTTAATTATAAAGTGTAAACGGTTTAACTTGAAAGGGACCATGCAATTTTTGTGTGGAATGGGAAAAGGTCTTTCTTGATGATGGTGTTTCGGGAACAACGATTCTTGAACGAGAAGCAATGAAAATTTCTCCGAATAGAATTAACTATGCCAAACAGAGGTGTGTCATCATATCTGTTTGGTTTTTTAATTCAATGACAACATACCCACACCTTTTCCAGCCTGTATCTATACAAAAATACTCGTGACAAATGCAGTACATTTGCGAACTGAGCCCGTTAAGGATTCTTTAATGTTTGTCATCTATGATCAGTTTGGAAAACGGAAGGGATGTGCGGGAAACGATGAAAGGTTTGAATAAGCAATTCGCTGCGAGTCTTATTCTAGTCATGGTTGTCGCCGTTGCTGCAGCGGTTTTTTCAATTACGAGCAGCTTATCATCCACACATTCGGCGAAAAACAGTCAGGGAATGGGGCAGACCCACGCTATTTCCGATGCAGGAACAGGCAACGGCACCGGAGCGCAAATGCCTGCAAGGAAGCAGGGGAAAATTTCGACGAATAGCAAATCTGCGACGCATAATCCGCCGAACGTGAAGAGTCAAAATGCTCCGCAGAATGGAAAGAGTTCTAAAAATGGCCGCCCATCAGGAAATGCTGTGGGTGGGCAAACGGTTAAGAATGGTGCTAATCATTCAAATGGTCCACCTCATTCGGTCTCTTCCGGATCCGGCGGTTCAATGCTAGGCCAGCAAACCGGAACGCAAAGCGGCCTATCCAACAATTTAATTACTGTTTACTCGATTTTATATCTAATCGTGATCATCACGTGCTTTGTTTTGAACAGAAAAAGAAAAATTAGGGTGCATAAACAAACAATAAAAGCATTAATGGGTTCGCTCTTGGTCGTCGCACTCTGTACGAGATTAGCATTGGCACCATGGATTTCGGGTCACATGGATTTAATGCTCTTCCAGAACTGGGCTCAATCCGCGGCTTCCGGATTGACGAATTTTTATCAAAGCAGTCATGCTGATTATCCTCCCCTTTATATCTATGTTCTTTATGGAATCGGAAAAGCGGTCACTCTGCCTGGATTGAGTGGCGGATATACGTTATTACTCAAACTTCCTTCAATTCTTGCCGATGTGCTGACCGCCTGGTTGATCTACCATATCGCAGGGAAGAAGGGGCATGAATGGCTTGGGCTGGCTGCAGGAGCTTTTTATCTTTTTAATCCTGCAATTTGGATGGATTCAGTGATTTGGGGACAGGTGGACTCATTTTTCACCTTAATTATTGTTCTTGCACTGAATTGCTTAATTAAACGCAGATATTTTCTCTCAACGGCGCTCTTTGCGGCATCAGTCATGATGAAGCCTCAAGGAATTATTTTTCTCCCGCTGCTCGCTTACGTGTTTATTCGCGATCGAAAGATAGGCAAAGGTTTTCTCGCACTCGGCTGGTACGCATTGATTACAGCGCTTATTGCGCTTCCATTTTCTTTTCATGCAAGTGGTGGTGCCTTATGGCTTGTTCAGCTGATGAAACGAACGATCAGTGAATATCCTTACGCGTCGGTAAACGCCTTTAATTTTTTCAGTTTAATCGGAGGTAATTTTCAATCGGACAGCGCGGAACTCTTTATCTTCAGCTATCACACATGGGGAATGCTTGCCATTGTTCTTATTTCTCTTGTGTCCTTATGGATGGTACTGCGCAAGCATTCGATCCGGATGGTGATGATCGCAGGCTTAATACAAATTGCCGGTGTCTTTACCTTCGCAACCGGTATGCATGAACGCTATTTGTATCCTGCAATGGCACTAGCACTCATCTGCTGGCTAATTACTGAAGATCATCGATTCGCGGTGCTTGCGATCGGCTATAGCTTCACGAACTTTATGAATCTTTATTTCATTTATTTTCTATCTGGAACTATGGCAGCTTCGTACAGTGTGCCGCTTGTTGTCACTTCGTTAGTCAATGTATTGCTGTTTGGGTATCTTGTCTGGACAGCATTCACTGTAAGACAAAAAAGTGGATTAAGTTAAGGATTCTTTAAGAATGGGTTGGCATAATGACGATATACAAGAAACCCGTGCTGACGAGCGTGGGCGTTGAGCTTTTGGTTGACTAGGAGGAATGTAAGATGAACTTATTTAAAAGCAAACGCATTGATTTTTATTTAATTGGTGTCATTCTTTTTTCAGGATTTATGAATTTCTTCCTGCTTAATAAAGCAGATACAAATGAGTTTTACACAGTAGCTGTAAAGAGTATGATGAAAAATTTCCATAACTTTTTCTATGCATCATTCGACCCTGCAGGCTTTATTACGGTTGACAAGCCACCCGTTGCGCTTTGGCTGCAGACCATAAGCGCCAAATTGTTTGGATTCAGTAATTTCAGTGTACTGCTTCCCGGTGCTGCCGCAGCGGTTGTGTCAACAGTGATTGTATACCAAATGGTGAAACATAAGGCTGGCAAGCTTGCCGCATTTATTTCAGGAATCATCATGTCGGTCACGCCGATCTTTATAGCCGTAACACGAACAAACAACATGGATAGTATTCTGATCCTTTGTTTGGTCATTGCGGCATGGGCAGTGGTGAAAGCAGTATCTATGACTAGATTTCGCTGGCTTTTACTAAGCGTTGCCATGATCGGTATCGGTTTTAATGTGAAAATGTTTGAAGCATTTATGATTGTTCCGGCGATTTATCTTTTTTACTGGGTCGCTATGAAAATCAATTGGAAGAAAAGAATTCTCCATCTTCTTGCTGCAACGGTTGTTTTGGCAGGAGTCTCTCTTTCGTGGGCGGTTATTGTTGATACTACTCCTGCCAGTAAGCGTCCCTATGTCGGCGGAAGTCAAACCAACTCGGTTCTTGAACTTGCTCTCGGTTATAACGGTATATCACGATTGACCGGTCAGCAAGGCGCCGGAGGGCAGAAATCGGGAACGATGCCGAAAAGGTCAAGTAGCACGAAAGCGCAAACCGGAGCGAACTCATCTGCGAATGCATCAAATGCGAATGCTTCTTCCGGAGGAAACAGTTTTGGAAGAGAGATGGGCGGAACCCCTCCTGGCGGCAATCGCGGCGGTGGTCAGGGATCGATGTTCGGAACCGGAAGTGCCGGACCATTGCGCCTCTTTTCAAAAGAATTATCCGGACAAGCAAGCTGGCTTCTACCATTTGTACTTTTCGGTGTTATTGCAATTGTGGCTGACTGGTTTCGGCGCAGAAAGCTGGATGAAAAGCACACCTTTACTATTTTCTGGCTTGCTTGGCTCGTTCCGGCAATGGTCTTCTTCAGCATCGCCGGTTTCTTCCATCAATATTATTTAAGTTTGATGGCACCCCCGATTGCGGCGCTGGCCGGTATCGGTTTTTCTTATCTGTGGCGAGACTTCAGTGATGCAAAAAGCTACTGGAGCGGCTATCTTCTTCCGATCGCATTTGGTGCAACACTTCTCTTTGAGGCAGTAATTTTCTATCAAAACAATATCGGAACCATATGGACTGTGCTGCTTATTATTGCCGGGATACTAACAACAGGATTTGGGATCGTCTGGCGAGTGGCTGAGCGGAAGATTCAAGGTGCAATCGCCGGAACAAGTGTCCTGTTGATGCTGCTTGCTCCATTGTATTGGACACTCCCATCAACGTTTAATCAAACAAACAGCTCGACGCCAATTGCCGGACCTAGTTCAACACAGTCTGGGATGGGCGGCGGTCAAATGGGAGGTCAACGTCCGGGAAGCGCGTCCTCAGGTGAGAATGGCTTCCCCGGTGGTGGACCTGGCGGCAGTCAAGGAGAAGCACCATCGATCAATGGCGAGTCTGGTGCACCGGGAGCTTCGCAAGGCGCTAATGAATGGTCACAAAGCCAATCCAAACAAACGTCGTCAAGCAGCAATTCAAATCGAAGCATGAGTCGTGGTGGCGGAATGCGGCAGCAAGTCAGTACTAAATTGCTCACCTATTTGCGCAAGCATTACACAGGTGAAAAATTTATTCTTGCAGTTCCGAGTGCTCAATCCGCATATTCCATCATGATGAAAACAAACTATGCGGTTATGGCGATGGGGGGATTCGCAGGCAGTGATCCTGCATTAAGCGTGAGCAAATTGGAAAAGATGGTGAAGGCTGGAGAGATTAAATACTTCCTGATTTCCGGAAATCAAGGCGGCGCGCAGAACTCATCGGTAACCAATTGGATTAAGAAGAACTGCACAGAAGTAAAAGCCAGTGAATGGTCGAATTCGAGTTCAAGCAGTCAAAACGGATCAGGAGGGCAATCAACGCTCTACGTCTATAACAAATAAGAAATAATGCAGTGCGTTATAAAAGAAAAAGGAGGTACAGCCATGACAGTTAAATATTCTATAGTGGTGCCGGTGTTCAATGAAGAAAAAGTGATCTACGAATCCTATAAGCGATTGAAAACAGTCATGGATCGGACGTATCAAGCTTATGAGCTGCTGTTTGTCAATGACGGCAGCCGTGACCGGACTTCCGAACTGCTCAATTATATTTCCGAAGGGGACACGAACGTGAAAATCATCGAGTTCTCACGTAATTTCGGACATCAGATCGCAATTACAGCGGGCATGGATTACGCGATTGGTCAGGCTGTCGTTGTTATCGATGCGGATCTTCAAGACCCACCCGAATTGATCCTGAAAATGATTGAAAAATGGGAGGAAGGCTATGATGTTGTTTACGGAAAGCGAGTGGAACGAAAAGGTGAAACCTTTTTTAAGAAACTCACGGCATCGCTTTTCTACCGAACACTGAAAATGTCAACAGACATTGACATTCCGCTTGATACAGGCGACTTCCGCTTGATCGACCGGCGCGTATGTGACGAAATGAAGCGCATACCCGAGAAAAATCGGTTTATACGCGGGCTTGTCAGCTGGGTCGGTTTTAAGCAAACGGCGATTGAGTATGTTCGTGATGAACGGCTGGCCGGTGAGACCAAGTATCCGTTGAAGAAAATGCTGAAGCTTTCAATCGACGGTCTGACCTCGTTCTCATATAAGCCACTGAAATTGGCCACTTATGGCGGTGCATTTCTTTCTTTAGCTGGATTTGTTTACATGATTGTTGCCCTCTCGTTAAAGCTGTTTACATCGAGTACTGTTCCAGGATGGACATCGCTCATCGTTATTCAGCTCTTGTTCAGCGGATTCACCTTGTTTATTCTTGGCGTGATTGGCGAATACATCGGTCGAATCTATGATGAAACGAAAGATCGTCCATTGTACATTATCAAGGAAGCCAAAGGATTCGGTGCCGCCAAACGAGTGCGCTCCATATCCAGTGTCAAGCACGGCTAATCATTACCCATCGTATAGAAATAAAAAGTCCGAATAGACATATCGTCTGTTCGGACTTTTTTGCACAACTAAGAAAGTAAAAAGATTTAGAGGAATTTAGTGTAAGTGGTCTGGCAAATTAGGGAGCTTTGACTAATGACGTTCACTTCCTGTGAGTAACGTCGAAGTCACTGCATCGTGCGGTAGTGCGTCCTGTGGGGAACCGGACACTCAGGTAAGCGCCATGATGCATATAACCGGAAAAATTACGCTTATTTTACTCGTTACTTAATTAAGGACCGGAATGCTTTATGAAATAGAAATGTCTGTTCAAACACAAGGTTGATGATTAAAAACCGCATTTGGAGCAAAGAAGCTTTCGATAAAAGAACTTTTGCTTACTAAGCATATGTCCTGAATGCAACGCGAAAGCCATCACGTCCTGCGGAAGCAAGGAAGTGATGGCTTTTTGTCCGGTTTTTCTAATGTGACAACATGTCAATGAACAGTTAAATCTGTTCCAAAAACACCGATTACTTGTCCGGATTGGAAAATAGGAAAGGACAGCGTAACGCACGGCTGCTTTGTAATCGCAGAATAGTAGGGCTTTGACACATATGGCGAACCCTTCATTGCCTCCAAAAACCAAGTTCGCGCACCGGCGTTTGCAAGAGCAGCTGCCGGCTCTGAATAAACAAATGACCCGTCGGGAAAATTCGACCAGACCGCTTCAAGTTCGGGATAACTTTCCTTAAGAATGCTCAGGATCCTTTTATGCTGTGCAGGTTCAATAGGCGCGAGCGGGTGTTCCTCACTGAATTGCAGGATTGACTGCTTCATCGATTTCAGTTGATTTACGTTGATTTGAATGGCCATACGTTCATCCTGTTGAATCGAGTTATGAAGCTCATTTGAGGTGCCAATTAGCAGTTTGTTCAATGCCAGCATTTGATCAATGCTGGTGAATTGGTTCGACACGTCTTGTTCAACTGTTTCTGCCAGCGCTTGATTCGTCTGTGTCATCGCTGAAATTTGATTAATTAGATCAGAAATTGTGGAGATGCTTCCGGTTTGTTCATGAACGGAAGCCGCGGATTTCTTACTGCCGAGCATGATCGTCTCCAATTTTTCTTTAAAGTCGCTTAAGTTTGCGACAATGTGCTGCAATTTTTCTGATCCTTTGTCAATTTCGGCTGTTTCCTTATTGACACGTTCAGTCGATCGACTGATTTCCTTCTGTATCAGTTGTGTGGTCTGTTTTGTGTCGTGCACCGCTTGCTGCGTTTCAGAAGAAAGTTTGCGAATTTCAGACGCGACAACGGAAAATCCTTTTCCTGCTTCGCCTGCCCGGGCAGCCTCAATAGCAGCGTTTAGCGAAAGAATATTCGTTTCTTCGGAGATGGAACCGATCAATTGGAAGACTTGGTCTATTTTTCTTGAATGTGCGACAAGCTCATTCATTTGACTCATAAGCTCGCGATGACCATTTAAGATGCCTGACATGGTCTTTTCTAATCCGCTGACCGCTTCTAAAGAAGAACCAAGATCTTGATAAGCCTGCTCGCTGTCTGCTTGCACACTGCTCACAATTGAAAGTATTGTTTGTGCGGAGTTTTGAATTACATGCATTTGTTCATTAACTTGCGCTGCGCTTTCAGCAGTATGCGTTGTATGTCTTTTGAACTCTGAAACACTGGTTTGGCTTGAACTAGAGGACTCGTTCAAAGCCTCTGCAGCGAGCTTCAGCTGTTCGACAACGCCTTTCAGCTGATCGGCAGCCACTTGTATTCTGCCCATTGAATTACGGTTGTTTGAATGATTTTGTGAATGGATTTCATTGTGCTGCTGCTTTCTTTTAAAAAGGATCAGGGGAAACACCTCCACGTGATACAAGCAGGTATGTAAAAAAATCACTATTTTATACAAAAGTATATCATTATTTGGTGTAATTTTCTCATTGTTTAAATAATAAGAATGAAACCTTAGTTTCAGAATTAAGAAAAACAGCTTTTCAAAAAAACAAAGGTCTATTCGATTGGATGGCTCGTATACATGTTAGTACAACCCATAGGGATTTACGAGGAGGGTACATTATGTATCGTCGAACATCATTCGTTTTGGCTGGCGCTTGTCTTGCAGTATCGATGGCGCTGCTTGCAGGTTGCGGCGGCATGGCTGATCGTGAACCGGATAGCGTTAAGTATGTAAACAGCAAGTCCGATTTGGTTAAAACCAGCAAGCATCAGGAATTTACTGAAAGAGTCTTGTATTTAACTGATGCCAATGGATTTGTTGTCCCACAAATGGTCGGTTTGCCGAAAACAAATGCGGTGACAAAGCAGGTATTAAACTATTTGGTTGCTGACGGACCGGTCTCCAACTTGTTACCAAACGGATTTCAGGCAACACTGCCTTCGGGGACGGAAGTAAAGAATGTATCTACAGATCAAAGGGGTAATGCAACAGCTGATTTTTCTAAGGACCTGCTTGATACACCCGCAGCGAGTCAGAGGCAAGCCATTCAGTCTATTGTCTGGACGCTCACTCAATTTCAGGCTGTAAAATCAGTGACAATCACAGTTGACGGCAAAGCAATGGAAGCATGGCCGTCAACTAAAAATGTAGTTGGCAGAGGACTTACACGTGCGGACGGGATTAATCAAGTCACCGGCGATGTGGCTGATGTCAGCGGCAGTGAACCGCTTACGGTCTATTATATGGCTGCCAACAAAGGAAAAACCTACGATGTTCCGGTAACAGTTCGTGGGACTGTCGGTTCGGATCGCGTAACCGGCCTCGTCAATGCACTCATTCACGAACCGGCGGCAGGGGCACTCATTTCACCGATGAACCCCGATATTCAGTTGACTGAAAAACCGCAAATCAAGAATGGAACGGTATATCTCCATTTTAACAGTGCTATTTATGATAATAAAAAGGCGAAGACAATCAATGATCAAGTCGTTCGCAGTCTTGTTCTCACACTTACAGGGGACCCAGCGATTCAAAAGGTGTCGATACAAGTAGGGCATGCGACAAAGATGACTTTGGAATCCGGGAAAACATTATCCGGAGCGGTTTCTCGCGATTGGGTTGATGCGACCGGCCTGTAATTTAATTAATGAAAATATGGTATAGTAAGAGGAGCAGACAGGGCTTCTCTTCTTTTTTGCACTAGGTGATTAAACGATGAGGTTGTTTATTGGCTCATTTGCACTGAATGAGTCAATAATAGTATGAACAACGAGATCCTTTAACAAAGCTGATTGCTAAAAAAGGAGCCCTAATAATGGACACGGGGGCAATTGAAGTAATGAGACCAGACGGCAGAGCAAGCGACGAACTAAGGTCTATTCAAATTCAACCGGATTTTATTATTCATCCAGAAGGTTCGGTACTTATTTCGGTAGGCAAAACAAAAGTGATTTGCAATGCGAGCATTGAAGACCGCGTGCCGCCTTTTTTGCGTGGGCATAAAAAAGGGTGGGTTACCGCAGAGTATGCGATGCTTCCTCGCGCCACGCCTGAGCGCAATATGCGTGAATCTACTAAAGGAAAAGTGACCGGCAGAACCATGGAAATTCAGCGTTTGATTGGCCGCGCGCTGCGTTCCGTTGTCGATCTTGAGGCGATGGGCGAACGCACATTGTGGATTGATTGCGATGTCATCCAAGCGGACGGAGGTACGCGTACCGCGTCCATTACAGGTGCTTTTGTCGCGGCGGTACTGGCATTCAGACATGCACTTGAACGGAAGCAGATCAGCCATATGCCGATCAGATCCTATCTTGCAGCGACCTCGGTGGGCATCCATCCGATCTATGGTCCGTTATTGGATCTCTGTTATAAAGAAGATTCGACTACTGATGTTGATATGAACATTGTCATGAACGGTCGCGACGAATTTATTGAAATTCAAGGAACCGGCGAGGAAGCGACCTTTAGTGAAGAGGAATTGGCGAAACTGCTTTCACTTGCAAAAAAAGGAATCCATGAATTGATTGAAGCAGAAAAAACCATTCTTGGCGATTTAGTTGTCGAACAAAAGGTGGGAACAAATAAGTGATTAAAGTATTGATTGCCTCAAATAATCCAGGAAAAATAAAAGAATTTAAAGCACTGCTTGCTGAATTCGATGCAGAAGTTTTTTCTTTAAAAGATATGGATATTCACACGGATGTACCGGAAACTGGAACAACATTTCGTGAGAATGCTGCATTAAAAGCGGAAGCATTATCTCAAGAGACAGGCATGATCACCTTGGCAGATGATTCAGGGCTGTGTGTCGATGCGTTAAACGGCGAACCGGGGATTTTTTCCGCACGCTACGCAGGTCTGGATAAGAACAGTGAGCATAATATTGATCTGTTGTTGAAAAAACTTGCAGGCGTGCCTGAAAGCGAGCGAACAGCACATTTTGTCTGTGTACTCGCAATCAGCAAGCCCGGCCAACCGACTCACTTTGCCGAAGGCCGCTGTGACGGATTCATCACAATGGAACGACGCGGAGAAGATGGGTTCGGTTATGATCCGCTATTCCTGATTCCGGAACGGCAATTGACCTTTGCACAAATGGGCGATGATGAGAAGAACAAGATCAGCCATCGTGCTCGTGCATTGAAGCAGTTGCAAGAACGATGGACAAGCTGGGTTGGTGACACTGAATGAAGTGTTTAATTGTCAGTGATACCCACGGTTTTACTCATGAATTAGCTGAGTTGAAGCAACGCTATGCAAGCAAGGTCGATTTTATGATCCATTGCGGCGATTCCGAACTGCAGCCGGATTGTCCGGAAATGGAAGGCTTTGCAGCAGCTGTTGAAGGAAACTGTGATTATCCTGGTGCTTATCCTAATGAATGTGTGAAAAAGATTGGTGGATTGACCTTTCTTGTTGCGCATGGGCATTTGCTCGGCGTCCGCCAATCTCCCGCACGACTATGCTACCGTGGACTTGAAGTGAAGGCGAATGTTGTTTGTTTTGGTCACACACATTTTGCCGGTGCATTCCAAAAGGACGGTATGATTGTGATTAATCCCGGAAGTTTGCGGCTTCCGCGTAATTATCAAGAAGGAACATTCGTTATTTTTGATTATGATAATGAACAAAAGACTGCTCAAGCCACTTATTATACGTTTGACGGCAAGCCGGTTGACGCATTTTCCCAATCGTTTAAGCTGAAGAAATAAATGTGATCAATAGAAAAGAGAGTCGGATATCCAGTCCGGCTCTCTTTTTGTCGCGGAAGCGACACCGCTGCGTTTAGGGAGTGATGAGGAGGGGCACTCATATGGCGGTTATCAGACATCATGAACTTTTTGCCTGATAATACATATTATGTTGGTTCAAGTCTTTTGAATGGGGATATGAACGAGCCAAATCGCCTTTTTTGCACCTTTTGAATAAATTGGGTAAAATCGTATCTCATGTTGTCGTTACGGACATACTGCCGATGAAGGTCATTCTTGATTCGGAGTAACGAGGTGATGGACATGGAGGGTAATTTTTTTAAAGGTGCGTTATGGGCAATGGTGATCTGCATACCATTTTGGGTCATTGTCATCAGCCTGATGATTGCGTTCTGGTAAGCTCTATTTGTTTGATTGTAACAATTAGAGAAAAGGCAGGAGTGCAGCAAGAGCTACAGCATTGGGAAAAAACAAATAATAAAGAAAAAACATTATTATAATAAAATATTTGCAAATTTGTAGAATTTTTGTTCATTCTCTGTTATGCTAAACTTGTAACTCGTGAAAGTAATAACCCCCCTTTTAGGATCTTGAGAAAGATCCTTTTTTTTGTTTCTGCACTTGGTTGCTGTTCATTTAAAAATTTTTGGGTGATTTTTTAAAAACAAAAAACTTGTGCTTATTTTATTCCAAGTTATATAATATGAATTGCCTTCTGTTTCTGATATGTAACATCCTTTTTTCGCTTCTCAATAATTTGAGAGGCTTTTTTTCTGCCCTTTTTCTGTAAAAATAATGAAAATAGTCAGTTCGCAGTTATTGGATTGCTCACGCGCACATACTAATGCCGAGGTGAACAAGATGCGAACAATGTGGAAAGGCTCCATACAGTTTGGGCTCGTCTATATTCCCGTCAAATTATATACAGCGACCGAAAATAAAGACGTTCGCTTACGAATGCTGCATAAGGAGTGTATGGCACCGATTAATTATACACGTACCTGTTCGAAATGCGGAAAAGCAGTCGAGAATGAAGCAATAATTAAAGGATACGAATATTCGCCGGGGCAGTTTGTACCAATCAGCGAACAGGAACTAAATGATCTCCAAGAGGACGGAGACAAGCATGTAGAAATAATTAATTTTGTGAAATTAGATGAAATTGACCCCATATATTACGAAAAATCCTATTTCATTGGTCCGGACAGTGGTAATGGTTTGCGCGCGTTTTCTTTATTGAAGCAGGCTATTCAGGATTCAAATAAAATCGCGATTGCTAATATTATCATTCGCTCAAAACAGCATCTTGCTGCAATCCGCAGCTTTGAGAACGGAATGCTGCTTGAAACATTGTATTACCCGGATGAGGTCCGCAGTGTCAGTGAGGTTCCCGGCCTCGGTGACCTGAAGACAGATAATGCACCGAAAGAAATGATGATTGCGAATCAGTTGATTGATCAGCTGACAACTGTTTTTCAACCGGAGCATTATAAAGACGACTACCGATTAAAGCTGGAAAAATTAATTGAAGACAAGGTTTCAGGGATGCCTGCAAAACAGAAGAAAGGTCGTGCGCAACAACCGAATGTCGTCGACTTGCTTTCCGCACTTGAAGCAAGTGTAAAGGAAACCAAACCAAAAAGAAAAACAACCGCACGCCGGAAAAAGACGGTCTAAACGATGAATCTTCAACCAATTGTACCCTTCGAACCGATTCGTGAAACGGAAATTCCAACCGGAGTGAATTGGATTCATCAAGTGAAATGGGACGGCATACGCATCTTAACTTATTACGATGGACATGAACTGCGACTGTTTAACCGAAGAAAAAATGAACGAACGAAAAACTATCCTGAACTTGATATCATTCGTCAAAACACGAAGGCGAATTCATTCATCCTGGATGGGGAAGTTATTGCGTTGGATTCTCATGGAAAGCCATCTTTTCACGAGGTCATGAAGAGGGACAGCGTGCACAATCAGTCACGTATTCCAATGCTGATGCATGCCGTTCCTGTCTTTTATATGGTCTTCGATTTGATTTTCTGTAATGGAGAATGGGTTAATGAGCGATCACTTTGTGAACGCATAGAACTGTTGAAGAAATGGCTGCCGGTGAGTGATCAAGTTCAACTTGTGCCGATGTTTAAAGATGGTGAGTCACTGTTTGCATCTGTAAAGGCGCGGCACATGGAAGGCATTGTTTCAAAAGAACAAAACAGCACATACCTTATTAACGGTAAAAATGAAAATTGGCGAAAAATTAAAGTGACACGTGATTTAATCGCAATTGTTGGAGGAGTAACCAAAAGATCGGGTACAGTTAATGCTCTGCTTCTCGGATTGTATGATTCAGGAAGACATTTTGTTTATATTGGACATGTGGGGACAGGTAAATTAACAGAAGAAGATTGGAAATTGGTTACTGTGCTCGCCAACCGATTGAGACGAGAAGAGAATCCGTTTGTTAATCGAGTGGACCGAAGTGCGGAAGCACAATGGATGCAGCCTCAGCTTACTGTCAAGGTTGCGTATCAGGAATGGACAGCTAGCGGGGTACTCAGACAGCCGAGCATACAGGCTTTTGTTCATGTGAGTCCCGAACAATGCAGGATTGAGGAGATGAATGAATGAAAACAGCGGAATCGATTTTGTTGGATCGTAGCATCCAGATTACCCATCCGGAGAAGCCGATATGGCAGCATCCATTAATAAATAAACAACAATTCATCGACTATTTAAATAGAGCGGCACCGATGATGCTGCCGTTTTTATCTGATCGTGCGTTAACCGTTATCCGCTTTCCGCATGGTGTTCCCGGAACGTCTTTTTTTCAAAAGAATTGTCCGGATTATGCACCCGAATTCATTCGTACTTATGAAGAGGACGGGACTCGCTACATTGTGTGTCACGACGCGACAACTCTGGTCTGGCTTGGCAATCAACTTGCTGTTGAATATCATATTCCTTTTCAACAGGTAGGAGAGGAACAACCGAAAGAAATTATTTTTGACCTAGACCCACCTGATCGCTCGGCGTTCCCGCTGGCAATTAAGGCAGCAGTAGCGATGTCCGTGCTTTTCGAGCGTCTTTCCATTGTCAGCTTCCCAAAATTGTCAGGAAGCAGAGGGATTCAGATCCATATCCCCATTTCAGGACTTGGGCTCAGCTATTCAGACACGCGATTATTCACTAAATTCATTTCCGATCTTCTCGTGAGTCAGTCACCGGAACACTTTACAACCGAGCGATTGAAAAAGTATCGGGGCGGTCGGCTTTATATCGATTATGTTCAGCATGCAGAAGGAAAGACAATCATCTGTCCCTACTCTCCCAGAGGCAAGGAAGGCGCAACCGTAGCAGCTCCATTGTTTTGGGATGAAGTAAATGATGCGCTCCGTATTGAATTATTTACGATTGCGACGGTACTGGAACGTATTTCTAAAGGGATCAATCCGATGCGTGGTTATTTTGAACAAAGAAATGAGTCGTTGCTTCCGATCATTAAGCATCTGAAAAGTGTTAGATGATAGGATTTCAAGGTTCCCAAATGACCATAATGGTATGCTATACTGAAAAAATCAATAGCATTGTGAGGGGGAGCTTGAAATGTGTACAAGTTTGACACTTGAAACAACGGATGGGCATCACCTGTTTGGCAGAACGATGGACTTTGCAATGGATCTGGGTCAGACGATCACCATTATGCCGAGAAATTATTCTTGGATGTCTGCAGCTTCTGGAAATCGTATAAAAACTAAGTACGGAATAATCGGAATGGCATCGGTTTCAGACGATTTTGTTGTGTACGCAGACGGTATGAATGAGGCCGGCTTGACTTGCGCAACACTCTATTTCTCGGGTTTTGCATCTTACAATGCTGTGCGTGGTCAGGGAATGGAGGCAGTTGCCCCTCATGATTTTGTGCTCTGGAGCTTGTCCCAATTCGGCAGCATTACAGAACTAAAAGAGGCACTTGCTCATGTCACATTTGTAGACTTTTTGGTTGAACAGATGGGTGTTATCCCGCCGCTTCACTGGATTCTATCTGACAAGACGGGCAAAAGTATTGTTGTCGAGCCACTGGAAAAGACGATTAAAGTCTATGACAATCCGGCTGGTGTCATGACAAACAGTCCTGATTTTTCGTGGCATTTAACAAATCTGAGACAATATATCGGATTACAGACGAACCAGCTGCAACCTGTTCGATGGGAAGGATTGGAATTGTCTGCATTCGGCCAAGGTTCTGGATCAGTCGGTTTGCCCGGAGATTTCACACCACCGTCTCGATTTGTGCGTGCCGCCTACTGGAAAAATAATATTACTGGTATCGAAACGGAACGTGATGGTATCAACGGACTCTTTCACATTTTATCAACATGCGATCTTCCAAAGGGAGCTGTTGTGACTCCGGACGGTTTAGAGGATGTGACCATCTATACTTCTGCAATGTGCATTGAATCGGGTACTTTCTATTATCATGGATATGATAACCGGCAGATTACAGCCATTCATTTGTTTCATGAAGACTTGGACGCTCATTCGATTAAAACCTATCCATTCATACGTGAGCAAGCCTTCCATTACGAAAATTAATCACATCGTTTCGTTCATTAATATAAACTGAAAGCTCTAGAATGAACTGACCTCCAAAAGTTGGACCACAATGCTAACTTTTGGAGGCTTTGGCTTATCTAATGATTGAAAGAATATTTTTTTCATTTTCGAACAGACAGAGATGCGAGATGCGGTTCACAGTGTACTGATGCCGCGAGCAAATCGCCCGATGAAAAGGACATCAGCAAAATCAAGCACGTCACAATTAATGTCTTCATTATCCCTTAAAATCAATGAACGATCGGTCAGAAGTTTCGACTTTCCGGCAAAAAGACGTCGATCTTTCATTTGTACGATGACACGGTCTCCCTCGATAAACATGCGGCGCGGTTCGATAATCCATATGTTGAAGTTCTTAATGCCAATGTAATCGACAAGAGCAACGTCACGGTTATTGAGAGCGAACGTTCCTGAAAAAATACGTTCGTTATCATGAATGGCATAGGGATAAAAATGATTCCGATCATTTATTTTTGAGGGAATTAATTGATCACACTTCAAGTCAGTGACAAAAGGGAGCCTTACAATACGTGTTGGTTCCAGTTGAATTTTAAAAACCTCCAAATAATCAATCACAGAAGATAAACAAAATGCTGCCGTATCTTTAAGATTGGCAGCTCGGCAAAAATAATTGGACTAATAACAGCTTGTCAATCAGCAATAGTTTCCAGCAGATCATGTTGTTAATTATTATGAACCAAGCAAGCGCAGGAAGCAACCTTCGCTCATTTAAGATACTGTTTGCTTGCTTGTGCAAATTACGTTAAATCATCATCTAATGAAATAGGGAGAATAAGTAGTAAACAGCTACAGAAATAATGATAATGCCGAAAAGAATTATGTACAGCTTATGGTAATTCGCAGGAGGTGCTGTACGATCCAGCTCTTCAACATCACTGACCTCAAGAACACTATCGAACTCCCCGTCATCTTTATACAGATTAAATTCAATGACATAGGTAATTCCGGATTTTGTTTGATAGGACATATTTTCCAAGCCAACAATATCTTCCCAATATAAGCGTCGAAATTCTCGCTGTCCACCGGTTATCCGTGCACAAAGTTCATCAAGCTCATGCGGTTTAAATGTGTTGCCTACCAGTTTCTCAAGTTGAGTCAACATGTTCATGCCTCCCATGATTCCCATAAGGAGAGTATATGACTATATCGCCGTTTTTCTGACAGCTATCAGTAAGTAAACAGAATTTGTTATATACCTTCCTAAAAAGAGCAATCAATTTGTTATGTGGCTGTAATCAAATGAGAACAGTTATGATACATGGCTGTTATATAAAATTGGTAAATTTATAGTCAGACGGAAAACAAAGGATGTTGAACATGAAAAAAATCATTTTGTTAATCGCCATGATCGCTGTTCTGTTGGCCGGAATTCCGGAGAATGCTGCGACAGCAAAATCAAAATATAAAAATATTACGGTCAGCGCGACTTCATACTGTGAGCTTGGACGAACCGCAACAGGTTTTAATTATAAAAAATATCCGACGGCAAAAGCAATTGCCGTTGATCCTCGCGTCATTCCGCTTGGATCAAAAGTATATGTACCAGGCTATGGATATGCGATCGCAAGAGATGTAGGCGGACGAATTAAAGGAAAAGTCATCGATGTTCACTATAAAACAAGAAAACAAGCGATTAAGTGGGGAAGAAAGAAGATTAAGGTTAGGGTTTATCACAATTAATTGAACCAATAAACAACACATTTGCTCGAATAAATAAAAGCTCATGTCTGCAGGAAGCAGGCATGAGCGATTCGTTTTTATTGGGGAAAAATCTCTATCTGGTTTGGGATAACCCATTTTTATTGAACACGGGTATGATAGCGATCCCAAATTACAGCACCAACGACCGGAATAATAACGCAAACCGTTCCAAACACACCTAGTATCATCATATCTCTGTCACGCTCCCTAAGTTAAGATGTTAGCGCTTTCATATATATAGTTTACACCCTTTATTTTGTCCAATGCAAGCCGGAAGGTGTCCATTTTTTCGATCAAACCTTGCTTATCTTTGCAGATAATCGTGTTTAAATGAAGCTGCTCAGCGTTTGTTTTCGTAAATAGAACGTTGGAACACAGAATAGCCCACAGGGGTGATCATTATGAAAATGCTCGTTGCGATGACAAGGCGACTGACAGGTTTGAATGCAACGATTATAAGATTTCCGATAACCTTTCTGCTGCTTATTGTTCTTGCAGTGATGCAGTGCATGACCATTGAGTCCGATCATGAATATGGTAGCGTGATTGTTACGTTGATTTTTGCTGCGCTTGCATTTAGTGCAGCTCAAGTATCTGTCGAGCGATATGCGCATTCATGGCGGACATGCATATTGCCAATGGCAGGAGCAGCGTTGCTCACTTTTCTTAATTTTCTTTTGATTCGCCATGATCCGGCTTTCAGCACAATCGTGATGACGCGAACGAGTATCGTTGTTTTTGGACTTTTTATTGCTTTTGCTTGGCTTCCCTCACTTAGAGGAGGCAGTTCTTACTATGCAAACTTTATGATTTTATTTAAATCCGTATTTATTTCACTCTTTTTCTCCACAATCCTTTATGGCGGCATCTTGCTGATTCTTGTTGCCGTGGATACGCTGCTCGTTCAAATCGGATCACGACCGTATTCATATACGGGGGTCATTCTGTGGACGGTGGGGGCACCGACACTCTTTCTATCTCTGATTCCCGTATTTCGTGAGAACTCAGCGGAAATCGAACGTGTAGCAAAAGTTCCCAAATTCCTTGATGTGCTGATTTCTTATGTCATGATCCCAGTAGCGGCAATATACAGTCTTGTACTGCTCATCTATATGATTAAAACCATGGTGCTCAGCGATTGGAATGAAAATTTGCTCGAACCGCTCATCTTGTCTTACTGTATCGCGGTGCTGATGATCTATATTTTATCGAATAGCTTACTGAATCGGTTTACAGTGCTTTTTCGCAACTTGGCCCCTAAACTACTGATTCCTGTAGCCCTTTTCCAGTTTGTGTCGACTTTGATCATTGTTTTAAATCAAGGAATGACGCATACGCGTTACCTTGTCTTGCTTTTCTGTCTTTATGCGGCAGTAAGCGGCGTCCTTTTAAGTATCTCATCGCTGAAAATCAAGGGATATATCGCCGTTCTCGCGATTGTTTGCTCCGTAATCGCAGTGACGCCGCCAATTGACGCATTTACGGTCAGCCGGATCAGTCAGACTTCTCAACTTTACACGGTTCTTGAGCACAATCAAATGATTCGGAATCAACAAATTCATTCGAATCCAAATATAGATCGAAAGGATCAGGAAGCCATTGCTCGTTCGATCAACTATCTTGATCAGATTGGCGCACTCCAACGCTTGTCCTATTTCCCGAAGAACTTCGACTTCTCAACTGATTTTGAAAAAACCTTTGGATTCTCGCCCTATGCTAAGAGCGATTACCAAAGCTATGACATCGGCACGAATCATGCAGTGGGTATTACCGGTTATGATCATTTAAAGAGTCTTTCAATCAGTAAATCGGGGAGAAAGAGCGACTTTTCGATAAGCAGGATGTCGGAAGGCGGATCGACCTATCAGGTGTCCTTTGATCCTAATGCGAAATACGGTGCCATTCAAATTACTGATTCGAAAGAACGAGTTATTCTATCCGCACCGCTTGCCTCAATGATTAACCACGTAGAAAAAAGTAAAAAAATTGAGGGAACAGATATGGTAGCTGTTGATCAGATGTCTTTCGAAAAAGAGAACGATAAGGCAAAAATAAAGGTGGTTTTTCAAAATCTCACAATTGAGGGAGCATCAGCTAATACCTCATTTGATGCCACTATTTATGTTCTCATTACAATAAAATAATCATGAATTTCGATCGGTGCGAACTTTAGCTGCACCGTTTTTTTTGTGCCTAAGTTGTGTTGATTATCTTTAAACGAAAAATAATTATCGAAAAACAATAAATAAATGCTGTTATTCAATAATTTTTATGCTATAATCATTTTGGAAATCAGATGAGAGGTGAATGAGAATGGTTATTCTTGATGAAAAAGGGCTTTCGGGTTATGTCAAGCACATGCTTGATCTGATTTTTCTTGGAGGGATCGGCATACTCTTAAGTCTTCCATGGTCGGTCAATTGGTATATGAATCAATTGAGCTATGAGACGAACCGCAATTATTGGTTTTTACTTATTTTTCTTTATGTCACGGGTATTTTTGCTCTGCAGATTGTGTATGAAGTCGGACGGATTTTTAAGACATTAAACAGACACAATCCGTTCATGATGGATAATGTACACAGCCTGAGACGAATCGCGATGGCTTCTTTTATTATTTCATTCTGCTATGTGGTTAAGGTTGTGTGCTTCAATTCTTTTTTCACAATTATCATTGCAATGATTTTTATTATCGCGGGATTCTTCTCCATCATCCTTGCAGAGGTTTTCAGGCAGGCCGTGGTTGTCAAAGAAGAAAATGATTTAACAGTATAGAGGTGCGAAGGATGGCTATAGTTGTAAATCTTGATGTCGTTATGGCAAAGAAAAAAATGAGCGCGACCGAACTTGCAGCAAAGGTACAGATCACACCTGCAAATCTATCTATTTTGAAAAACAATAAAGCAAAGGCGATCCGTTTTTCCACGCTTGAGGCGATCTGCAAAGCGCTCGACTGTCAGCCCGGCGAGCTGCTGGCTTATGAAGCGGACGAAACGTAAAAAAAGACGTATCGCGCGTAACAGCTTTGATTACTAATTAAAAGAGGTGTCAGGTAATGGAAGACTTTTCAACAGCAAATAGACTATATGAACGAAGTGATCGTCCCATGCTACATAATAGGAGCAGCAGACTTTTACTTTGTACTGTGCTGCTCGGCATTTTGGCCAACTGGTTCTTCTTTGAACAGCTTCCCGGTATTTCAATTCCATTATTCGTTTTTGCATTTTACAGCGTATTTCTATGGAATACGCGCAACCTTGTGACGGTACGCAGGGATTTCGCCTGGTTCTTAATGATACCGATTATTCTACTGTCACTAACTTACTTGATTTTCTCAAATATGGTTTTCAATGCATTAAATATTTTGGCGATATCGGTATTGATTGTAATGCAAACCACTCTCGCCGCAGGACGCTCCAAATTCGCTTGGGACTCTGCTAAGTTCATCGGCGATGTATTTCTTGGATTCTTTTATCGGCCGTTTGCTTTTCTTTTTCTGCCGTTCCGCTTGGTTGCGAGACGTTTGAACAGAGGATTGTCCGCTAGGAAAAGCAGTCCGTTGACCAAAGTATTTATCGGGGTGCTGATTGCGGTTCCGCTCGTTGTTATCGTTGTTACTCTGCTTGCTTCTGCAGATGAGGTATTCAGCTATTTTCTAGGGTCGATTCCAGAGGTATTCGCAGCGATTAATCTTGATCAATTTATGCCTCGATTTATTTTTGCGACAGTGATCGCATTGTGTTCATTCAGCTATATTTGGAGCTTAATCACGAAACAAAGGCCGTTAACCACGTTCCGGCAACCCGAGGACTATGTAAGTTTAACAAATAGTTTTGACCAAGTTATTGCTGCCACAATCTTGAGCATTATTAACGCAATCTATGTATTTTTCACGTTGATTCAATTTTCATATCTGTTCGGCGGCTTTTCGCTTGAACTCCCCAAACCATTTACCTATGCGGAATACGCGCGCCGCGGATTCTTTGAGCTTGTCCTTGTAACATTGATCAATTTCAGCATCTTACTCGCACTCGTTTATTGGACGAAAAAAAGTGGCAAAATCATGGATCAAACGCTTCAGGCTCTTGAATCATTGCTTGTCGGCTGTACGTTGATTATGCTCGGCTCTGCGTTTATCCGCATGTATTTATATGAGCAGATGTATGGATTTACTTATCTTCGCGTACTGACTCATGCGTTTATGATAGTACTCTTTATCCTGTTCATTTTTACGCTGTACAGAATCTGGAATACGCGCGTCAAGCTGTTTAAATACTATTTGCTTACTGCGATTGCCGCTTTCGTATTGATCAACTACATCAATAGTGACGTGCTGATCACTAAATGGAACATAGAACGCTATGAGCAGACAGGAAAAATTGATGTGGGTTACTTATCTTCACTTTCTGACAGTGCTATTCCTCAGCTTACCGGATTGCTTCAGGCAAAGGATGAGGCGGTGCGTGCTAAGACAGAAAACTATTTATACGAACGCAAAAAGGAATTGAACGAGGATCGTTCATGGCAAGCGTTCAACCTGTCCAGCTTGCATGCGAAAAAGGTGCTCGCAAATTTTGAACTGCACCTTAATAAAGCCTATGATTTTTACACACAGGATCCATCCAGTGACTAAATCGAAGGAATGATTCAGAAAAAGTACGACTAAAGTTCCACCTAACGGATGGAAAGTTCAACCTAAGAGAGCGAAAGTTGAACCGAAGAAAAGAAGTTCTACCTAACGAATAAAAAGTTCAACCGAACAGAGCAAATGTTTTAACATAACTTCCAAAATTCAAAAGGACGAAAATAGAGATAATGTGCGGTTCATATAGTACTGCGCATCAAAAAATAAAACGGCCGAGTCCTAAGCACAGGATCCGACCGTTTTTTAACAATATATCAACTTATTTTACATGTAGTGTGACGCTGCCAAGGTTATGGTCGAACGTCGCAACATAAGTTCCTTTTTCCAATTTCTTCGGCAAACAGAAGGTGCCGGTTGAAACGGTCGTGCCTTTAGTTATCTTCTTACTTTCTTGATCTAATTTCTGCACCAGCCATTTCAAAGCGTGCAGCGGATTACCCAGTACTTCTGAGGAAACGCCTGACGTCAATGGTTTTCCGTTCAAGGTAACTGTCGATTTTACATCTGCCAATGCTTCAACGGACGGTTTCGATGCAGCTTTGCCAACAACAACCCGACCGCAAACGGCGCTGTCTGAGATAACGAGTTCGAGAGGCAATACTGGAAACCAATCTTTGAAGCGTGAATCAGGGACTTCGATACCAGGCGCAACTTCGGTTTTATCGAGCAAGGCTTGCTCATCATCTTCAGGAGACAAATCGTCCAGAGCGGTGAATTCCAATTCAAGTTCGAGCAACGGTTCATTCAATGTACTAAGATCAACCTCTGCACCATCCTTCAAGACGCTGGAGGCAACGATTTGCCCATAGAGCGGAGAGTCCGAATGGAACATATCTTGTGTCTGTTTGCTTGTCAAGCTGATTTTGTACCCCTTGACCGGCTCACCTTTTTTTTCGTTAAATGCGTGCTGCACGTCATAGGCGCGCTCAAGCGTCAAATCGGAATGATCGACATCCTTCCACGCAAGCGGTTGATTTTTGCTCAATGCATTGTACAGCTTTTCTGATAAATCATCTTTCGTAAACAACATCCTAAACGCCTTCTTTTCTGTTTTGTTTGTATCTCTATCTTTTTTGTAATGCCCATTATAATACCAACAGGAAGAGAGTCAACCCATATAGATGAAAAAATCAGAAAAAGAAAAAGTAAATTATTTTGGACACAAACGGACAAATCGTTATTCGGAAATTGAATGAGTTGTAGGTGTCTTATGTGTGACGGACAAAATACCGGCGATGAGAAATAAAACACCAGAAACAAAGAATGGAGAGAAGATAAAAATTGAACCGCCGACTATTAAATAAATGCTCCACCCGGATGAGGCCTCTCTTACTTTAAATGTAGATAACCAGGCAAAAACAATTATAGGTAAGCTAATGATATTGCCTATTAAAAAAATGGTAATTGACGCATCATCATCTGCTGAGCCGGTATAAGCCGCTGCTGTTGCGATAATAACAATGCACAGAAAGAGCCAAACAATGGTTGACAGTATTGAACCAATTAAAGATAGAATAAACTCAGCATTCCGTTTCACTCTAAAACGCTCCTTTAAATTTTACTTTTTTGCAGGTGATTCAAAAAATGGTAAACTGATAAACAGTAGAAAAGTCGAGTTTTAATTATTTTTCATCAGCCATTGACAGATCCTGTCATATTCTCTAAAATAATATAGGTCGTCATTAAAAAAACTTAATTTTGTCCCAGTAGCTCAGCTGGATAGAGCAACGGCCTTCTAAGCCGTGGGTCATGGGTTCGAATCCCTTCTGGGACATACCGAAAAGCCTTGATAGTTAAGGCTTTTTTTTGTATATTTTTAATTTTATAATGCAGACATTCAGACTCAAATTCACTTTGTGTGCTGACAAAAAGACCTCTCAATAGCTTAATATTATCTCAAATAATCTTATCCTGCTTATCCCAAACGCTCGCCTGCTGATAATGTGTAAAAGAAAAGCCGCTGAAGCGGCTTTTCAACAAATTATTTTCTAACTAGGGCAAGTATGCCGGCGATAATAATCAATAGGCCGCTCAGAATGCCAAACATGCTGACGAATATGATATTCAAAATTCCACAAACCAAAATAAGCACACCAAATAGGATGCGATTTTTGTTGATGATACATGAAAATATAATTGCAAGAACGGAAACAAACATACATCCAAGACCCAATCCAATAACATCGGATCCACCTTGTCCAAATGCTCCTGCTAATGAACCTATAGACATGGCTAATATACCAGCGATAATTCCAAATACACCCCCGATAATCCCCAAGACCATCTCCGGTACACGTCCGGTAGTGCTTTTTATTGCCATAATAAATTCCCCCAGTAACTTTTTTATATGTAAACTCAAAAATGAGTAAACATCTTACTTTAATCCTGCTTGCGCCTTATTAATTAGTTTTCCACCTTGAAACATGAATGTGGCATTGCTTCCTAAATTAGATCCTTGAAAGCTGTAAATAACCGTATAATCAGCAGATCCCTCTGTACCACTTTCAGAATCTTTTGCCCCGTCCCCACCAATAATTGATTTAACTTGATCGTATGTCATACCATTTTTTACTTGATCAAATTTTTTCATTGTTATTTTTGCACTGGATCCGGAATCGACACCAAATTGCGCTTTGTTTATTACTTTATTGTTTTGAAAAGTTACATTGGCATTGGCACCCCATCCTTTATCTCCGTTCCATGAGTAAATGACTGTATGTGCAGGATCACCTTTTTCTCCAGCTTCACTCATGACTTCACCAATGCTGCCTACAATGGTGGCAACCTCTTTATAAGTCATCCCATCTTTAATTTTATTGAATTCTGTTTTTGTAATTGATGACCGATCAGAGCTTTTTTGTGAGTGTGAAGCACCTGTCGATGTCGAAGTGGATGATAAATCTTTTGAGATTGTTTGAACTGGTAGAACCTCCATCTGAACACGCACTTAAAAAACCCGCAATCAGCATAACAGCAGCTAATAGTGAACATATCATTCCTTTTTTCACATTAAACTCCTCCTGTTTGATTTAAATTGGTCATTCCCTAATAGAAAGAAATCAGCCTATGACATGAAATATACAGTCCACTTTAAGGTGTAAACGTATGTCTTGCCAATTTGTGCATAAAGGGTACTTTTGGAATTAAAACGGCACTTGAGGTATTGATTCACTTGTCTCGATATGTGCCTTAGAAATGTAGTTGTTCATGGTGGGTTTATTCTATGTTGAACTTAATAAACTATATTCTCATTCAAAAACGACAAAACCTTACACGGAATATAGTACATTGTATTTTTCGTTAGGAATAAAAATAGGATAGCTCAGATTAAAAGATTAGATTGTAGTACCTATACATTGCGTATACAGTATGGTCTGTGGAAACTCAGGGCTGTCATCATAGATTCATTAAAGATGTATTGAGAACCATGCCATTGTGTTTATTTTAAAGTGATCGGTACAATTTATCAATATCAATAGTTCTTTTATTCCATTTATTGTATAAATAAATCGTTAAAATTTTGTTTTTTTCGAGGCTTTTCCCAACGTACTCCCATTAACTGTCATTGATTCCGGATTATTAATAATAACTATTATTTAACGGTAAATAATTATAGGCCTTTTATCCTAATAAAGTGAATATAATGGACATAATAGGTCCTTTGGACGCATGAATGTTACGATTGGATTATCGAATAAGGAAAAAAGACTAGTTCTCAATACGGGAAAAATATTATGGCAGAGGAGCGGTTAACTCATGAGTCAGGAGTATCGTTCATTTATCGAATTGCTGAAGGATGCACATGATCGATTGGATCGGGTAGAGCGGGACTTAATTCATGTCAATGAAGTCTGTGAACAGATTGAGCGTCGGAAACCTATGGAATGTATAAAATAATCATTATTTTTTTCATCTTTCTTCCTTTTCAATGTCAAACATCACAGTAAAGTTAATTTTCTTTTTGTATACTGAAAAAAGTAGGTTTTCACTGACTTTTGATTGTGAACGTTGATGATGTGGAAACCGTGCTGTGGCGACTAGATCGGGTAATGATGCAAGCAGAAACTCATGGATCCGGGTTATTTAAAAGACAACGAAAAGGGGTCATTTATGATGAAAAGAATCGTAACGTTGAACACGATGAATCTGAGAGAATCAGCAAATCATGGCGGACACGGCGAATGCCAAACTTCTTGCCAATCTGCATGTAAAACATCTTGCGGTGTTGCAAATCAGCAATGTGCTGATCCGGCTAATCGATAAGTAAGAAAACTGTGTACCGCCCAACTGCTCTATGCAGATGGGCGGCAATTTTTTGCATGAAGGAGTCTGATTGCATGATTCATCAATATAAATTAAATGGATACAATATTGTCCTTGACACATACAGCGGATCGGTGCATGTTGTCGATGATCTGGCCTACGATGTGATCGCACTTTATGAGGATACGAAACCTGAAGCCATAGTTGCTCAGATGCTGACTAAGTATGCAGATCATGATGATGTGACGGAAGACAGCATTCGCGAAACAATCAGTGATGTTGCGAAGCTCAAAAAAGATGGTCAGCTTTACTCTGAAGATGAGTTTAAGGATTTGTCTTTTAATTTAAAGAAGAGAAAAACCTATGTCAAAGCGTTGTGCTTAAACGTTGCGCACACCTGCAACCTGACTTGTGAATATTGTTTCGCGAGCCAGGGAAAGTATCATGGTGCACGGGCAATCATGAGTTATGAAGTCGGCAAAAGGGCGATTGATTTTCTGCTAGAGAATTGCGGCTTTCACCGCAATTTGGACGTGGATTTCTTCGGCGGCGAGCCATTGATGAACTGGAAAGTTGTGAAACAGATTGTCGCATACGCGCGCAGTAAAGAAGAGGAATGCAACAAGCATTTCCGTTTCACGCTGACTACGAACGGCTTGCTGCTCAAAGATGAAGTCATTGACTTTCTGAATAAGGAAATGCACAATGTCGTTCTCAGCCTTGACGGACGCAAAGAAGTACATGACCGGCTGCGCAAAACGATCACTGGAAAAGGAAGCTATGATTATATCGTGCCTAAATTCCAGAATTTCGTCAAGAAACGCGGGGATAAGGAATATTATGTGCGTGGAACGTTTACACATAATAACATTGATTTCACTAATGATCTTTTCCATATGGCGGATCTTGGGTTTGATCGTCTGTCGATGGAACCGGTGATTTGTGATCCGAAAGAACCCTATGCGCTTAAAGAAGAGGATCTCCCAGTCATCTATGATCAATATGAACTTCTCGCAAAAGAAATGCTTAAACGCGAAGAAGAGGGCAGAGGCTTCATATTCTACCATTACATGCTTGATCTGTCAGAAGGGCCATGTATCCATAAGCGTATTTCAGGTTGCGGTTCAGGTACGGAATACATGGCAGTCACGCCATGGGGCGAATTGTTCCCTTGCCATCAATTTGTCGGCGATGAAGCCTACAGTATGGGCAACATCTGGGACGGCGTGAAGACTCCGGAAATTCAAGATGAATTTAAGGAAACAAATTGCTATTCCAAACCGGAATGCCAAGACTGTTGGGCGAAGCTCTATTGCAGCGGCGGATGCCCGGCAAACTCGCTTCACGCGACGGGATCACTGACCGGAAATTTCGAGTTCAGCTGCGACATTTTCCGCAAACGTATTGAATGCGCGATGATGATCAAGGTTGCTCAATCAATGAGAGCGACGGATCAAGATAAAGAAGCGGTCAATAATTAAGTGACAATGTAGGAAAAGCTGCCCATCAATTCGATGGACAGCTTTTTTTGATCCGTTTTTTTAAACGACTGAATCCGCACTTGTCGATTATTTATTGATTTGCACAACAGCCTTAGTGATTTTTTCCTGGATACGGCCGCTTAGGACATCCGGGATGTCTTCAAGATCCATGTCATGGGTAATCAGGGATTCAACATCAAGTTGCCCACTTGCCATAAGTTCAATCGCGTCCTGCATGGCGTGAGGATTGATAAAAGCACCCTTAATGGTCAATTCCTTAAAAAAGATGTCATAGGAGTTAACGTTGATGGTATCTTCGGGTCCGGAAACACCAAACATAAGAACCTGACCACCGCGGTTTGCAGAAGCAATTGCTTGTTCCTGTGTTTTCGGCAAACCGACACATTCGATCACAACATCATAGGTTTCAGTGTGCTCCACTTTTTCCGGATTAAAAACTTCGTCGGCGCCGATCCGTTTCAGCAATTCTACTTTTTTGGGGTTGCGGCCGCTGACTGCAATTTTCTTCAAACCTTTTGCTGCCAGCATCGCAGTGAAAATCTGACCAATAAAGCCGTCGCGTCGCCAATAACCAGTGCGGTTTGATGAGACTTGATCTCCAGTTCATCGAGTCCGTGCACAGCGCAGCTGACCGGCTCAACCATTGCTGCAGCCTTCAAGCTGAGACTGTCCGGAATTTGGTAGACATTCGTTTCCGGTACATTCACGAATTCGGCCATGCCACCGTGGCGTGTCACGCCGACTGCTTGATTATGTTCACAAAGCTGCGGACGGCCTTCGTGACAATAGTGACAGAATCCGCAAGGAATATTCGGATCAATGGCAACTCTGTCGCCAATTTTCAGCGCGCTGTGCACCTCTGGACCTAAATCAGCGACCACACCGGAAATCTCATGGCCAAGCACGACCGGCATATTTGCATCCCCGGATCCTGGGAGTCCTTTATAAAGGTGCTTGTCAGTACCGCAAATGCCGACATAGCTTACCTTAACTTTGATTTCATGATTTTTGAGCGGAACATCGGGAAGATTTTGAAGCTCCAGACATTCTTTTTCCGTTAAAACGAGTGCGTTCATTAAAAGCAAACTCCTTTCTTAATCAAAAACGAAAAAAAATAATTCGTTAGAGCAAACATACGTGTCGTCAATTACTTTTCATGTTCACTGCTTTTTTCCTCTTGTTTTCGCCGATGCTGTTCTTTTCTCAGAAGACCTAACTGAATAACAGAATCCTTCAGAATGCTTCGCGCTTGACTGACGGTTTGTCGCACTTGTTTTTGTTTCTGTTCCAGTTCCTGGTCGGAGTAGTGCGAAAGCTTCTTTTGAATTTCCACCGTATGGAAATAGCTGTCTTTAACAAAGTTATAGGTGGATTTTCCGGCAACATCGAACCCATGTCCAATTTTCTTGCTGGACGGCTCCCTGCTGAAATCAGCAACTGAATCAATCAATTTTTCGCTGAATTTGTGGTCCCAGAACGTAATCAGCGGACCGGCGAAGAATGAAATGATGATGGTTGCGAGACCAATCGGTCCAGCCATGATTAAAGCTGCAATCATGAATGCAAGGTCCTGAACAATTCGGCAGTATTTATATTTAATATGCAAACGAGTTGAAGCGATCGGCGCCAACGCATCATAGGGAGCAACACCAAGATCTGCAGTCATATAAAGTGATGTTCCAAGTGTAAATAAAAGCAACCCGAGCAGTCCATTGACAATTGCGGTCAGAAGGGTTGGCTGGTAGTGGAAGAGTGTTCCGTAGAGTGTTGAAAACCAATCAATCATAAAACCGGCAAAAACCATGTTAAAAACAGTACCAATACCGATTTTCTTTCGGTCAAGCAAGAGTACGAAGATGATGATAACGATATTCGTGAGCAGCTGATATAAGCCCAGACTCATATGTAATTTGTTTGATACCCCAATATTAAGTGCTGTGAACGGATCGAGGCCGACATTACCCATTTTGCATAATGTTGCACCGGCGGCAAGGATTGCGACGCCAATAAGCGAAACCATTGATTTAATTACGAGTTCAAATTTTCGATGCGGATTAGTTCCATCTTCATTCACAAGTTAATCCCCCAATTCTTCTTTTAGCTGAATTCATGACAACAGCGGACTAATTAATTGAATATACGACTGGCAGAATCTGTCGTTTATTCTCCCTATTAAGAAAACAATTTTCACATAATTAACTTTATATTTATTGTTTCAATAACTTTTTCCTTTGTCAAGGCGCTATTAGTTCCTTCGTTACAGCATTTGTATTTTTGGTGGGTGAAAAAATTTTTCAAAATGATTGTGTTTCATTTTTCATTGAATTAGGATGCTCTTTTTACTGAATATCATCCACGATGGTTCGGCGGCAAATTTACCTTGATCATCTTAATGAAAGCGCATTCTGAAATTGATGATTGGTTGGTATTCTTTAGAAGTAAAACTGGAAGAAGTGACAAAAATGAGTTATTTATTTGAAATGTTTAATAGTATGTAATATATGATTGAATAAAATGTCATATTGATCGGAATTCAAACTAATATGTTATACTATAAACTGTGATTTAATGGATTTATTTAAGTTGAAATCAGGCTGAAATCTAAAAAATAGCATCAATTGCAATGTGAACGATCACTCATTATTCATAGGGTTAAGGGGATATCGATGGAGACAAAGTATCTGGATTTACTCGCTGAGAAGTATGATTGTGAAGAGAAAGTGGCGACAGAAATTATTAACCTGGAAGCAATCTTGAACTTGCCGAAGGGAACAGAACATTTTGTCAGTGATCTGCATGGGGAGTACTACGCGTTTCAGCATGTTCTGCGAAATGGTTCGGGAAATGTGAAGCAGAAAATTCACGATTTATTTAAGGACGAACTTTCTACAGAAGAAGTGAATTCATTCGCAGTGCTCGTGTATTATCCTGAAGATAAGCTGCAATTGATAAAAAGATCACTCACTGTTGAACAATTGAACCACTGGTATGTAACGACAATCGGCCGAATGATCAAATTAGCAGCTTTTGCTTCATCAAAATATACACGTTCCAAGCTGAGAAAGGCTTTGCCTGAGCAGTTTGTGTACATCATTGAAGAACTTTTATATAAAACAGATGAATTTGCCAACAAAAAAGAGTACTACTCAAAAATAATTAATCGTATTATCGCATTGGGTCAGGCGAGCAAACTGATTATCGGGATTGCTTACACGATTCAGAGGCTGGTTGTTGATCACCTCCATGTCGTTGGTGATATTTATGATCGTGGACCGCATCCGGAGCGCATTATGGATACTTTAATGAATTATCATTCTGTAGACATTCAATGGGGAAATCATGACGTCTTGTGGATCGGCGCCTATGCGGGATCAAAGGTTTGTCTTGCCAATATCATCCGAATTTGCGCGCGTTATAACAATCTCGATATTATTGAAGATATCTATGGCATTAATCTCATTCCGCTTCTTAATCTTGCGGAAAAATACTACGATGATAACCCTGCATTCCGTCCGAAGATGGGCACTGATTGTCAAATTTCAGAGAGTGAGCGGTTGCAAATTACGAAGATGCATCAAGCGATCTCAATGATTCAATTCAAACTTGAAATGCCAATAATTAAAAGGCGACCAGAATTCCAAATGGAGCACCGCTTGCTCCTTGATAAAATTGACTATGACAATCAGACCATTCGACTTAACGGTAAGGTGTACAAACTGTCGAATACATGTTTTGCGACGGTAAATTCTGATCATCCGGAGCAGTTGCTGCCTGAGGAAGAACAGGTTATTGAGAAGCTGTTGTTTTCCATTCGCCATTCTGAAAAATTAGCGAGACATATGAATTTTCTGATTGGGAAAGGCAGTCTCTATTTAAAATACAATGGTAATTTGCTGATTCATGGCTGCCTGCCGCTTAATGAAGACGGAAGTATGAAGCATATGGTCATTAAGGGCAAGGATTATTCGGGAAAGCAGCTTCTCGATGTATTTGAATATTATCTGCGGTACAGCTGTGCACACCGTCCGGAAACCGATGACTTTGCGACGGATATGGTTTGGTATCTATGGACCGGAGAAAATTCATCTTTATTCGGAAAGAAGGATATGACGACCTTCGAACGCTATTTTATTAAGGATAAGGAAACTCATGCAGAACAGAAAAACCCATATTACAAGCTTCGTGAAAAAGAGGAAATATGTCGCCGAATGCTCACAGAATTTGATCTGGATGCTGAAGAAGGACACATCATTAACGGACACACGCCGGTAGAAGAAATTAATGGAGAGAATCCGATTAAAGCGAACGGCAAAATGATTGTCATTGACGGCGGATTTTCAAAGGCATATCAGTCGAAAACGGGCATTGCAGGCTATACACTCTTATACAATTCCTATGGTATGCAGCTCGTGGCGCATCAACGGTTTCATTCTAAGGAGGATGTCCTGGAAAATGGAACGGATGTGCTCTCCGTTCGCCGACTTGTGGATCGTGAACTGCGAAGAAAAAAGGTACGCGAGACGAACATCGGTAAAAATATATTAGAGCAGATTGCGGTTTTGAATGATCTGTTGACCTATAAATATCGAAACGGTTTGTCTGGCTGATCATGCGAATATGTTCCGGAAAAGAACCGGGAATCGAATGATTGATTCGTTTCCCGGTTCTTCTTTATCCATCAACAAGATTCAGAACGTTTCTTTTAATTGATTTTTGTGTGTTAGTGATATCTTACTGAGCCGCCATTAACGGCAAATTCAGCGCCATTAACATACGATGCTTTTTCTGATGCAAGAAAAAGTACTGTCTGCGCAATTTCATCCGGCTTTCCAATCTCGCCGCGCGGTATTTGACGAACATTTGCAGCAAAATGCTTAACTGCATCCTCGCCGTCCATTGAAAATTTTTCGGCAAGCATATCAATCATCCCGCCAGGCTGCTCCCACATGTTTGTTCGCGTTGGTCCGGGTGAGACACAATTTACACGGATGCCGTCATTGCCGAATTCATGAGCTAAAGCACTTGTCAGATTGATCACACCTGCTTTACTGACACTGTAGTCGATAGCGAATTCATCCGGAACATGTCCGCTTTCAGAACCGATTGAAATAATCGCCGAATGGCTCTGCTTTTTCAAGTGCGGCAACGCGGCTCGTGAGGTTCGAATCATCGCATACAGGTTTGTCTGCAGCGTTCGATTCCAATCGTCGTCAGTCAAATCCAGAAAGCTGCTTTTATAGTTCGCAATACCAACATTGTTCACCAGAATATCAATCTTGCCAAAATGATCAACACATTCCTGAACAAGTTTTTCAGTGCCTTCCTTTGTGCTTAGGTCAGCAATTATGGGGTAGATCGAATCTGCAGGTTCAAGGTCCTTTAAGTGTTCACCACTTAAGTCCCCTCCCGCTACCTTTGCTCCCTCATCTAGAAAAGCTTTTGAAATCGCAAGTCCCATTCCATTGTTGGCGCCGGTAACAAGTACTACTTTATCTTCCAAGCCTAAATCCATATAAAAAAATGCCTCCTTGATGTCGTGCTCTTTATTCTTATTCCTTTTTTGAGGAATTTGAAACATGAGCGGCTGTCGCTCTGGGACATGAGACGAAGAATAAGTACGTATCCGATCCGTGTCAATGGAAAATGGAGAAGTGGGATTTCGTGCTGAAACAGCGATCAGATCCAAAGATTTAGTTGTTTACTGCCAGTCTTCGATTGATTAAAACCATTGCCGTAATGCAAATCGCGATAATACCAAGAATAAGCAGGGCTGCGTGTAGAAAGAATGTTTCCGGAAGGATGTTAATGATCGGGTCTGTACTTGGATCGAAAATCCAATAATTGTTCCTAAAAAATAGTTTATGGAACATGATGAATGTACGATTAAAATCGATAGCGAACATGAGCAGCGGTATGATGGTAAATAAAGTGAGCACGATAGCCGCCGGCTTTAAAAAAGAATAGTCGCGATATCTTATATTCTTTCTGATACCGATGGCACTGATGACTGCCGATAAAACAAACAGGACTTCGATTGCCGTAAAAATTCTTTTCACATCCTGAAAATGAATGCGCCCGCCAGTCGAAGAGGCAAGTGAGGGAAGGTCAAATGACTGTGAAAACGGATTTAACAAATATAAAATCGTGTAATTATAATTTTCAGCAATACGTGCATTGCCGATGCCGGTTTGTTCGGCAATATTTAAATGCCGGACATCAAAATAATACAGCGGTGTAAAGCCGAGCGTAGCGATAATGGCAAAGCAAATAACGAATACGGCGACACTGATTGCAATACTCCATTGGAGAAATCGATAGTTGGTCAAAAACAAGCAGAAACACATCCTTAAGCTTATGTTCATTAATTGTCACTATTTTGTACAATCATTATCCGCCTTTGGGAACAAGAATTCAAAAATCAGGATACGGATGTTTGAAAAATTGTGACAGGATGATGACTTTAAATCACATATAAGCAGAATATTTAGTCAATAAAAAATTTACTGTTATAATTAATGTTAAAGTCAGAATGAAGGAGACTTTTTCATGAAGCAGTTAGCCATAGCAATGCTCTTATTTTTTTTGCTCCTTTCTGCATGCGGATCAAACACTTCCTCGAGTCCAAAATCGGATACGGAGCATTCAACGGTATCGGCGAAAAGTGACACCAGCACTAGTACAACCCAAAAACGGAGTGGAAAAACGGCCATTGTGACTATTGACGGCAAAACGTTTGAAATGGATCTCTATGACAACCCCTCGGCACAGGCGCTAATCAAGACGATGCCAATGAAAATCAAAGCCAGCCGTTGGGGTGAAGGTGAATACTATGGTGAAATTCCAAAATCCATTCCTTCTGAAGGCAAGAAAACAGATCAATTTGATGTTGGCGAAGTCGGACTATGGCCGGAAGGAAATTCCTTCTGCGTTTTCTTCGGCCCGACACCGGTTAGCAAAGGTAATCAGCCGAAGATGGACTCCCCAGGTATACCTCTCGGAAAAATAACCTCCGATGTTTCTGCTCTCAGTTCAATGGACGGATCGGTCGATGTAACTGTAAAGTTGAAGTAATCTTAGCTCAAAGCATGGGCTTCCATGGTGCGATTCGATCAGTTTTGCGTATATAATAGAAACGTAACTGCACATTTCTTCGTGTGTACATTGAACAGTGAGGCGGTAGAATCATGGATAACTTTATTTTTCACAATCCGACGAAATTGATCTTTGGTAAGGGTCAACTGGAAAAATTAAAGGACGAGCTGCCTAAATACGGAACGCGCGTTTTGCTTGTTTATGGCGGAGGCAGCATTAAACGCTCAGGTTTATATGACCAAGTCAAGGACATCTTGAATGGAATTGATGCGGAGGTTTATGAGCTGCAAGGTGTAGAACCGAATCCACGGCTTTCCACGGTTAAGAAGGGAATTGCTCTATGCGCAGATAATGGAATCGAATTTCTGCTTGCTGTCGGCGGCGGGAGCGTCATTGATTGTACCAAAGCGATTGCTGTTGGTGCAAAGTTTGACGGTGACCCATGGCAATTTATTACCCGTAAGAAACTGCCTACAGATGCACTGCCGTTTGGTACAGTCCTAACATTGGCCGCAACGGGATCGGAAATGAATCCTAGCTCAGTGATTACTAACTGGGAAACACATGAAAAGTATGGGTGGAGCTGTGCCAATTCGTATCCGGCTTTCTCAATCTTGGATCCGACGTTTACCTTTTCTGTGCCTAAAAATCAAACAATTTATGGCATGGTGGATATGATGGCACATGTCTTTGAACATTATTTTCATCCGACAGAACATACGCCGCTGCAAGACAGGCTGTGCGAATCCATCCTTCAAACCGTTATAGAGGCTGCTCCGAAACTTGTCGATGATCTTGAAAATTATGATCTTCGCGAAACGATCCTTTACTGCGGGACGATGGCACTGAACGGTATGGTCTCGATGGGATTCAATGGAGATTGGGCTTCACACAATTTGGAGCATGCTGTTTCTGCAGTGTATGACATCCCTCATGGCGGCGGATTAGCTATTTTATTTCCAAATTGGATGAAACATAATCTTGATGTCAATGTCGGCCGTTTCAAACAGATGGCTGAGCGTGTTTTCCATGTTCAATCGGAAGGTAAGACGGATCGCGAGGTTGCACTTGAGGGTATTGAGTCACTGCGTTCGTTCTGGTCGAAGATCGGTGCACCAAGCAGGCTAGCAGATTACGAAATTGATGACAGCAAACTGGACCTGCTTGCAGATCGCGCGATGGCCAGAGGTATATTTGGTCAGTTCAAGAAATTAAATCGTGAGGATGTACTTGCTATTTACAAGGCATCTCTTTAATACTAAATAACAAGATCAAAAAGTCCGCCCGCTCAAGATGAACGGCGGATTTTTTTTGACTTGTATGTGTCACATAGTTCTAAAAGACGGCTTAGTTCATGTGGCAGCTCTAAAGAAAGAGTTTACAGGTAAAGCCAGGGCGGCGTTTCAGAATCAATAGCAATAAGCAGCACCGATGATGACAAGCAAGATAAATAGAACAATCAGCAGCGCAAAACCGTTGCCATAGCCCCATCCGCTCGTTTCGCAACCCATGGCAGACACCTCCTCATCACTTGATAATTTATTATATGAAGAGATGGGTTTTCGTGATTGAGCGGATGCCCATTTACCGATGTAGCCTTACATCTTCTTGATAAGGTAAGGCGCATTGTTGCGCACTGCATTTACATCTTGCGAGACTTCATAGGATTGCATGTGTTCAGGATCGAAGGGCTTAAGCATGCGCATCAGTTCTTTTGTTTCCGTATCGGGGTTCAGCCATTTGTCTTCGTCCTCTTTGGTTAAAATAACCGGCATACGGTCATGAATGGGTTGCATTAATGCATTTGCTTCTGTAGTAATAATTGTGCAACTGTAAACCAATTGATGGTCCTTTGTCGTCCATGAATCCCATAAGCCCGCCATAGCAAAGAGTTCGTTGGACTTCATGGTAAACCGGTAGGGAATTCTTTGCTTTGAAGCATGATGGTCCCATTCATAGAACGAATCGGCGATAATAAGGCAGCGCTTTCTGAGAAAAGGCTCTCGAAAGCTTGGCTTCTGCAAGAGGCTCTCGGCTCGAGCGTTAATCAGCTTATAGCCGATTTTGTCATCCATCGCCCAGGATGGAATCAACCCCCAGTGAAGATAGCCCATGCGGTTTCCTTTACTCCCTTTAACAACAGAAAGAATCTTTTGACCAGGTGCAATATTATAATTAGCTGTATAGTCTTCTTTTTCAGCAGCATGTTGTATTTGAAAACGATGAACAATGTATTCATAGGGCGCAATCAGCGTAAATCGACCGCACATGGAATCACCTCACCTTGTTCTAAGTATAACAAATCCATTGATGTGAATTGAAACCTTTCATTACGGAAATACTATTCTTTAATCGTAAGTGAATCGTGCAGATCCTTGCTGAGGAGAAAACAAAATGAATACGATTGTGAAAAATCTGGATTTAACATCTAAAGGTTCATGGTTTCCAATTACACTTTCAATTTTGCTCCTTTTGTTTGCGCTTTTTATGAAAAAAAAGCAATTGACGTGGAGAGAAATTTATTTGACCTATGGTGTATTCGGGTTCATTACATGGATGCTGGATACGATCACCGGGAATGTGCTCGATTTCTACGATGTAGGCAGTGCACATATTACAGGCTTGGGCGACTTCATGGCTTTTTCTTTTATTCCTTCTTCATTAGCCGTTATCTTCTCGAATTTTAGAACGGAGAAGAATAGATGGCTTATGGTTGTTCTGTTCACAATGATTTCAATGCTTTCCTACTGGGGCATTGAATGGGTCGGCTATTTTAGAGATAAAGGATGGAGCGGCATTGGCTCGCTCATTGTCTTCGTACTCGTATATTGGCTGGTCATTCCGCTCCATTTGCGAATGATGCGTCACCGCGACCGCAACAATTGAATGTCTGTTTAAACCGGCAATTCATGTATGCCGGTTTTTTTAGTTGAACCGAATGTCGATGATATCACGAGGAGATATGTTATGGAGCATACCCCATTGATCGCTGATATGAAGACATCGCTTATTTTCATCAATCGATAAGTGGCATTGGGGGATCTTTTGAATGACTCCGTTATGAAAGGAGTCGATATTCACTGACTTTTTGGTGAGAGCTGCTTCACGAACAATCTGCTCGATCTCCTCGAGTCTCTGTTCATCTAAGTAAGGACGTTCTCTTTTTGACTCTTCACGTGCTAATTCGCGGAGCGCTTGTACATGCTCGGGCAGCATCATGCGGCTTGATTCCCAGCGCATGTTCGATCCGTTTGTCAGTTTATTATTTTTCATACCTTGCCTTCCCTTTCCGTAATCATTTGTTTTCTATTGCGGTACAGCAAGATTCCTTACGATTATTATACACGAATATACGTTCTTGTCATGCTGTACTGGCCACCTTTAGTGTCCAATGTTTTCCATACGCGGCAAGTTCGCTATAATAAAACAATAGAAGCGGAGGTAATGACATGGATCAATTCAAGGAAGCATTAGAAAAATTTGCGAAATTGGCAATTAAAACAGGTGTTAATCTGCAACCGGGGCAAGGACTTTATCTTACTTGTCCGATTGAAGCAGCTCCATTTGCACATCTTGTGGCTGAAGAAGCATATAAAGCGGGCGCAAAAGATGTGACATTGCGGTGGGGTGATGACGAAATCGAACGTCTTCGTTTGGAATATGCACCGGAAGAGGCCCTGAAACAAATTCCTGAATGGAAATTCGTTGCGCAGAATTCAGCGGTTAAGGATAACTATGCGGTATTGCATATTTACGGACCAAATCCCGATTTGCTGGATCAAATGGACGGAGCACGTGTCGGCGCATTTATGAAAGCGACCAGCAACGGACTCAAATCATATATGGCATGCATTATGAAGGATGAGACACAGTGGTCAATCATCGCTTATCCGACAAAGGCATGGGCAAAAAAGGTTTTCCCTGATAAAGCGCTGGCGGAAGCACAGACACTTCTAATGGAAGAAATTCTTCGCATCAGCAGAGTGAGCGGAAATGACGATCCTATTGCTGCATGGGATACTCATAATGAAACCATACATAAGGCGAGCGATTTTATGAACAGCAAAAGGTTCAAACAATTGATCTATCATGCACCGGGTACTGACCTGACCATCAACTTGCCGGTCGGACATATTTGGAGCGGCGGTTCAGGTCCTTCAACATCAGGAATTCCTTTTAATGCTAATATTCCAACTGAAGAGGTTTTTACCCTGCCTGATAAGCGAGGCGTAAACGGCACGGTTTCCAGCACAATGCCGCTGAATGCTGATGGACGTGTCATTGATCATTTTTCATTGACTTTTAAAGATGGCGAAGTTGTTGATTTCAAGGCAGAAAAAGGTGAAGAAGCACTGAAGCATTTGCTGGATTCAGATCCGAATGCGCGGCGTCTGGGCGAGGTTGCACTTGTACCGCATCACTCCCCGGTATCTGAGTCGGGGCTCGTGTTTTACAATACACTATTTGATGAAAATGCATCCTGTCATTTAGCTCTTGGGAAGGCATATCCAACCTGTATCGAAGGCGGAAATGACTTAGACGAAGAAGGCTTGGATAAGGCAGGCGTCAATGACAGTTTGATCCATGAAGACTTCATGGTTGGGTCAGGTGAACTCGATATTGATGGAATAATGGAAGATGGTTCCCGAGTGCCGGTATTCCGAAAAGGTGCATGGGCATTTTCATTTGAATGAAAAGAGACGGATCGCTTCCAAGTTACTCATTGCTAAGCTGAAAGGAAACTGATATTCTAAAAAAAAGGTAATGGAAGCGGGACGGGCAAGATGAAAAATAAAGGTAAGCGAAACGGTGACAATAATAAGCTGATCATGTTTCCTAATTTGGAGGATCATTTGCTCAGTAAGGCAATGTCACTGGTTGAAGAGAAAAAATACGGCAATGCGCGCGAGCTGTTTGGGGAATTGCTTGGTCAAGACATCCATGACATTCGTGCACTGTACGGATGGGCTGTGTGCTCCGTTGAACTTGGCGATTACCGTGAAGCAGAAGAAGCGGTCATTATGCTGCTGGAAGAGAATACATCTTACTATTATGACGTGTTTCGTCTCTACTTGACGATTCTTATTGAACGTAAAGATTATACAACTGCACTCCATAAAATTATGGCCGTGAGCAAAAAGAGACCGATTCCTCCGGAACTTAAGGAATTTCTTCGTCACATGAAGAAATTCTGTCAAATTCGTCTTCATGAACCTGAATGGAGCAATGATGATTTGGGCGATCAGGTGGAAGATGAGCCAAATCGGGAGTACTCGGAACATGATGAAGTACAATCGGTGGATTGGCCAGCACTTGAAAAAGCAGATTCAAAAAATCAGATGCTGCTGCTTCATAATTTGGCAAACCAATTAAGAGCATCTCACCTTCCGGAAATCAAACGATTTCTTCTTGATGAGAAGCAGCACTCTGAAATAAAGACAATGCTTCTCTGCGCGATTAAAGAAGGCGATCTTGCAAAGGAGATTTCGGTTCGAAAGTTTGGACACATTTATAAAGCTAAATTGGAGAGCGAAGAATTTCTTCATAAGAAGTTTGCCGATCAAATCGAAAAAGAAATCAGGATGGAAATGGATTCGGATAATCCAACACTTGCGGATCTGGCGGTTGAAATGGAACGGACGTTTACTATGAATCTCTATCCGAAGCCGCTCAGACCGGATTCGTCAAAGGTTTGGGCAGCGTTGTTCTGCATACGTGCAATGGCTGCAGAATCAAAACGTGAGATAAGCAGGGTGCTTGAACGTTTTCAAGTGAATGATGATGACTATCAGCTGGCTGAGCAATTACTGCGCGAGGCGGAGGCGCATGGCATTTGGTCCTAAGGTATTGAAACGGGCACTTATGTCGATAATTTGTTACAAATAAGTTTTTCATAGGAAACTCTTATGTTATAATAACAGGGTTGTCATTGCTTTGCTGAAGAGCACTGCTTGCGGCGCTCTCGAGTCGGCATAACAAATGGCGGATGTTTGTGCGCAATTCAGGCAGAAAGCCAATATGCTGAAAAAGCATGAAGATAGATGTTGGAGGTAAAAAATAAATGACTGTAGAAGCAAAATGGGAAAAAAAAGAAGGCAATGTCGGCACTCTGACTTTTGAAGTGGATGCCGAAAGTTTTAACCAAGCATTGGATAAAGCCTTCAAAAAGGTAGTTAAGAAAGTTAATGTACCCGGGTTCCGTAAGGGCAGAGTACCGCGTGTGCTCTTTGAACAACGGTTCGGTGTAGAAGCTCTTTATGAGGACGCCATTGATTTTGTCCTTCCAGACGCATATTCTGAAGCGATTGACAAAACGGGTATCGAACCTGTAGACAAGCCGCAAGTTGATGTCGAAGAAATCGGCAAAGGCAAGAAATTAGTGCTTAAGGCAGACGTAACGGTTAAGCCTGAAGTAAAGCTCGGCGACTACAAAGGGCTTGAAGTTGAGGAAAAAAGCGCAGAAGTGACCGACGAAGACGTTGACCACGAAATCAAGCATCTTCAAGAACGCTATGCAGAACTCGTTGTTAAAGAAGACGGTGAAGTAGAAAAAGGCGATACAGTTGTTATTGATTTTGACGGCTATGTCGACGGAAAGCAATTTGAAGGCGGAAAAGCAGAAAACTATTCGCTCGAAATCGGCTCCGGATCTTTTATCCCAGGTTTTGAAGACCAACTGATCGGTGTTAAAGCCGGCGCGGAAAAAGATGTTGTTGTAACCTTCCCGGAAGATTATCACGCTGAAGAATTGAAAGGCAAAGAAGCGACCTTCAAAGTGACCGTTCATGAAATCAAGCAGAAACAATTGCCTGAACTTGACGATGAATTCGCCAAAGATGTCGATGAAGAAGTTGAAACGCTTGCCGCACTGAAGGAAAAAATCAAGAATCATGAAAAAGAGCATAAAGAAGCAGATGCAGTGAACAGCAAACGTGACAGCGTTGTTCAACAAGCTGCCGAAAATGCTGAAATTGATATTCCTGAAATTATGATTTCCAATGAACAGGACAACATCCTTAAGGAATTCGAACAGCGTCTGAAGGGTCAAGGCATGACGCTCGATATGTATACTTCGTTTTCCGGTAATGACAAAGACGCACTTCGCGATCAGATGAAGGACGATGCAGAAAAACGTGTACGTGCCAATCTGACACTTGAAGCCATTGCCAAAGCGGAATCAATCGAAGCAACGGACGAAGAAGTTGAAGAAGAACTGAAGAAGATGGCTGAACAATACAAGATCAGTGCTGATCAGATTAAAGCAGCAATGGGCGGCACCGATTTCATTAAGGGTGATCTTCAACTACGTAAAGCAGTTGATTTCCTTGTTGAAAACAGCAAGCCGAAAGCAGCAGCTGAAGAAAAATAAGGCAAGACATAATAAATCGTTGGCGGGCGACCGGTCTCGTCCCCAATGATTATTTTTTTACAGACAAAGAAACCAATGCTTTTTTCTTTGCACAAAAAGAACATATATAAGATAAGGGATTAGCGGTATTAGTATAAGAAAAACTAAAGCTTGGCCGGCGTCGAAGACTTGGCCTCGCTAAGTTTTTCTTTATCATACATAATTTACAGGATAAGGCATATGGCTTATCGGAAGCATTTTTTTATGTTACAATGCCTACATAGAAAACTTGCTGATTGGCGAGAAGTCAGGTGCATGAACGATCGGCATTTTGACAGGGTTGTGAAAACTTACCATGGTCTGATTGCTCGTTTTTTTGGTCGGCTGGTTAGCCTTAAACTAATGTTGAAGGCGGCTTAGACGACATTTGCTTCGGCATGAAATGCTTTTCCATCGGTAATACGATTTGTGAGAAAGAGGGAAAGCTATAGAATACGGCTTTCGATGGCTGATTGGTTCAATTGGTCAAGGTTTCGCTCTTGTCTGAAACTTCGGTAATGAAAGCATGAATAGGGGTGAAAGAATGTTTAAATTTAATGAAGAAAAAGGGCAATTAAAGTGCTCATTTTGTGGAAAAACCCAGGATCAGGTACGCAAGCTTGTAGCCGGACCGGGCGTCTATATTTGTGATGAATGTATTGAACTGTGCACGGAAATCGTGGAAGAAGAATTAGGCACGGACGAAGAAGTTGAATTTAAAGATATTCCGAAGCCGCAGGAAATTTGCTCCATCTTGGAAGATTATGTGATCGGCCAAAATGACGCGAAGAAGAGTTTGTCTGTAGCCGTATATAATCATTACAAACGTATCAACAGCAAACAGAAGCCGGATGATGTCGAACTGTCAAAAAGTAACATTATGATGATCGGACCGACCGGCAGCGGGAAAACGTTGCTCGCGCAAACCTTGGCACGCATTTTGAACGTACCGTTCGCAATTGCGGACGCGACTTCACTCACTGAAGCCGGCTATGTCGGTGAAGATGTGGAAAATATCCTGCTGAAATTAATTCAAGCGGCTGATTATGATGTCGAGAAGGCAGAAAAAGGTATTATCTACATTGATGAAATTGATAAAATTGCGCGTAAGTCGGAAAACCCTTCAATTACGCGTGATGTTTCCGGCGAAGGCGTGCAGCAGGCTCTGCTTAAGATTCTTGAAGGAACAGTGGCGAGTGTTCCGCCTCAAGGTGGCCGCAAGCATCCGCATCAGGAATTTATTCAAATCGATACAACGAATATCCTGTTCATCTGCGGCGGCGCGTTTGACGGTGTAGAACAGATCATCAAACGCCGTCTCGGCAAGAAGGTCATCGGATTTGGAGCGGGCAGCAAGAGTCAAGAAATGCATCGCGATGATGCACTGAAAAATGTGCTTCCTGAAGACTTGTTGAAATTCGGCTTGATTCCTGAATTCATTGGGCGTCTTCCGGTAATCAGCACATTGAAACAGCTCGATGAAAAAGCGCTTGTTGATATTTTAACCAAGCCGAAGAATGCATTGGTAAAGCAGTATAAGAAATTGCTTGAACTTGACGATGTCGATCTGGAATTTACAGACGATGCGCTTGAATCCATTGCTAAACTGGCCATTGAGCGCAAGACCGGTGCTCGTGGTTTGCGTTCGATCATTGAAGGTATGATGCTCGACGTGATGTATGAACTCCCTTCACGTGATGATATTGAAAAGTGTGTCATTACAAAAGAGACTGTTGAAGGCAAAGCGCGACCGACCTTGATTTTGACGGATGGAACTGAGGTCAACGTTGAAACGCCGAAGGAAAGTGCTTAAGCCAATTGAATCATTGAAAACACAAGCGTCCCTAAATTAGGGGCGCTTTTTTGCAAGAAAAGAAACATTCATGACCCACTTGAATGAAAATACCATTGTTAGAAAGTGTGATGTATTTACGTACAGAAGTATAAGATATTGCCCCATAATTATACAAATAAACCAGTGTCTTGGCCGAGAATCAAAGCAGAGGTGCGAGACGCCTGCGGGATCAGGTGCCAGCGAGACCCCGCAGATTTCTGCTTGTCTGAGGAGGCTCGCGGTGCGCCCGCAGTCGCGCTCAGTTGATGCGAGCAACCGAAGCGATGATTCAACACTGTAAAGACACAAACCAATCACACATGGCTGGAGATTAAAGACCGGGCGCTTTTTGCTCGGTTTTTCTAACACAAATAAGAAAGTATAGAGCGACCGAGCAAGGTCGTGCCTTATAGCGGGTGAGAATCCCGTCGGAAAAGAGTTAGCCACTCATCCGTAGCGAGTCTTGGAGAACTAAG
>Ga0334901_1000632_pt1 | contig 46446 bp, 33 predicted proteins | sample GraSluR3_MG_3_FD_207216 | JGI IMG/M metagenome (GOLD analysis project Ga0334901, IMG submission 207216) | Sludge microbial communities from methane-producing bioreactor in Wageningen University, Netherlands - Granular Sludge_15_08-R3 | ecosystem: Engineered > Bioreactor > Anaerobic >...
CCCGTTCCATAGAGGCGGCCGATACCCCACTGCTTTTCGGCGGCGGTTTCGGTCGACGTTGACACGAGGTCGCGCTTTTGGTTAGAGTCGGTCTCCATTCGTGTCGGTCTGCGCCACCACCCCCAGCGAGGGGGGGCGCGTCCCGGTTTCGATTCGGTCGTTGTTATCTTCGCTGCCCGTTATCGCACGATCGTCCCTCACGCCATGAGCCGTACTCCGCACCACGCCAAGCCGCGCCAAGAGGACGCCTCGATCTCGAAGTTCCGCATCGAGTCGGGCCGTTTCAGCGCAGCGGCCCAGGATTCGCCGCTCGCGTTGTTTGCCCCGAAGCACTACGAGCCCAACTACGCCTATCCATTGCTCGTCTGGCTGCATACCCCCGGAGCCGACGAGCGGCAGCTCGTTCGGATCATGCCCACGATCAGCCTTCGGAACTACGTGGCCGTCGCGCCTCGGGGGTTCCCGCGCGAGCAGAGCGCCGGGCCTGGCCATCACTGGCCGCAGACCGCCGACCACATCGCCGCCGCCGCCGAACGCGTGTCGCAGGCCGTCGACGCGACGCGGCGGAAGTATCACGTCGCCGAGCGGCGAATCTTTCTGGCCGGCTTCGGCTCGGGAGGGTCGATGGCCCTGCGGATCGCTCTGAACGAGCCCGACCGGTTTGCCGGCGTGCTGTCGCTGTGTGGAGCGTTTCCCATGGGATACGCCCCGTTGCGATGCCTGACGCGGGCGCGCGACGTGCCCGTGTTCCTCGCCGTGGGTCGCGACAGCGCGGGGTACTCCCCTGCCCGCGCCTGCGACGACCTGCGATTGTTTCACACGGCCGGAGTCTCGGTCACCATGCACCAATATCCGTGCGGACACGAGTTGACGTCCCGGATGCTCCGCGACGTCGACCGCTGGATCATCGAGCAGATCACCACGGCGGCAAAGGCCTCCTCCGAAGCCGATCTCTGGTAATTGCCGACCCGAGGCGGAACAGCGCCTTTGCTTGGCCGACGCGGATGCGGGCACGTCATCGAACCCGGGGCCTCCGGCCGTGCGCATCGCGCCACGGCGCCGCGATGTCCGAAGGCGACTGCCGGGTCAGGGAGCCAATCGCACGAGCTTGCCGCCTCCGCCGAGAAGCCGCAATTCGGCTCGGCGCCCGCCGGCCGAGGTCCACGCGCCCGACGTCGCGTCGAAGGTCTCGAGATCACCGGGACCGACCAGGGTGAAGACCGCCTCGCTCTTATAGTCGAGGTTGACGACGACGACGTGGCTCGGCCGGCCGGGACTGCCGAAATACCCCAGAAGCGCGCCGCGCACCCGCTCGAGCGGCTCGGCTTCCATCGGCGCCAAGGGCGGATCGAGGCGGAACGGGGCGTCCGCGGGCAGCGACTCGGCGCCCTCGGGCCTCATGCCCGCGTGATACGCCGCCAGCGACTCGAGCGATTGAAGCTCCCCGGCAACGGCAACGAACTCGCGGTTGAGCGTCTTCAGGGCGTGGTAGATGGGCGTGGGCGTTCCGTCGGGCAGGGCGATGCCTCCCGTGTGACGAGGCCAGCAGTAGACGTAGTACGAAATGCCCTGCGCCCCGTAGGCGAGCGTCGTGTACACGAGATAGCGCATCTCATCGCCGTCGGGCACGCGCCGGACCGGGGTCCACGAGCAGGCCTGAACGATGTTCAAGAACGGCAGGCCCGCGTCGAGCGAGGCCCGGCGGATCATGGCCAGGTTGAGAAAGTAGCCGCCCAGATCGCCCTTGTCGGCGAACTGGTAATGGTCGTAGCTGATCAAGTCGGGCTTGACGATCTCGACGTACTGGCGCAGGTGCTCGCCGTAGGCGGTGACCGTGTCGCCCTCGGTGCCGAGCTGCTGGTTGTTGGCATAGGTGGGGTAGAGGTTGATGTAGGCCATGTGGGCCGGGTCGCGCCGGCGAAGGTAGGCCACGAGCTTGCCCAGCCCGGGGAATTCGGCGGCGCTGGGCTCGTCGGTGATGAAGTAGCAGTAGAGCGCCGGGTGGCGGCGGACGCGGTCGATCAGCGCGTCGAGCTTCTCTCGCCGCGCGGGGTCGTCGAGCGAGGCGGGCGAAAGCAGCCCATCGCGAAGCTGCGCCCGTAGCCCGCGCCGGTGGGCCACGTCGAGCTCGTTCTCGCTGCACCAGACGAGATTGAACCCGCCCTCGGCCATCTGCCGGGCGACCGCGTCGGTCATGGCCGGGCCCGCCCAGTAGGTCACGATCGGCGTGCCCACTCTCCACTTCTCCGCCCCGGCGGGATTCGGGTCCGCGGCGGGCACATATAGGGCTAATACATTGACAACAAGTAACACGAAGAAGGTGGAACCTGCTCGCATGGCGCATCTCCTTTCGATCGGTGGACGGTCCATTGCACGGGGTTCATTCCTTCGAACAAGGAAACCGCCGCGCAACGCCCGCGATTGTAGGGTTGGCGGCCGGACATGGCAACCGGCGTCGACCTCGACCGCCGGCGGTCGGAGGCCGTGCATCCGCCGCCTCCCGCGCACATGCACGAGCGGCGGCGCGGCGGACCCTCAGCGGGTTCGGCCGGGCCCGCGGAATCTCCGCAAAAGAGCGACCGACCATCCGGTCGTGAAGAGGATGTACGCGCCCACGAGAGTCCAGAACGCGACGCCGGGCCTGCCGATCCGGCCGAGATTGAATCGGAAGGCGACGTCGACGCAAGCGAGGAGCAATCCCAACGTGGCGTCGGCAAACCAGAAGTAGTAGCCCACCAGGGCGGCGACCGCCGCCGCCCGGCGCGACGGCGCGAGCCAGTATTCCTTGTTGGGAAGGTTGATCCACGAAGCCGGCATCCTCGGCAGGACCAACCCGACGAGCAGCAGGAAAAGAGCCGTCGCACCAAAGACGATCGCATAGCCGGCAACGAACGCCTCTTTGCTCGACCAGGCGTCGGGTTGACCGCCGGGGCCGAAGTGGGAAGCGACCCGTGGCGGCAGGAAGGGGTAGTAGCATACCCCGTGGATCGCCGCGAGCACGGGCAGCAGCACGAAGACGTGGAAGCCCGTCGCCCGTCGCGTTCCGGCAGCGCGGTCGGTCGTCGTATCGAAGCCCTCCTCCCACGCGGCGATTCGAGCCGCCGGGTTCTCTTCTCTAGCCGAGATTGTAGATCCGCACCGCCTCGTCGACGGCCGCGCCCTTGCGAACCACGTCGCACAGGGCGGCCTGAAAGCGAAACGGATCGACGACCTGGATGGCGTTCCGCCCGAACACCACCCCCGCGGCCCCGTCGGCGATCTCACGGGCCGCCAGGTGGAGGGCGTCGGCCTGGGTGGGCAGCTTCTCGGCCCCCAGACCGAACACGGGCACGGGGCACGCCGTGGTCACGGCCCGAAACTCCCGCGTGTAGAACGTCTTGATCGCGTCGGCTCCCAACTCGACCGCGATGCGGCTGCCAAGCAGCACGCTTTCGTGCAGTTGCCCCGGATCGAGTGCGGCGAAATCGGTGGGAAAGTACTCGCCGATGACGGGAATCCCCAGGGCGTGGCAGGCGTTGACCAGTCGGGCGAAGACCTCGACGTTGGCCGCGTCGCGCTGTTCGTCGCCCGTCTGAAGCGTGAGCGAGACCAGGGCCACGTCCATGCCTTCCCGCAGGGCGTCGCCCGGGTCGTATCCGTACACGCTCTTGGCCGCCCTGTACCCCAGCTTGAAGCAGTAGACCGTGTTCCAGTTCAAGCGGACCACGGCCAGCGGGCGCTTGGGCCGCGCGAACACGCGGTGGCAGTGGCGAAGCATTCCCGGCGCCAGAAGCACCGCGTCGACGACCGGGTTGATCTTTTCCGCGGTGGCGGGCAGGTTCTCCATTCCCCCGATGGGCCCGTCGAACAAGCCGTGGTCGATGGCGATCACCACGGCGCGGCCGTCGCCCACGAGTCGTTCAAGGCGGATTTCGCGTCCGTCCATGTCGGTTGGCAATCCTCGCAAATGAGGGGCGCCCGAAGAGAAATCGGAAGGGTCCTTTTCGGTGCGTCCGGAAGCTTGATTTCAGCCGCGACCCCATCCTATCGGACGGTCGCCCCGGCAACAAGAAGGCGCCGGCGCGACTCCAGGCCGACGGGCGAAGGGTGGTTCGGTCCGCCTCGAGGCGATTCGTGAACTAGACTTGTACAGAGGGCCGTCCCGGCGCACAAGGGCGCGCCGGGGAGTGGGGACGGGTTATGTTGCCTTACGTATCGCTAACGTGCTTGACGGTCGCCGGTCTGGCGGCGATCGCGCTGGCCACGGTGGCCTACTGCGGCTCGAAGATGGCCTGGAAACCGGCCGCCCTCTTCGACGTTGCCGCCCGCGCCTCCGTGTTCGCCTCGGCCGCGGTGTTCGGCCTGCTCTGCTTCGTGTGGATCGATGGCAACCTGGAACTGCTGGGACGGCTGCTCCGGCGGCTCACGAACCCCGCCCGAAGCCTCGCCGACGAGTTCTTCGACCCGTTCTGAACCGGATCGCGATCACCGGGCCAGCTCCTCCAGGCACGCCTCGAGGTGCTCGATGCTTTCGCGGGCGAGCCGCTCGACGCCCGGCGCGTAGTCGAACACTTCGACCGAGACCCAGCCCCGGTAGTCGGTTTCGCCGAGCGCTCGCAGGATGGGTACGAAATCGAGGTCGCCGAAGCCGGGCCCCTGCATGTTGGGGTCGTTGGCGTGGAAGTGGATCAGCATCGAGCGGTGCCGGCGGATCAGTTCGGGGATCGGCGTCGACTCGCTCGACATGGCCTTGCAGTCGAGGTGCAGGCGGACCTGGGGCGATCCGATCATCTCGGCCAGCTTCACGGCGTCGGCCGCCGTCTGCATGAAATTCGTCTCGCTCGGGGCGAGCGGCTCCAGGGCGATCATCACGTCGGTTTCCTCGAGCACGGGCACCACGGCCGAGAAGACGTCGGCGGCATGCTTCATGGCCTGGTCGTGGCTGACACCGGGCAGCAGATTCCGCTGCTGGGGCGACCCGCATACCATGACGTTGCCCCCCAGATCGGCGCAAAGCCGGGCCAGTTCGCCGAAATACCGGGCCGTCGCGCGGCGGACGTCGGCGTCGGGACTGGTCATGTGGAAGCCCTCGGTCTTGGCCAGCAGCCAGTGCAGGCCCACGACCTCCAGGCCCGCCGCCTCGGCCTGCCGGCGCAACTCGGCCCGCCTGCCGGGCGAAATGTCGGTGGCGTAGTTCGCGATCGTGAACGGCGCCACCTCGAGCCCCGTGTAACCGCATTCGGCCGCAAAGGCAAAGGCTCGGTCGAAGGGCCAATCCTGAAAGGTCTCGTTGCAGATGGCGAATTTCATGGCGGGCTCGCTTGAAGAAACGGGTCAGTCGAACAGGGGGCGATTGCCGACGCCGCCGGTGCGCCGCGCGCCGCGCCGGGGTTTTCGCGAGGGGCACGAGCGTTTCACGTCGTCGAGCCTTCGGCCGGCGGCCGTGCTCGGGGCGCTGGTCAGCGGATCGGCGGGGCCGTCCAGCGGATCGCCCGGCTCGATCGCGGCCAGGCGCTTGCGCACCTGCTCGGCATACTGCGGCGAGAGCTCGAAGCCCACGAATCGCCGCTTGAGCTTCTTGGCCACGGCCAGGGTGGTGCCGCTTCCCGCGAACGGATCGAGCACCAGGTCGCCTTCGTTGCTGCACGCGCGCACGATCCGGCCCAGAAGCTGCTCGGGCATCTGGCAGCCGTGCCACCCGGCCCGCTCGCTGAACGTCCCGCACACCCGCGCGAAGTACCACGTGTCGCCGTTCGAGCGAAACCCGTCGGGCAGGTCTTGGGGACGCAAGATCCATCCGTCGCGGTCCCAGTCGGCGCGCAGGACCCAGGTGTCGTCGGGCAGTCGCCCCTTCGGGTTGGCCCGCTTGTCGCCGTAGACCAACTGCCGGGCCGAGGGGACCCGAACCGCCGGATCGTCGGCGTTGAAGGTGAACTTCTCCGGGTCTTTGACCATGTAAAACAAATGGGCGTGGGACCGGCTGAACTTGTTCGTGCAGTTCACGCCGAAGGTATAGTACCACACCACCCAACTGCGGCACGTCAGCCCGTGCTCGCGCTGCAGCATCACCTTGAGCTCGGCCGCGTACTCGTCGCCGATGGCCAGCCAGAACGTGCCGTCGGGCCTAAGCACGCGCACGACCTCGGCGGTCCACTGCCGGCTCCAGTCGAGATACTCGTCGGCCTCGCGCCGGTCGTGGTAGACGTCGTAATCGTACCCGATGTTGAAGGGCGGATCGGCAAACGCCAGATCGACGCTGCCGTCGTCGAGCTTCTTGAGGCCCTGGATGCAGTCTTGCTGATGGACCCGACCGAAGTTTGCCGCCACGGTATGGTTCCTCCGTGATGCGCCCGGGTAGCTCGTGCAATACTTGCCATCATCCTACCACGATCGCCCAGGGGAACAAGAAGCCCCGGGGCTCGGCGGGCGGCGGCTACGGGACGATCTCGGCCGACAGAACGACCAGCAGCTCTTCGTCGCGCGACGGCGAGTCGCTCGCCAGGCCGGCCAGCACCCCCGGTTGAGGGGTGATTCCGACAAAGCACTTGCGATCGGCCTCGGGCCAACGCATACTCAAATCGAAACTCGCGGCCGGTTTGGCGCCGGCCGTTTGCCCCGGCCTGAACCGTCGGGCCCTCCGACGCGCCCGGGAGAAGGGGCCGCGCGAACGCGGCCGCTACCGACACATTTCACGGAGACGCACCCATGCAGCGAATTCGTCGAACCCTCGTTCTCGCGGCGTTGGCGGCACTTGCGATGTCCGGCAGTCGGGTTGCCGCCCTCCCGTACGAAGAAGAAACCGAAGGCAAGCGAACCCCCGACGTCGTGTACGTGCCCACGCCGCAGGACGTCGTGGAAAAGATGCTCGAGCTGGCCGAGGTCAAGAAGACCGACCTCGTTTACGATCTGGGCTGCGGCGACGGCCGGATCGTGGTCACCGCCGCAAAGAAGTACGGCTGCCGCGCCTTCGGCTTCGACATCGATCCCAAGCGAATCGAGGAATCGAAGGAGAACGTGCGAAAGAACCGGATGGGCGATCTGGTGACGATCAAGGAGCAAGACATCTTCAAGCTCGACCTCAGCCCGGCCAACGTGGTCACGCTCTACTTGCTGCCGAGCCTGAACGTGAAGCTGATCCCCCAGCTCGAGAAGCTCAAGCCGGGCTGCCGCATCGTATCGCACGATTTCGACATGAAGGGCGTCAAGCCCGACAAGATCCTCAAGATCAATTCCGAGGAGGACAACCGCAGCCACAAGGTGTACCTGTGGACGACGCCGCTGAAGAAGGAGAAGGCGACGAACGCCTCGGGTTGAGCCGGGTCATCGCTGCGAAGCGCCGCCGGGGGGCTGGATCATCAGATCGCTGAGGATGGCGGCCACGGCGTCGGGCGACATGCCCTGGATGAGGTAGACGTGGTCTTTGTCGGGGATCGGGCGCCACTCGTTGGCGCCGTCGGCCGTGACGTGGTTGTATCCGCGCGTCTGTTCGTCCCAGATGTCGCCCGCCCCGCGTACCGCGTACAGCACGGCCGTCTGATCCCAACTGTGCCGATCCTGCAAATCGTTGAACAGCTCGTACGCCCTTCGCACCGGGTTCGATTTCGGGGTGTTTCGCAGCGACGAGCCCGCATCGATCTTCACGCCGATTTCGTACCCGCAAAAGGCGATCGGGGCGGGCCAGTCGCGCACCGCCACGTGGGCCGAATCGCCGTCGAATTTGAAATTCGACTGGCGGTCGCGCGCTTTGGGGTACTGGCCTCCCATGCACACCCACAACTTGACTTTGCGGGCCACCAGCGTGGGCCCGTCGAGATCGCTGATCTCGTCGGGGAGACTTTCGAGCAGGTTCCGCAGGTTAGTCAGGTAGCCGATCGTGCAGATCACCACACTCCGATCGGGCTGCTTGGCGAGGATCTCGCGGTAGAGCTTCGTGGCGTCGGGAACGTCTTCTCCCACGTTGTGGGAAAACTCCTTCGCGATCTGCTCGGCATAGCGTGAGGGCCGGCCGACGGCATGGGCCCGCACCTGGCCGATGGGCAGATCGGGCCGCCCGTAGTAGGCGTTCAGCGCCCCGAGGCACGCCGGGCTGTGCTCGTTGTTGCTCGAGACCATCGTGGCCAGGATCTCGACCTCGCCGCGGTCGGCCAGGGCGTGCAGCACGGCGATCGCGCCGACGTCGTCGACGTCGGATTCGAGATCGGTGTCGAGGATGAGCCGGACGGGCCGGCCGTCCCTGCACCCTGCCAAGGCGATGAGCGAAACGGCCAGAAACACCGAGAGCTTCATCGGTCGCCTCCCCAGGACGGCCCGTCGGCACGCCAAGGGCACGCACGGGAACAAACTGGTTGGCTGACGCCTGCACCACAAGGATTTGTCCGAGTTCGTCAGTGCGTCCTAATTGTGCCACTCGTCGAGCAGCTTTTCGACGCGCGCGCGGTCGAAGTTCTCCGGAGGCGGAGCGTCGAGGTTCTGTTCGAGCTCTTCGAGGGTGGGCGTCTTCGAAGGCACGCCGCCGGGCGGGACCTCCAATCCGGCCACCCACACGATGCCGTTGAGCACCGTGGTGCGGAAGCTGTCGTTGGCCCAGTTCCACTGCCAGTGGCCGCCGGTGAAGCCGAACCCCCGCCCGCCGTCGGGCCGCTCGGTGGCCCACGCCACGTGCTCGGGCATGCCCTTGCGGGCGCGGACCGTCGGGTTGTTGCTGTGCGGCCCGTCGGGCCGCTCCCGCGTCTTGTCGGGCGGAACCGTCGTCAAAATCGGCGTCACCCCCTCCATGTTCTCCGGAAATCGCATGTGGTAGTACCACTCGTCGTCGATCGCGAAGGGCTCGACGCCCCGCGCGATCGGATGGTCGGGAAAGCTCGTGAACTCGGCCGTGAAATGGGGATTCACCGACCAGTGGGTCTCGAAGTATCCCCCGATCCAGCTCAGCAGGTAATCGCCCGGCTCGCCTTTGGGTATTTCGACCGCATAGTGCAGGCACGCCAGGCCGACCCCTTTCTTCATCAGCCGATCGAGGTCCGCGAGGTGTTCCATGGCCACGTGCCGGCCGCCACCGTCGCAGAAGATCACGATCGCGTCGGCGTTATCCAACGCCGTGGGATCCTGGGGCCAACCGTTCTGGTAGACCACGGCATGCACCTCGGGCACGTTCTCGTTGAGCCACCCGGCCAACAGCAGACAGCCCGCGTTGTGCTCGTGCGACGCGTAGCCGTGGCTCCGCGGGCCGGCGATGAAGACGACCTTCTTGGCGTCTTCCATCTTCAGCCGCTTCAGGGCGATGTTGCGCACCTGGACCTTCATGGGCGGGCCCTGGTGGACCTGAATCGCCACGATGCCGCCGCGGCGGCGCATCGCCACGTCTTCGTCGGTCGCCTCGCACATCACTTGGCCGTTGATCTTGTGGACGAAGTGGAACCCTCGGGCGGTGATTTCGTATTGGTTCCAGTCTTCCTTCTTGACGTGCTTCTGGAGATCGGCCGAGTCGGCGAACTGCTCGACGACCTTGGGCTTGTGATCCTTGCCGATGACGGTCTTCTGGCCGCGGTCGGCCAGGATGCCGCGGTACCGTTCGCCGTAAAGGATGCCCGAGTAGCGGTCCCCCGCCTCGAAGTCGGCCTGGTAGCCGCCGACGACCCACCGGGGCCACTCGGGGTTCTGGAAACTGCGGTACTGCACGCCCGAGTTGCCGCCGAGGAGCCGGTACTCGAATCGCAGCACGAAGTCATCGACCTCGCCCTGGCGCCAGATCAGGAAGGTGTTGTGCTCGGTGGGATTGTCCGGGGTGGTCTGTCCGGTGATCGCGCCGTCTTCAACGCGCCAGAACCTGGGGTCGCCCTCCCAGCCGTCGAGCGTCTTGCCGTCGAACAGCGAGACGAACCCTTCTTCCTCCGCAGCGGCCCCGATCGCGGCCGGTCCGGCGACCAGGAGCAGGGCGCCGAAGGCGACCAGCGCGATCGCGGCTTTGAGGCACGGTCGTGGATTCATCGTTTCTCCCTCCAAAACCCTGTTGGTCGAATCGAGGTGGTTTTCGCGTGGCGTGCCGCGCCCGAACGGGCGATGTGCGCCCCCGGTGCGTAAGCCACATTGTAGCAGGCGGTCGCCCGAGGCTGCAAACTCTTGAGAAGCGGCCGAAGTCCGCGGCCGTCGCCCCCCCCCGAAGGAGGCAGCCGGGAATCGTCGAAGAGGCGGCGGTCGAGGGCGGCCGCTGGCCTCGGCAACGGCGTAGCCGTTCTAACGTCGCTCGGCGTGGGGCGAAGCAACGGCGGGGCCGATGAAGTGTGGCCCCGGCACCAAGGGCCTTGCGCCGGCCGACTCGACTTCGACCTCGGCGCGGGGTCGGGGCAGCGGAACGCCTCGCTCGCCGAGCAGGCGGCAGTATTCGCGCTGCCATGCTTCGAAAACGGCCTCCTGCCGGAAGACGCGGAGCACCCGCTGCCGCGCGGCGGCGCCGTGGCGACGTCCGGCCGTCGGATCGTTCAGGTATCGCGCGATCGCGTCGGCCAGCGCCTCGACGTCGCCCACGGGAACGAGCGTTCCCGTCGCGCCGTTTTCGACCGCGTCGACCGTTCCCGTGGCCGCGTAGCCCACCGTGGGCACCTCCGAGGCGGCCGCTTCGAGCACGACGTTGGGGAATCCCTCGCGATAGGAGGGAAACGCCAGCACGTCCATCATCGGGTAATAGGGGGCAGGATCGGTGACGGGTCCGGTCAGCACGACGCGTGGATGCGACCCCATCCCGCGCATGCAATGCTCGGGCACGGCGTCGCCCCGCTCGAATGCGCCCAGCATCAGCAGCCGGGCATCGCCCAACCGGCCGGAAAGCGACCGGAAGGCGTCGAACAGGTCGGGCACGCCCTTGTCTCGGGTGAAACGCCCCACAAACCCGACGACCGGGGCATTCCGGGGGATCCCAAGCCGGGCACGAAGTCCGGCCGCCTCAGCGCGGCGTGGCGGGCTGGCGCAGAATCGCCCGATGTCGACTCCCCTCGACGATCCTCCGGCCAGCGTGCACGCCTTTTCGGCCGGAGAATACCCCAACGCGACGTACCGGCGCCTCAGGCTCTCGCTCACGCAGACGATCCGCGTGGCGCAGATCGCCGCCAGACGTTCGGCGGTACTCAGCACGCGGCGCAACACGCCCCGGGTCGTCTCGAGTCGCAAGCCCCGCAGCGTGTACACGCGGATCGGAACTCCGGCCAGCCGAGCGGCGACCATGCCCAACAGCCCCGCCTTCGGCGTGCCGGCGTTGACGATGTTCGGGCGCAGCGCGCGGAACGTCCGGTAGAGTCGCAGCAGCGTCACGAGGTCTTGCCGGGGCCGGATTTCGCGAACCATGGGGATCGCAACCGTGTCGGCAAACCCCCGCTCCGACAGTTCCGACAGGGCCGCCCCGGCCGAGGCGATGACGACGACATCGAACCCCCGCTTGCGCAGGCTCGCAAGCTGGGCCGCCGGAAGCAGCGGGACGCTATCTCCGCTGGTGACGTACACCAAGCGCGGCATGGTTGGCACCTTGGGCGGTGGGAGTCGGCCGGGAAACGTGCTGGGGAAACCGCGCGGGCGCGCGGCGCGGCGGAGCCCGCCAGGCCACCCGGCCCGTGCCCCGAGTCGCGGGGCGGGCGCACGGCAGCGAAGCCCCTTTGGGATCGGGCGCAACTCCCGCCGCCGACAGGACGGTTGCCATCCCCAGGAACAGCATGAAGCCTCGATCCCGCTGAAGGCGGTTGTGGATCATGAACAACATGGCGGCGAAGAGAAAGGCCGCGACCAGCGGCCGGATTCTGCGCGTCGCCGGGTGCGGGCCCCATTTGCCGAAGACGGGCAGCAACACCATCAGATAAAAGGCCACGAAGCCCAGCACGCCCAGTTCGACGACGATGGCCAGGTGGCCGTTGTGAATCTCGTAGATCTCGCCGTTGAAGAAGGGCGTGAGCCCCCGTCCCACCCCCATCCCGAAAGGGAACCATTCGTCGGCGCGGTCGGCCATGTATCTCGCCTGGTGGGCGATGAAGTTGTCGTCGTCTTGGATCGTGTGGACGGCGCCGACCACGCGATTCCAGAAGAACGTGTCGGAGAGTCGATCGCGGAGCGTTCCCAACGCCAGGCACGCCAGAACCGCCGTGCCCAACGCCGCGACGTATGCTTTCGACCCGACGCGCCGCGCTCCCAGGACAAGAAAGATCCCGAGCCAGGCGGCGAGTGCGAAGATCGCCGATCGTCGCGATGCGGCGAAGACGAAGAACACGGCCATGGCCCCCGCCACCACGAACGCGATACGCGCCCGGTTCCGGCGGAACCACGCGGGGGCCAGGGTCAACAGGATGCCCGCCGACGAAAAGGCGTAGGCGCCCAATTGCCCCGAGGCGCGGAACGTGCCGCGCACGCGTCCTGCCCTGGCGTCCGGGAACCACTGGCTGCTCGCGAAGTAGTCGTGCAGCACGACCACCGATTCGAAACACACCCCCACGGCGATGCCCGCCAGCAGCGCCCTGGCCAGAGAAGGACGCTGCGCCGCGGCGTGCCCGACGAAGTAGTATCCCAAGGCCAAAGCCAGCGTGCCGAAAGCGATCCACGCGTCCTCCGCGCTCGTGCCTTCCTCGCGGGCCGCAAGGCGGGCGAGAAACAAGCTCAGCACGAGGGCCCCCCCGTACAGGACGACCGGAACCGTCGGCCGGATGCGCTTCTCCAGAATGACGACCGCCAGGGTCACAATGGCCGCGTAATCGACGATCGCCAGCCGTGCGAACACGCCGAGGTCCTCGTGCCGATACATGTCGGACGAGGCAATCAAGGGCAGAGTGCAACCGACGCAGAATAAGAGGGTTCGCATGGTCTCTGCCTTGGACTCCGCACGCGGCGAACGCGGTCCTTCCCCGGCAAGGCTTCGCTAAGCGGCCTTCCTGCGAGGCAGAGGCACCGCCGGCTGGAATTCGTCGAACCGGAGGATCTTCTCGGCGGCGGTCGGAGGAGCCGCCTCTTGGGATTGGGCGGCGCGCTTCTGCGCGAACGCGAACAACGCCGGCTGGAACCTGCGCGGCGTGAGCCGGTTGAACCAGACTTCCAACTGGTAGGCAATTCGGTTGAACTGCAAAGCGTGCGCCTCGACCGGCCCGGTGAACACGCAGGCGTCCAACCCATGACGGCCCAGCATCGACTTCATCTTCGAAACCGTGTTGCACCGATACCGCGTGGGAAACACGTCTTTCTCGTCGACCTCCCGCCCCAGCGCGCGCAGGACCGCCGCGTGCCACCGATTAGGAATCAGCCGTGCCCACATCGCCGCGTACCCCCACGCGTTTGGCGTTCGGATGCAAAGGTAGGCGCCCTCCTTCAGCACCCTCGATGCCTCGGAGAAAAACGCCGAGGGATCGCTCACGTGCTCGAGCACGTTGTTGCTGACGCACAGGTCGATCGACGCGTCGGGCAGGGGCCAACGGTCGTCGCGGATCAGACGGAACTCGTCGATCAGCGGATTGCCGCTGCTCGATGGGGCCACGTCGATGCCGATCACGCGGCGGCACTTTCCTCGAAACGTCACCAGATCGCGCCGGAACGACACCGGGTCCTCCGCGTGGCAGCCCCGGCCGCAGCCCGCGTCGAGCACCACAAAAGACGACCGCAGCAGCGCGTGAACCCGCACGTAAAACGCGACCTTGGGATCGATCGAGCTGAAACCGCCGAAGGCGATCTCCGGATAAACGCGCTCTCGCAAGCTGCATCGCTCAGGCACGGCGACTACCCTTCCGTAGGAGTCCTCGAAGAGGGCGTAGTCTAGTCGGCCCCTTCTCATGACACAAGGTCACTTGTCGGCACCTCCGACGCCTCGGCATCTCCCGACCGGGAAGCCCACGTCGACAAGAAGGCTGCGCGAACCAGAGAAAGTGGGCAAGAGAGCGACGACATTCGGCGGCGGAGGAGGACGGGCTCAACGGGGCCCACGCCGGTTCGTCGCGCGCTACGGGATGTAAAGCTTGCCGCTGCGCTCGTCGAGCACCTGCTTGGCCACGAGCCAGGTCACCTCGTCCTCGATCGTCTCGCGGAGCCGGGCGCTGGTGGTGCGAAAGCCGAACAGCCGGGCCGCTTCGGTGACGGCCTCGTCGCGCGCCACGCCGAGGTGTGCGCGGACGATCGCCGTGACGGCTTTGTGGATTTCGGCCGGGGGCAGCATCCGGGGGTTCCGGAGCGTTGAGCTGGTCACGTCGCCACGGTTGCGCACCGTGACTTCACGCCCGTCGCCCGGCTCGAAGAACTCGCCGTCGCGAATCACGGCGGCCCGGCGGCTTGCCACGCCCAGGGCCTGGGATACGGCGTCGCGAATCCGCTTGCCGGTCCGCCGCAGGCCCCAAATCTGCGTAACCCGTCGGGTGATCTCGTCTCGGTGGATGGGCCCCTCGACCTCGACGATCTTCGACACGACGCGAGCCAATTCGGCGGGCGCCAGTTCGTGGACCGCCTGGTTCGTCGTGATGCGAAACGAGGCGACCCGGTAAGGCTCGCTGGCACAGCATTCGCCCTCCTCGCCGTCGTCGTCGGAGTCGCTTCGGCGGATTCCGCCGGGCTCGGCGGCTCGTTGCGGCGATTCGCCGCGACGGTCGTTGCCCCGGCGGTTGCCCCGGCCGGCCCAGGTGACCTTGGCCCTCTCGATGGCGGCCATCGTTTCCCGCAACTCTTCTTCCGGGCGCTGGAACCAGTCGGTGCTCCAGATCCGATGCAGGATCCAGCCGCGATTCTCGAGAACGCTCTGCCGGAGCCGGTCACGGTCGCGAGCCGACCGGGAGCGGTGATAGTTGGCCCCGTCGCATTCGATGCCGAGCAAGTACCGTCCCGGGCTGGCCGGGTCGACGACCGCCAGGTCGATGAAGAACCCCGTCACGCCGACCTGGGGATGGGTTTCGATGCCCCGGTCGGCCAGCGCGGCGGCGACCTGGCGTTCGAACTCCGAGTCATAATCGCCCTCCGAAGCGACGCCCGTGTCGAGCAGCCCCGTCTGGGCGTACTTCAGAAACGTCTTGAGCGCCTTGGCGCCTCTCGACTGGGTACGCGTCAGGTCGATGTCGTCGGCCACGATCGACGAAAACACGGTGCAGCATTCGCGGGCCCGGGTGATGAGAACGTTCAGACGGCGCTCGCCCCCTTCGCTGTTCAAGGGCCCGAAGCTCATGGCCATATAGCCCGACTCGTTCTTGCCGTACCCGACCGAGATGAAGATCACGTCGCGTTCGTCGCCCTGGATGTTTTCGAGGTTCTTGACGAAGAAGGGCTCGGGCACGGCCGTGACAAAGAAATGCTCGAGCGAAGGGTCGGTTCTTCGGAGGAGTTCCAGCTCGTCGAGGATCGCGTCGCGCTGGGCGACCGAGAACGCGCCGACCCCGAGCGACCGGCCGGGGTGCTCGCGCGCGTGCGCCATGACCGCCTCGGCCACGGCCTGGGCCTCGGCGCGATTCGTGGCCGATCCGCCGCGGTCGAAGACCCCGTCGGCGACGAACTGGAAGATAAGTCCCTGCCCCGAGGTCGGCTTGCCGGGACTGGGCACGACGTAAAGCCGATCGTCGTAGAACTCGTGGTTCGAGACCGCGATGAGCGTGTGGTGGCGGCTTCGATAGTGCCAGCGCAGCATGCGCTGCGATACCCCCTGGGCGCAGCACATGCCCAGAATGCTCTCGACGTCGCCCGCCTGAAGCTCTCCCGCGTCCACCGTTTGGCCGTCGTCGTCGAGCATGCGCGTGAAGAAGCGCGTCGGCGGTAGCTGCCGGCTGTCGCCCACGACGACGATCTGCCGGGCGCGGGCGAGGGCCCCGAGCGCATCGACCGGCTCCACCTGGCTGGCCTCGTCGATCATGAGCACGTCGAAACCGATCGCCCCGGGCTCGAGGTACTGGGCCACCGAGATGGGGCTCATCATGAACACGGGCTTGATGGCCTGGACGGCCCGGCCAGCCTGGGCCAGGAGCTTTCGGATCGGCAGATGGCGGCGCTTCTTCTGAATCTCGCGCCGGACCAGTCCGACTTCGCCGACGTCGGAACCCGCCCTGGGGATGCGCTCGAAGTGGGCCATGGCGACTTCCTGCCGGGCCAGTTCGATCCTCGCCTCGTCGAGTTGCCGGAACCTTCCCAGAAGCTGCTCGTGCGAGCCGCCATCGAACGTTGCCAGTCCGGAATGCCGCCGAAAGGCATCGCGCACCAGCGCGTCGTAATAGGCCCGCTCGCACTGGGCCATCGCTTGCGAGGCCGCGATTTGCCCCGAGTCGACCTGGGCGACCACGCCGGCCAGGCCGGCCGATTCGACCCGCCGCCGGCGCACGTGGTAGGCGACCCAGCGGGAAAGCGATTCGGGAGCCTGCCGCCACTGCCCGATCCTCGTTGCCAACTCGGAGAGCGAAATCGCCAGAAGCTCCGGAGCCTCGAAGGCCGTCGGCACGTCGAGGCGGATCGTATCGAACAACTCGCGGAGTTCGGCGGCCAGCGGCTTGAGGTCCCGGCCGATCCGTTGCAGCAGGGGTTTCAAGGCCCCAGGGTCCTCGATGCCGGCATGGATCTCCCGGAATCGCGGATCGACGGCCTGGCGGCATTCCGATTCCCAACGGGCGATCGTTGCCAGGGCCGACCAGTCGGAACCGGTTCCGTTCCACCGATCGCCGAATGCCTCGCGTCCCAAGTCGTCCGAGGCGGTGCTGCTCACGTGGCGCTTCGCCTCTTGCCCTTCGATCAGACAGTCGAGCACGGCCAGGCGCTCGTCGACCGTCTTGGGGGGCCGGTCGCGGAGGATTCCGCGAAGGGCCACCTGGGCCTGGCGGTAGCCACCACGAAAAACGCGGAACCAAGACCGACCGTACGCCGCGAGGTCGCGGCGGGCCGCCGTCACGTTCGTTTCCCAGCCCGCTTCGACGACCACCCCGTCGAGTCGCGACCGGCACTGGGCATAGCGCGCGCCGGCCTCGAGCAGTTCGTCGATGTCCCGCCGCCGCCCGACCCACGCGGCGCATCCCAGCGAGCGGCGATCCATGGGCGGCGCCGCGTCGAGGCGTTGAGCCAACTGGGCGAGTCGAGAGAGTTCCAGCAGGCTGCGAGGCTCCTCGACGCGCAGGGTGGCGGCAAGATCGCGGCCGGCCGCGGCCAGCGCATCGACGCGCCGGGCGATCTCCGGCAGTCTGCCCTGGATGCGGTCGACGTCGCTGGGCAGCACGACCTCGAGTTCGACGCCTCGCCAGGGATGCTCTCGCGGCACGCCGATACGGGCCACGTGTTCGACCAGGTCGCCGAGCAGGTTGAGCCGCTGCCGGAAGTCGACTCGCGACCATTGCAGGGCGTCGGGCAAGGCGAAGTCGGGCGCGGCGGCCCCTTCGGCCCGCAATCGCACCAGTTCGCCCACGGCCTGGTAGGGGGTCACCTTCCCCGGGTCGATCGGCGTGTGGATCGTCTGGAGATGCCCATTGAGCCGTTCTCGGCACGACGCCAGCTCGGCGCAATGCCGCGCGACGTCGTCCACCTTGGGCCGGCCGAGTCGCAAGGTGCGCTCCAGGTCTTGCAGCACGGTCCGTTTGCTGGCCTTGTTGCTGTGCAATTCGAGGCACATGTCGCCCAGGCCGATGTTGTCCAGGCGCCGCCGAACGACCTGGAGGGCGGCCATCTTTTCGGCAACGAACAGGACGCTCTTGCCCGCCTTGACCGCCGCGGCGATCATGTTCGCGATGGTCTGCGACTTGCCCGTCCCCGGCGGGCCTTGAATCACGAGGTTGCGGCCCCGCTTGACCTCCTCGACGGCCACGGCCTGGGAGCTGTCGGCGTCGAGCACGTGAATCATGTCGACCGGCTCGATGAGCCCATCGATCGGGTCGTCGTCGCCGCACAAGGGCGGTTCGGTGCGAAAGCCTTCCACGAGCAGCGACCGGAGGATCGGGTGTTCGTCGAGCCGCTGATGCTCGGGCCACCGTTCCGGCTCCAGGTCGCGGTACATGAGGAACTTCGAGAACGAGAAGAACCACAGCACGATGTCGTTGGGGAGAACTTCCCAGCGAGGCTGGCCGTCGATCGCGCGCCGCACCGCGTCGTAATACGCCCCGGGCGAAAGCTCGTCGACCTCGGGGACGTCGGGGAGCGCGACCCCGAAGTCGCCCCGCAGCCGTACCTGGAGCGTCACGTTCGTCGTCACGTCGTCGTCGGCAAAGCGGATCTTGAATCTCGACGTGGCCGACTGCCGGTCGAGCGTCATCGGCACGAGCAGCAAAGGCCCGTACCGCGGCCGGTCGGAGTTGGGGTCCTCGTACCACTTGAGGAACCCCAGGGCCAGATAGAGCACGTTGACGCCCTGTTCTTCCTCGTAGGTTCGGGCGTCGTAGTACAGCTTGAGCAGCCTCTTCTGAAGGCGATCGGAGGTCAGCCGGGTCTGGAGCTTGTCGTCGACGTGCCGAGGCGCCAGCCCGTTTTCGAGCAGCTCGTCGTCGGGTTGACCCAGCCGCCGCCCCTGGGCATCGCCGTCTTCCTCGACTTGCTCCTGCTCCTCCTCGGCGGGGAGAAAGCTCATGGCCTTCTTCTCGACGACGAGGCGGCGGAACACTTCCTCCGACAACTCGTCGACGATTTCCAGGCGGCTCGAACGCGTGCTGCTGCGCGGGGTGTTCAACAGACGATTGCGGAGATTTTCTCCTCCGAGCAACGCGCGACGCGCCTTTTCGAGCACGGTCTCCAGCACGGGGTCGAACGACATGCCTGTTTCCCTCGCCTCATCGGCCGGGCGGCCAGCCCAGCACGAATTGCTCCTGCCTGTAATTCTCCGGCGACCTGCGACCGCCGCGCTCGCGGTCCTTCCGGCGAAGCCTCGCCAGGACGTCGAGCACGTCGTTCGGGGCGGCCAGGCCGTGGCGCAACATCCAGCAGCCGATGACCGTGCCGGTTCGCCCCACTCCGCCCCAACAGTGAACGTAGACCGCGCTGCCGGCGACCAGGTATTCGTCGATCGCGTCGAGAATCTCCTTCATCACCTCCGGCGACGGAATCGAGTTGTCCTTGATCGAATGGCGAACGAAGGCCGCCTCGGGGCAAAGTGCCCGCACCGTACCGGCGTACGGCACAAACGGCTGGCCCTCAAGGTTGGTTTCGTCCGGCTCCATGAGATCGACGAACGCCCGAATGCCCGCATGAACCAAGGCCCGGGCTTTCTGCTGCCGTTCCTCGGGTTCGGGCGAACCCGGATACGCTCCGGCAAGCAGACGGTTCTCGATCACCCAGTAGTTCCAGGCAGCAGGAGGGGTGCTTGCTCCCCCCGCGAGGCGGAAAAGTTCCCGTGGGCTCATCGGCACTCCCCGTGAACTGGCGGCTTGCCTTCTCGACCAGACAGCGAGGCTGCCCGCAATTCGTCGACCATCAGCCCGAGGCTGATCCGTATGATAACACTAACATAACGCGGGGCGCGGAGACGGTCTACGCGTCGTGCTCCTTGGAAAAGGTGTGGGCGTGGCGCACTAAGAGGGCAAAACTTGCCTCTTTTCCCTCACAACTTGCGCCGCCCCTTCACTCGGCACACGTGTGCCGCGAGCGACCCGCCCCGAGGGTCTCGCCGCCGGGCGGCACGCTCGGCGGCGCCGGCAGGTTCCCCGCCGCGTCGAGCGGCAGGGGGCGCGGGTCGGTGAGGATCTCCAGATCGTCGCGGTCCCGGGCTTCGTCCCAATAGGCGGCCGAGCACTCGACCTCGGCCAGGTCGAGGGTATTGCGGATCCAGAGGATTCGGGCCCGCGCAGGCTCGACCAGCCCGATCACGCTCAGGGCCACGTCGAGGATCTCGCGGTCGGTCTCGTAATCGACCGGGAGCATGGCCGCCGGCACGTGCCCGGCGGTGATCGCGTTCAGTCGCGTCGCCTGAAGGTCGGTCTCGCGCAGAAGCTGCGACTTGCACAACTCGGCAATGCCCAGGCCAACGGCATTGCCGTGCGTTTCGGGCGTGAGGCCGCGCAGGGCGATGAGCCGGACCTTGGGGAACTCGTGTTCGGCGGCCTCGCGGTCGTTGAACTTGCGCCCCACGACGTTCGTGTCGAGGCCCGTCCCGCTGATGTTCTTGCCGATCTCGTCGACCAGCAGCAGATGGACGCGCGAAAACGGCAGCCGGGGCATCCACCTCTTGGCCAGGGCGAGAAGCGCCTTCTCGCGGGTTTCGAACTCGCCGGGCGGCACGGCCTCGATCCGCGCGGTCTGATCGTAGGCGTTCTCGACGATCGCCAGTCCGGCCAGGATCGGGCAGTTGCGGAACACCTCGCTCGTAACGCTGCGGATGATCTGGGCGAAGCTGTAGTCGAGGATGGCCCGATGGTAGACCCGGGCCCCCTCGCACTTGCCCAGGCCGATGAGCATCATCTTCATCAGGCCGCTCTCGACGTCGCCGACGAAGCGGGTGTGGGGCTTCACCCGGTTGCAGACCAGCACGTGGTCGGCCCGGTAAGCGAGCTTGTCGAAGTGGACGGGAAAGCCCTCGGCCGCCCGGCAGACGACGACCGTCTCCATGCTCGAACGGATGGGGCAGCCGACGGCCGATTCGGTCACGCCGTACGACTCGACCACCTCGCGCTGCCCCTCGGCCGTTCCGCCGCCGTGGCTTCCCATGGCCGGCACGATGAAGGGCTCGGCCCCCAGGCGCTGGAAATGGTCGACGGCCGCCCGCAGGATGCGAGGCAGATTCGCGATCCCCCGGCTCCCGGCCGTGATGGCCACGCTCTGGCCCGGCTTGACCTTCTCGTGCAGTCGGAGCCCGGCAAGCTGCGCCTCGACCTCGGCGCCCGGATCGTCGACCCGGGGCGCGTCGAAGTGCTGACGAACGCGAAAGATCAGCGGATACTCGGGCATTCGGGCGGGCTCCTCGTTCGGGCGTCGCGTGTCTGAATTCTACCGATGGAAGGCGCCGCCCGCGACGAAACCCCTTGATCGAGGGGCACCGCTTGCCACATTGGGACGCACGACCGTGGGGCACGTTTCGAACGTGCCGATGGCCGTTGACGCCACCTCCTGGGGACGCACGCCATAACCCAAAGGCACGCCGGAGACGTGCCCCACACCGACGCCCGTTTGACCCAAGGATTTGACGATTCTATGATCAATCGTTAACCGATGCACGCTCGATGTCCGACACCCGTCTGTAGCCCTCCCCGATGCCCGACCGTTCACCCCTTCGCGACACCTGTGCCGCGCGACGCCTTGCCGAGCGGTTTATGACGGCATGGTTGGCCGTCGCTCTCGTTCCTTGCGGGACCCGGGCGTCGGCCGGTGAGACGACCGGCTACCGGGTCGAGTTGGTCGATCCCGTGTCGCCCACCGCGCCGGCTCGGGCCTACGAGGTGGTGCAATCGAGAGATGAGAACGGCTTTCCGCTGGAGTATTCGCTGTCGTTCGAGACCCACGTCTGCACCGACGGCCAGTGCAAGCCGGTCGACGTGACGCTCGTCTGGAACGCCGTGGGCTGCTTCGAGCGGCTCGAGCATCCGCCGGACAAGCCACTGACCAAGAAGGATCACGTGCCGTTCACGCTCGACGACTACGCCAAGCTCGACCGGATCTTGAAAGATCGCAACTCGATCCTCGCGGGCTGGACGCTCGCCTATCTCGAGCGACCGACGCAGGACGGCGACGCGGTCGACGCGGTCGACGCGGTAACGGCCCCGACGCCGGCCACGGTCCGCGATTCGATCATCGAAGACGCGGCCTACACGACCTGGACCCTGTGGCAGTGGGCCAACGGCTCGATCGTGCCGAAGCTTCGCGCCATCACCGGAGAGAGCTGCACGCCGGTGTATCTGAAGCACCTGCTCGCCTCGGCAGATCGGCGTTTCGTCGACTTCGCGCTGGACTACCTGGTGGAGCGTCACCCGTCCGACCGGCAGTTCGTCGACAGCGTGCTGCGCGTTCTCGAAAACGGCGAGCGGGAGCAGATCGACCGTTGCCTCGAGTTCCTCCGCCGCGCGATTTCCGACCGGCAAGAGCGCCACGCCCGGCTGATCGAGGCATGCTGCCGGATGCCGATGGCGGAGCGTCCGATGGTCTTGCAGCGGCTTGCCGCCGAGCCGGACCTGCCCGCAAGCACCCTCGAAGGCCTGACGGGGCGATTGGGCCAGCTTCCCTACTTCTCGATTCACTTGATCCTGCGGATGCTCGAACAGCGGAAGTTCGCCTCGGAGAAGTCGATTTCCGACGTGGCGGCCCTGCTCGAGGGCGACGACTTCTTCATCGCCCGGCGAGCCTACGAGCATCTGGTCCGACACGACCTGGACTCGGCGACGCAAGCCAAGGTCGAGGCCTTTCGCCGGCGCCATCGCGACCGGCTGTGAAGCCGCGTCGAGCGACGCTACGCTTGCCAACCGCTCCGGCGGCGGCCGGTCGTCGATCTTCGCGATTCGCATGCTCGGTGGCCCTTCCGCGCTGGTTCGCGGTTCTCGGTTGATTCGGCTTCTCAGCCATCGGGCGATCTGCTTTGTCAGCCGAGCGGCGGCTGCTGTCGGAAGTCCATGAAGACAAACGACTTAGGGTTTGTTTGGCCAAGCCGGGCCTCTTCGCAAACCGATGGACACCCGAGTGAGGGTGCGGGTATAATAGAGCCGTGCTTATCCTCGAGCCTCGATCGGCTTCATGCGTGGCTGCACAGGGAATGCCGGATGGTTCGAAACCCGGAACAGACGACAAACGGCATCGCACTCGACCTCGGACGCTCGGCGCCGCGATACGCCCGGTATGCGCGGAAGAAGCCGGCCTGGGTGACTTTTCTCCAGGTGAACGCGGTGGTCGTGGCCGTTGCGGCTTTGGGGGGCGCGGGTTGGTGGATCGTCGCGCGCGACGCGAGCAGCTTGGCGATCCTGCCGATCGACGAAGCCGAGATCTCGCAGGGCGACACACTGCACCTGCAAATCCCCGTCCGCATGGCGGGCTACGAGCGCGACCAGCTCACCTACAGCCTCCGCAGCGCCCCGGCCGAGGCGACCATCGATGCGAAGGCGGGCGTTCTCTCCTGGCCCACGAGCCAGGCCGATGAGCCCGGCACCTATCAGTTGACCGTGCACGTGGCGGCCACCGGGCCGCGGCCTCGCAGCGACGAGCAGACCGTCACCATCCGGCTGCGGCCGGGGCGCGGCGGGTCGAAAACCGTCGCGTCGAACGACGCCGACGCCCTGTCGTTCGAAACCGCCTACAACGCGCGCCTGGAGCCGGCGAACCCCTTCGAGGTCGAAGGCGAGGTGACGCCTCAAGGCAAGATCGACGAGTTCGTGTTTGCCAAGTTGAACCAGTTGAACATCGAGCCGGCCAACCTGTGCTCCGACGGGGTGTTCCTGCGTCGGGCTTATCTCGATACGATCGGCACGCTGCCCACGGCCGAAGAGGCGAAGCGGTTTCTCGAAGACGAGAGCCCCGACAAACGATCGGCATTGATCGATCATCTGCTCGAGCGGCCCGAGTTCGCCGACTATTGGGCCATGCGGTGGAGCGACGTGCTGCGCGTCAAGGCCGAGTTTCCCATCAATCTCTGGCCCAATGCGGCCCAGGCGTACCATCGCTGGATCCGCCAGTCGCTTGCCGAGAACATGCCCTACGACCGGTTCGTGCGGGAGTTGCTGACCGCCTGCGGGAGCAATTTCCGCACGCCCCAGGTCAACTTCTACCGGGCCCTGCAGAGCAAGGAGCCGGCGGCCATCGCCCAGGCCGTCGCCCTGGCGTTCATGGGAGAGCGGGCCGAAAAATGGCCCCAAGAGCGGCTCGACGGCATGGCCGTCTTCTTCTCGCAGATCGGGTTCAAGCCGACGGGCGAATGGAAGGAAGAGGTCGTCGTCTTCGATCCGCGCAAGGGCAAGGCGGGGGGCGACGCTTCGCCGGCCGCCCCGGTCTTTCCCGACGGCACGCCGGGCGAGCTTCCGCCGGGCAAGGACCCGCGCGAGGTGTTTGCCGATTGGCTGATCGACGCGAAGAACCCGTCGTTCGCGCCGCACATCGTCAACCGCGTCTGGTACTGGCTCATGGGGCGCGGCATCGTCCACGAGCCCGACGACATGGGGCCCGACAACCCACCCCAGAATCCCGAACTGTGGCACTGGCTGGCCGACGAGCTCGTCGCGGCCCACTACGACCTGAAGCACGTGTGCCGCTTGATTCTCAATTCGACGACCTATCAGCTTTCGTGCATTCCCAAGAGCCGGGATCCCGAGGCGGCGGCCAACTTCGCGTGCTATCCGCTCCGCCGGCTCGAGGCCGAGGTGCTCATCGACGCCCTGTGCCAGATCACGGGAACGACCGAGTTCTATTCGAGCATGATCCCTGAGCCGTTTACCTTCGTTCCCGAGCGGCACCGCACGATCGCGCTCCCCGACGGCAGCATCACCAGCAGCGTGCTGGAGATGTTCGGGCGTCCGCCGCGCGACACGGGGTTGGAGTCGGAGCGGAACAACCGGTTCACGGCCGCCCAGGCGCTGCACCTGCTCAATTCGAGCCACGTGCGGCAGAAGATCCAGCGGGGGCCGAAGATCCAAGAGCTTCTGAGATCGTCCGATGCGCGCGAGCTGGCCAAGACCTTGTACTTGACGATCCTCTCGCGCCTGCCCACCGAATCCGAGTGGAGCGACGCGGCTTGGCAGTGCAACTCGCGCCAGGAGGGCGAAAACCTGGTGTGGGCTTTGATGAATACCGAAGAGTTCCTTTTCCGGCACTGACCGTTGGAAACGTGCCCCACGTGAGGAGAGCTGACATGACTGCGAACCGCGATGCGTTCGTTTCCTGCGCGGGCGAGCGGCTCTCGCGCCGCGACGCCCTGAAACGTGGGGTTCTCGGCTCGGCGGGCCTCCTGCTGGCCGAGCGCCTGTGTGCGGGACCGCCCGCCGCTGCCCCGGCGGCGGGCGCCGCGGGCACGCCGTCGTCCGCCCCGCCGGCCAAGGCCAAGGCCGTCATCCAGATCTGGATGTGGGGCGGCCCGCCGCACACCGACACCTTCGACCCCAAGCCCGACGCGGGCAGCGAATACACGGGCCCGTTGACCAAGACGATCGAGTCGAACGTCTCGGGCATCCGCCTCGGCGAAATGCTGCCCGAGCTGGCCAAGGTGGCCGACAAGTACTCGATCATCCGTTCGATGACCCACGGCGTGTTCGGTCACGAGACGGCCGCCTACATGACCCAGACGGGGCGCATGCCGGGGGGCCGGCTCGTCTATCCGGCGGTGGGCGCCGTGGTGACCGCCTTCAAGGGCTTCGAAGAGGGCTCGGAGAGCCTCATCCCGCCCTACGTCGTGCTCACCGAGCCCCAGGGCCGGTTCTCCGAGGCGGGGTTCATGGGCATCCGCTACAAGCCCTTTGCCACGGGCGGCGATCCCAACGCCCCCCGGTTCGCCGTCGAAGGGATCGTCGCGCCGGGTATCTCCGACAGCCAGCAGCAACAGCGGCGCGAGCTGCTCGAGCGGGTCAACACGCTCGGCAGCTTCATGAAAAACGACCCCCAGGTCGCCGCCGTGCGCGAGGCGAGAGACCAGGCTTACGACCTGATCCTGGGCGACGCGGGCAAGGTCTTCGACCTTTCCGAAGAGGACGAAGACCTCAGGCTTCGCTACGGGCGCAACAAGTTCGGGCAGTCGTGCCTGGCCGCCCGGCGCATGATCGAGCAGGGAGTCAAGTACGTCACGATCAATTACGGCGGGTGGGATACCCACAAGGACCACTTCCCCACGATGCGCCGAAAGCTGCCCGAGATGGATCGAGGCATGGCCACCCTCATCGCCGACCTGTCCGACCGAGGACTGTTGGATACCACGATCGTCTGGTGGAGCGGCGAGTTTGGGCGAACGCCCAAGGTCGACTGGAGCTCGCCGTGGAACGGCGGGCGCCATCACTACGGCCACGTCTTCTCGGCGGTCGTGGCGGGCGGGGGATTCCAGGGCGGCCAGGTCGTCGGCGCCTCCGACGCCAAGGGAGAGTACGTCAAGGATCGGCCCGTCTATCCCAGCGACCTCATCGCCACGATGTACGAGCTGCTGGGCATCGATCCCGACGCGGGCCTGCCCCATCCGATGGGCGAGTTCGTCCGGGCGATCCCCGGTCCCGACGACGGGGTGAAAATGGCCGGCCGGCTCACCGAAATCACCTGAAACGGCCCGCGCGGCCCTGTGGTGCGGGCGTCTCGCCTGCCGCGAAACAGGCAGGCGTCTCGCCTGCCGGAGCAAGCAGGCCAGTCGCCTGCGCCACAACACTCGAATCGCAGAGCACGCCATGAACCGGTTCCGATGGCAGGTCACCCTTGCCGCGGCAGTGTTGCTCGCCGCCCCGCTCAGTCTCCGGGCCCAGACGGCCCAGGAGCCCCACATCGGCTACGTCTACCCGGCCGGCGGCCAACAGAACACCTCGTTCGAGGTGCTCGTGGGCGGGCAATATCTCAAGGAGACGAACGAGACCTACCTCTCCGGCAGCGGCGTGAGCGTCGAGATCGTCAAATACTACCGCCCCCTCACGCAGGGCGAGGTCACCCAGTTGAACCTCAAGCTCACCGAGGCCAGGGAAAAGCTCGAGGAGGAGCAGAAGAAGAAAGGAATCAATACGCCCATCCCCCTCGATGTGGTCGCCAAGGCGGCCGGCGTCACCGAAAACGACCTCAAGGAGATGGAGATCTACCGCAAGCGCGAGGCCGACCCCAAACGGCAGCCCAACAACCAGATCATCGAGGAAATCACCCTCAAGATCACGATCGACGCCGACGCCGCGCTGGGCAAGCGCGAGTTGCGACTGATCACGCCGGCCGGCATGTCGAACCCCCTTTGGTTTCACGTCGGCCCCTGGGAGGAGCGCACCGAGACCGAGCCCAACGACGTGACGCCCGACCCCGTCATCGGCTCGACGCTCCCGATCGTGGTGAACGGGCAGATCATGCCCGGCGACGTCGACCGCTTTTCGTTCACCGCGCGCCAGGGCATGCGCCTGGTGATCGACGCGGCCGTGCGCGAGGTGATGCCCTATCTGGCCGACGCGGTACCGGGCTGGTTCCAGGGCGTGTTGGCCCTCTACGACGCCGACGGGAACGAAGTCGCCTACGCCGGCGCCTACCACTTCCGCCAGGATCCCGTGATCTACTACGAGGTGCCCCGCGACGGCCTTTACGTGGTCGAGATCCGCGACTCGATCTACCGCGGGCGGGAAGACTTCGTCTACCGCATCACGCTGGGCGAACTGCCCTTCGTGACCGGCATCTTCCCCCTGGGCGCCCGCGCCGGCACCGAGGTCACGGTCGAGCTGCAGGGCTGGAATCTCGTCGAGACCCGGCTCGACGTGCGCGCCGTCGTGAACCGCAACCGGCCCGTGCGCTGGTATTCGATCCCCCAGACCGACGAGGTGTCGATCCGCTTCCCCCTGCAGATCGACCTGGCCAACGAGGTGCTCGATCGGGAGCCGAACGACTCGCGCGAGACGGCCCAGGAGGTCACCCTGCCGATCATCGTCAACGGCCGGATCGACCGGCCCGACGACCGCGACGTGTTCCGCTTCGACGGGCACGGCAAGCTCGTGGCCGAGGTGTTTGCACGCCGGGGCGGTTCGCCGCTCGACTCGGCACTGACCCTGGTCGATGCCGCCGGCAAGGAGATCGGGTTCAACGACGATTTCGTCGACAAGGCGTATCCGCTGATCACGCACCACGCCGATTCGCGCCTGGCGGTGTCGCTGCCGGGCACGGGGCCTTACTACCTCCATCTGACCGACGCCCAGCGCAAGGGAGGAGAAGACTTCATCTACCGGCTGTCGATCCGGCCTCCGCGTCCCGACTTCGACTTGCGCGTGGTGCCGTCGAGCGTGATTGCCCGGCCCGGGTCCGTCGTGCCGATCACGGTGCACGCCCTGCGGCGCGACGATTTCGACGGCGACATCCTTCTGTCGCTGGTCGATCCGCCCCCCGGGTTCGAGTTGACCGGCGCGGTCGTGCCGGGCAGCGCCGATGAGGTTCGGCTGACGTTGACCGTCCCGCCCACGGCCCCGCCCGAGCCCGTCGTTCTGGAGATGGACGGCCAGTCGCTGGGACGCCCCCGGTTCTCGCGTCCCGTCGTACCCGCCGAAAACATGATGCAGGCGTTCATCTGGTACCAGCTCGTGCCCGCCGAGCAGTGGACCGTGGTGCTCACCGGCAAGGCGGGGCCCAAGCTACCGGTTGAGATCGCCTCGACCGATCGCGTCAAGCTGCGACTGGGCGACACGACGTCGCTTCGCGCTCGCGTGACTGACAAGAACGCCCCGGCCAACCAACTCGGCCTGGCCTTGAGCGAGCCGCCTCCCGGCATCACCGTCGACAAGGTGTCGCTCGACCCCTCGGGCCTGATCGTCGCGCTGGCAACCGACGCCGAGGCGGCCAGGCCGGGGCTGCGGGGCAACCTGATCTTCGAGGTCTACCGCGAGTGGACCCCGGTTGCCCGCGAAGGGGCGCCCCCGCCCGAGCCGCGGCGCACGTCGTATGGCTTTCTGCCGGCCGTCCCGTTCGAGGTGGTCGGACGAGCGCCTCGGAAATAGGCTGGAGGCCGGCGGCGCCCCGACGGATCGGCGTCTTGCGCCCTCGCTCCGAAGTCGGCGACGTCGGCCCGTCCCGGAAACGGCCGTGGCACCGGCGCGACGCATCGACGACAATCGCGTTGTTGTGGAAGCCTGGTAGCTACGAGGGGAGCAACCGATGAACGCAAATCTTCTGAGGTTGACGGTTTTGACGCTGTGGGCAAGCCTTTTCTCGGCGCGGGCGATCGCGGCCGACGAGCCCGACGCGGCCCGGTGGGCGACGGCCCGGGCCCGAGGCCGGCTCAACCGCGAAGCGCTCGGCCGGGTCGACCGGGTGCTCAAGCTGTGGCTGGAGCGAATCGACCCGCAACTCGGCTTGCCGCCGCAGCGATACGAGGGCGAAGCCGTCTGGACCGTGGCCAATGCCGCGGCCGATCTTTACTCGTCGCTCGTCATGGATGCCGCGTTCGTCGACCGCGACGCCATGAGGGCGCTCGAGCGGGCCGTCGCGACCGAGCGCAAGCACGCCGAGCGAATCGGCCGGCTGCCCGACGACCTGAGGCTTCCCAGCCTCGAATTCGCCCATGCCGAGCCCTCGCTGACCCGATGCGTGTACGGGGCGTCGGAATGGTGTCGCGATGGGCTGCTGCGGATCACCGAGATCCTCGGCCCCGACACCCCCTGGTTCGCCCGGATGGTCGAACTGGCCGACGAGATCATGGCCCGGGCCGACGTCGAGACGCGATTCGGCCCGCTGCCGGGCAACATCGAGGTCTGTGGCGAGATGCTGCAAACGCTCTCGCGCCTGCACGCCATGACCGGCGACGACCGCTACCGCGCGTGGGCCGAGCGGATCGGCGACTACTACCTCTTCGAAAACCCCCCGCACAAGATCGAGCGCCTGCGCCTTCGCGACCACGGCGGCGAGATCATCTCCGGTCTGGCCGAGCTGTACGCCATGACCCGGCGCGCCGACCCGGCCAAGGCGGCGCGCTACGACGAGCCGCTCCGCGCGATGCTCGACCGCGTGATCGAAATCGGCCAGATGCCCGACGGCATGTTCGCCAACATCATCAATCCCCGCGACGGCGAAGTCGTCAGCGTCGGCCTGAGAAACCCCAAACAGGGAACGAACACGAACTGGGGATACACCTGCAACGCCCACTGCACCTACGATCTGATCACGGGCGGGAACCGCTACGGGGCGCGGATCGAAAAGGCGCTGGCCGCCCTTCCCGAGCACTACAGCGACGGCGAGCGCTTTCAGGACAAGGTGTGGTACGGCAGCAGCGACTACTTCGCCGACTTCCTCGAGAACGCCATGGTGCTTCTCAACCGACACGACGTGCCGGGCGTCGAGGAGTGGGTCGCGGCCACGATCCCCCGCATGTGGGCCTTCCAGAAGGAGGACGGCTCGGTCAACGGCCACTACCACGACGGCAGCTTCGGCCGCACCTCGGTGCTCTTCGCCCGGCTCTGCTCGCGAGGGGTGCGGGCCGAGCCCTGGCGCGACGACCTGGGCCTGGGAGCGGCCGAGCACGATGGCGGCCTCTGCGTGTGGCTCGGGGCCGAACGGCCTTGGTCGGGCCGCCTGGCCTTCGACTTTCCCCGCTGGCGCGACGTGCTGCGTCTTCCGGCCAATTACCCCCGCATCAACGAGCTGACCGAGTGGTACGTCGTCGAACGGTCGGCCCGCTACCTGGTCGCCGTCGACGCCGGCGAGCCCCGCGAATACACCGGTGAGGAGCTGATCGCGGGCCTGCCCTTGCGCCTCGAGGAGGCCACCGGGGCCCGAATCGTCGTCCGGCCGGTCGCTTCGAGCGCCGGAGGCCCGCCGTGAAGCCCGCCGCCGCAAGGTGGATCGCCGCCGGGGCGGTCGTCTTCGCATTCCTGGTGTTCGACTTCTTCACGCCGCGATGGATTCGCGACGACTGGATCGCCTGGGTCCTTGTCGGGATCTGCATCGGCCAGGTCAACCTGATTGCCGCCTGGGCCGCCCTGGCGCCCGGGAATGTCGTGTTGCGGCTTCCCTGGTCGCTGCTTCTGGGGATGTTCATGTGGTACGCCCTGGTGCTGGGCAATCGGGCGTCCAACCACCTAACGCCCGAGGGCGCAGCGATCCTCGGGATCGTCGTGCTCGGCGGGTTGGCGGTGCTGCAAATCCCATTGTGGATTGCCGGCCGGGCCTTCCGGTGGCGACTGGTCGCGTCGGCCGACGCGGCGAGCAAGCCCTCGGCCGGCCCGCTGCAATTCGAGCTTTGGCAGATGATGCTGGGCGTTCTGTTCGTCTCGATCGCCCTGGCCCCCGCACGGGCCGTCCTGCCGCCGGGCAATCTCGACGACCTACGTCTCAACGGTGCGTTGCGCGAGTTGATCGTGGTGCTCACGGCGGCGACGCTCTGCAATCTCGTGGTCACGGTGCCCTGCATCTGGGGCGCCTTCCTGCCGCAGCGCCGATTCTTCCGGCTCGCCTTCGCATGGCTCTTCCATTGCGCCGCGGTGACCGGCGTCGGGTTTTTCGGCCTGGTCGCCGTCCTCGGCTCTCCGGGGCCCGAATCGACAAAGGTCGCCATGAGCATGTACCTCTTGAACGTCTCTCAATGTGCCGCCGTGTTCGGCACGCTGAGGATCTTTCGCGCGGTGGGATTCCGGCTGGTCCGCGTGTAGAATGGCCCCGGGCATTGCATCGTCATGGTCGAGAAGCCGGCCCGTCCATCGCGTCGGGCGATGGGGCCCCTCCGCGATTCGGCGCACGCAAGGCGGCCATGCGGGAAAAGTCGCGTCTTCAGCAGTTCGGCGTCGCATGTACGAGAAGCGCATCAACACCGCGCGGATCGCCGTGGCCGTGGCGATGGGCGTCTGCGGCGCGGGGATGGTCGTCTGCGCGAACCTCAGGCGGGAAGGATGGGCCGTCGCGTTCTTCTTCGGCGTGGCGGGCTGCCTCATCGCGACCGTCGGGCTCGCCGTCGAGTACCTGGCGCGGTCGTGGCTCCAGCATCGCGGCCGAGGGCTCGCGCCCTACCAGTTCACCCTGGCCGGCATGTTCGTGGCAACGACCGCTGCCGCCGCGCTGCTGGCCCTGTTCAGGGTGATCGGGCCGATCGTCGTTCCGCTGTCGATCGTCGCTGTCGTGCTGGTCGCCTGCCTCGTCGAGGCCGCACGCCGCGATGGGAAGAAATAGGTGGCCGCCCGGAAACGTTCCCGATATCCGGCGGCAGACGGTGACGCGACGAAGGAGTCGCCACCTCGGCCATCCGCGTTGATCGGTTGGTTAGACGCCGCTCTCCACCTCCGCCACAAACGTGCGAATGGCCCGCGCTGCTTCCACCGGGGCCACTTGAAGCAGCAAATGTGGAGCTTCCAAATGAACCACCCGGGTGTGTGGGTTCAAGCGCGACACAACCTCGGCCGCGCAAGGTGGCACAACGCGATCACACGAGGCTTGCAGGTAAAGAATCGGAATGCTCAGCTCGGACAATTCCTTCGTCACGTTCACGGACAAGACGGACTTCAGTCGCGCGCGGAATGCAGAGGCCGAAACTTGTGCAACTGCATCGGATAGATCAGCTCGCAACGCACGAGTGGCGAACCGCCCGAGAAGTAAATAGCTCAACAAAGCCTTCGGCATGCCTGCGACGGGCATCGCACCGGCGAGGAACCTGAAGCGTGAAAAGAACGGCCGAGGATTGCGGGCAAACGAACAGCACAAGATCAAACCCTTGACTCGGGAGCTGCATGATGCCGCGAGAGATATGGCGATAGGACCCGAAAACGACTCACCCAACAGGACAACAGGACTCGCCGAAGGAAGCTCCGCGCGGGCGAGAGCCGTCAGCTCTGCGTAACCCTTGGGTTCCGCACTTGGATAACGAACCACCCGCGCTTTGAATTGCGACCCAAGCGATTCAAGCAATGGCCCGAACAGGACGCCTGTTCCGTCCATGCCTGGGAGAAGCACCAGATTCATGGCATTCCCCGAACGGGTCAGGTCACGGCGCGTGGGCTGCTACGACTCGTTCACGTTGCATGCGAACGCGATTTTACGGCGCCGCTTGAGGCTCGTGGTAGATCCCGTTGAACAACAGCTTGAACGTGCCGTGGGGCATCGCCCGCATGGTGATCTCGGGGCCGCAGACCAGCAACGTGCCTTTCCCGAAGGGGGCCTGGGCGACGGCGACGGCGTCGTTCAGATAGGCCTGCCCCCATGCCCACCCGCTGCGCAAAGGCGAATCGGTGTCGAACCAGGCGACGGGGCGCACCCCTTGCAGCACGGCCTCGGGGCCCAGGCGGAAGGCGGGGCTCTTTCGGAAGAAGACGTCGACGTGCTCGGGCATGCCCGCGGTCAGCGGGTTCGCCGCGTCGAGCCGCACGCGAAGCACGGAGCCGGGAACCAGGAACTTCTCGGTCGCCAGCGTTTTGGGACGCCCCTCGGGGCCCATTTCGGTCAGGGCGCTGCGGAGCGGGATTTCGAGATGGCGGGCCAGGGCCGTCGAACTGCCGATCGCGATGATCGTGCCGCCCGCCTCGAGAAATGCCTTCAGTTGCGGCAGCGTCTTGTCGGCGGTGACGCTCCCCGAACGGCCCCGGTACTCTTCGGGGATCGACTTCTCGTCGGGCGGCTTGAGGCCGCGGCGGAGCGCTTCGGGCACGGCGCCGCCAACGAGGATCAGCACGTCGTAGCGATCGTTCAGGGCCCCCTTGTCCAACTCGGGCGGGAAAACCACCCGGAAGTCGAACTCGAACTGTTCCAGAATCCAGCGCATCCAGCCCGAATCCATGGAACCTCCGTAGCGATCCCACAGCGCGATCCGGCGACCGCCGACGTCGGCGCGGTCGGCGTCGAACGACTTGGGGACGGGGATGAAGTCGAGCCCCAGCTCTTCGGCGGCTTGCCGGAGCACCGAGACCACCTCGGTGTCGTTGGGAATGTACCACGTGCCGGCGGGATAGGTTCGGCCCTCGATTTCGACCGGCTCGCGCAGGCATTGGACACGAAATCGCTTGCCGAGCAGCCGGTTGACCGCAAGGAACGAATCGTTCACGGCGCGGTCGAGCAGGTAGCCCGCCGACGCGTCGGGCTTCGGCACGGCGCCGGCGGGCGGTTTGGCCAGCCCTTCGATTCGGGCGAAGGGTCCCGAGAAGCCGTCCAGCACGCGGTCGAACTCCACGCCCATCTGGTAGGCCAGGGTCCAGCCGGCATTGTCGTACGGAGGCGTCGGCGGCCCGCCGGGATAGGGAATGTCGTCGGGGTGGTCCTGGGGCTCGAACAGGTCGAGGATGTGCGGGCGGAATGCCTGGGCCGTCAGCACGACGTACGAGCCCTCGGGGTAGGTTTTTCCGGCCACTTCACACGGACCGGTCATTCGGTGCACGGTTACACCGGTCTTGATCAGGGCGTTGACAAACTTGGTGGCCGTGGGGAAGTCGGGCTGGTCGGAGGGGAGGATGTAGCCGCGCGGGTCGCGTTGGGCCGGGTCGCGCAGCACGTCGGCAAAGACGTCGGCCGGCTTGGCGGTCTCCGACTTCTCGGCGTCCTTCTCCTGTTCCTTGGCCTTCTCGGCCGCCCGTTCCGCGGCTTCGATGCGGCCCGGGCGTATGGTCCAATGGTCGCGGCTGCCTCGCTCGATGGAGTTCCGGCCCATCCGATAGGCGTTCCTCAGCAGGGTTTCGCGGTGCCTCGACGCGACGTCGATGACCGCCCAGTTGGCCGTGAGCGAGTACTCGACGGATTGGCGGAAGTGCCATTTCTGCGGCGTGACGGGAAACGGGAGATCCGCCGAGGGAAGCTGTTTGCGAATCTGCAGCGGGATCTCCATGGGCGTCGGATGGCCGATCGTTTCGGTCAGCAGGCCGATCATGTTGTGGAAATAGGCCGTCGTGCGTAGCCCGCCGTTCCACCAGGTCGAGTAGCTCGCCCCTTTTCGCATGGTGACTCCCGGCTTGCCTTCCGCGGCGAAGCGGTTGTGCATCGCCGCCCCCACCAGGTCGATCCCGAGCGGGACCAGAGGGTCGAAGTTGTGGTTGAAGGGCTCGCGAAACGGGGGGGCGAACATGACGGTTCCGGCGGGACCCGACTGATGGTGGTTGAACACGATCTGCGGGAACCACTGCTCATAGAAGACGCGGCAAACCGCCTCGGTCTCCTTCTGCGTCACCATCATGAAGTCGCGGTTGTTGTCGTGGCCGATGTACTTCTGGTAGAGCCTGGGCAACCCGCGCGTCGAACGCTTCTTCGGATCGGGCTCGCGCATGTACCAGTCCGACACGAGATCGAGCCCGTCGGGGTTGGGGCAGCAGCACAGCACGATCACGTCGCGGAGAAACCTCTCCATCTCCTCGTCGTTGCGATGGACCATCTGGTAGACGGTTTCCATCAACTGCTGGGCGCAGAGCACCTCGGTGCCGTGCAGGCCGCCGTCGATCCAGACCACGGCTTTTCCCTCGGCGGCGAGCTTCTGCGCTTCGTTCTCGGTCAGCCCCTCGGCCAGGGTGAGCCGGCGCGAAATCTCGCGGAAACGGTCGAGCCGCCTGAGGTTCCTCGGCGCGGTGAGGATCGCCATGAGCATTTCGCGGCCTTCCTCCGACTCGCCGATGACCTCGACTTTCATCCGGTTCGATTCCCGCTCCAGCTTGCGCCAGTACGTCGCAAGCTGCCGGTAGTTGGCCAGGAAATAGTCGTCGCCCAATGCATGCCCGAACTCCTCCTTCGGCGAAGTGATTCGGCGTTGCTCGGCCGACGCGGCGATCGACGACGTGCCAACAAGAGCGGCAATCAGACATAGGGCGCGGATTCGGCGTGTGCGCATCATCGAGGGAAAGCCTTTCAAGCGGTCGGCAGCGCCGCTGCCGTAAACCAGGTTGGACTACACGGAGTCGACCGCCGCAAGGCGTGCTTCCACGCGGGGAACGGCCGCCTTGGGAAGGTTTCGGGAAGCCTCTACTATAACCCGCGGCACGGCGCGGAGCACTCGTTTCCCCGCGTTTTTCCCGGGCGACCGCATTTTCGGAGTTTTTGAGAAGAATCGCTTTCCACACCGCGCATCCCCGCGCGAGATTCCTCTTGCCGAGAGCGGGCAATCACGGGCGGAAGCCGATCCTACCAGGCGACTTCCGGTTTCGCCGTATCGCCCTCCATCCGGACCGGCAGGCGCCAGACATGGGTGCCGTCGCGGTCGGTGAAGTACAGCCGGCTCTCGGATTTCTGCCGGGCATGCCCGTCGGCCCAGATCGCGTAGAAATCGGGATGCGCGTTCACCGGCCGGCGCACATAGGTGTGGTTGTATGGGCTTTCGCGGGTGAGTTGCTTGTGTTTCGTCCACGTCCGGCCGCGATCGGTGCTGGTCCAGATGGCGACTTCGCCGCCGGGGTTGTAGGGTTGCGGTCCGGTCTCCGTGGGCGCGATCAATCGCCAGGTCCCGTCCTTCTCGATGTACAGCGAACCCGTGTCGTAGTTGTTGTCGGAGCGAACGGTCCCCTGGATATCCCAGTTGCTGCCGGTCCAGCGGGCGGTCTGCCAGATGCGGGGGTCGTTGGCCGGGCCCGACTGCCAACCACCGCTGGTCAAGTAGAGGATCACGGGGCGGCCATCGGCGTCGAAGGTAATATCTTTCATGTAAACGTTGCGCCCTTTCGACTCGTATTCCTCGACGAGCGCCGGATTGTCGGGATCGCTGAGCGGGATATCGAGCGGAACGCCCGCCGCATTCTGCCACGTCTGCCCGAAATCGGCGGTCGCGATGTAATACAGGTTGGTTCGCCAATTCAAGCCCTTGCCCGGAGGATGGTAGTTGAACGCACTGCCGAACTTCTCCGCGCCGCACGGCTCGCTGATCTGGTAATGCCCTTGGGCGATCAACGAGAGCAGCCGGGGCTCGGTCCACTCGCGGCCGTCCGGGCTGGTTTGGAAATAGATAGCGCGGCCCCCCAGATAAATCGTCTGCGAAAAGAGGAAACCCTTGCCCGGGACGTGGAACGGCTGCGTGTAGGAAAAGTTGGTCGTGAGAATCCGTTCGAACTCGTCGACGTCGTAGGGCCGCTTGCTTTTCGAGACGTACGAGGGCCGGCTCGTGCCGTGCGAGCTGGAAAAGATGAAGACGTACCCTTCCGCGTCGATGGCGATCACGGGATTGTCGTGCGCGTCGGTCGTGCGCTTGTCGAGCAGCAGCGTCGGGCGCGGGACGGTTCCCGTGGCATGGTCGTAGTACGACACCATGTGCAACAGCGTCGTGCCTTCCTCGTCGGTTCCCCCGTAGCAGAAGAAGGTCTTGTCGACCTCGGGCCGATAGACGGCGAACGGGCGGTGCTTGGCGCAGTAGGTGCCCAGTCCGCCGCTGTACTTGAAGACGTACTCGTCGTCTTGCCGCTGGTTGTAATACCAGATGCCGCGATAACCGTCGACCTTGCGATTCTCGATCTCGGCAACCGACGTGTAGGTTCGCTGCCAGGGCGGGAGCGTCGTCTCGACCGGCCGTTCGATCTTCGGATTGGCCAGGTAGCGCGCCGCAAGCCCGGAGGGAACGGCGCTGGACCACTTCTCGCCGTCGAGCGACGCGTGGGTCCATTGGGCGATCACGCCGTCGGCGACGGCCTGTCGGCGGAAGACGGCCGCGGCTTCGTCGGCGTCGAGGGCCCGATTCCACACGCGGACGTCGTCGATTTCGCCGTCGAGGACCCGGAGCCCCGGCACGGCCGCGCCGACGATCAGGGGGCGGTCCGACTTCGGCATCCGGCCCGGCGCCTCCTGCGAGGCCGCCCGACGGCCGTCGACGTAGAGCTCGATCGTCTTTCCGTCGTAGACCCCCAGGTAGTGGACCCATGTTCCGGCTTCGGGCGCGTCGACGTTGGCGTGGGTGTAGCGCGGCGACGCGTGCTCGACGAGCATGCGTACCCGGCCTTCGTAGAGATACAGCGTAAACAGGCTGCCCGGGTTGCCTCGGTTCACGAGCACCTGGGATCCACGGGTTTGCTTGAACCGGGCCCACGCCGAAACGGTGAACTGGTCGAGGTCGAACGCCTCGCCGTTGGCGGCTTCGGCGTAGGTTGTCTCTCCGTTAAACGGGACGCCCGAACCCGGCGTTTGTGCTTCGGTCGCAAAAACCGAGACGGCCGCAAGATGCGCCACGGCGGCCGCGGCACAGAGAATCGAAATGCCTCGCATCGGAGCAACTCCTGGGTGTCGGGAAACGGTTCGATGGGTCGGGAGGTCGGGGATGGCGGGAGTCGACGAAAGCCGTTCGGCGCCATCGCCGTCGGCCCCGGGCGACCGCAACATGAATCTCTCTGCCATGCCGAACAGAAGCGGAAATCACTCGCCGCTCGGGCGGCTTCGAATGCCTCGCGCGGCTTCCGCCCCAAGGCGCACGCAGTCCCGGGGGGCGAGAGCCTCCTCGCCTGCGATGATTCGACGAAACGTGCAAGCCCTTTCCGCTTATCGCGACCCGGCAACGCCGTGGCCCTTGGCGTCGGCCGGTACGTCGATGTCCAAGGTTCGCGACTCAACGTTCTGCTCGATCGTGTAGCCGATGAACAAGGGTGCCGGGCCCGACGCATCGGCTTCTTCGTCCGGGACTTCGACCTTCGGAAACGGCTCGGGATAGGCGGTGACGCGCACCACGTGCGCTCCGGGAACGACTCCGCGGCCGCCCGTCCGCGCGGTGTCATATTTCCCGTCGACGATCTCCGCGTAACCGGGTGGGCCCTGGTGCCCCTTGGCATGATCCGGCGTGAAGTCGATCTGGCCGTAGACGATCGGCTGACCATCGAACGTAGCCCGCCCCGACACGTCGATACGGGCGACGTCGTCGCTTCGGCCACAGCCGCATAGAATCACCAGGCACGCGAGCCAGAGCCCGAAACAGCGTCGATTCATGCACATCAGACCAACCGCCAACTGGAATGGATTCTGAAACGGGAGCCTAACTGTCACCGGTGAATCGACTCCGTCTCTCCGAAGTCCTTGGTCGCCGCCGCCTGATAAATCCGGAAGTCGATGGTTTCGGAAATGAAGTGCACCGCCCCGTCGCCGAACAAGAACTGGGTTCCTCCCGGATGCTGGCTGCCGAAGCGGACATCGTTGTGCAGTCGCGTCGCGTTGCCGCTGGTATACCCCGACGGGCCGATGGGGTAACGAACGTTCTTGCAGCAGTACATCGCAACGGTGTCAAGATCGTTGTTCGCGCCCTGGGTCCAGCCGCGCCAATTGTGCGACCAGGCGGGCTTACTCGAGATCTCTCCCATCAGGAACGTGTTCGACGTGCCGTCGGTGATGTCGCTCATGCCGAAGTTGCGGTTTCTGGTGAACACGCCGTTTTCGACGACCCCGCCGTGATTCGTGTCGAAGTTGCCGATGTGCGGATAGAGCCGATCGCCCGCCGCGGTGCCCGGCGGGTCCTTGGCTCCCATGACGCCGTAGTAATGGATCGTCCATCCTCCGGCGGGGATGCCGCTGCCCTCCGCCTTGCGGTCGACGACCCGCGAGCTGGGACAGAAATGGACCGGTGTCGATTCGAGCATGAGAGCCTGGTTGGGCGCATTGCCGTAGTACAGACCCAGGTCGAACTGCTCGTAAAGCGCTCCCTGTTCGAGGTACGGCAGCAGCATCACCTGGAAGGCGAGCCTGTTCCCGGTGCCCCATGACCCTTGCGGAAACGTCTTGTAGGCGTCGTGGTAATTGTGCAGTGCAAGGCCCCACTGCTTGAGGTGGTTCATGCACTGCATGCGCTTCGCGGCCTCTCGGGCCGCCTGAACGGCAGGCAGCAAAAGGGCGATCAGGATCCCGATGATCGCGATCACCACCAGCAGCTCAACGAGCGTGAAACCACGCGAACGTGAGGATGACATGAAGGCTTCTCCTTCGTTCAGGAGTTCAGCAATACGCTTGGGTAATCGGGATGAAACGTTCCCATTGTCGGGACGCGATACCGACGTTCGAGGAATTCACGTCCGCTGCGCCGCGCGTCTTCGCCGCATCGGCGCGGATTCATTCGACCTCCTGGGGTGCAAACTCCACTTCCGGTGGTCCGTCGGACTCCAGCTCGAACACGGACGGCTCGAGACCGGACGACGTGACTTCCGCCTCCAAGCCCGAGGTGTCGGGGTCGGCGAGCCGCCGCGGAGTAATCCACTGGTATCGGACCGGTCCGGATGCCTGCGATTCGGAAGTGCCCGACGCCGCGCCGACGGGTTGCCGCTTCTGGATCGTCACGCGGTACTTTCCTGGCGGGAGGCCATCGTCCGGGCCGTACGTGCCCGGCGAAAACTTCCCTTCCGCGTCGGTGACGGCACTGGAAGGACGCTGGAAGGCGTCCCTTCCCTGGGCCACCGGCTGAAAGGAGACAATCGCCCCCTCGAGGGGTTTGCCATCGAGTTGGACGGTTCCGGTCACGCGAACGAGTGCGGGGCGCCCGTCTCCGCAGCCGGCCAGCGCAACGACCAGCGTCGCGACACAGAGCAGGATCGGCAATCGGCGCGACTTTCTCGCGTATCGCACGTCAGAAGTCTCCAATCGGGTTTCCGTCGTCGATGTTGAAAAGGTTCGTATAAAGAACGTTCGTATCGGACGTTCCCGCAGGCGTCACCGCGGCCTGGATGTTTTCGCTGACGAACCGAACCGAGGCGTCGCACAAGAGAAAGTGGCATCCGCCCGGGTGGGAGCTGGCGGCCGCCGCGCGCGTGGCGAGACTCGACGTGTTTTCCACGTAACAGTTCGTCGCCGCGTCGTGGGTGCCGTCGAAGGGCGTATTCATCGGCACGCGATGGGCGACGATGGGGATCGGCGACCCGCAGAACTGACCGGCGCCCCAAGCCGCGCCGATCGACACGAAGGGCGCCGACAAGAGCGCCTTCTCGCCGATCAGGAACGTGTTCGACGTGCCGTCGGTAATGTCGCTCATCGGTTTCGAGACAATCCCGGAAACACGGTGGGCGAGATTGTTGATCGGCGGCGCAACCCGCCAGTTGATCCCGTACATCAGGGTGCCCATCCGTTTCTGGTAACGGTTGACGTTCTCGCCGTTTGCCGACGGGCAGAGATAGACGGGAATGGCCGTCGTGAACAGGCTCTCCGGCGTATTGGGGGCAGCCGTCGTGTAGTCGTTCACGTTCGTCATGTTGGCCGGATCCTGCGGGACCAGATCGGTGCGACCGACCTCCAGCTTGTCGTAAAGCGCCCCCTGCTCGACGTACGACAGGATCATCGAGGCCCAGCACCACGCGCCTTCCCTGGCCTGATTCGTGTTCGGAGCGGGCCCGCCCGATACGCCGCGAGGCGGAAACCGATTCCACGTGTCGTGGTAATTGTGGAACGCCAAGCCGATCTGTTTCAGGTTGTTCATGCACTGCGTGCGCCGGGCCGCCTCCCGCGCGGCCTGGACGGCCGGCAACAACATGGCGATCAGGATGCCGATGATCGCGATCACGACGAGAAGCTCCACGAGCGTGAATCCGCTGCGCCGGCAACGCGGCATGGAACGCTCGCTCAAGGGGCGTTCGGGAGACGGCGCGACGATGCCGTACCGCCCGGAAGAGAGTATGAGTACCACGGCCACCTCCTTAACTGTCATTACCGTGCCGGACTTATTGTAACGTCATGATTCCCCAGGTGCAATTGTCTTGACGCTCGCAGGAGCCGGATCCCAGTGCGTCAAAGCTTCTGGGTGCATCATTGAATTCCGTTACTCAGGCTAGGTTAAGCCCCCCCGTGCTGCGTGCGACACAATGGGGATGATTCGGTATCGGGTGTTCGCGCACAATCCGACCGTGAACCTGGCGCGCCCTTCCCGTCGGCGCCCTCCCGGCCAACCGGCGCGATTGGGCCGCGGTCAGGGCGTCTCGAAGATGACGTAATCGATGCCGAACATGTACGACGGGATCGCCTTCGCGTTGGCCCCCACGAGCTCGACGCCGAGCGTGTGGTCGCCCGCGGAAAGCTCGTGCGTGCCGATCGAGATGGGATCGGTGTTCGCCACCTCGGGGTTGTAGAGGTCGATCGGCTCGCCGGCTTTCTTGCCGTCGAGCGAGAGCTGGACGATGCCGTAGTCGCGCGCCTTGGTCAACACGACGCTCACGTTGTAGGTGCCGGTTTTCTGGACCGGCACGACCAGCTCGAGCTTGTCGCCGGGCTTGGCGCCGGTCCACCAGAGGTGATCGTCGTTCTTCCAGGTGCCGCCCTTGAATTGCCGCAGCCGCTGGGTCTCGACGTTGCCGCTGGGCCGACCGAGCACCTTGAATCCGCCGGCCACGAGCGGGGGGCTGACGTAGTAGTCGTGCCGTTGGCCGACGGGAACCGGGCCGTAGGAATCGACTCCGCCCGGCGCGAGATACCAGCAGGCCACGGTGGCGTAGAGGGTGCCCTTCTCCTCGTTGCCGTAATACTTCTCGATGCAAGCCTCGAACGACTTCTGGAAGGGGACGTTGTCGGCGATCTGCCACCGCAACACCGATTGATGGCCCTTGTTCTGCTGGGTCATCGTCTGGGCGTGGTAGGCGCGCTGGAAAAGGCCGGGGTGGCACCAGGCGTAGCCGAAATAGTCTTCCGAGCCGGTGCCGAAAGTCGAGGGATACTTCTCGCCGTCGACGAAAAACTTCTCGTCGCCCTCGCCCCACCAGCCGCCGCGCGGGTTCCACACGTGCAGCATCACCCCGCAGAAGCGGCCCCGCCCCTCGGTCAGCAGCATCGGCCAGTCGGGCCAGCGGTCTTCGGGCAGCTCGATCGTGTCGCGGTGCCACTTCGCATGGAAGTACCCCAGGCCCTCGACGCGCCGGGCGAGCGGCGCATGAACGACCTCGAACGAGAGTTCGCGCGCCACGTCGTCTTCGTTGATGACCTCGAGCAGGGCCTTCTTCTCGAAAGGCATGTACCAGAAGGCGTAGCCGCCGTCGTCGTCCATGCCGGTCATCAGCGAACGGTAGAGGTTCACGCCCGGGGCGGTGCCGAAGAAGTCGCCCACCGGGCACCAGACGGCCGGCTGCGGCTGGTCGTCCCAGGTGATTCGCAGCGCGACGCGCCGCAGGGCGGCCATCTCGTCTTCGCGGTCGGAGAACCGCGACGTGGCCCGCAGGGCCGTGATCGCCCGCGGCCCCGAAAGCTCCAAGCTCGCCGATTCGCCGGCCGGGATCAAGACGGTGCCGCTTTCGGTCTTCTGCCCCGCGCGATGCCCGGCGGGATCGGTTCCCAGCGAGTTCGTGAAGAAATCGTTGACCTTCTTCAGACGCTCGGCGTGCTCCGCCGCCAGGGCCGTGCTGAACGTGGGCACCTTAGTGCCCTTCGGATAGGTGGTGTACACGAACTGGTAGTAGCGTCCCCATCCCTCGTCGGCCACGACCTTGCACGATTTCTGGTAGGGGATCGGATAGTAGAGATTCTGACCGCGGCAGCCCTGATCGGCCAGGTTGTAGGAGAGCGCGGGATAGGCAAACGGGGCCGTGTCGCCGCGGAAGTAGTTCGCGAAGGGCAGGTCGACCGCCGGCTCGTCGCTCCCGTCGAGGTAGATCTTGACGTGCCCTTCTTCGGCCCGCGCCGACCAGATCCGCCAGATGCAGCCGGGCCCTTCCATCTCGGCCATCACGACCCGATCGCCTTCCTTCCGGATGAAATGGGGCCCGTCGTCGTTGGCTCCCCAGTTGACGTACTTGCCGGTCGCCTCGTCGAACCGGCTGCTGCGGTCCCAGCTCGACCACTGGGCGCACGTCTCGCCCTCGGCCGGCAGCACGGCGGGATGCTCGAGGTCGAGCATGCGCCCCACCAGGTCGGCGTAGGTCAGCGTTTGCTGGGCGACGGCCGGCTGCGTCAGACCGGCCGCGCCGACGACGGCCAGAAGGATCGCGGCGCATGGGATTCGTGGTTGCATGGTGCGTCTCCTGTCAAATGAAGGGATCGACGTTCGCGCGTCGTGCCGCGCGGGCTTGCGCCCCGCGTTCCGGCAGCTCGCTTCGATGGTGACGGCCCCGATGGGCCCTCCCCACGGATTCGGGAGCTCGACCCGCCGGCTAGTATGTCCGAAGTGACGCGCACCAGCAACCCTGCCCCGATCCTGCGCGGGCGGGTCGCGCCGCACAGCGACCACGGGCGCCCGTGCGTCGACCGGCAGCGTGATCGGCGTCCTCGTTTTCCCGGCCTGCGCGAGCACCGTCGGCGCGAAATCGGAGCCGCGGAGACAGGGGGCGTCTTCCCTGTCGATTGACGCGGCTCGGACTGCCTGCTACGATCCGGACCGATGGAAACGCAGCGCGGTGCGAGGAGGCAGCAACGAATCCGGTTTCGGCGAAAGGGTGACGACCTCATGTGCGAATCATGTTCTCCCCGTGGTCTCGGCCGCCGCGAGTTCCTTGCCGTGAGCGGCGCTTTGGGAGCGGCCGGGTTTCTTTCGGCGGCGTCGGCCGGTGAGCCGGGCGCGGCGCCTCAAGCGGTTCCGAAGGGCGACAAGGAGCCGGCGCGCGTTCTCGTGGCGTTTCTCTATCCGCCGGCCGACGTGGTCAACGCCGGCCAGATGGAAGACTCGTGGCGGGTGCACAACTGGTTCACCTGGCCGGGCAACCAGTTCGAGCCGGAAGAGCAGGAGCGCAAATTCACGGCCAAGATCCGGGAACTCGCCGAGGCCCTGGGGATCGCCGTCGAGTTCGCCCCGAAGGCGATCTACCAGGAGGCGAAGGTCAAGGAGTTCATCGCGCAAGCCAAGTCGGCCGGGCCCGACGCCGTGCTGATCGTCAACTTCTGGAACACGCTGTCGAAGTGGTCGTACGAGATGGCCGTCGAGTCGGCGCCGACGGCGATCGTGTACCACTCGGTCGGCTCGAATCACCAGCTCCCGCCCGAGTACCTGCGCAAGGCCGAGGGGCTTTACTACGTCCATTCGATCGAGAACTGGGACGAGATCGAGCGGGGGCTGCGCGCGGTCCGCGCGCGCAAGATGCTCGCCCAGAGCCGGTTGCTGCGCGTGTCGGGGCGCGTCCAGGCGGCAGCCCAGGTCCGCGAGCCGCGCCTCGACGTCGACGTGATCACGGTGCCGGCCGAGGAGTTCAACGCCCTGTTCGACGCCGTGGCGCCCGACGACGCGGTCGTGCGCGAGGCAATGGCGTTCAAGCAGGCCGCCGCCCGGGTCGTCGACGTCGCCGACGAGTATTTCGTCGACGCGATGCGCGCCCACCGGGCCGTCGGGCAGATCATGCAGCGCTACGGCGCCGACGCGATCACCATCGAGTGCCTCATGCTCAAGCACCGCAAGCCGTGCGTCAGCTTCGCGATCAACAACGGCGCGCTGATTCCGTGCGGCTGCGAGAACCATCTCGACGGCACGCTCACGCTGATGCTCGGGCGCTGGCTGCTCGAGCGCGCCGGCTTTCTGCACAATCCCGAGTTCGACACGAGCGACAATCTGTATTTCGGCGCCCACTGCACGTGCGCGTGGAAGCTCCACGGGCCCGAGGGGCCCACGCAAAAGTTCTTCGTGCGCCCCTTCTTCCACCAGTTGCCGAAGACGCCGGCCCTCGACGTCGAGTGGTCGCCCGGCCAGCCCGTCATGCTGGCGAAGTACCTCAGCGGGCAGGACACGCTCGCCTGCTGGACCGGCAAGGTGATCTCGTCGCCGACTTCGCCTCCCACGGGCGGCTGCGCGACTCGGGTGCTGGTCGAGATGGAGGGGGTCGACGACGTCTGCGACGTGTACCAGGGCCCGCACCCGATCCTCTTCTGCGGCGACCGCGGCGACGCCCGTCGCCTCAAGGCGTTCGCCAAGATGTACCGGCTGGCGCTGGTGGGCAACGTGTAGGCTCCCTCGCGGAACTCCAGAGAAACCTCAAGCCGAGCGTGGCGGCTCGATGTTCGACTTGTCCACGCGAGGGGCGCTCACATCAGTTCCCAGCCCTTGCGATACTCGCAATGGAGGTAGGGGTCGGCTTCCGGGGCGTTGGTCGCGCGGAGCTGTTCGGGGTCCCATTCGAGCTTCTTGGCGACGCGGTAGGCGACGTTGCCCAGGTGGTTCGTTTCGGTGAGCCAGCCCGAGTACTCGAAGTTGGCCCCGGTGCTCGAACCGGTCTTGCACGCCGCCAGCCACTCGGCATAGGGCGACTCGACGCGGGGCAGGAACGGTTCGGGGCGCTGGAAGTCGGCGAATTCGTTCTCGGGCAGGAGGACGTGCTTGCCGTAGTCCGACAGCAGCATGCCCTTGTCGCCGACGAACAGGTGGCCGCTTCCCCATTGGGGAATCTTGCCCTGCTTCCAAAGGTCGGGCTTGTTCTCGCCCTGGTACCAGGTGAGCCGCACCGGCGGCCGGTCGCCGCGCGGGCCGAACTCGTAGGTGGCCTGCATCGAGGCGGGCGCGATCTCGGGATGGGGCGGCGGGCCGCTCGCCTCGATTGTGCGCGGATAGTCGAGGTTCAACGCCCAGAACGCCAGGTCGTTGTAGTGGCTGCCCAGGTCGCTCATGGTGCCGTTGCCGAAATCCCACCACCGATACCACTTCGGGCCCGGGAAGTACACTTCGTGGAACGGGCGATACGGCGCCGGGCCGATCCACAGGTCCCAGTGCAGGCCCGCGGGCACGGGCATCGACTCGCGGGGCCGCTCGGTGACAAACACGATGTCCTTGTTCCGCTTGGCCGCCTCCTCGCTCTGCCAGCCCCAAGCGCGGGAAACCCACACGTGCGCCTCGCGCACCGCCCCGATGGCGCCCGTCTGAATCAGCTCGACCACGCGGCGGTAGTTCTCGCCCGTGTGGATCTGGATGCCCATCTGGGTGGCGACCCCGGCCTCGGCCGCCGCCAGGCGGATCTGCCGCGCCTCGAACACGTCGTGGGTCAGGGGCTTCTCGCAGTAGACGTGCTTCTTGTGCTTCAGTGCCAGCATGGTGGCCATGGCGTGCGTGTGCTCGCAGGTGCTCACGACCACGGCATCGAACGCCCGGGGCCGATCGAAGAGCTTGCGGAAGTCGACCTCCTTTCGCGCGTTGGGGTAGGCTGCGGCCGCCGCGTCGAGGTTGCGCTCGTTCACGTCGCACAGGGC
>Ga0334901_1000634_pt1 | contig 46122 bp, 37 predicted proteins | sample GraSluR3_MG_3_FD_207216 | JGI IMG/M metagenome (GOLD analysis project Ga0334901, IMG submission 207216) | Sludge microbial communities from methane-producing bioreactor in Wageningen University, Netherlands - Granular Sludge_15_08-R3 | ecosystem: Engineered > Bioreactor > Anaerobic >...
ATACATTCATTCCCCTATCAGCGACTTAAGTCGCTGATAGGGAGATATTGGGAGACAGTCATTTATCCCACGGATTGAAATCCGTGGCTAAGGATTTAAAGAGCCGGCTTAATCTTGTCATTGCGATAAGCTTGCGAAGAAGCAATCTATTTTGCCTCAAGTCCCTTCTTGCTTACTCGACCAGGATGGTCAAGCTACGATATTCGCAATTAGAGACTCAAGTCTATTGCTTGGGGTATGCCAAAAAAACGTAGAAAATTATTCTTGACATTTTTATGTAATTAAAATTATATTAAAAAAAAGTAGTTGGAGGAAAAATAAATGAAGAAATCAATTTTTTGTATACTGATTTTGTGTATAATGTTATCGCTTTTTTCAACTGAGGGAAAATATGAACGTAAATCTGTTAGTAGTGTTGAGTCTATATGGATAGGTCCAAATGCCTTTAAAGGCGTAAATGCATTCCCTTATGAATTTTATGAGAAAATGATTGATTATTATATAGAGTTACCTCGTTTTGATTTTAATGAAATTCCCGAGCCATTATTAGAAGATTTTAGAGATCAAGCCAATGCGTTAAATGTAATCACTCCTGATGCACTTTCCGAAGTTTTAAATCAAACTATCGGACAAAAAATAAAAGAAATCTTAGAAGATCCTAAAATCCAAACCGGGAGAATAAGTAATTTCAAGGATGAAGCTTGGGATGCTACTTTTGCCGGTTCTAAAGGTAAATCTATGGGCTTAACGGTTGAAGAAATTGAAAGATTAATGAATTCAGCTTTTATTTATTTACCTTATATCAGTAAATATGAATTAACTAAAGACGGAGATGAAATTTTTGTCGAAATCACAGGCGGAATTATTTGGTATCAAGTGAAAATTAGTCCTGAAGGAAAAATAGATTTACAATTAAGAATAGCTTCAGAAACTTATACTCAAGGATTTGCCGATAAAAACCCAAAACAAACAATGGGTATGAAAGCAGATTATAAACATTATCACTGGGGTAATGAAGTCTATAGTGTTAGTGAAGAACTTTATGCACAATATGATGCTATACAAGCATTAGCAAAAAATTTATCTGTTAAAACAAAACAAATTTCTGAGTTTAATATTACCGGTCAAATTGTTGAAACATTACCGGGTAGAAAATATAGTGCATCTATTGGTCGAAAAGAAGGTTTATATCTTGATGACGGTTATTTTTTAGTCGAAAATTATGAAAATGAGGAAGGCGAGATTAATGCTAAAACTGTCGGATTTGTTAGAGTAGTAAAAACTGCTGATAATATTAATTATCCTGAAGAATTAACTGTTTTTAAACAATTTATAGGACCAAAAATAGGTGTTGGTAGTACATTGCGAGAACACCCGCGTTTAGGTATTGATTTTAGGTTTGTTGCGGGATATCAAACAGGTATGGATATACCAAAAGAATATACAAATTTCTTAGAATTTAGTGGACCTAAACAATTACTTAAAGAAGATGCAAAAGACCAAATCTTTGCCGGTATAGAATTTGCCTATAACTTAGCTCCCATAGTTGGTGTTTCTCAAACCTTTTTTGAACTCGAATCAACCTTTGGTATTCCTCTGGTATCTTATGAAGAAGATGTTACTAACTCATTTGTATATACATTTGGTGCCTATGGAGGACTGAGTAAAAAGTTTTGGTTCTTTAGAAATAGTTTAAACGTAAATGCTAAATTTGGGTATGATAGATTAGTTATGTCCGGTGATTATATCGCCTTTGACTACAAATATACCATCAATGCTTGGGGATTAAAAGGAGGCTTAGCCTATAATTATATGATAACACCTGACTTACTTTTACACCTTGGTGCCGATTATAAATTAGGCTTTAAACCTACAGGTTTAACACTTGAGTTTAAAGATGAAACCTTAATTGATGTTAATAGTGGTTTTATAGCAAGTAAATACCCTGATTTAAGACTTGGTGGTATTATGTTTAATGCAGGAATTAGTTATTCTTTTGGTGAGTTACCTTTTAATTTATTTGGTTGGCTTGATCCTTTAAAAAAATATTAGCATTCCTATATGTAATTATGATGTAATTTACTAAATAACATATAGATATGTTTTAATTTATTTATTGCAATCTTTGCAAAATAAATAAGTATTATTCAAGGGACCTCCAGGATGGAAAAAAGCTTCTTGGAGGTCCCTTGTCTTTATCTCTTAAAAGACTGAGGAGTAATGTTGTTGTGCGAGCATACTTACTTGCACTATAAACTTCTTAACTGTAAGGATATCAATAAATAAGTGTCCTACAAGCCGAGAGCTTGTAGAACTATCTTTGATCTTAATCAACAGTCTCTAAAAGTTGTTGTTAATAAGATAATATGCTCGGGTTTTTTATTTTTATAAAACAAATTAATTTTTTTTATTGACAAAGCATTGAATATAGTGTAGTTTATATTTTCTAATAAAAGGAGTTGATATGAAATATTATTTAATCATAATCATAACAATCATTAATCTTCTAAATTTTGTAAACCTAATCTCTATTGAACAATATGATGTAATAGAAGATTTTGAATCAGGTGAGATTTTATTACACCGATATAATTACTATGATAATATAAATAATTGGTTAATAAATGACACAAATACTTTTGATTCTACGGGTAATTCTTTATGTTTTTTAGGGAATAACTCTAAGTATATGTATATAGAAAACAATGACTTAGATTCGAGTTCGGTTTGGTCTTTTGCTGCCTTTGCAAGTTCATCTAATTCAAAAATAGCTTTTGGAATAGGGGATAGTTTAAATACATTATTTTATCAAATAAAAGGATCTACTCGTATTGATTCAATGAATTGGATTGATGATTATCTGGGGGCTTTTTCAAATAATGAATGGCACCAATATTTTTTAAGATTAGGCTCAGATTGGTATGGATTATATGAATATTACCCAACAATTACAAAAATCTTTTTCATTAATAATGGTAACAATATTATGTACTTTGATGAAGTTCGAGATCATACTAGTTATTTAGAACCGGAGCCGATAATAACAATAAATACTCATATTTTAAGTGCCGGAGACAGGCAAACAAATTATACTGTTCAATTTTCGTATAACTTATTAAATTATGAGAATGATGAAGAATTTTCATATTTTTGGTCTTTTGGTGACGGAGAAACGTCCACAGAACAGACACCAATTCATACATATACCTATGGCGAAGATGGCTATTTTAAAGTAATGTTAAAAGTTGTGACTAATACCGGTAAAGTTGGCTATGTTACTGAGAATCTTTATTTAACTGAGTGCTTTAATGAAGAAGATATAAGTATAAGTTTTATTGGTGATATTATGTTGGCAAGACATTTAGGTACAATCAACCCGAATGATATTTTTAACGGGGTAAGAGATGAGTTGCAATCAACAGATTTAAGGGTAGCTAATTTAGAATCTCCTTTATCAAATTCATATACTCCTCATCCTACAAAAACTATAAAGTTTCAGGCAAACCCTGTAATGGTGCAGGCATTAGTTGATGTTGAAATAGATAAAGTATCTTTAGCTAATAATCACATATTGGATTATTTGGATGGCAGTTTATTACAAACGCAAGCTAATTTACAAGCAGCCAATATTTTATATTCGGGGGCAGGATTAAATGAATATGAAGCCTTTCTACCATTATCAATGAATATTAAGGGTAAAATTTTATCATTTTTAGCAAGCAGTGATAGGGATGGTTCTTATAATAATTATCAACCATTTCTACAAGCAGCATATAATAAATCGGGATTTTATAAACTTAAACCTTCTAAACTTAAAGCTCAACTTGATTATGTACAAAATTATGCAGATATAAAAATAGTTGAAATGCACGCCGGAAGTGAATATTCACTTACTCCAAGTGCTGATTATGATAAATCAATTTCGTTGAATTTTGATATTGATGAATCAGCTCCAAAGATTGATTTTCCACATATGTGGGATTCTGAATTAAGACATTTTGCCATAGATGAGGGGGCAGATATTGTAGTGGTTCATCATCAACACATAATTCAGGGTTTTGAAATATACAATAATAAGCTTATAGCTCACGGTTTGGGCAACTTTGTATTTGATTTAAGTAGGGCGGACACTAAGCCAACTATGATCTTACAAACTAAAATAAATAATGAAGGCTTTTATGATTATAAAGTTATACCTGCATTTATTCAACCATATACTCCAAGAGTAATAACTGATGATGCAGCCTTAAGGATTCTTGATTATCTGGTGTATCGTTCACGTGAAATGGATACTTGTTTATTGGTTGACAGAAGTAATTTTACAGCTAAAATTATTGCTGATACAAGTTCTATTGAACCTGTTTTTGAAGATAAACAAAAAGTAATTGCATTTTATGATGCGTCAAATATTTCAGTACCGGAATTTATAAAAGAAAATGCTAACTTTCATCAAATTAATAATATCCGACCTATAGATGAATATCATTATAGATTGGGTAGAAGTATTATGCATTTTGGCGGTTTTGAAAATGAAGATTTTTATCAATGGAATATAGATTCATCTACGATGTATTCGTCTGAAGAAGCTAATAGAGGATTGTATTCTCTTAAAATAACTAACCCTGTTGATGAATCATTTTCAACAACATATAGACATAGAGTTATGAGTAATAATGAAATGACTTTTTATGCACGAATTAAACAACAAAATATACAGAATGTAAATGTTTATATATCTTATTACAACACTCCCGGATCAAGTTATCAAACAGGGTCAGAATCAATTACAATTCCAATAGAAGAAAGTGACACTTGGACAACTATTTATGCTAATCTTAACGTCCCTGAAAATACCGGAGGATATAATTTATCAATTGTACCTCAAGCACTTAATAATGAATCATATATTTATTTTGATGATGTTGATATTATCGAATGGGATGCCTGGACACCTTTTTCAGATTATGTTCATAAATCTCCAAATTCATACTATTATCTGCAATTAGAAAAAACTGATGTTCAAAATACAGCTACAGTTTATTATAAAGATGTTAGTTTCAATGAATTACCTGTTACTACTAATGAGATTGTGGTACCAAAACAAGATTTAACTGTATATAATAATTATCCAAACCCCTTTAATCCAACTACAACTATTCATTTTTCGCTGACAAAAGAACAACACATTGAACTCGATATCTATAATATAAAAGGTCAGAAAGTTGTAAGCCTTTTAAATCAAGTGTTACCTCAAGGAAAGCATTCTATACAATGGTATGGTCTGAATAAACATAATAAAAAAGTGGCTACAGGTATTTATTTATATTCTATCAAAACAAAAAATCAACAAATTGTGAAAAAAATGCTGATGATAAAATAATCACCTAAGATAAATCTAATAACAAAAATATTGACAAACTTTATATAATTTTATAAAAGTGGATAAATAAATAAAATTAAAGAAAGCAGAGTGACTCAATGGATAGACATCAAATCGGTAAAATGGGTGAAGAATGGTGTATAAAAAAGCTTCAAGAAGAAAATTATAAAATTATAAGAACCAATTTCAGTTGCCGTTACGGTGAAATAGATATTATCGCACAAGATGGACAAGAACTTGTCTTTATCGAAGTGAAAACGCGGACTAATGAATCAGTTGACCATGCTAAATATAGCATAACCTACGGTAAACAGAAAAAGATTACCAAAACAGCAATGTTTTTTCTTTTATCATATCATAATTCTGAAATAACAGAGTATAGATTTGATGTAATAATAGTTAAAAAAGAGGCTGAATATTTAGAGATAAATCACTTTAAGAATGCTTTTTACCCTACAGAGACAGGACAATTTTTCGTATGAATCAAAGTATGTCAGATACAATTGCTGCTATCTCAACAGCAAAAGGTAAATCAGCCCTATCAGTAATTAGGATTTCAGGACCTAAAACATTTGAACTTCTTGCAAAAATAGTTAAAAGTAAAATAAACTTTGAAAAGCTTCAGTTAAAAGAATCTAAAAAAGTATTCAGAAAAATGTATAAGGCAAATTTTTATGATGAAAATAGATTGATTGATGAAGGTATGATTTGCCTTTTTAAAGCACCTTCAAGCTTTACCGGCGAAGATATGGCTGAACTCTATTGTCATGGAAATGATTTTATTGTTTCTCAAGTTTTAGAATCAATCTTAAGATATTGTAGATTAGCTACAAAAGGTGAATTTACGTTAAGAGCATTTTTAAATAGAAAGATTGATTTAACTCAAGCAGAAGCTATTGCAAACCTTTTAAGTGCTCAAACTAAAAAAGCTCAAAAAGCTGCTTTATTACAACTTGAAGGAAGATTAAAAACAAATATTAGCAGTATTTTATCTGACATAACCAAGCTAAGAGTTATATTTGAACTCGCAATAGACTTTGTTGAAGATGAAGTACCTGAATTTGATATAGAAAACTTATTAAAAGATATTGATGATATTATTTTTCGATTACAATCTTTAATTAATACAGCTCACGATGGTATAGTTGTGCAAAATGGTATCAAGATATGCCTTGCCGGTGCTCCTAATGTAGGTAAATCAAGTATTTTTAATGCTTTTTTGCAAACAGAACGGGCGATCGTGACACCTATACCGGGTACGACAAGAGATTATATCGAAGAGGCCTTTGCCTTATCCGGCTATTTAATAAGATTATTTGATACTGCAGGAATAAGGGATTCACAAGACACTGTTGAAAAGATTGGGATTGAACGTTCTTTAAGCCTTATTCAAACTGCCGATATTGTATTTTATGTGACAACTAATGAGATTTCTGAAGATATAAATAATGAATTTCTTGCCTTATTACCTCCCTCTAAAACAATTAAAGTTATTAACAAGGCTGATTTATTGACTTATGAACAACAAGAAAATTTTGTTAAACAAGCTTATGTTTTGTGTTCTGCAGTTCAAGGAAAAGAAGTCGATGGGCTGAAGAATTTAAAAGAAAAATTATTAGCAAATTTTAATAATATTGATGATGAATTAGAAAATGGTGTTATTACTAATTCCAGACAATTATCCTGTGTGAAAAATTGCCTTGATAGTGTATTAAAGGCTAAAGAAGGTTTATTGAATGAGAATGGAATAGATTTTGTTGCTTTTGATATTCAACAAGCAAGTAATGCCTTAGAAAATATCATCGGTAGGATTTCTAATGATGATATTTTAAATAAAATATTTGATAATTTTTGTATTGGTAAATAAGGAGAAAAGATGTTTACAAAAAAATATGCGTTGTTTGTAGTTTTATTACTATTTTTTATTAGTGTCATTGCCTCTGAGTTAGAATTTACAATCATTCATACTAACGATCATCACGGCAATCCTTTTAATTACACTGTCCAAGAAATGGAAGTTGCCGGACTGGCTGAAAGAGCTTTCATAATCAATGATATTAAAAAAGATTTAGAAAATTTTCTAATATTAGATGCAGGAGATATTAATACAGGTAAGCCGGAATCTATGTTTTTTGATGCTCGTCCCGATATCGCAGCATATAATCTTATTGGTTATGACGCTATGACTATTGGCAATCACGAATTTTATGAGGGCTTTGAGCGTTTACAAAAACAAATGCAATGGGCAGAATTTCCTTTTTTATCTGCAAATATATTTTATAAAAATGATGAATATATTGGCGAACCATATATTATTAAAACACTATCAAATGGTTTAAAAATCGCTGTTATCGGACTGACTACCACTACCATTAAACGTTCACTACCTATGCTTTCCAATGAGTTGATAATTAAAGATGAAGTAGAAGTGGCTAAAGAATTAATCCCTTATCTAAAACAAAATGCTGATATCATAATTGCCTTAACTCATCTTGGTATTTCTCCTGATGAAGACCATTCTTACGGTTCTTTAAGACTTGCTAATGAAGTTCCTGAAATTGATATTATCATTGACGGACATAGTCATACATATATGGATAAACCTTTAATTATAAATGATATACCTATATTACAAGCAAGTGATAGAGGGAAATTTTTAGGTGTAGGGCAATTTATATATAGTAATGACAAGGTTGTGGTAAAAAATTGGAAAGCTATACCTTTGATGAGAAGAAGAAATGAACCTTTATTTGAATCAAATCAAACAGTCGCCGATACGCTCGCAATATATAAAGAAAAAGTATATGCTAAATTTAACGAGATTATAGGGTTTAGTGATTCTCTTTATTCTGTTCAAAATATTAGAAATCAGTTATTACCATTGGGAAGTATCATTTGTGATGCGTTATTAAATGTTACTAAAAATATGAATACTCTTTTTGCTATGAGTAACGGTGGAGGAATAAGGGCAGATTTACCAAAAGGTAATATCAGATACTTTAATATTTTTGATATGTTACCTTTTGATAATACCATTACAATTGTTGAACTTAAAGGTAAAACCGTAAAAGATATTGTTAATTTTTCTATGAATAAAATGATAAATACAGGTGGCTTTTTACAATATAGTACTAACGTTAAGCTGATACAATCAGATAATGAATCTTGGGATGTACTTGTAAATAACAATAAAATAGTGGATGAAAATATTTATCGTATTGCTGTTAATTCATATATATCAAGCGGAGGGGATAATTATTTTCATTTTAACGAAGCTCTTAGTATAGATAATATCGGCTATACAGAAAAAGAAGCTATGAGGGAATATATTTTAACTAATGAGATGTTTAAAAAATAAAGGAGTTTTTTATGAGCTTGAAATTAGAAAAAGTTAATCTTAATCTAAATAATAAGCAAATACTAACAAGTCTGGATATCGAGTTTGAACTTAGAAAAATTCATTTTATTATTGGACCTTCAGGTGGAGGGAAATCAAGTATGCTAAGATTATTAAATGCTCTAAATGACCCGACATCAGGCAAGATATATTTAGATGATATAGATTATTGCAAGGTTCATCCTCGTAGTCTCAGAAAGAAAGTAGGGATGATTTTTCAGAAACCTGCACTTTTTGAAGGAACTGTTTATGATAATCTAATATGGGGGCTAAAGATTCAAAATATGAATATTAATGATAATGAGATTAAATCAACCTTAGAAAACCTTGATATACCAATCAATTATTTAGAAAAGGATATAGAAAATCTTTCTATTGGAGAACAGCAAAGGATTTGTATTGTAAGGAGTCTATTGGTTAATCCGGAAGTCTTGTTATTTGATGAACCTGTTTCAGCGTTAGACCCTCAAAGAGCTAATAAAGTACTTCAACTAATAAAAAAGATTAATTCTGATTATAATAAAACTGTGTTTTTAGTAAGTCATATCCTTGATACTGCATTAAATATAGCCGATATGATACATTTTATTTATCAAGGGGAAATTCTTTTTAGTGGTACTAAAGAAGAGTTGTTAAAGGTAGAGAATTCAATTATTAAGGATTTTATGGAGGGTAACAATGAATGATTATGTACATATTTCCAATATAGCATTGTTTGCATCTATTGCCTTTATGTTGGCAGTTGCCTTGATAGGGTTTTTAGCAAAATTAGGAATAACTAAGTCAATATTTATAGGCACAGTCAGAGCTTTTGTGCAATTAATTATTATGGGTTACGTATTAACCTTTATTTTTGATATACAAAAATGGTATTTTACTATTTTAATCGTATTTATAATGTTCATTTTTGCTGCTTTTGATAGTTTCAAGCGGATTAAATTTAAACCTAAGGGGATATTTAAGCATAGTTTATTATCAATGATTATTGGGTCTGTCTTTCCTTTAGCATTTTTATTTTATTTATTATTAGGAGTAAAGCCATGGTATAATCCACAATACATTGTGCCTATCAGTGCAATGATTATTTCAAATACTATGAGTGGTATTTCAATTTGTTTAAATCACTTTGGAAATGATTTAAAATTAAGAAAGACAGAAATTGAAGCCAAATTATCTCTCGGAGCTACGTGTAATATGTCTACTGAAAACATACAGAAAAATTCGATTAAAGCAGGCTTGATACCTACCATAAACGCTTTAATGGTCTTAGGAATTGTTAAACTTCCCGGTATGATGACCGGTCAAATAATTGGAGGAGTAAATCCTATAGATTCTGTTAAATATCAATTAATTATAATGTATATCATCTCTGCTTCAACAGCTATCTCTTTATTTATACTAGTTAAACTTATTCAAACTTCTATCTTTAATAAAAGAGGACAATTGATAAATTAATTAAATAGATATTTCCCCTAATAAAAAAAACCGGACATAGTCCGGTTTTGATATTTTTTACCATTTATGTTTAATTACTTTTCCTTGTACCATAAATATAATTTCTTCAGCAATATTTGTAGTTAAATCAGCTGTTCGTTCAAGATTCTTGGAGATTCGATGAATATGGAAAGCTCGTTCAATAATATCTGTATCAGCTTTGATATTTGTTATCAGGTTAGCAATAATATCTTTATTTAATTGATCAATTTGGTTATCTCGTTCGCAGATATTACGAGAAAGTTTAACGTCTTCATTATTAAAAGCAACAATGCAATCATTGAACATTAGTAAGGTAAGTTTTGCCATCTTTATAATGTCACTAATAAGATTAAGAGGGAGTCTTTTTATTAAGAATTTTGCACTGTCAGTAATATTTACTGCTTGATCAGCAATGCGTTCCATATCAGAATTTATTTTATAGATCATTAAGACTGTCCTTAAATCTTTTGCTTCCGGGTGATACAAAGCAATTGTGTTAGTACATAAACGTTCTATTTCTATTTCAAATCTATTGACAATATCCTCAAAATAAAGAATTTCTTCTAAACACTTTATATCATTATTGCTTAGACCTTCAATACATTTTTCAAGCATAATTTGAACATTGTTCGCCATAGCTATTATGTTTTCTTTTAATTTGAATAAATTTTTTACAATCATTATAACTCCTTAATCAACCAAATTTTCCGGTAAGATATTCTTCTGTACGTTTATCTTGAGGAACTGTAAATACTTTATCTGTTTCACCGAATTCAATTAATTCTCCTAAAAAAATAAAAGCTGTATAATCAGAAACTCTTGCAGCTTGTGCTATGTTATGTGTTACTAATAAGATACTTACAGTTTTTTTAAGATTAACAATAAGTTCTTCAATAAAAGCAGTGGAGTTTGGGTCTAAAGCAGAAGTTGGCTCATCAAGTAAAAGAATTTCCGGTTTCATTGCTAATGCTCTGGCAATGCATAATCTTTGTTGTTGTCCTCCGGATAAGAAAGTTCCTTTTTTATGTAAAGCATTTTTTACTTCTTCCCATAACGCTGCATTTTTAAGAGATTCTTCAACCAAGTAATCTTTTTCTTCTTTAGATTTTTTTATACCGTTTAATTTGTATCCGGCTATGACGTTATCATAAATACTCATAGTAGGGAAAGGATTAGGTTTTTGAAATACCATACCTACTTTTCTTCTAAGCAAGATAGCATTTATTTTAAAGATATTGTTTGAATTGAGAAAGATATTTCCTTTATGCGAAGCATTAGGGTTCAATTCATGCATTCGGTTTACACATCTCATTAGGGTAGATTTACCACATCCGGATGGACCCATCATAGCAGTGATTTTTTTATTATAAATATTTAAATTGATATTTTTAATTATATCTTCTTCTCCGTAAGAGGCGTAAAAGTTTTTAATTTCTAATACTTTATTTTCCATTTTTTCGAAACTCCTTTTGATATTAGATTTAAAATTAGGATAAACATAACTAAGCTAAATGATGCTCCCCACGCTATGTTATGTAGATTTGGGAAGGGACTTGAAGCATATCTAAAAATTAAAAGTGGCATACTTTCAATAGGTCGAAATAGATTTGTACTCATAAAGGGATTTCCAGATGCAGTAAAGATTAATGGAGCAGTTTCTCCGGCTATTCTTGAGATAGACAGCAAAATACCTGAAATTATACTGCTTAAACCTGTAGGCAAGATAACTTTTAATATTGTTTTATAGTATGGTACACCTAAAGAAAGAGATGCTTCTTTTAAATTTAAGGGTATTAATTTTATTGTTTCTTCAACCGAGCGAATAATTATAGGTAACATCATTAATGCTAAAGCAATGCCCCCGGAAAAAGCTGAAAAAATTCCCATTGGTTTCACTATCCAACTCCACGCAACAATGCCTATTACAATAGAGGGAGTTCCTTGTAATATTTCACAGGAAATTTTTACCCAATAACTTAATTTGAGGTCTTTATATTCTGCTAAAAATATACCAACTAAAATGCCAATCGGGATGGCAATAATTGAAGCAGTTAAGATTAATATAATAGTACCTACTATTGCATTTGCTATACCTCCACCTAAATCTCCCATTGCTGCAGGCATTTTATAGAAGAAATTCCAATTAAGTGCTTGAATCCCCTTTGAAAAAAGAAAATATAAGATTAAAAATAGAGGAATTAAGATGATAGTTGCCATTAGAATTAACAAATATTTAAAAATTTTATCTAATAAAATACGTTTATTAAATTGATAATCTGTCATTATGAATGCTTCCTTTATTTAATATTTAAATTTTTGTAATACTTTTTGCCCGATAATATTGATAATAGCGGTTACTAAAAATAGTAATAAACCAATTTGTACTAAAGATGATAAATGAATATTTTGAGCTGCTTCTGCAAATTCATTTGCAATTAAGCTTGCCATTGTATTTCCCGGAGAAAAAAAAGATTTGGGAATAATATTAGCGTTACCTATTACCATTGTTACTGCCATTGTTTCTCCTAAAGCTCTTCCTAAGGCGAGTAAAATACCTGCAAATATTCCGGAAAAGGAGTGAGGTAAAATAATGTTTTTAACTATTTCCAGTCGTGTAGCTCCCAATGAGTAAGCTGCTTCTTTTAAATCAGACGGAACCATATTAATAATTTCTCTTGCAATGCTTGCAGCATAAGGAATAATCATTATTGTTAAAATAATTGATGCAGTTATAATTCCGACTCCAAACGGAGGTACATTAACTCTCATTTGAATTTGTCTCATTATCGGCACAAAAAAGAATAATCCCCAAAAACCATAAATAATGGATGGAATTCCTGCAAGAAGCTCTATAGCTGTATTGAGAGCAGTAGAGAATATGCCTTTTTTATAATATTCCCCAAGTAATATTGCTACAACTAAAGCAAAAGGAATGCAAATAATTAATGATAAAAATGATGTTATAAGTGTTCCTGATAAAAAAGGTAATGCTCCGTATTCATCCATTACAGGATTCCAAATAGAACTATACAAGAAACTAAATCCATTATTTTTTATTGCCAACATTGACCCATCAAGTAGTGTAAAAAAGATTATAGCTAATATCAACAACATTAAAATTGAAAAAAAGAATAAAGAATATTTAAAAAGTTTGTCATTAAACATTTATGCTCCAAATAAAAAATTTCATTTTATGAAGTATTAAGCCCTCCCGATTGAAGGGCTTAATGAGGAAGGATGTATCATCAAATAAACATCTCATATTTTAAAGTAACTTTTTACCTTTAAAAGTTAAGTTCTTAATAATATTTTGAGCCTTTTTTTGAGCTTCTTTTGAAAGAGGTGCATAATGTAAAGGTTCTGCGTGTTTTTGACCTTCATTTATCATCCAATTAAGTAATTGTGCAGTTTCGTATGCTTGAACATTAGTTCTATTTGAATAGTTTTGTTCTTGATATAAAATAATCCAAGTAAAGCCACTTATTGGATATCCAAATTTTGCATCTGTGTCAGTTAATGATACTAATGTGTCATCAGGTAAATCTATGTCTGCTGAAAGGCTGACGCTGGTTAATGATGGCTCTACAAAATTACCTGATTTATTTTTTATATCAGCATAAGGCATATTATTACTCATAGCATATATTAATTCTACATATCCGATTGCTCCGGGTACTTGTTGAACCATTCCTGCGACGCCGGGATTACCTTTTGCTCCTAAGCCTACAGGCCAGTTTATAGAAGTACCTTCACCAACTTTATCTTTCCATTCTGAACTTATTTTTGAAAGATAATTTGTAAAAATTGAAGTTGTTCCACTACCATCAGAACGTCTAACTACAGCAATGTTAAGAGCAGGTAATTTTACTGAAGGATTTAATTTTTGTATAGCTTCATCATTCCATTTCACGATTTTTCCTAAGTATATATCAGAAATAATATCAGAGTTTAACTTGAGTTTAGGGCTGTTTGGTAAATTATAAGTAATTACAACAGCTCCTAAACATATTGGTACATGTACTATTTTAGTGCCTGCTTCGGCAATTTTATCAGGAGTAACAATTGCATCGGTACCACCAAAATCAACTGTTTTGCTGATTAATTGTCTTATGCCGCCACCGGATCCAATACCCTGATAATTTACTTTGATATTTGTTTGTTTGTAATAATCTTCAAACATTCTGCTGTAAAGAGGGTAAGGGAATGTAGCTCCGGCACCAAGTAATTCTGTGTGTTTTTGTGCTTCTAATTTAAAAAAACTAAAGCTTATTGCGATTGTTAGTAAAGTGATAAAAATTTTTTTCATTTTGTTTCTCCTTTATAAATTATGCTTATCTAATACTGCCGGATAATTAAAATTAATTAAAAGAATTGTTAAGATTTAATAAATTTTAGTCTTCTAATAGCTTTATTCATTAGTTGTCTTACTTGTTCTCTGCTGATGCTTATAATTTCAGCAATTTCATTATATGTTTTATGTTCGTTGTAATATAAGTCTAAAATCTCTTTTTCTTTTTGAGGAAAGTTATTTGGAATTGATATTTTTTGTTTTTTAATAGAAATGTCTTTGATTATGGGTTCTTGTTTATCTGAAAGTATTTCTTCTTTTAATTCTATTGAATTCAGAGAAGTTTTTGTCTCTTTGGATAATGCTTCTAATATTTTTTTCTTTATCCAAAAATATGCATAGGTAGTAAAAGCGGTGTTTTTGTCTTCCTTAAATCTGTTTTTTGCTTCAAGTAAACCAATCATACCTTCTTGAACTAAGTCCTCAAAAGGCAAACCATATTTACAATATTTCCCTGCGATGGATTTCACAAGATTAACATAATCTTCAATTTTTATATTTTCATTATTTTTCATATCTATAAGATAGCATATAATTGTTAAGATAGTATAAAGAATATATTTTTTATTGATTAAGATTTAAGATAGATATTGATGCTTTTTAATTATTTAAATAATTCTATTTTTCTAAAAATCAAGCAGTTATGACAAAAATAAAGATTTATTTTTAGTCATATAAGTAAAGCTTTATAAAAAAAAGAGATTGACTTAAAAGCATTTTTTCTGTAAGAAGGATAATAGATTAATTTAAATAATGGAGGAATTGATGAATTATAAAAATCAAGATTTGATTTTCATCGTTGATGACGAAGAAGATATATTAGAATTAATTAAAATTAATCTTGAAAAGGCCGGTTATAAAACCAAGACATTTGAACAAACAAGTAAATTGATAGATGAAGCATTAAAATATTGTCCAAGTTTATTCGTATTAGATTTGATGCTTCCGGATGATGATGGTTTCGAGATATGTAAACGTATCAGAAACAATGATTCTTTAAGAGATACTCCAATTATTATGTTAACTGCAAGATCAGATGTTATGGATAGGATATTAGGTTTAGAATTAGGTGCGGATGATTACGTGATTAAACCTTTTTCTCCCAGAGAATTGGTCGCAAGAGTAAAAGCAGTTTTACGTCGTAAAATTATGATTGCGAAAACAAATATCATAAAGATTAATGATTCTTTAATTATTGATTTAGATAAGATGAGCGTTACTGTAAAAAACAAAAAGATTGATTTAACCGGTACAGAGTTTAAGTTGTTACAATTACTTGCAAGCAGGGAGAGCTGGGTTTTTTCAAGAGATCAATTGCTTAATCATTTATGGGGCAATGAAAAAATAGTTATAGACAGGACTATCGATGTACATATCAACCACCTACGTGAAAAATTAGGTGAAGCAGGAAAATTAATCAAAAATATCAGAGGGATAGGTTATAAATTAGAAATATGAAAAATACTTTTTTTTTAAAAATATTTAGTGCCAGTGTTGCTTTAATTATTATGATAACAACGATTATACTTGTTATCAATTTTCATATAATCCATAGTAATTATAAAAAAACAACTACTAAAAACTTATCAAATATTCTGGAAGTATTTAATGTAAATATAGCAGAACACCTTGAAAATAACACTATTGTTGAGCTTAATGATTTGTTGAGTGATATCTCTCAATCAACAGGAGTACGTTTTACAATTATCAAAAATGATGGGCAAATTATTGCTGAATCTGATAAAGATTATCTAAAAATGGAAAATCATAATAATAGACCTGAAATTATTCAAGCTATGCAAAATAAGACCGGTATTGCATCTCGTTATAGTTCCTCTTTAAACGCCGAAATGTTATATATAGCAAAACCAATTTTTAAAAATGACAAACTTATTGCAGTAACTAGAGTAAGTTACTTATTAAGAGATATCAAAGATATTACTAATAATATTTTTCTCAATGTATTGAAATTCGGCGTAATATTAGTATTTATAAGTTTATTGCTGGTTTATTGGTTTTCAAAAAGTTTATCAAAACCTATTAAAAAATTAGTTAACTCATCAAAAAAAATAGCTAAAGGAGATTTTAATGCCAAGGTATTACTTAAAAATACGGATGAATTTGGTTTTTTAGCACAAAATTTTAACTTGATGATTGATAAACTTAATTCTCAAATGCAAGAACTCAATAATCAAAAAGATGAGTTAAATAATATTATTACCTCTATTAACGAGCCTTTATGCGTAATCAATAATAATGGTGAAATTATCTTATGTAATAAAAGCTTTAAAGATTTTATGCTTAATTGTACCAGTGATTTAAGCCATTATTGGGAAGCAATTAAAAGTCCGGAAATTAAAGAATTTATTCGTAAAACCTATCAAGATGAAAAAATTCAAACATTAGAATTAAAAATTGATAATAATTATTACTTAGCTAAAGTGAGTAAAGTGCTTTCTAAAAATGAAACTATCTTTATCTTTTATAACATCACTGAACTTAAGGCTTTAGAGCAGGTTAAAAAAGATCTTATTGAAAATGTCTCTCATGAACTTAGAACTCCGTTAACTGCAATTAATGGGTTTCTCGAATCTTTAGATTTTGAAAAACAAGAGAATGTTGAAATCATAAATATCATTAAAAGAAATACTTTAAGATTAATAAATCTAACCCAAGATTTACTTGTTTTATCTAAACTTGAACATAGCGTAATAGCTGAAAAACATAATGTTAATATCAATAATCTAATTGAACAGATAAAAAAGATGTTTGTAAAAGCTATGAGCGAAAAAAAAATAGATTTCATAGTTAATATGTCAAGTGATGAGATAATTGTCTATGCTAACGAGTATGAGTTAGAACAACTCATTATTAATCTTTTACAAAATGCTTTGCAATATACAGAAAAAGGATATATAAAATTAGAGATTATTTTGCAAAACACAAATAATTTAGTGCTGAGAGTTTCTGATTCAGGCATAGGAATTCCAACAAAAGATTTGGATAGAATTTTTGAACGCTTCTATGTAGTCAATAAATCACGTTCAAAAAAACATAGTGGAACAGGGTTAGGCTTATCAATTGTTAAACATATTATTTTACAGTATAATGGAAAAATTAATGTGCAAAGTGGAGAAGCTAAGGGAACTACTTTTGAAATTTCTCTTCCAATTATTAAATAATGTTAAAATCTTAATGAATGAGACTGTTGAATAATTTCAATTATTGTCTTACAAGCCTCCAGCTTGTAGTTTCATAACATAATACCTATCACTTAAGGTTTTTAGTGCAAGCAGGGATGCTCGCATAACAACATTATTCAACAGCCGTATGTTGTATGATGAAATTTAAAAATTTTTAGAATTATTTGCAGGATTTTAAAATCTTAGGTGTTATATGTTTAAGAGGTAGAGTATGAAATGTAATAAAAAGGAAGTTATTTTATTGGCAGATAATTTATTAGCTGATTCAAAAAAAGGTGTAGTCATTAAACATCTTGAAGGATGTGTTAATTGCAAAAAAGACTTTAAGGATTATAAAGCAGTATCTTCGGCAATGTCATCATATACCTCTCACAAAATGGATAACAAGTTTAAAACAGAATTAATAAATATTCAATATCAAGAAAAGAAAAAAATCTCTATTTTACATTTGTTCCCTAAAGAATTTGCCCTTACAGCTGCCTCTATATTATTAGCTTTATTTATAGGTGGTTTATTTAGTAATATAACTATTAATCAAAAAAATAACAACCTTGCATTACAACAAGATTATATAGAACAAACCAGTCTTGTTACACTTGTAGAATACTAATTAATAATTAAAACCACTGTTTCTTTTTGATTACATAGGTTTCTTCAAACTCTTCATCAGATTTTGTTAAATAAATAACTCCTTCAATTAAAGCAATAGTTGTTAAAATCCAATTTGGAATACCTAACATAATCCATGTCACTAACCATCCTGCTGTATTCAGAATTAGATATACAAGTCCGGGTCCTGTGAAGCCTAAATAAAATTTATGTGCACCTAACCAACCTAAAAAGATTGCTAATAAACCTGCAACAAGCTTGTCTTTAGTTTTTTTAACAGCAGGCTTTAAAGTATTTTGAATAACATAAATACCTAAGGCATTCTTTTCTTGAGTTTCAAAATCAACTCTTAATCCAATGCTTGGAGGAGTATCAGATTTCCATTCAGACCCACTGAAATTATATCTGTTTTCATCATCACCGGTTATAATACCTGTATTGCTTTGAATGGAGTAATCAAGAATTTGTCCTTTCATCTAAATCTCCTTTTTGAAATTTTGTAGTAGTAGTTATTATCTTTAAGTATTTTAAAATTGTTAAGCATTAATTTTAAGATATCTATTTTTATTGAAAAATACAAGGGAGCTCCAAGATGCTTTAAAGCATCTTGGAGCTCCCTTGTATTGTTCTGTTAAATTTGATATATGTCTCATAGGATAAAAAATTACTTATATTGTTATTTAAGACTGTTGAATAATGTTGTTGTGCGAGCATCCTTACTTGCATTATAAGCTTTTTAACTGCAAGAGTATTAATAAATAAGCACTCTAAAAACTGGAAGATGCTATCTTAAAATGCAAAAAAAGTTCTATAATCCTCTATCTTGTAGTTTCATAAAATATTAAATATCTATCAATTAAGAAATTGAGTGCAAGCAGGGATGCTCGCACAACAGTAGTTTGGGTGACAGCCTTCGGAAACTTGTAGGACAATTTATTATATTTTTCAATAGTTTTGTTTAGCTATGTTTTCAGTTTTTTTGGATTAATTTTAAAAGTAAAATAAGTATTAAAAAGTCTATATTGGCATTATATAATGATAGTATAAAAAATATTTTTTAAACTTAATTTATTAATTTTCAGTATATTATAAATATGCCTGGCAGTCTAATAAAAAGATTGCTAAAAAAATTGTTGCGTTTTTGGGGAAGTGAGTTATATTGTTAGTAGAAATACAAAACATAAAAGATTAAAAAAAGATATGGAGGTGTAAAATGTTAAGAGTGATAAGAAGAAATCCTGATGGAATTGGAACAATTTTAAATATGTTTGGTGATTTTGTTAATAATTCTTTAAGTGAAGAGATCAAGAGTGAAAATCAAGATTTTTGTGCAATGCCTCTTGATTTAACAGAAACTGAAAAAGATTATAGAGTTGTAGCAAATTTACCGGGCATTAAGAAAGAAGATGTTAAAATATCATTAGAAAAGGCTCAATTAATAATTGAAGCAGAAAACAAGAATAATGTCGAAGACGAAAAAGCAGTATATCATCACAAAGAAAGATTTTGCGGTAAATATCAGAGAGTTATATATTTACCGGAAAATGTAAATGTAGATAATATCAAAGCAAAAATGGAAAACGGATTATTAGAGTTAATAATTCCTAAAGAAGAAATTAAACCACAAAAATTAATTAATATTGAATAAGGAGGAAATTATGAAACTCGTACCTTTTAAGAAACAAAACAGAGATTTGTTTTCCGGAATGCCATTATTTGATGACTTTTTAGATAAATTTTTCAACGATGATATTGTTGGAAACGCTAAATTAATGGCTGTTGATGTAATGGAAACAGATGAAGAATTCAAGATAATGGCTAATTTACCGGGAATACAAAAAAAAGATGTAAAAATCTCCTTAAAGGACAATCAATTGATTATTGAAGCTGAACATCAAGAAAAGGTTGAAGACAAAAAGACTAATTATATTCGTTCGGAAAGGTATATCGGTAAATATCAAAGATATATTAGTTTACCTGATAATTGTGATGTTGAAAATATTAAAGCAAAAATGGAAAATGGAGTCTTAAATCTTGAGATTAAGAAAAAAGAGCCAACTCCTAAGAAACAGATAACTGTGGAATAAGATGAATAAACGGGCTGGTAACAGCCCGTTTATTATGATTAAAATAATATTTATTCGCCTAATGTAGCGACCATAACAGCTTTGATAGTATGCATACGATTTTCAGCTTCATCAAAGACTACAGATTGTTTGCTTTCAAACACTTCTTCTGTAACTTCCATTTCAGATAAGCCAAATTTTTCATTGATTTGGCGACCAATTTTTGTTTCTAAATTATGGAAAGCAGGTAAGCAATGCATAAAAATAGTTTCATCTTTTCCGGTAAGTTGCATCATTTTTTTATTTACTTGATAAGGTAATAATAATTTAATTCTTTCTTCCCATACATTGTCAGGTTCTCCCATTGAAACCCAGACGTCAGTATAAATAACATCAGCGTCTTTAACACCTTCAGCAACATTATCGGTAAAGGTGATTTTGCCTTTTGTTTCAGCAGCGATTTCGCGACATTGAGCAGTCAAATTTTCTTCAGGGAAAAGAGTTTTAGGAGCAACAATTCTGAAATCCATTCCCATTTTTGCAGCACCAATCATTAAAGCGTTAGCCATATTATTACGACCATCACCTGCATAAGTGAAAACTATTTCATTAAGGGGTTTATTTATGTGTTCCATAATAGTTAAGAAATCTGCAAGTATTTGAGTAGGATGATCTTCATTAGTAAGGCCATTCCAAACGGGTACACCTGAGTATTCAGCGAGAGTTTCAACGATTTCTTGAGAAAAACCACGGTATTCGATACCATCATACATACGACCTAAAACTCTTGCTGTATCTTTTACAGATTCTTTATTTCCAAACTGTGAACCTGAAGGTCCAAGATATGTAACATGAGCACCTTGATCAAGTGCTGCTACTTCAAAAGCACAACGAGTTCTGGTAGAATCTTTTTCAAATATTAAAGCGATATTTTTGCCTTTGAGTTTAGGTTGTTCATAACCGGCATATTTTGCTTTTTTAAGGTCTGCAGAGAGTTCAAGGAAATATTTAATTTCTTTTGGTGTAAAGTCAAGTAAGGTAAGGAAATGACGATTCCTGAGATTAAAAGCCATAATAATGCTCCTTTTAATAGTATTTTCTCAATTAAAAAAAGTACTGATTTTTTTGCAAGTATTTTTTTTAAGATTTAGCATAAAACAGATTAATTTTGTATAAATCATTAAAATTCAGATAATTGAGAGATTAACAAATTATTAAAATATAGTTTTCTCTTGACAGATATTGGGATATGTGTATATTTTAATATATTATAAACTAAGGAGTTAGTATGATTGATTATTTAAAATCCTTAAATATTCATCAATACGACTGTGAATTAATAGACATTCGTATTGAAGAAGAAAAACCTTTTGATTTAAGTTATTATCAAAAAGAACTTTATAATTTCTCTCACGAAGAAAAAAAGGGTGCCTTTATCAGAGTCTATGCCAACAAAAAATGGTATTTCTCTTCAACAACCAACATTAACAATATCGAAATTGAAATACACACTTTACTTAAAACTGCCAAAATCAGCCTTAATAAAAACAATAAAAATATTGAATATAAAGAGCATTCTTTTAAAACTATCAAAGACGACTTTGCTTTTCATTTATCAAAAGAAGAAAAGATGGCTTTTTTACAACCAATAAGAGAAATTATTGAAAACGATCCGCAAGTTGTAACCCCTTATATTAGCTGGAGTGACAGGGTAAATGCAAAATATTATATCAATAATAAGGGGATAGTTTATTATTATGATAAGGGATTTTCAGGTGTATTAGCTTCAATCACATTAGTTCAGGATAAGGAAATATTTAGGAGTTCTTTTTACAAAACAGTGCAAAGAAAAGAGGACTTTGGTGATATTCTTCAAGATTTTAAAGAAGAACTTGAAGAAGGCAAGTTATTCTTAAATGCCCCAGTAATTGAGCCGGGACAGTATCCTGTCGTGATGAGTCCTGATGTAGCAGGTGTTTTTGCTCATGAAAGCTTTGGTCATAAATCAGAGGCTGATTTTATGCTTGGTGATGAGACAATGAAACAGGAATGGGAGATAGGTAAAAAAGTTGGCAGTGATATCTTATCAATAGTTGATTGTGGCTTAGAATCTGATACTACCGGTTTTTGCCCAATAGATGACGAAGGTGTAGAAAGTCATAAAACATACCTAATCAAAAACGGCATCCTCACAGGCAGATTGCATTCAAAAGAAACAGCTGACACTTTACAGGAGAATACTACAGGTAATGCCAGAGCCATAGATTTCACATTTGAACCAATAGTCAGAATGACCTCTACATATATCGAGGCAGGAGATTTAACTTTTGACGAGCTTATCAAGCCGATAGAAAACGGATATTTCTTAAAAACTCTAATTCATGGTAGCGGTATGTCCACATTTACTATGGCAATCAACAAGGCATATAAAATTGAAAATGGCAAAATTGCTCATCCGGTTAAAATAAATATGGCTACAGGTACGGTTTTTGAAACCTTATTTGATATTGACGGATTAAGCAATAAAGTACAGATTAAAAGTTCTATCTTAGGCGGGTGTGGTAAAAATGAACAATGGCCATTGCCTGTTTCTTTTGGCGGACCATATGTCAGAATCAAAAAACTTAATCTTTCTTAAAGAAGTCAGGAGTTAAAAAAATGATAAAAGAATTATTTATAAATGAAACGGAAAATTTGACAGTTAAGGTTGTGGATGGAAAAATCGATGCCCTCAGAACTCAAAAGCTAACAGAAAAAGCAGTCAGAGTTTTTGATGAAGAAAACAAATTGCTGGCATTATCAGCCGGTATTGGCGAGATTGATGAAAAAGAACTTGAAGAAAAGGCTAAATCACTTCTATCTCTTGGTATGTCATACAACTATGACTTAGAAAAGGATAAGCAAGCCGAGTTTTCAAAGGTTTACGAATCCTATACTTTGGAATCATTAGAAGAAAAAGCGAAAACAGTACTTAATGACTTAAACCAAATTACCGATAAATTCGTTTTTAATGGCACAATATCAGCTGAATCACTTAAAAATACCTTACAAAATAGTCTTGGTCTTAACCTAAAAAGACATAGAAGTAATTTGGAATTTGGCTTTATGATGAAAATGAAGGGTAGTGGCAACATATTGGATGCCTTTACCGGTTATGGTGCTTTTAAATTTGACGATAAAAAGTATGCTCAGTTTCTTAAAGATACTGATTTTATCGCAAAAGCTTGTCTTTCTGAACCAGTCTCTCTTGAAAATAAAAGTTATAAGGTATTATTTCAATCCGGACAATTATTAAGCAAATTTACTAGTGACATAAATTCATGTCAGTATGAAGAAAAATCTTCCTTATTTTCAGACAGACTCAATGAAAAAATTTTTCATGAATCTGTAAGTATTAAAGAAGTATATGATAATGATGAACTTCACTGCTTTATGCCTTATGATTACGAAGGGATAATCAAAGAGGCTGATCTTGATTTAGTTAAAAATGGTGTCTTAAAAACCATAATCTATGATAAGAAAAGAGCTTCAAAATATGGCAAACAAACAACAGGAAACGGATTTCGAGCATACAACTCTCATCCCGGACCATCTTTAAGAGCAATAGATTTATATGGGGATATGGAATTATCATCTAACCTTATAGCTGATGACATAGTTATATTGCCATTTCTTTCATCCGGTGGGGATTTCTTGCCAAATGGTAATTTTTCTATGCCCACACAGTTAGCCTTTGTCTTTAAAAATGGTAAATTTATTGGTAAAGCTCCTCAAATAACGATAACAGGTAATTATTTAGACAGTTTCAATAAAGACTTTATTGCTATTGCTAAAAATGATTTAATACCTGAAGTCTTATCGAAGAAACTTATTTATACAAATTGTAAAGTAAACTTATAGGCTCTATAGTTCATTAAGCACGAATTAAAAGTTCGTGCTTTTTTTTAAAAAAAACTTGACTTTTATATTTGTTGACTTATAATAAAAAAAAGTAATATCGGAGGATGTATGATAGATACAGAATTAAAAGATTTAAAACTGAAATATTTACACTCCGAATCCCAGTATGAAAAAGCTGAAAGGGCAAAAGATTTATGTAATTACTATTGGAAAAACAGTTTATATGAAGAAGCATTAAATATTGGGCTTGAAGGATTAAAATTTGCTGAAGATATACAAAATAAAGCATTAATGTTTGAACTCAATACTTCAATAGGTATAAGTCAACACGTTCAAGGTCATTATGTAATAGCAAGAGAATATTTTGAAAAAGCTGATAAAATAGCTGATGAGCTACAATTACCACATCTTAAAATTAGATCTTATATAAATCTTGGTAATGTCGCTTATCATTTATATGATCGTATTGAGGGATTATCATATTATTTTAAAGGAGTAAAGCTTTCTGAAAACACAAAAATCAATCAATACATTCCTCGACTTTATAACAATATTGCTAATTGTTATTCAGAATTAAACCAAAATGACAGAGCATTAGAATATTATAAAAAAAGCTTGAAAATAACTAAAGAAGCATCAAATTATGCTAATTTACATTTTAATATTGGCAATTTATACTTATCTGAAAATGATTATGCTTTGGCTCTGGGATATTTTAAAAAAGCAAGAGATCTTTTTAAAAACCTTAATCAATATCATTATTACGTGCACTCAATAAACTATATCGGGAAGGTTTATGTTATCAAACAGGATTATGATAAAGCTTTAACAATATATAAAGAATCACTTAAAATTAGTGAACAATTCAACTTGCTTCACTATAAAGAATCTGTTTTGCTATCTCTTGCTGATATTTATACAATAATGAATGACTTTAAACAAGCCAAAGAATATTATACCTACTTTCTTAATAATAAAAATATTGAAAATAAACGTACCTTAAGAAATTTCTATAAGAGTTACATAAATTATAACAAAAAACTTGGCGACATATCTACTGCTTTCCGGTTTATGGAAAGACTTTTATCGTTAAATGACGAACTCTTTAATGAAGAAATTGCTAAACAAGCCACTTTAATGAATGCTAAATTTGATTATGAACATAATAAAAAAGAATTAGAAATTTCTCGATTGAGAAATATCGAATTAGTGAGTTATCAAAAAGTAATTGAAAATCAAAAAAATGAATTAATAAGTTTATCAAAATCAAAAGACAATATCTTAGGGATGATATCTCATGATTTAAAAAATTATATTGGATCTATTAGTTCCATTTTAGAAATAGCATCAATAAAAGACCAATGCTTTAAAGAAAATAAATATGTTGGGCTAATTTCTAATATTTGTGATAAATCAGTTACGCTCGTAAAAGACATATTACTTTTAAATAGGATTGAAACTGATGATTACATTCTTGATTTAGAAAAATATGATATTAATCTTGATTTACAACATATAAAAGAAAATCTAATGCTTCTTGCAAACAAGAAAGATATTGAGGTAATATTTAGTTTTTCTAATACTCCGTTAATTTGTATGATTCAAATAGATTCCTTTCATAGGATTATTGACAACCTGTTTATGAATGCACTAAAATTTACTAATCCTAAAGGAAGTATTTCTATTAATATCACAAAAACATTCATACAAAATAAAGCTTGGGCTGAAATTCGGATTATTGATTCCGGTATTGGAATACCTAATGAGCATATACCATATATTTTTGACAAACACACAAGTTATGGTAGAAAAGGAACTCAAGGAGAAGAATCAACCGGCTTGGGTTTGTTTATTGTTAAACGATTGATTGATTTACATCAAGGTAATATAGAAGTTAATTCGGTAGAAGGACAAGGGTCAGAATTTATAGTTTATCTACCATTGATTATTGAAGATTAATATAATAAAAAAACCGAACAAATGTTCGGTTTTATTTTTATTATTTAAGATTATTTGGCTTTAACCATTTTCCCTAAATCTTTCCAAGTAAGTTTTTTGCCATACAGTAAAATACCACTTCTATATATCTTTCCAGAGACCCAAGTGCTTATAAAGAAGCTGAATATTAATAAAGCTATTGACAAAAATAATTGCCAAATTGGTATATTGTATGGAATTCTTGCAAGCATCACTATAGGTGATGAAAATGGAATGATTGAAGCCCAAAAAGCAAGAGGACTGTGGGGTTGATCAGCTACATTAAACATTATCATTAAAGATAAAATTATTGGTATTGAAATAGGTAATGTGAATGATTGTGCTTGTGATTCATCATCAGAAACTGATCCGACAGCAGCGAATAAAGTAGAATAAAACAGATATCCAAAGATAAAATAAAAACTAAAGGTAAAAATTATCAATGGAATATTTAAAGCCCCCGGATTATTTATAAAATCTACTATTTGATATGTTAAATTTGATTGCATTTCAGCAGGCATTTCTGCTGTTGCTTGAGTTGATGTCAAGTACGGCATTACTGAAACAGAAAAAAACACAAAAATTAAAGTTATTAATACAGCCCAAATAGCCAATTGGGTTAAAGCAACTGCTGCAATTCCTACGATTTTACCCATCATTAACTGAAAAGGTCTGACTGAAGAGACAAGGATTTCTACAATTCTACTTTTCTTTTCATCCATTACACCTTTCATTATCATAGAACCATAGAAGAATATCATAAAGTATTGGAAAAATGCCATAATTTGACCTAAAATCAAAGATATAACTGTATTGCTTGTTTTTTCTTGATCTCCTGAAATTACTATTGATTCAATATTTATACTTGCCTTTAGTTTTTCTACTAAATCTTTATCTATTCCTTCTTTTTCATAGCGAAGTCTTTCAATTTTTTGTTCAATTTGCTTTTCAAAAAAAGTTATTTGAGATAGACCTATTTGTTTTTCTGTATATAATTTAATACCACCCGGATATTGCAAATCAATGTTAGGTATATGTAACAAAGCATCAAAATCTTTACTAAATTTATCTTTCCATTGCTCTATATTACCCTGTACAAATTTTATAGGAATACTTCTGCTTCCTTCAATACTTTCAGTAAATAAACCGCTATTATCTAAAATAGCTATATTGGTTGTGCCACTTTTAAATAAAGTCATTAAAACCGGCAATGTCATTAGTAAAAGAATCATAAGAGGTATTAGAATTGTAATAATTATAAATGATTTCTTTTTTACACGCGTGAAATATTCTCTTTTAAATACAGCTAAAATCTTATTCATTATTACCTCCTTTTAAGTCTTCGCTAATTTTTTCTACTTGTTCAATAAATATCTCATTTAAGGTTGGTAGTATTTCTACAAAAGAATGTATGTCAACATATTGCATAATTTTTTTTAGTAAAGAATTTGGAGAAGTATTAGCAATATCTTTATCCTTGATAATCAAGTATGAGTCATTCGTATCAATAATATCAAATTCATAATCTTTATTTTCGGATAAAGTACCCTCATAAACAACTTTAAAAATATTTTTCTTAAAACTGTTTTTTATTTCCTCAAGATTACCCTTAAGAACGATATTGCCTTTATTTATTAAAGCAATATCAACACAAATTTCTTCAACTTGTTCCATTCGATGAGTTGAAAAAATAATTGTTTTACCTTGGTTTTTTAGTTCAATAATTTCTTTTTTTATTTTGTTTGTATTGATAGGATCAAGCCCGGTAAAAGGTTCATCAAGAATAATTAAGCTTGGGTCATAGAATACTGTTGCGACAAATTGTACCATTTGTTGCATACCTTTAGAAAGTTCTTGAGCTTTCTTTTTAAACCATTGAGACACTCCCATTTTGTCGCCCCAATAATTTAATTTTTCTTTAATTTCAGTTTTATTTAATCCTTTAATTTGCCCAATAAAATCTAATTGTTCATATACTTTCATATCAGGATAAAGTCCTCTTTCTTCCGGCAAATATCCTATCATTCTAGATAATGAATCAAAATCTTTATTTTCTGTATATTCAAGGGTAAATTTTCCTTTATCCGGCAAAGTAATCCCGGTTAAAATTCTAATTAAACTGGTTTTCCCTGCTCCGTTTGGACCGAGAAGCCCGAAGATTGTCCCTTTTTGCATTTCTAAATAAATATTATTCAGAGCAACGACATTTTCATATTCTTTTGTTAGTCCTTCAATCCTTAAGATATTATCCATATTTTTTCCTTTAAAAAATATTTAATATATTTTTGTCTTTATTAGTAACTTCTCCAATGATAGAAACCTCAGGATAATTACTGGCCTTTAATTCTTTTACAAAATTATCTACGTTTTCCTTATTAATACATATCAATAAGCCTCCGGAAGTCTGAGCATCAAATAATAACATTTTTTTTTCATAAGATTTACAAGAAAAATTTGCAGGATAAGATTCGACATATTTTTGATTTCTGAATGCAGCACCGGGTAAGCAACCTAGTTCTGATAATCTTATTGCTTCGTTTAAAAAAGGAACTTTTTCACTATCTATATTAATACAGACATTACTTTCTCTTGCAAGTTTAATTGCATGGCCCAACAAACCAAAGCCTGTAATATCAGTAGCACATTTTACTTTATATTTTCTCATTAAAATGGAGGCATTTTTATTAAGCAATTTCATATTATAGATTGTATTATTATAAGCTTCAACAGATACCATATTTAATCTTTTCCCAGCCAAGATGACTCCGGTTCCAATAGGCTTTGTTAATATTAACATATCTCCCGGCTTAGCCCCTGCATTACTTACAATCTGTTTAGGATGAATCATACCTACTACAGCTAAACCATATTTTGGAGGAAAATCATCAATTGTATGCCCTCCAACCGTTATTGCTCCTGCCTCTAAAACTTTATCTTGTCCACCTGATAAGATTTGTTTTAACACTTCTATAGGTATCTTTGTCGAAGGAAACATAATTAAATTTAAAGCCATTAAGGCTTCACCTCCCATAGCATAAACATCACTTAAAGCATTACAAGCAGCTATTTGTCCAAAATCATAAGGATCTGAACAGACCGGAGGGAAGAAATCAGTAGTGAAAATGATTGCTTGTTCTTCATTTATTTTATATACTGCTGCATCATCATGTGTGTCAGAACCTATAATTAAATTTTTATGTTTTGGAATTTGTAAAGATTTTAAAACCTGATCTAATTGAGCCGGAGATAATTTAGCAGAACAACCACCATATTCAACTGTTGTCATTAAGTCAAACATATTAATCACCTTTAAAAGATTGATATTCAAATTGGTTTTGTAATAAAACCAGCTCTATATCTTTAAAACTAGTTAAATCTGTCTCTATTGACATACCACAATCAGTACTAATCTCTCTTGGGGTTGTTATTATTTGATATTTTAACCCTTTTTCTCTCAGAAGATTATCTGCTTTTATTGTGTAATGAACCGATTTAAAAACTATTATTACTTTCATAAAGTATATATTATTTAATCGGATAAAATTTGTCAATAAAAATCAGAAAGCATTTGACATAAATACTTTTATTATCTATTTTGTTTTTATGAAAATTGGAAAAATAGTAAATATAGAATGTAAGTGCGGATATCAGCTTTTTCGTTATTTTAAAGCAGGAAAAGGGAAAATTATCAAATGCTTTATTGATAAATTAAAAGATGATTTTGTGGGAATTAAAGGTATGGAAACTTATTCTAAACCAATTTGTCCAAAATGTCACAAAGAACTCGGTATTATTATGATGATAAGAGGAAAGGCTGCCTTAAAACTTAATCAAGGGACTATCAAACCAATCAGAATTTAAATTTTATACTTATAGGTAAAAAGAATCTTTGTTAAGGTTATAAGCAAGACTGTTTATAAATTAACAATTTTAAATAAACAAAATCTAAAAAAGATTAAATTTTTGTTGACAAATTTTAGACAGCTTTGTATTATTTCATCAATTAAAAAATATAAGTTTATCAAGGAGGTAAATATGTTTTACTCTGGAGAAAAATTAAAAGAAGTGTTTACAAAAGCTAAAAAGGAAAGATATGGAATTATTGCTTCTAATGTAGTGTTTGATTTCATTATCAGGCCATTAGTTTGGGGTTATGAACATCAAAAATCTGACGGGCTTATTCAAATGAGTTCCGGTGCATGTAAATACGCTGCAGGTGAGTCAAAAGATATGTTTGCCGGGGCTGAGATTATTTCTGCAATGGTAAAAAATATAGCTAAAATGACTAAACATTCAGGAGTGGGGTTACATATTGACCATGCAACACCTAATTATTTTGATTTTATTAAGTTTTGTATCGAAAAAGACCTTGTTAGTAGTGTAATGATTGATGCAAGTAAAGAAAATCTTGAAGATAATATAAGGATTACCAAAGAAGTAGTCGATTTAGCTCATAAATATGGAGTTTTAGTTGAAGGAGAAATCGGTCATATTAAAGGCTCTGAAGACGAAATTGTATCTGAAACAGAATTATATACTCACCCTGAAGAAGCCTTAGAATTTGTTAAAAAAACTAACGTAGATTTATTTGCTGCATCTGTAGGAACCAATCATGGTGTTAGTAAAGGTAAAAATCTCGTTTTAAGATTTGATTTGATTAAAGAAATTGATGATCTTCTCATAAAAAATAACGTTGAAAGAGGACTAGTATTACATGGAGCTTCAGGTTTAACGTTAGAACAACAACGTGAAGCAGTAAAAAATGGTGTTGTAAAAATTAATAAAGATACTCAATATCAGATGGATGCAGCTGCTGCAGTACAAGCTTTTTGGGAAAAAGAAAAAGATTCTATTGTGTGCCCTCAAAATATAAAATTAGATGATTATATTCCGGATAAAAGTCGTTTCGACCCACGTAAATGGATGATAAAAGCTGAAGATGCTATTATGGCATCTGTAGAGGAAATGATTGAAATGGTAAAAAGTAATCAGAAATCAATTTTAGGATAAAAAAAGGAGACTTTGATGTTAAAATTAGCAATAAATGGTTTTGGAAGAATTGGTAGGCTTGTATTTAGAGCAGCATATCAAGCAAAAGATATTGAAATAGTTGCAATTAATGACCTTACAGATTCAAAAACTTTAGCTCATTTGCTAAAGTATGATTCAGTTCATAAAAAGTTTAATTATGACGTTAAATATAATGATACTTCATTAATAGTTGAAAATAAAGAGATAAGGATTTATTCAGAAAAAGATCCTGCTAAGTTACCATGGTCAGAACATAATGTTGATATTGTTGTTGAATCAACTGGCATTTTTACAACTAGGGAAGGTGCAATGAAGCATATTCAAGCAGGAGCAAAAAAAGTAATCATTTCAGCTCCCGCAAAAGATAAAGTAGATGCAACAATAGTAATGGGAGTAAATCACGAAAGTCTAAAAAAAGAAGATATTATAGTTTCTAATGCTTCGTGTACTACTAATTGCCTTGCTCCCGTTGCAAAAGTAATCAATGACAATTTTAAAATCATAAAAGGTTTTATGACAACAATTCACGCTTATACTAATGACCAAAACATTTTAGATTTACCGCATAAAGATCTTAGAAGAGCCAGGGCTGCAGGATTAAGTATGATACCTACATCGACAGGAGCAGCTAAGGCTATTGGTTTAGTTATTCCCGAATTAAATGGAAAATTAGATGGGATGGCTGTAAGGGTTCCTACTCCTGACGGGTCATTGGTTGATTTAACTGTAGAAGTTGAAAGACCTGCCAATAAAGAAGAAGTTAACAGTGCATTAAAAAAAGCAGCCGAAACATACCTTAATCCTTATTTAGAATATACAGATGAACCCTTAGTATCAATAGATATTGTTGGCAACAAAGCATCTTCAGTTTTTGATTCAAGTTTAACTATGGTTAAAGACAATTTTATTAAGATTCAGAGTTGGTATGATAATGAATGGGGATATTCAAATAGAGTAATTGATTTAGCATTATTAATGTATAAGTTATAATTAAATTAATGGATGTGAAGTGAATTTATTTAAAAGCCTTCAACTAATCAAAAAAACTTACTTCACATCTAATTTTGCCTATTTGAAGTAATTAACTATGATAAAAATTAAATATTATCTTTTTTTTCTTTGTGTGCTATTGTTGGGATTAACAGGTTGTAGCAACAAAGAAACTGTATTTAGGCTTGCTTTTACAAGTATGCCTGAAACTTATGATAAGTTAATACGTTCCGAGTATTTTACAAATATTGTTAATGATAATATTTTCAATCAGCTTGTTACGTTTGAAGCAAATAGGTTTGAGCCTTCTCTTGCTGAATATTGGTATAATCCGACAGATTCTTTATTTATATTGAAGCTTCGAGAAGATATAAGATTCAGTAATGGTAAACAATTTACAGCTATTGATGCTAAAGCCTCGCTTGAAAGAGCACTTACTCATCCCGGTTCATTTATTAAGAATTTTGCTAAAATTGATTCTATCAATATCGTAAATGATTTTTTACTAAATATTTATCACCCAAAATGTATTTATATTGTGTCCCTATTTAATAATGCTCCTATGTATTGTGCCGACATTATTAATCAGTTTGATGACAAGTATTTAGCTAAAAATCCGCTTGGAACAGGTGAATATTATCTTTTTCATGAAGATGAAAATAAAATTATTTTAAAAAAAAATAAATATCATCCTAATTATAAAAAAAATAAAAAAAGCCCGGATATTGTTGAAATTTATAATCAACCATCATTAGTTAAACAATATGAAATGCTTAAAAATAATAAAATCGATTTTATGTTTAATATCCCTATTACAAATTACTTGGAATCAGTAAATAACAAAGAAATAAACATTATTGAAAAACTTAGTAGTGTAGTTATGTATATGATGCTTGATGTTAATAATCAAATTTCTCCTGAGATTAGTTTTAATGATAAGTCTCAGATTATAAATCCACTATCAGATAAAAGGGTTCGACAAGCTATAGTACATTCAATTAACACTAAAGCCTTTATTGAAAAAGAATTAAATTCTAAAGCTATTCAGTTGTCTTTACCTTTTATTAGTTATGCAAAAGGTTATCAAGTAACGTTACCATTTTATAAATATAGTCTTGACTTAGCAAAAACATTAATGAATGAAGCCGGCTTTGAGAATGGCTTTACTTTAAGACTTAGAGCTATTAAAAATAAATATAGTGGAGATACTGAACTTGCAGAGTTTATTAAACAATCATTAGCAAATATTAATATCAAGGTTGAAGTAGATTATTTTCATTCTGAAGAATTTTATAAATCTCTTGAAACAAATCCTGCTTCTGCTTTTTTAACAGGATATACAACTAGTTCAGATGCTATAACCGGTAGCGTAAGAAGTCTTTTTTACCTCAAAGATGAAGAAAAAGGACCTCAAAATAGAATGAATTATTACATCCCAAAGCTTAATGAACTTTATTTAGAATCATTAAATTTATATGAATTAGACTCACGCAATGAAAAATGTTTTGAAGAAATGTGTAAAATTGTCTATGATAATATTTATGTATTACCATTTTATCAACCAATTGATCTTATTGCTTTGAATAAGAAATTTATTAAAAATACTAAAAGTAAAAATTTTTTGTTTTCTGAGTTTTTGGTGAAATAATGATTTTAAAACCAAATAGAATTGTGTTCATATTAATAGTATGTTTTTTATTCCTTGTTTTATTCTGCTCAATGTTTATCTATGATTCTTTTCAAAAATCTAATATAAAATATTGGGAAGTATTTATTAAAAACTTTGCTTACGAAAAAAATAACTTATTATTATTAACCTTTTTTAAAGGTAGTGGTAGAGAAATAAATATAGATAAGTTAAATTTTAAACATTTAGAGTATATGATTTCTGAAGATAAGTCGTTATATGAATTACATTTAACAGGCTTAATGATATTGTCTGTTAATAACAATATAATTTATGACCAAGATTTAAACAGAGACAATAATTTTTCTTCAGTCTCTATAGATTTGATTCAAGAAAAAATTGAGCAAAACCTACAATTAAATGAAATAACTATTAAACATATACAAAACAACGGGTCTAAATTTAGTTTGGTTATTTGTCCTTTGTTTAATTCATATTTTGAACATAAACAAAGCATTGTCTATATTTTCAATAATGATTATTTGTATGAAAAAAGTTTACCATTTAAAACAACTTTTTATTTTGGAGTAATTTTATTATTAACCTTTATGATTTCAGTAAAAATTATCCAATTAGTGTATTCTCGATATATAAAGAATATATGTAATTTCATTGAGAAAGATGTATTGATTAAAAATACTGTAAATCCATATAAATTGAAATATTTTAAGCCTTTTGATAAATTAGAAAAAAATATAACCTATTTGTCGGCTCAAAAAAGAGAATTAGAAAATAAATATTTGCAAATTTCAGAGCGTTTTCATTATTTAATCAGCTTAACAGGAGAAGGCCTTATTATGGAGGATGAAGAAGGCTTTATATATTTTTGTAATAATAGATTTGCTAAAATATTAGATTATGAAGATGAATCAGAAATTATTGGCAAAAAGTTTATTGATTTACTTTATGATAAAAATTCTTTAGATAATTATGAAAACGAAACCAAATTTAGAAATTATAAACCTCAGACCACTTATAGCGTAAATCTAATTACTAAAAAAGGTTTTAAAAAAGAATGCTTATTAACCGGAAGTCTAATAAAGGATGTTAATGATAATATTATCGGATATTATGGAGCTATTACAGATATATCCAGTTTAAACAGTTTTAATCAAGATGAATTAGACTTAGCTAATTTAAAATCTGAAATTGTAAATCAACAACAAAATCCAATTGTAATTTTAGATATTCACGAAAATATCTATGAAGTCAATGAAGCTTTTATAAATTATATTAAACAAAATAAATCAGATATTATCGGTCATGAATTTATTAAAACTGTTAAAAACTTTGAGATTGAGACAATGTGGTCAAATAAAAACAATGTGCTAAACGGTTCTTTTGAATTATTTGAGCCTTCTCTTAATAAATGGTATTATGTTTTAATTAAAAAAGTAGAATATAAAAATCAAGATTATTTGATATTGATTTTTTTAAATATTACTAACATAAGAAGATACGAGATTTATCATAAATTTATATTAGAAGATATAAAGGGATTTTTCTTTATTACTAATCTGAAAAATAAAGTTATTTATTTATCTCCTTCTTTTCCAAAAATTACCGGTAATCCCGAAGGATGGTTTGATAATTATTTTAATTCTTTAATAAACTTATCTGAAAATAAAAAATTAAACACCTCAGAACCTATGGTTGTATCTCATTTTAAAAATCGTTATGAATTTAATGTTAATCAATTACAGACAGGATCAAGCAGTATGAAACTTTATCTTGCAATATTAAAATAAGCAATTATGAAAAAAAATCTTACTTTAACGATCATCTTTTTTATTGCACTTGTTATATTAATTATTACTTCTGAAAGATTGATTGAAAGTCAAAAACAGCTTTATCTAAATAAATCTCAAGCAGAAATCTATTATTCTCTTGATATGATAGAATTTTTTATTAGTATGTATAATCGAGGTATTTTCAAGATAGAAGACGTAAATGCTTTTTTTAATAAAAAAATGAATAATTTATATGAAATATTGATACTTACTCCTGATAAATCAACCTTTTATGCTACTCAAAATTTAAAAAATCCCTTGTCTCCAAACAACTATGAAACTGAGATATATTCTAATCTTGATACACCTTTAACATTTTTTTCTTTTGATTTTATAGTTGATAACAAATTGTACATAACCAGTGTAAAAAAAATAAGATTAAGTGACAATAAGTTTTGGTATATTATATTTACTGCTGAACATTCTGATTTATATTCAAAATATAAATCTTGGAGAGTGGTTTGGCATTCAATATCGATATCTATTTTAATAATATTATTTTTATGGATTCGATTATTACAACGATTTAAAGTAAATAAAATAGAATTAAATCAAATCAAAAATAAAGAAAAATGTTTTTTACAAAATATAGTTGAGAATGAAAATGTTTCTATGTCACTTTTAGCTGATACAAACGGGACAATAGAAGCAATAAGCCCAAATTTACTTTCATACTTGAAATACACTCAAGAAGAAGTAATTGACAATAATATTAAAATGTTAACTCAAGATATTGTTATTACAAATGAGTTTTTAAGTGATATTGAAAACCACGAAATTATTGTACAAGATAAATACCATAACAAATTCCATATGTTTGTATCCTTATTGCCTTGTAATAAAAAAAATATAAGTTATGATATAAACCAACAAGAAGATGAAGTTTTTGAAAAGATAATAATCCTTTTTAATGACCTCACTATTATTAAGGAAAGTAATATTCGATTAGAAAAAGAAATATATAAAAATCAAATCTTTACAAAAATTGCTCAAATGATAACTATTTCTCATGAGCCTAAACATATAATTAAAACAATCATAGAGGAAACAAAAAATCTAATTGAATACGATAGTGGAACCTTATTTTTACTTGATAATTCTGATTTAATCCCTTATTATACTAATAATGAAAATCTTTCTCACTTAATGAATTCAATTAAACTTAAGGTTGGTGAAGGATTAACCGGTCTTGTAGCTAAAATTAGAAAAGGGATGATTATTAATGATGCTATTAATAGTCCGGTAGCTGTTAATATTGAAGACACTCCTGCTATTAATGAATGTCTTATTTCATGCCCACTTATAAATAATGATAATCTTATAGGTGTTGTTACTTTTTCTCGGGAAGGTAGTAACTATTTTACAGATGATGATTTAAAAATACTTGAGTTACTTTCTGTTCAAGCTGCTGCTGTTTTAGATAATTCAATTTTATTAAAAAGACTTAGGGATTCTGAAAATAAGTATTTTTCAATGATTAATGAATCTGCTCTTGGTATGATAATACTTAATAACAGAAAGATATCTTTTTCAAATAAACGCTTTAGTCAATATCTTGAATATCCTGTTATAAGTCTTTTAAATAAAGATATAACTGAATTAATATCATCAAAAGACAAGTCCTTTTTTGCATCACAATTAACTACGTTTTTACTGGAAGGAAAGATTGAAGTCTTTGAAATAGAATTGACAAATGCTAATCAACAACCTGTTACATTTGAATTCTCATTATCTTCGATTATATGGGAAAATACACCTTCAATTCTCATAACAGCCGGTAATGTAACAGAAAAAGTTGAACTTAATAAACAATTATTACAAACCCAAAAACTTGAATCTGTAGGAGCTTTAGCAAGTGGAATCGCACATGATTTTAAAAATGTTCTTGCGGGTGTTATTGGTGCAGCAGATATGATTATTTTAAAATCATCTGATTCTTCTCCAATTAATAATTTTGCAAAAATAATAAAAACTTCTGCTGAAAGAGGTTCAAAATTAGCTCAAAGATTACTTGGCTTCTCCAGAAAAGAAGAACAAGATAAACAAATCTTTGATATTAATGAATTACTCAAGGAAGTTGTTGAAATTATATCCTATACCTTTGAAAAAAATATAGAACTTGTTCATAATCTTTCTGAAGAACCTTTATTTTTCGAAGGAGATTCTGTTAAAATTCAACAATGTCTTTTAAATTTATGTGTTAATGCTCGGGATGCAATGCCTAATGGAGGAACCCTTAAAGTCGAAAGCTTGATAATTGATAATCTTGAAACCAAGGATGATTTTTATGCTGATTATATAGATAATAAGGAGTTAGAAACAGGGAGAAAGTATAATATAATTAAAATTTCAGATACAGGCAGTGGAATACCGGAATCTATACAGGAAAGTATATTTGAGCCATTCTTTACTACAAAAGAAAAGGGTAAAGGTACAGGTTTAGGATTAAGCACAACTAAATCAATTATTAAGGAATACAAGGGTATTATTTATTTAAATTCTGAGATTAACAAGGGTACTTCATTTACGATTTTGTTACCATGGATAAATAATATTAATGAAGAAAATATTACTCCGACTCAAATTAATTATAGTTCGCCTCAATCAATACTTTTAGTTGATGATGAAGAAATAGTACTTGATGTCGCCAAGGATTTGTTAGAAGAATTAGGGAATACTGTATATCCTGCCGACAATGGAATTGATGCATTAAAGATTTTAAAAAGTAATAACAGTATAAATTTTGCAATTATTGATAGAATGATGCCTAAAATGGATGGATTAACATTATTTAGAAAAATTAAATCTTTTAAACCTGATGTTAAAGTAATTATTGCAAGTGGTTATGTACAAAAGTCTGAAGCTGAAAGTATTATAGCAGAAGGGGCATATGACTTTATATCTAAACCTTATCATTTAGAAGATTTAGTTAAACTACTTAAAAATTCAAATGATTAAATATATTGCTCAATGCAAAAAAAATTAGACAATAAGATAATAATTTGTTTGTTTTTCATGGTATCTATAAGATTAATTTATGCTGATTATAATGTATTTCCTTTAGATTCAGAATATCATAATGAATATACACTTTCATCTACTATACAAAATTTAACCTCAAAATATCCAAAACAAGTAGATAGATCAGTTTTAGGATACACCGAAACAGACAATAAAGAAATAATACTATTATCTATTAAAAAAAATATCAATATTATAAATAAAGATAAACCGAATATTCTCGTGATAGGTCAAATTCATTCAGAAGAACCTATAGGAGTAGAAATCGCTTTAAAGTTTGCTAATTTACTTTTAGATGGTAAACAAAAATCGCTTTTAAATCATTATAATTTCTTTATAATTCCAACTCTTAATCCTGAAGGCTTTTCAATTGTTAATAATGGTATAAGTAATTATCATAGAAAAAATAAAAAAGACACAAATCATAATGGAAAATTTGACCTAATTGAAGATGGTGTAGATTTAAATAGAAATTTCTCTTTTAATTGGAATGTTGAAGAAAAAACTGAATCTAATAATAGATATTATGCGGGAGAGAAGCCTTTATCTGAAAATGAGGTAAATGCTTTAACAAATTTTTTACAAGATAATCAAATTTTTATTACTTTTAGTTATCATAGTTCATTTAACGGCACCTATAATGAAATGATATTTTTCCCTTATAATCACGATGAGGGCAAATCCCCTCATTTTGAAATTATGACAGACATAGCTACTCGATTATCCTCAAAACTGCCCATAGATTACTTTTTAAAGACCGATAAAAGACTGTATGCTGTACATACTTCAAAAACAAATAAAATGGGATATCTAAGGGATTACGTTTATGAATATTTTCAAAGCCTTGCCTTTGATATAGAAGTCGGAGGTATAAATCAAGAAGGTCAATCTGTTGTTTTCCCGCCAAATTCTAAATTATCAGAAATTATTGATAAAAATATAAATAGTTTATCGCTTTGCCTCACAGATATCAGTAATAATATTCACAAAGGTTTATTAGTAAAACAAGGAAGACCTTTACCGTTAACCGTTATTTCAGAAAATTCCTCTAACATAAAAAAAAATATCAGAACAAATCAATATGGATATTTTTTTATTTATAATCCACAAAATCAAGATAAATTTAACATATTCCATCAAGATAACACAAATCAAAATTTAATTTTTAACCCTGATAACCATAATATTCAAATATTTCATATTGAAAATTAACTTATAAAAATCAATCTTCTATATTATTAAGTTGGACATATTGTTAAAATATGGACACAAAATCAAAATATTAAAGACTGTTGAATAATTTCAATTATTGTTCTACAAGCTTCCAGCTTGTAGTTTTATAAAATATTGAATACCTATCACTTAAGGCTTTTTAGTGTAAGCAAGGATGCTCACGCAACAACATTATTCAACAGCCTTTTATAGTTGAAGTATTCTTAATTATATGTAAAATAATTTATCCTTGATATATATAGTTGTTATGATACTCTAAATATTTTTCTTTGCCATCAATTATTAAGTTGTCAAGTATCTGATTTCGTGATATACCTAATTTTTCGATATTTCTATCAGAAAGTTTTGGTGAAATTAAAATTTCTTTATTTTTTGTGAAGGTAATTAGTCCAACTGCTTTATCAAACAGTTTATCAAATAATGGTGAAAGTAAAAGACCATTGTTAATATTAAGTCTTTCATGATTATTGCAATAAATCCATGGTTTTATATGGCTTGCAATTAATAGTTTAGGCTCATCAATTCCTGTTATTGGGCAAGCTTTCATTTCTTTTATTAATTTTTTTCTAAAAGAAGATTGTCCAATTCTGACTTTTTGTGAAGTAATTCTTTCAGTATTTTTAGAGTTTGATATTAACTCAATTTCATTATCATTAGTAATTATAAAATATCCGGAATCATCTTTTTCGATTTTTTCGATAAATTCAGTTAAAGCATATATTCCTTTTCCTATTCTGGTAAATCTTTGATCTCTTTGTACTTTTTCTTGTATTGTCTTCTCAGGAGTTATACCGTGAATTCCTCTAATATCTTTATGTTCCCAAATTTTATTATATATTAATTTTAAAGAAGCAAAATTATTATTGTCCAACATGACTTTCTCAATAGCTTCAGAATATGTTAATTCTTTCATTGTTTCACTCATTTCATTTTAATATGTATATTTAAATATTTATAAATAGTAATTTTATTTAATAAATTAGTCAAGATGTTTTTTGTTTTAGTTATAGCCATAAGATTAATTAGTTTTAAAGCACTAATTAACAGATTGTTAAAAGATAACTTCCGGCATTATTCATGAGAATTATTTATATGTTTTATACAAGGAATTCTTAAGAGACCTCCAAGATGCTTTTTTCCTTCTTGGAGGTCGCTTGTTTGTCTGTCAAAAAAAATCAAAAAAAATCATTTCGTGTCCTCAAATTAGCTTCGGTGTCATACTATAATATATAGAGAAACATTTTAAAAAAAAAGGAGATCAAGAAATGAAAAATCAAAAAAATAATAGTTCATCAATTCAGTTAACAAAGGAATATTGGGATTACCTTATTTTTATTAAAAATATCAAAAGTCTTTCCGGTAGGTTTGGGAACCTTATATTCTACTCCTATGAAAAAACAAATAAGATTTATTTCAGAACATATCGTTATCCAAATCTAACAAAACACAATCATTCTAACGGTCAAAAAATACAATGTGCATCTTTTTTATGGAAACAGGTTGATAATGACTTTAAAAATGATCTTAATGAATATGCAAAATTATTTCATCAACAATATAGGCAAGATAAGTCTATGCATATTACAGGTTACAATATTTTCTGTAAATGTATTTTAAAAATAACACATAAGGTTAGTTCCCTTACAGATCTTCGAGAAATTGCAGGAAATACTATTAATCAATGGATACAAAATAGTTATCTGGATAAACTTAACTCAGAGATAAACTTTACGGCTTATTTAATAAAGCCATAAATTATATTAAACATTGTTCTGTAAGCTTCTTTAGACTGTTTCAAATGTCAAAAAACATTCAAACAGGAAACCGGGCGGCTTATCCAAAAGTGTCATCCTGACCGAAGTGAAGGAATCTAATTACTTGTCTTATAATGATTTATGGGATTGCCACGCTTTGCTCGCAATGATAAAATTAGAATTTCAAGATAGAATTTAAAAGTTATAATTAATGATTATTTTTAAAAGACCGTTAATAATGAGCGTTTTATGAACTCAAATATAGTAAGAAATGACAAAAGCTATAAATAAAATTTGTCAAGAAAAAATACAATGGAAAAGGTCTGTTCACTTTTTACTAAGACGTTAGATAATGCTATGAGCTTCTAAGGATTAAAAATTGAACAGTCTCGTTTTTTCATACACTACTCACCTTTGTGTTATTTGAGCGTTTTTAAATATGGCAATGGACTAATAAATTCATACTCTTCTGATACTTTAAATAAATGATTAAGTAAAGAAAGATGTTCTGCACCAATTATTAATAATATTCTGTCTTCAGGTGTAGCTTCAATTCTCTGAATATTTCTTAAAATCCTTAAATTTCTATTATACCATCGACTTGTTTCAAAATCAACTCCGGTAAAGTCACCCTCTTGTTCTTCATATTTAAACAGTCCGGTTAAATAAACTGAAAGTCTTGAGTCAATATAATCAGGGTCGTTCAACTTAAGTAATTCATCTACAATACTTATTATTTTAGGAGCTTTACGATCTTCCTCAGTTTTGAGTTCATAAAAGAAGTTTTCGAATTTTTTGTATCTCAAACTATCATTAAAAAGATTATTTATACTCTCATAATAATGCCCAAAATCATCTATACAATAGATTTGTTCCAAGTGTTGATTTTTAGCTATTCTAAAACCTAATTGGTAGATTTCATTTGCAGGTAAATCAAATTTATGATTTATATATGATAAATATTCTGTGCTAATTTTTTCTTGTTTTGCCGGAGTTTGCTCAATAGCTATAATAGTTGGCTTGTAATCCTTAATTACATTAACTATATCGATAATTTCACTTCTAAAAGGCTCCTCAAATACAGAAATCTTATCATTCTCCTCTGTTTTTACTTCATCATTATTTGGGAAATGAAAATGAAACACTCCTAAGGTCATTATTTTAGGTTGAGGTGTGTCTTTTGCGTGAAGATATGATATAAATAATAGAATAATTGATATAATTACGAAAGGCTTGGTTCTAACATTTTTTAAAAATAACATTGTGAACTCCTTTAGTGTATTTGTTTTTAATAAGTTATGGCATATGTCTAAAGTCAACTATTTGGCACTATTTTAATTAAATGCAAAAATAGTGCCAAATATAAAAAGGTTGACTTTTGGCAGTAAAAAATGCTTTTAAAAATATTTATTTTAAATTTTTCAAGACAACTTTTAATAGCCCAATGTGGGAGAAGATATGCAAAAACAACTAAAATCTTAGCCACATTTTTCAAAATGTGGGAAAAAACGATAACCTTTCTATTTTTGCCACTTTAGTGGCTTTTATTCCTTAAACCCACTGAAGTGGGTAAAGTGTTGATGGAGATAATTTTATCTCCACAGATTAAAGAGGTTGTCTAATGTTTATGAATGTAAACAAAATTTCGAAGAAATTTTGTCTTCCTGAGCGTAAGCGAAGGATCTCCTTGATCTTTATAAAGTATTACAAATCAATAGATGAGATTCTTCACTGCGTTCAGAATGACAGACCGGACGAGCCGTCTCGGCTCCAACTACCAAGGTTTGTTTGATATTTTAGACAGCATCAAAACCTTGGTTATGATTTTAATTTTTTTACTGATGCTCTTAGGCAATTATTGCTAATATAAAATAAGCTATAGTAATTATTTACTACTATTATCATTATCAAATACTCTCATACTTGGTCTTATTACCCCTGCTCTGATTTGAGTCTGAGGTTTAAGTAAAACATATTTATTAATAAAAGGAGACAGATCTTGAGCCAGATCTGCAATCTCTTGATTTACAAAGCCTTGTAGTATTACGATAGAAAAAGGAATATCTTCATCCCCGGTAATGGCGACCCCGATATCTTTACCAAGATATCTTTTCAGGATTTGGTAATTTATTGTTTCGCAGACAAGCCCTTTAATCTCTGCTTGTATAAGTTCATCTATATCATCATAATGACAAATTGAACTTTTATAAACTATCTTATCTTTTAAAGCACTCTTACCATAAACTGCAAAAAGTCCTCCAATATCTTTTCCAAAACCAATCTTGCCGACAATGTTTATCGTTTGAGCCTCTATGATTAAATCTTTATTGTCAAAGATACTCTTAACCTTACCATAAGCTTGTGAAAATAGCCTATGTGGTTCTTTATCATAACAAATAGTAACAATTCCTTTTTGGGTGTCAATTTTCTGAACTGTACCCGTATAAGGAGAAAAAAGCAAATAATATTTATTATTAAAATATGGAACTAAAGGTTCTCCTTCGTAAATCATATCTCCTTCTTTTCTTTTCATATATACCTTTACATCCTTTGGTTTAATTTTTTTATATCCACTAAATCTTTTATTAATAATATTAACAACATCAAGTTCTACAGGTTTTATAGGATAATCTTGAATCTCTTTTAATATTATAGCTCCGGCTGCATAACAAATAGTTTCCACTATTCCCTTAGCAGGAGAAAATGCAAATTCAGCATATTTAAAATTTGTATAGGTATCAATTATTTCCTTATTCTTTAATTGTATTTCATCTAAATCAATAAAATATGGATTTTTAAATATTTTTTGATTTATAACAATACAATCACCAGTATTCACAAGAACATTATCTCTTATCTCTTTTTCTGTGAATGAATGATTTAGGAGTTGAATAATATTAACAATATGTATTCTGGGCGGAGGAAATTTATTCTCTCCCAACAAGATATCCGGAGTTACAACTTGAACAGGTTTTACAAAGACATCGCCTTTATATGGTAAAGAAAATTTGATTTCTTCTATGGAATATTGAAGTCTTTGTTTTAAGCTTGAATTATCGTCTTCTTTTTTATAATCAAAGTTTTTGCTAATAGAAAGCTCATTTAAGTCAATATTTTCCTCTTTTAACTTATCATATGGATTTAATTTATTTAAAATTATCCTTGCAGAACTAAATACATTCTTAGAATTTCTTGTGTCGATTATTAGTGGGATACCCTTTGTGAGATTTAACTCTGTTTTACCCTTAAATAGTTCAATATTACTAATAGTCACTTTTTCATCTTTATCAATCATTTTATAAAAAAAATCATTTGCTTTTACAGAATACTTGGTTCCATTAATGATAAAACTTATTGACGTACAACAGATTAATTTTACCCTGATATAGATTGCCAATCTTTCATAGCACGCATCATAAAGTAAGGTTTCAGCAATATCTTCATCTAAGGTTGATAAAACTCCTAAATGAGGAGAGATGAAATGTTTATCACGCCATAACTCGGTAACGCCAAAAGAAGTAAAACTCTCTATCATCATAAACAGAGCTTGCTTTTTACTCGAATGGCTTATCACACCTCCGGAACTAATAAATATACTAATATCTGATATTCTAAAAGTTTTTAGCGTATTAAATAGAGGATGATAGGTTATTTCATGAGGTATAATTAATTTTAAAAGGTCATGATAGATGCTACTATGTATGCCAAAATACATTTGGAAATGTTGTGCGATAGATAGTTTTATTCCTTGTATTGCTGTAATATGTTCAATAAATGTATCAATCTTATTAGTTGGATTAGAAGTCGGAAATAATATTTTATTACCAATGTAATTTAAAAAATAATCTTCATTTGCAAAGTTTATTGTCTTTAAATATGGTTTAAAATTATTTTCAAAATCACTGTTAGCTATAATATTTCCAATACTATAACTCATGCCATAATTTGCACTGACACTTCTTTGATGCTTTCCTAAAATATACGAGAATACATCTGTTGTCGCTCCTCCCATATCAGAGGCTATGACATTTTTATGCTTTTTACCTAAGACCTTCATTGTATTTAAAACTCCTGTTGGAGTTGGGATAATATCGACATCGACAATTTTCTTAACAGGTGCATAACCCGGAGCATGTTCCATAACATTATTTAAAAATAACTCATGCATCTTATCTTTAGCAGGTTCAAGATTTTCCTCTTTCAATTTAGGCCTTACGTTATCAACTATGTGTAAGTCATATTTCTTTGGGAAAACAGTAT
>Ga0334901_1000638_pt1 | contig 45567 bp, 34 predicted proteins | sample GraSluR3_MG_3_FD_207216 | JGI IMG/M metagenome (GOLD analysis project Ga0334901, IMG submission 207216) | Sludge microbial communities from methane-producing bioreactor in Wageningen University, Netherlands - Granular Sludge_15_08-R3 | ecosystem: Engineered > Bioreactor > Anaerobic >...
AAATCCGGGGTGGGACCGTAAACTCATCATCTCAGGCCAAGGGCAAGTCGTCGTCTCCGGGCGACGAGGTCGAACACTTGCTTTCTCTATTGGCCCCGTTTCTTTCAAGGAGGTTTCCCATGCGAAGCTTTGGAACACTTCGTCTGCGCCACGCCCGTCCCTCGGCAACAAGGCGCTTCGGTCGACGGTCGGAATCCGTCTCGGGTCCGCGCGGTCTGAGGCTCGAACCGCTCGAACGCCGCGTCCTGCTCGCGGCCGACCTGACTCTCGCGAAAGAGGCAGTGATCGATCCCACGGTGGTCGACCCCGCCGACCGGGTGGATGTCGGCGACGTGATCACCTACGAGTACACCGTCGAAAACACGAGCGACGCGGGGGAGGTGCTGACGGACGTGAGCGTTTCCGACCCCCAGCCCGGGCTGAGTGACATCAGCCCCGAGGTTGTGGAGACTCTCGCGCCCGGCGAAACGGCCGTATTCACCGCGACCTATGTGGTCACCCAGGCCGACCTCGATGCGGGCCTCGTGTCGAACACGGCAACGGCCACCGCCACCGACCCCGACGGCGGCGAAGTGACGGACATCGCGACCGTCGACGTCGAACTGGAGCAGGTCGCGCAGTTGCTCGTCGACAAGTCGCTGGGCGCCAACGACGACGCCGACGAATCCGGCGACGTCAGCGTCGGCGACGAGCTGACCTTCGCGATCGAGGTCACCAATAGTGGAAACGTGACCTTGGCTAACCTGGCCGTCGACGACGTGATCGTTCGCGAGGGCGATGACGAGCCGGTGCCGGTGGAACCGGTTCTCGACGACGACGGCTTCAACGTCGGCGACTTTGACCAGGACGATCTGTTGGACGTGGGCGAGACCTGGCAATACCAGGCCGTCTATTCCGTGGCGGATGCCGACAGCTTCGACCGGCAGGTGTTCCTCCAGAACGTTGCCGTGGCGACGGCGACCTCCCCGGCCGACGATGTGGTGAAAGCCGCCGACGGTCTCGTGCTGGCTGGCGGCCAGGGTGTGGGCAGTCCCGGGTACTGGAAGAACCATCGCGACGTGTGGATGGACACGAACGGCGACGGCGTCGTCGACGACCAGGACGTGCTCGTGATCGGCGACTGGGACGGCGACGGCACGCCTGACGGCCAGGGAATCGTGCTGACCACGACCGAAGCCCTTTGGCTCCTCGACGCCAGCCAGTCGCAGAGGGGAGGCGACAAGCGCGTCACCCTGGGCCGATCGCTGGTCGCCGCCTGGTTGAACATCACCGTCGCCGGCAACAACTACGCCATCGGCGACGTCGACGTCGGCGCCACGGTCGACGAGGCCATCGCCTGGTTGCTCGCCTTCGACACCGACGGCGACGGCAATCCGTTCAACGACCCCGTGAAGAGAAAGGATCTCAACGCCGCGTGGGGCCAAACGGGTGAGGCCCTGTACGAGTTTCTCGACGAGTACAACAACACGGGTCTGGGGATCGCCATCGATCGCGACACGGGCGAGGGCGTGATCGATCCGGCCGTCGTGGATGAAGTCCTGGATAGCTACTGATCGACAATCTGGTCGGCGGAACGACCGATCGGCCTCATTCGGCGGGCGTTTGCTCGCCGAATGAGGCCAACGCCTCCGCTCGGTTCTCGAAAACCTCGAACACCGTGAGGAGCTTGTTCATCGCGAAGACGTTGTAGATGGCCGGGCGCAGCCCGCTGAGCCTGAGAACGCCCGAGCGGGCCTTGATCTTTTTGGCCAGGAGCAGGAATTTGCCCATCGCCGGCGGCGCGAGCATCTCGACCGACGAGAAGTCGACGAGCAGTTTGCCGCCGGCGGTCGCGTCGGCCCATTGGAGCAGCTCGCGTCCGAGATCCTGGACGGCGGCCGCCTCGGAGATCGTCGGGCCCTTGAGGCACGCCACGCTCACGCCGCCGACCTGAGAGACGTCCAGGCGGCGAAAGGCGGGCAAGTCGCTGCTCTGCGGAGGGGTCTGGGTCATTCCCGTGCGCCCTGGTCGCCGCGGGCGACGCCTCGTCTCATTTCGACTCCGGCCGAAGCACCGAATCGAGAACCTCGTAGGCCTCGGCGCGAAGCGCGTCGGGGAAGTCGTGGTCGCAGTCGGGGTGGCGGACGATGAGGTTTCCCTTTCCGCCCAGCAGTTCGTAAACCGCCGACGCGGCCTCGACGCACTCGTCGACGCTCTTCCATCGAAAGTTGCCGTCGCGTAAGGGCGCATTGACGAACAACGGCCGGGGAGCCAGGGCGCCGAGCATCTCGTGGAAATCGAAGGGGATCGTTTCGAGCTTTCCGCGGTAGTTCGACAGGAGGGGCATATAGCGGATCTGGCACCATCCCCTGCCGAAGTACCAGTTGCGCTCGTCGCCGTCGTAGTAGTGCAGATAGGAGTCGAACCCGCAACTGCTGGCCAGCACCGTGATGCGCGGATCGAACACCGCGGTGTAAATCGCGTTGTGGCCGCCCAGGGAATGGCCGATCGCGCCGAAGCCCCGCGAGGCGTCGACGTAGGGCAGCGAGGCGAGCAGGTCGAGCCCGCGGGAGTTGTCCCAGATGGCCTTCATGGTGCCGCTCAGGTAGCCGAGGCGTCCCAGGTTGGGCCAGTAGTCGGCCAGATGGGGATAGGAGGGCGCGAGGGTCACGTAACCGCGTTCGGCGAGTTCGGCGGCGTATTGCCGGTTCGGGCGGCCGCCCAGCCCCACCACGACCTGATGCCCCACCTTGTTGTCGGTGGGATGCAGGCACAAGACGGCCGGCGCCTTGCGCTTGCCCCCCAGCACGTCTTTGGGGATACAAAGGTACGCGGGCGTGCGCGAATCGGGCTCCGACTGGTAGGTGACGAGGCGCCGCAGGTACGTTCCCCCGTCGGCTTCTTCTTCGACGGCCATTTCGAGGGGCACCCGCCGTTCGTCGCCGGGCAGCTTACCCATGACCTCCTGCATGGCGCGGACGATCTCGGCCCGGCGCCGCTGCCAATCGGCGGGCGAGGCGACCGGCTGCACGCTGCCGTCGGCGTCGCGGAACTCGAGCAGGTTGTTGCGGTCGAGGCGCACCGGCGCCTCAGCCGCCGTCAGAAAACCGGCAAAGACGATTCCCGCGGCCATCGCGGTCGGTCGAAAAAGGCTCATGTCGGTATCTCGCGAAGGTTGGATTCTATGCTGAGGCAATGCAACGAGCCGGCGCCGAACCCGCCTCGGGCAGGCCGGGCGACTTCAGGAAGCCGCTCGACAGGTACGGCACATCGCCGTGCGCATCGAGGGGCTTGGGTCCCTCGGCATGCCACCCTCTTGCCGCCGGGCACGCCCGCACCACAACCGTCCAACGGCCGGTCGATTCCCGCAGCGCGCCCTCAGTCGGTCACCTTGTAGACGACGTCGTGCACGCGGGCGTGCTCGGCGAGCTTGATGCCGACGGCCTGGCCTGCCGTGGCCTCGGCCACCGACTGCTTATCGAGCTGCATCGAGTCGACCTTGTGGGTGAAGTCGCTGGTGTGCCCCTTGACGTGGATCGTGTCGCCGACCCGCAGCGTTCCGTTGGTGATCTCGATGGCCGCCACCTGGATGTGGCCGAACCAATGGGTGATTTTGCCGATTTCTTCCTCCGCCATGTCGAGAGTCTCCTTTTTCCGTACCGGGTGGTCCAGCACGTGACCCTGCGCGAGGTCCACCCACGCGCCGCAGCCGCACCGGACCCGGTGACCGAACTGGAACAACGTGACGTCAAAGCCCGCCCCGCATCGCGGGCAGGTTATCGCCATGCCAAGGGCCCCCTCAGCCCCCTATTATGACGATTCGGGCCGGGGATTCAAGCGACGGCCTTCATCGGGTTACGTGACGGAGGTGTTTCAACTCGGCCTCGCGTTTCGCCTCGTCCCAGCCGAGGATTTCGGCCATCCAGGCGGCGGTCTGGCGGGCCACGTCGTCGGCGTCTTTCCGGTAATAGTGCCACCCCGCCCGGCGCAGCATCACGTCGTCGAGGCGCAGCGCCCACTCGCGCCGGCAATAGTGTTCGACGGCCTCGCGCGCGACGGGCGGAGGGACAACGCCGCTGAAGGCGGCCTCGGCCGGATCGACGAGCGGCTCGCGCGCCGTGCGGCAGGCCGGCAACGCGCGCTTCAAGTGCCGGCCCACCAGGTCGACCGTCTGCTGGGCCATGCGCCGGTAGGTGGTCAGCTTGCCGCCGGCCACGTCGATCCAGCCGGAGTGGGGCATGCGAATCTGGTGGTTTCTCGACGTGTCGGAGGGAGACCCGCGCCGCACCTTTTTCGGAGCGATCAGCGGACGCACGCCGGCCCAGTGGGCGAGCACGTCGGTCGGTTCGAGGCGGGCCGGCGGGAAGGCCCGGTTGACCACGTCGAGCACGTAGGCCACGTCCGACTCGTCGGTCGGCACGTCCTCGAGCGATCCGTCGTAGTCGGTGTCGGTCGACCCGACGATGACCCGCTCTGCCCAGGGCAGCGCGAAGAGGATGCGTTTTCCCTCGGCCATGACCACGGCCTCGGGCACGGCGAACCTCGCCTGGTCGAGCACCAGGTGGATCCCCTTGGTCAGGCGCAATCGGACCCGGCTGTGCGGGACATCGGCGGCCCAGCATCCGGCCGCGTTGACCACGGTCGCGGCCGCCACCCGGGCCTCGCGGTCGCCCGTCTCGTCGCGAACCCGGCATGTCCAGCCCGGCGAGGCCGGGTCGGCCGCGACGAACGTCGTGTAACTGCGCACCAGCGCGCCGTGGGCCACGGCCGAGCGGAGCGTGTCGATGACCAGCCGGGCGTCGTTGGTCAGCCCGTCGAAGTAGCGCACGCCCCCGGTCAGGTTCTCGCGGCGGAGGCCGGGCAGCTTTTCGACGATCTCCGCGACCGACAGGGTGCTGCTGGGGCCGAGATTCCTCCGCCCGCACAGCCAGTCGTAGATGCGAACGCCGATCGACAGCTTCCACCTGGCCCATGGTGTGCGCCGGTAGGTGGGAAAGAGGAACGGCAGCGGGTGGGCCAGATGCGGGGCGATGCGGTGCAGCACGCATTTCTCGACGCTCGCCTCGTGGACCAGGCCCACGTGCCCCTGGGCGAGGTAGCGCAACCCCCCGTGCAGCAGGCGCGACGAGCGGCTGCTCGTGCCGAAAGCGAAATCGTGCCGGTCGACCAGCGCGACCCGCAACCCCCGCATGGCCGCGTCGCGGGCCACGCCCGAGCCGACGATTCCCCCGCCGATCACGAGCACGTCCCAAGTCTCGCTGCCCAGGCGGTCGAAGTCGTCGGACCGTGAGGTGGCCGTCGGGTTCATCACGAGCTGCTCTCCTTCTGCCGACAAATCCGGATAAGCGGGCGTTCGACCGACGTGGAGGTCTTCACGAAAACCGGAAGGCCGTCGGTCGCGAAGCTCTACCAAAACATACTCGCCCGGCGCGCCGACGTCGATGCCGCCCGCCAAGACGCCTCGTCGAACCGAACGAAGCGTCGCAAGCGGAACGGGCGGTCGATCCGTTGCGAGCCGCCGCATCGAGGCCGAAGAGAAGACGCCCCCGGGGTGTGCCGTTCGACTCAAATCCTTTGTCGACTTGGCGTTATGGCCGAAGGAACGGAATTCGAAGTTCGGGCCGCATGCGGGGCGTGCTCATTCTACAATAGACGTAGAGTCGGGCGTTGCTCTCTTGTTCCTGGTTCTGGCGAGGCAATAGGCATGCGGGTTCGATCGATCGTGGTTTGCCTGGTGGTCGTGGCGGGCATGGGGGGCCAATGCCTGGCCCAGTTTCGCGATGCCCCGACCGAGGGATCGAAGCTGGGCGACTCCGTGGTGCAACGGTGGCGAGCGGGCGTGATCATCACGGCCCGAAGCGGCCCGTGTCAAGGTCTCGTGGGGACGGCCCCGCTTCCGACCGATTGGCCCGAGCAAGAGACCAAGATCGTCGAAGAAGACTTCTCGCCCACCGCGAAGGTCAGCTATCGGGTGGTCGAAGGGACGGTCAAGCAGATGGTCGTCGAGATTCCCTACCTGCCGGCCGGCGAAGAGTGTCGCGCCATCGTCACCGTCGAAGTGCGGCGGAGTTCGCAAGTTCGCCCCGACGACACGAGCGTCTTCGTGCTGCCCAACAAGCGGAAGCTCCCTCGCGACGTCTTGCCTTACCTGGCGCCCAGTCCGGGCATCGAGTGCACCAGTGCCAAGATCAAGAGCACCGCCCGGCAGTTCGACGTCCAGGAGGAAGGGGCCTGGGACCAGATCGAGGCGATCTACGATTGGGTGCGCGACAACGTCGCGCACCAGGATAAGAACCAGGGCGGCGCCCTGGCGGCCCTGCAAGCGGGCCAGGGCGACCACGAGGATCTCACCTCGCTGTTCATTGCCCTCTGCCGAGCCAAAAACGTCCCCGCCCGCACCGTCTGGGTCGATAAGCATTGTTATCCCGAGTTCTACCTCGAAGACAAGGAAGGCAAGGGATACTGGTTTCCCTGTCAGGCGGGCGGGGCCCGGGCGTTCGGCGAAATGCCCGACCGCGCGACGATCCTGCAGAAGGGCGACAGCTTTCGCTCGCCCCACGACCGGCGTGAGCGCAAGCGGTTTTTGCCCGAAACGCTGGACGGCGCCGGAGGAACGCCCAGCGTGCGGTTCATCCGCGAGCCCGCGCCGTAGAGGCGGTTTCGCGAGTCCCGTCGCCCGCCGGGGGAAAGACGCTCGACAGGCTGGAGGATTTCGTTGAGGCGTGCCATGCAAACGCGACGACTTGTGCTTGGGCTGGCGCTGTCGATGGCGTGGACGGTCTCGGCCCGCGCCCAGTTTCAGCAGGCCGATCGACAAGGGCCCCGGCTCGAAAACACGACCGTCGAGAAATGGCGGTTCGGCATCGTCGTCACGGCCGGGGCGGGCGCATGCCGCGGAATCGTCGCCACCACCTCGGTCCCCACGAATTGGCCCGAGCAGCAGGTCCGCGTCGTCGAGGAGCGGTTCTCGCCCGGCGTGCGCGTGTCGTACCGCATGGTCGACGATGCCGTGCGGGAGATGACGGCCCAGATCGCCTCGTTGGGCGCGGACGAGCGGGCCGAGGCGATCGTCACGTTCGAGATCCGGCGAAGTTGGCAGGTTGCCCCCGACGACACCGAGGTCTACACGCTGCCCGACGTGCGCAAGCTCGATCGCTCGATGCGCGGCTTTCTCGTGCCCAGCCCTTACATCGAAAGCGGTCATTCCCGCATTCGGGCCCTGGCCGGCCGGATCGGCGCCGGCGAGAAAAGCGCCTGGAAACGGGTCGAGGCGATCTACGATTGGGTGCGCGAGAACGTCGCGTTCGAAGACAACCGCGGCGGGCGGGTCAAGGGCGCGCTCGAAACGCTGCGCGACGGCACCGGCGACTGCGACGAGATGACCTCGCTTTTCATCGCGATCTGCCGGGCCGCTTCGATCCCCGCCCGCACGGTGCGCGTGCCGGGGCACTGCTATCCCGAGTTCTATCTCGAGGACGCCGAAGGCCGCGGGCACTGGTTTCCCTGCCAGGCGGCCGGCACCCGGGCCTTCGGCGAGATGCCCGAGCATCGCCCCGTGCTGCAAAAGGGCGACAACCTCTTGTTGCGCGATCCGCAGACGAAGCGGCCGGCGAGAAGCCGGTTCCTGCCCGACCACCTCACGATCGCCGACGCTCAGGCCCCGCCGCGCTTCGAGCTGGTGCTCGAGCGGGTTCCCGATTAGAAATGGCCCGGAGCTTGCCCCATGAATTGCACGAATTGCGGCGCCCCGCTGACGCCCATCCAGGGACGCGACTACCTCGCCTGCCAGTTCTGCTCGACGTTCCACTTTCCCAAGCCGCTGGAGCGCTCGGCCGACGGCGTGATCCCACTCGGACAACGGGCCGATGCCGAGTGCCCGGTGTGCGGCATCGAGCTATCGCACGGCTCGATCGAGCGATGCGACGCCCTGTACTGCGAGCAGTGCCGCGGATTGCTGCTCGACGGCGAAGACTTCTCGCGGGTCGTCGGCCGCCGCCGCGCCAAGCGGACCGGGCCCTGCGACGAGCCGAGACCGCTCAACCCCGAGGAGCTCCAGCGGATCGTGAATTGTCCGGTCTGCCACCGTAGGATGGACGTGCATCCCTACTACGGCCCCGGCAACGTGGTCGTCGATTCGTGCGCGCCCTGCCGCCTCATCTGGCTCGATCACGGCGAGATCGGCGTGATCGAGCGGGCCCCGGGACGAACGGCTTGAACCGGCGCCCCGCGATCGGATGTCCCATGAGCCCCGGCGGAATATCGCCCCCCGATCGGCTCGCGCGTCGTGGCGCGTGCCGAGGGCGAGAACTCGGGCGTCGGCCGCGTTTCAGGGATCTCCTGGCGGCGAGTCGCAGGCCTCGCCCTTCGACTCGCCGGAAGGGTGCTGCCTGAGGTCCTCGAGGGCCTGGCCCACCGAGGCGTACTGCATGCGCCGGCCGAGAAGCTTGGGCCAGCCGGCCCGCCCGACCACGTCGCGCACGGGGCCTTTCATGCCGGCCAGGGCGAAGTCGACGTTTGCCTCGCGGTAGGTTTCCATGAGCCGTTCGAGCGTTTCGACCGCACAGCCGTCGATGTCGTTGACGCCCGAGAAATCCATGACGATCCACCGCAGGCCTGGCTTGTCGTGCACGGCGCGGCGCAGCACGTCTTCGAGGAAGGCCATGTTGGCGAAATAGAGCGAGGCGTCGACGCGCAGGATCAGAACGTCGGGATAGGTCGTCGCGTGCGGATAGCGCTTCACGTTGCGGAAGCAGCGCTCCTCCTCGACGAACCCCAACTCGGCGGTGTGGGGATGGGAGCTGCGCCAGATGAAGACGAACAGCGAGAAAGCGGCCCCGACAAGCACGCCCCCCTCGATGCCCAGAGCAAGCGTGGCCCCGAACGTCAGCAGAAGCGTCAGCCCGTTGATCCGCTTGATCGCCAGCAACCGCCGGGCCGCCGCGAAGTCGACCAGCCCGGCGACGGCGACGAGGACGACCGCGGCCAGCACGGCCTTGGGCAGGTAATGGAACAAGGGAGTCAGCAAGAGCAGGGTAAGCACGACCACCGCCGCCGTCACGAGCGAGGCCATGCCCGTTCTCGCCCCGGCCTGGTGGTTGACCGCCGTGCGCGAGAATCCGCCCGTGACGGGATACCCGCTCGACACCGAGGCCACGACGTTCGCCAGCCCCAGGGCCCCCAGCTCGCGGTTCGGGTCGATTCGATATCGCTCCTTCACCGCGATGACCTGCGCGATGGAGATCGACTCGACGAATCCGACCACGACGATCGTCAGCGCGGCCGGGAGGAGCGCGCGGACCGTTTCGAGGTGGAATTCGGGCAGACGGGGGCGCGGCAGGCCGGTCGGCACGCTCCCGACGATGCTCACCCCGGCTTCGTCGAGTCGCACGGCGCCGACGATCGCCGTGGCGGCGGCGACGACCACGAAAGCCGCGGGAAAGCGAGGCCACCGCCTCCGAAAGAAGAGCAAGGCGGCGATGCTTCCCGCCCCCAGCAGCAGCGTGGCCGGATGGGTCTGGCCGATTCGCGGCCCGAGTTCCCGAAGCAGGCCGAAGGCCGTATGATGCGGCGCGAGCGGGATTCCCAGCAGGTGCTTCAACTGGCTCAGGGCGATGAGGATGGCCGCCGCCGAGGTCAGCCCGCTCGTGACGGCGTGGGAGAGAAAGTTCACCACGAACCCCAGGCGCAAGAGCCCCATGGCCACCTGGGCGACGCCGACCATGGCGCTGAGCAGGAGCACGGCGTTGACGTACTCCGCGGTACCCGGCTCGGCGACGAGGGAGCACCTTGCGAACACGACCATCGAGACGATCGCCACGGGTCCCACGGCGAGGTGCCTCGACGAGCCGAACAGCACGTAGACGAGCAACGGGGCGGTCGACGCGTACAGCCCCGCGACGGGCGGCAGGCCCGCCAGCACCGCGTAGGCCATTGCCTGGGGGACGAGCATGACGCCGACGATGAGCCCGGCGCCCAGGTCGGCCCGCCAATCGCTTCGCTTGTAGTTTCGCAGCCAGTCGTAGGCGGGGAGGATCCGACCGAGCATGTTCCTCCCTTCGCAAGTTGGAGTGCTACCAGCCCGCACGTCCGATGCCGTAAAGCAGCGCGATGACCGCCGCGGCGACCGGAACGACAACCGCCCAGGGCCCCACGCGAAGCAATCGCGGGAAGGTCAACTCGCCGAAGTCGCCCTTGCCGAGGATCGGTTTGAGCTTGGGGTAGATCGCGGCGAAAGCCGCGGCGCCGGCCAGCATGCCCACCACGCCGCCGAGCAGGGCATCCAGCGCGCCGTGCCCGACCGCGCCCACGGCGGTTCCGGGGCAGTAGCCCAGCAGGGCGAAGCCGACGCCGAAGATCAGCGCGCCGGGGATCGTCATTCCCAGGGCGCCCGGCTTGGGGTGGAATTGGGCCAGACCGAGCCCCGCCAGCAGGTGGACGCCGATCATGCCGGTGACCATGGCCGTCAGCATGATCTTGACGACGGTGAAATCCTTGAGGAGAAGCTGGTCGATGATGACGTCGTAGTAGGTGACGCCGCCTTTTTGCAGCAGGAACCCGAAGCCCACGCCCGCGGCGAAGCCGACGAGCAACTGGGGGCGGGTCTTGGCGTGAAGTGCGTGGAGCATCGAGGGGCCTCCTCAAGCCAGGATGACGTGATAGAGGAGCATCGCCGTGGCGATGCCGCCGGCGAAAAAGCCCGCCGCCGCGATCCAACTGCTCACGGCGAGCTGGAGCGTTCCGCTGATTCCATGCCCGCTGGTGCATCCGCCCGCCCAGCGGGCGCCGAATCCGACGCAGAATCCGCCCGCCAAGGCCACGACCCAGCGCCCCGCGGCGCCCGTGCCGACCTCGGCGGCCCATTTCGCCGGGACCCACGCCCATTGGAACTGGCCCGACAGCAGCGACGAGGCCAGCGCCCCGACCAGGACACCGCAGACGAGCATCCACTCCCAGTCGATCTGGGGCTTGAACTGCTGATAATAGGGTTTCTCATCGACCTTGCGCCCGCGGAACCACCGTTCCACGAGCCCCGCGCTGCGGACAAAGGCCGTCGAGCAGCCGAGCGGTTTGTTCGACAACAGGAAGGTCAGCCAACTGAGCACGCCGATACCCACTCCTACGGCGTAAGGCGACCAGCGAGGCGTCGTGAAGATTTCCATCGGAAGCTCCGTTTAGTAACGAGTTCTCGGTCCGTGGGTCAGCGAGCAGGTGGCGCACTCGGGCGCGAATCCCGCCGCGGTCCAGGCGGTCATGCCGCCGGCCATAACGGCCAGGTTCCGGAATCCGTGCCGCTTGAGAATGCTTCCCGCCGTGCTGGCGCGGGCGCCGCTCTTGCACACGAGCACCGTGGTCGCGTCGCGGTCGAGTTCGCCGTGGCGGGTGCGCGTGCCGGGCAGCGGCACGTGCACCGCGCCGTCGATGTGGCTGAGATTCCATTCGCTCTGGGCGCGCACGTCGAGCACCGTCATCGGTTGCGCTCCCGCTTCGCAAAAGCGCCGCACTTCGTGGATCGTCACCGTGGGAACGTGCTCGATCGGCATGCCGGCGACGATCCACGGGCTCATGCCGCCGTCGAGGTAGCCGACCACGTCGTCCAGGCCCACGCGCCGCAGCATGGTCGCCAGGCCGGGGACCTGCTCGTCCGAGGCGGCAACCAGAAGGATGGGCTTGTCCGCCGGCAGAAGCCAGCCGGCGAAGGTCGAGAAGTTATGGGCCGCGTCGATGTTGTACGCGCCCGGCACGTGGGCGCCGCCGAACGCGGCATAGTTGCGCGCGTCGAGCACCGTATGACCGTGCTCGACCAGCGCCTGGAACTCGCGGGGCGACAGGGGACGCGGCGCCGGCAGGTCGGCCACCAGGGCCGGACCCCGGCGGTTGATCTCCGAGCAGCGGGCGAAATGGTCGGGAGCCTCGGGCATGTCGGCCAGCAGCGCTTGCTTGAACGCGGCCTCGGTCGCGTGCTCAAGGGCCCCGTTGAAACGCCGCTCGTAGCCGATGGTGCTCACGCGCATCGCGCCCATGGCCTTGCCGCAAAGCGATCCCGCCCCGTGCGCCGGGTAGACGAGGCACGCGTCGGGCAACGTCAGCAGCTTCTCGCGCAAGCTCTCGTAGAGTTGGGCGGCCAACTCGTCGCCCCGCCCCGGAAACAGGTCGGGACGGCCCACGTCGCCCACAAAAAGCGTGTCGCCCGTGAACACCGCCACGGGCTCGCCGCCGCGCGACCGATCGGTGATTACGTAGCAGACGCCATCGGGCGTATGCCCCGGCGAGTCGAGCACCTCGACGTGCATGTCCTCGACGTCGAACGCGTCGCCCTGGCCCACGGCCACGTGCTCGTACGCGCAGTTGCCCGACCTCGGCGCGTAGATCGTCGCGCCCGTGCGCCGCGCCAAGTCCATGTGTCCCGAAATGAAGTCGGCGTGCAGGTGGGTCTCGAGGATATGGGTGATCGTAAGCCCCAGTCGCCGAGCGGCCGCCAGGTAGTCATCGACGTCGCGCTTCGGGTCGATGACGGCGCACGACGTCTTGCCGCCGACCAGGTAGGACAAATGGGCGATCCCGTCCACATAATGCTGTTCGATGAGCATATCCAAACTCCAACGGCAGAACCCAACAGCCTGAAGGCTGAACTTCAACGGCACAAAGTCATTACCTTGCCGCGTGCCGAACGCGACGACACGCGGCTTGGTGCGATTCTCTCCACGCGCGCGCCTTTCCCATCCTCGGGCCGCGGCGGGCGGTCGTTTCCCGAATCTGACGTTTTCCGATACTCAGAAAGCGCCTGCAAAGCTTACGCAGGTGCTCGCCATTGGTCAAGGAGCCCGTCAACGCCCGCCATGCCCTCGGGACATCGGATCAGGATCGCTCCGCGGCTTAATCTTCCGCACCCTGTTTGCCGCGAAAGCTCTGCGGGCCACTCGACCCGCCCTGCGCGGACACCTGCGATCGGCTCCCGGAAGAGAGGGACGGAAAGACGGAAGAAAGCCAAGGCCCCGGTCGTCTGGAGAACGAGTTATAAGCCACGCGACAATCATTGTAATGATTGCGACGACGGTTCTGGGGGCCGGCCGAGCCGGGAAGCGTGCTTCTTCAGGCCGCGCGAAACGAGTACGGCCCCTTGGCAGATCGCCTTGCGCTCGAGCGGCCCGTCGCGCCGGCGCTCAATCCGGCGGGTCGTCTTGCCGCCACCGGTCGAACGCCTCGGCCATGGCCGCCACGCGCTCGGGATCGCGGTTCGCCAGGTCGTTCAGTTCGGTACGGTCCGCCGCCAGATCGTAGAGTTCCCACGGTCCGTCCTTTTCGGAGACGAGCTTCCAGCGTCCCATGCGGATCGCGCGGTTTCCCGAGGTGGCCCAACATAGGGTCCTCGGTTCTTGGATGCGCTTGCCCGCGAAATCCGCCAGCAAGCTTCGGCCGGCCAGAGGCAGCACGCGGCGGCCGTCGAACTGCTCGGGATAACCGACGCCCGCCACGTCGAGGCACGTTGCCATGACGTCGACGATGTGCCCGGGCTCGGTGCAAATCGCGCCCGCCCGCTCGATCGCGCCGGGCCACCAGGCGATCAGGGGCGTGGCGATGCCACCCTCGTGGTTCGACTGTTTGTGGCGGCGGAAGGGCGCGTTCGAGACGTTCGACCACGGCGGTCCGGCGGTCACGAACGTGTCGGGCCCGCCGGGCGGAATGTCGGGCCGGTTGCCCACCCGGGTCGGCGTGCCGTCGACGCGCCACGTCTGCCCCGGCTTGTCGAGGGCGCCCACGGCCTGGTCGGAGGCGCCGTTGTCGGACAGAAACATCACGAGCGTGTTGTCGTCGGCCTTCGCGCGGCGAAGCGCATCCATCACGCGCCCGACGCTCTGGTCGAGCGAATCGACTTGCCCGGCATAGGCCGCCATGCGATCGGCCTCCCACGCCTTATGCGCGGCCTCGTCCCAAGGCCCGACGCGCGGGTCGCGCGGCGACAAGCGGCTCTGGGCGTCGATCAACCCCAGGTTCACGAGCCGCTCGTAGCGGCCCGACCGCGCCTTGTCCCAGCCGAGCTTCCGATACAAATCGCGGTACTTCGCCATGTCGTCGGGCTTCGCGTGCAAGGGCCAGTGCGGCGCGTAGTGCGCGACGTACAAAAAGAACGGCTTCTCTCCGGCGGCGGCCTCGGCGATGAACTCGGTCGCGAAGTCGGTGATCAAGTCGGTCTTGTAGGTGCCCTCCGGCGGCAGGCGGAACGGGCGCCCGTCGCGGTAGAACTGGGTGTTGCGCACGTCCTTGAAGTAGTTCCCCGGCCCCGTGTGCCCCGTGCTGCCGAGAAAACGATCGACGTATCGCCCGATCATGGCCGGGTCGTGCCAATCGTCGGCCGTGACCATGTCGAGCCGCCCCACGGCACACGTCGCGTAGCCGGCCCGCTTGAGCAACTCGAAAACGGTCACGCACCGGTCGTTCAGCAGGCCCGTCCATCGGAAGATGCCGACCTGGTGCGGATGGAGCCCCGTCATCAACGCGGCGCGCGAGGGACCGCAGAGGGCGCAATTGTAGAACTGCGAGAATCGCACCCCGCCAGCGGCCAGTCGGTCGAGGTGGGGGGTCTCCATCTCGCCGCCATAGCAGCCAACGTCGGAGTATCCCAGGTCGTCGGCAAGGATGAGTACGATGTTTGGTACACTGGCGCTCGCCGACTTCCCGTCGTGTTCCTCCGCTCCTGGCGACAGTCCCGGGGCGCAGACCAGAAGTACCAGCGCAGCGACTCCGTGTAGCAAGGCGCCTGGGAAACAGGCGCGACTTGCCAGTACAGCCGTGGAATGAAGTTGCATCGCGACACCTGCAGCGAATGGGACGGTGCTGGGGCGGTCCGGCGCCCGCGCCTGACTCGGGATCAGTATCGAGGCCCCGCGACGGCGGGTCAAGATGCCTCCTGGGTGGTGCCGGAGAAGCGTCTTTGGGAAGAACGAACGCCCGATGACTCCGGGAGTCAGGCAGAACCTGGAGTCGTTTGCGTCCGCTCACCTTCTTGCGTCATGACTCCAGATCGTTCAGGATCTTCTCGACCAGGCGTCCCACGTAGGTGCGCATGCGCGGGTGCAGGGAATCGTCTTGGGTGGGGAGTTTGCGGATGGTCGCGGCGGCGGGCCGGGCCTTGGCGCCGAGCGAGTCCAAGGCGTTCAGCGCGGCCATCGACACGTACACCCCGTTCCGGTCGAGCGGGGCCAGCTCGAGCAGCACGGGCAGGACCTTTTCGAGGTCGGCCCGGTCCGCGTAGCGTCCCAGGGCTTCGGCGGCCGCGATGCGCACGTAGGGCGAGCGATCGCCGAGGGCGTTGAGCAAGGCGGGCCGGGCCGGGCGCACGGCATCAGCCCCACGCATCAACAGGCCCATCGCTCCCCAGTAGCGCACGGCGCCGTCGTCGTCGCCCATCGCCTCGAGCAGCTTGGGCACGGCGTTGGGTTCGAGCGACGAGGCCAGATCGGCCGCGGCCAGGATGCGACGGATGGGGTATTTGGCGTCGTCGCGGCCCATCGCGTAGGGCGTCGAGCCCTCGGAGCGGCCGTGGATCGCGCCCTCGGGCAGGAGCCCCACGTCGCCGATCTCGAGCTGCCACTGGCGAAGGGCCTTGCGGAACCGCTCGAGCGTCGCCCGATGCTCGGGCGAGTCGGCCAGGTTGTTCACTTCATCGGGGTCGTTTTCGAGATCGTACAGCTCTTCGGCCGGCTTGGTCTCCCAGAAGCGGGTCTGGGGCGGTTCGAGCTTGCCCTCGTCGTAGAGTTGCTTCCAGACCCGGGTCGTGGGCGTCTGGAACATATAACTGACGAACTGCCCGTAGATCTTGTGCGGCATGTAGTTGCGGATGTACACGTACCGCCGGTCGCGCACCGAGCGGACCAGGTCGTAGCGTTCGTCCATGCGTCCCCGAAAACCGAAGGCGTAATCGGGCTTGGGGTCGCCGGGTTTTCCGAGGAAGGCGTGGCCCTGCATGTGGTCGGGCGGATCGAGGCCCGCCAGGCGGAGCACGGTCGGCGCCAGGTCGATGAAGCCCACGAGCCGGTCCGACGTGCCGCCGGCCCGGTAGTCGTCGGGCGCGAGGTGCCGGAACTTCGGGGGCACGTAGACGATGAGCGGCACGCGCAGCCCCGAATCGTAGGGCCAGCGTTTGCATCGGGGCATGCCGGGGCCGTGGTCGCCGTAGTAGAAGACGATCGTATCGTCGGCCAGGCCGGCCTCTTCGAGTTCGCGCAGCTTCTGGCCCGCCTGGCGGTCCATCTCGGTCATCTTGTCGTGGTACTGGGCCCAGTCGAGGCGCACCTCGGGCGTGTCGGGGTGGTAGGCCGGCACGCGGACCTTGGCCGGGTCGTGGACCGGCGTGTGGGGCCGCTTGCGGATCTGACTCTCGTGGGTCGTGGTGAAGTTGAAGATGGCGAAGAACGGCTGGCCCGGCCGGCGGTTCCTCCAATGGGCCTTGCCGCTCGATTCATCCCAGACCGAGCCGGGCTTCTCGAGGTTGTAGTCTTCCTTGCTGTTGTTCGTGCAGTAGTATCCGGCCTCGCGGAGATACTGGGGGTACATCTTCATGCCGTCGGGCAGCCGGGTCATGCTTCGCATGTGCTCCGAGCCCGTGCAGGGGGGGTACAGCCCTGAGATGATCGTAGTTCGGGCGGGGGCGCAGACCGGGGCGTTCGACCAGGCGTTCCGGTAGATCGTCCCGCGGGCCGCCAGCCCGTCGAGGTGGGGCGTGTCGGCGTACGCGTCGCCGTAAGCGCCCAGGTGCGGGCCGTTGTCCTCGCTGGTGATCCAGAGGATGTTGGGGCGCACATCGCCCTCGGCCAAGGCAAGCGGACCAACCAAGAACGTCGCGATCAGGCCGATCGTGCAGGCTCTCATGTTCGGGCTCCTTACGACCACGGTAGCAAACGGGCAACGCCCCTCCGGCGGCCATCTTAGTTGCGGCAAGCCACGCCCGTCAAGCTCCGGCCCGGGGCTTCGACGCTCGTCGGCACCGCCGGCCCCGGGAAAGGGCTTACGCGGTGACTCCTTCGCGCCGTGCGCGGGGGTCGTGGAGCGATGGAATGATGGAATGATGGAATTCGACACGGATGAGGCCCATCGTTCCAACACTCCCCCCAACACTCCAACACCCCGCGGTGGCTCGGCGACGGCCGTCGAGCGAATCGTTCCGTGCATCCGAGGGCTTGAGCATCCCGGGAAGCCAAGGCGATTCTCGACGCCCGCGGTTTCGATCCGGGGGAACCGCGAAGGCTACAGATCGCGGCGGCTGAAGCAGAACGCGGTCAGCGCCACGGCCAGCAACGTGGGCACGCCGTACCCCAAGGCCACTTGCCAGAGCGAGACGTCGCGGAACTCGTCGCTCTCGAAGAACGGTTTGGGTTGGGGCTTCGGTTTCTGGAAGGTCAGGGCGCGGACGAAAAGCTGCCCCAATTCTTCGAAGTCGTCGCCGGTCACTCCCGACGGGAGATCGTCCCTCTCGCGCCAGGGCCTTTGAGCCAGCTCGGGGACGGCTCGACACAGACTCACCGGCGAGAACTGTTCGAGGCGGAAGAAGTCGAGCGTGTAATTGATCGGATACCAAAGGAACAGCAGCACGACGACGGCCGAGAGCAGCCTGCGCAACAGGGTTCCGAACATGAATCCCAGCGATACCTGGAGAAGGAGCACCAAGGCGACCACGCCCAGACCGGCGGTCACGCCGTACGGGGCGACCGTGTCGGTGGCCGCTGGCCGCTCGGCCAGGGCGACGAGCACGATCGGGGGCAACGTCGAGGTGAGGAACACGGCCAGCACGACCAGGACGCGGGCAAGCCAGGTGGCCGCGAGATACTCGTGTCGGGCCACGGGACGGCTCAACAGGCCGTCGGCCAGCGAGTCGGCCCGGGAACCCGACACCGGGTTGATCCCCAGCACCATGACCACGAGAAACCAAGGGAAGACCAGGAAAGGGGCCACGAGCCAGGCGATCAAGATCGCCGTGGGCGTCTGTCCCCAGTGGGCGGCCGTAATGACCAGCGCGAGCAGCAGGGCGGCCACGAGCCAGAGCCGAACCAGCCGGCTGTCCCACAGGCCGCGCAAGTCATGGCGCAGGATTGCCACGAACGGCATCATCCGGCTGCCGGACGGCGAGATCGAACCGGTGGAACCCATGGGCGATGTCCTCTTGGAGCAGTTGCAGGTAGGCGTTTTCGGTGTCGTTCCGGCCGGAGTGGATCGCCTGGAGGGAGAGATCGGCGCCGGCGGCCAGGGTCAACACCTCGGCCAGGGCCTCGGCGCGGCCGCGTTTCTCCGCGACCCGGACGACAAGCGTGTGGCTGCCGCGTAGCTGGGCCTCGACGCCCTCCAGCTCGCCGGTTTGGCGGGCGAGGCGGTCGATCTGTTCCGGCGGGCCATCGAGATCGAGGTGGAAATCGTCGCAACGCAGGCGGCGCTTCATGTCGTGCATCGATCCGCAGAAGACCATCCGCCCCTCGTGCATCACCCCCACGTGGTCGCAGATCTGGTCGATGTCGCTGAGGATGTGGGTGGCGATGACGATGGTGCGACCGGGGCCCAACTGGCGGATCAGGTCCAAGGTGAATCGCCGCGCGGCGGGATCGAGGCCCGCGGTGGGCTCGTCCCACAGCAACAGGGGCGGATCGGCGATCAGCGAGGCGGCGATGCCCAGCCGGGTGCTCATGCCGGTCGAGAAGGTGTCGATCCGCTGGTCGGTGGCGTCGAGCAAACCCACCGCGCGGAGCAGCGAGGCCAGGCGCGGCTTGCGCACCGAGTGGGGAAGCCGATAGAGCTGCCCGAGCAAATCGAGGTACTCGGTGGGTCGCAGGTTGCCGGGCAGCTTGGGGTTGGTGGGCAGGTACCCGATTCTCCGGCGGACACCCACCGCGTTGGGACCGCACGTTTGCCCGAGCACCTCGGCCCTGCCGGCCGTGGGGCGCTGGAGCCCCAGCAGCAGCCGAAACGTGGTGGTCTTGCCCGCGCCGTTGGGTCCCAAAAGCCCGAAGGTCGCGCCCTTGGGCACTTCGAGGGCCATGTCGTTGACGGCAATGAGGCGACTGGCATAGATTTTGGTCAGGTGCTCGGTGCGAATGGCAAATTCCACGCTCGGCTCCCTGCTGCCACGAGTTGAGGGTGGCGCCGCCCCGGCACGACGGCCGCCGCGCGCGGTGTCGCGAGACTCGCCGTTAGATTTTTCGGATTTCGACCGTCAATCTTGTCGCGTCCTCGGCGAAAAGGGAAGATAAGCATAGCTGCGAGGCGCGAAAACCAACCCCAATGGGGGTACTGGGCCCCGCCACTTTACGGCGGTTCCGCGAACGGATCGAGGCCGGACTACGTACACCAAGTGTCCACCTCGCGCGGGTGGTTTCTTTGAGGAAGGACTGATGACGACGCGAGAGAGAAAATCGACACAAGCTCAGCTCAGCGCTCGACCCGGCACCGGGTCGGATTTCGCGCCCACACGATTGCTCGGGGCTCTTTTCGACAAATGGAAGGCGTACTGGCACAGCCCTCAGCCCAAGAAAGACCTCGTGTTTTTCTCCACCTTTCTGGCCGTGGCTTTCGTGATCAACGCGACGGTGATCGGCAACGTGTATGTACCCACCGGCTCGATGCGCGACACGATTCGGGAGGACGAGCGGTTTTTCGTGTGGAAGCTGGGCTACGGCATCCAGAACCTCTTCTCGCCGCGGCACAAGTTCCGGATCGACGGCAAACCGATTCTCCGCTGGAGCGAGGTCGGCCGGGGCGACATCGTGGTCTTCGTGCCCCCCGAGCAGACCGGGGTCGACGAGAAGTACGTGAAACGTCTGATCGCCCTGCCGGGCGACACGGTCGAGGTTCGCCCCGGCGTGGGCGTTTTCATCAACGACCGACACGTCGCCGAGCCCTACCTGCGCGAGGCGCCCCGCTACTGGCTGCCCCCGCAGGTCGTGCCCGAAGGCAAGGTGTTCGTCCTGGGCGACAATCGCAACAACAGCTACGACAGCCACGCCTGGGGTTTCCTCGATCAAGAGAGCATCCAGGGGGTGATGGCCTTTCGCTATTGGCCGCTGCCGCGGGCGGGGTTCCTCGGCCGGAACGCGGCGCGCAACAACCGCATCCTGCTGGTCGTGATCGGTTGCCTGGCGGTGGGCCACGTGGGCTTGCGTTGGGTTCGGCGCCAGCGCGAAGAGGCTTGACGCGAACGCCGCCGCGAATTCGCCTCACCCTTCGACGGCGTACGGCGCCCGTTGCGGCCGGGCCACCAGGGCGCTGGCCTGCTCGTCGTCGACGAAGTCTTCTCTCGCCGGATCCCATCGGAGCTTGCGGCCCAGCAACATGGCGATGTTGCCCAGGTGGCACGAACTGACCGTTCGATGATGGGTGAAGACGTCGGAGACCGGCTGGGAGCGGTCGTGGATGCAGGCGAACAGGTTGCGCATGTGCTCGATCGTCGCCTGGTCGCGGCCCGTGTTCTCGGCGTCGGTCGTCACGGCCGACGGGTCGATCGGGTTGCCCTTGTAGAGGCGGATCGTCTCCTCGGCGAGCCAATCGTGCTCGGCCGGGGTGAGCGCTTCGATCGGCTTTCCGCTGAGGCGGGCGCGGTTGACGTAAATCCGGCCCTTCTCACCCTCGATGAGAATGCCGTTGCCGGGTCCGTGCGTGGCCACCATGGTCGATCCGTTGGCGAACGTGAACGTCACCTCGAACTGGGTGGCCGTGTTGAACCCGTTGGGCAGCTTCGTTTTGCCGGCGAAGAAGGCGACCGGATCGAAGTCGTCGGGGATGAGCGGAAACTCGCCGCGTCCCTCGATCTCGACCGGCCCCGAACGGTCGTACCCGAGCGCCCATTGCGCGATGTCGAGGTGGTGGGCGCCCCAGTCGGTCATTTTTCCGCCCGAATACTCCAGCCACCAGCGGAACGCTCCGTGGCAGCGCTGGGGAGTGTAGTCGACCTCGGGACACTGGCCCAGCCACGCGTCCCAGTTCAAGTGGGGCGGCGGATCGGCCGTCGGGAAAGGCCCGCCCGTCGGGCCCGAGCCGATATAGCAGGTGGCTTGGAGCACGTTGCCGAGTCGCCCGCTCCGGGCGAAGGCCACGGCCTTGAGAAACTGCGGGCTGCTTCGCTGCTGGGTGCCCACCTGCACGACGCGCCCGGTCCGTTCGACGGCCCGGCAGAGCTTCTTGCCCTCGTGGACGGTCAGGGTCAGGGGCTTTTCCGAATAGACGTCCTTTCCCGCATTGACCGCGTCGATAATGACCTTTGTATGCCAGTGGTCGGGCGTGCCCACGGTCACCACGTCGATGTCGTCGCGGTCAAGAAGCGCGCGATAGTCGGTGTAGGCCGCGCAGGGGCCGCCGGCGGCGAATCGTTCCGCACGCTGGCGGTCGACGTCGGCGCAGGCGGTCTTCTCGCCCAGGGCACAGGCGACGTTGCCGACGAGCGTGCCCCGGCCTCCTACGCCGATGCAACCGACGCGCAGCCGCTCGCGGGCCGGTTCGCTCGCGGGGAGACGCCGCGCCCAGAACACGGGCAAAGCGACGCTGCCCATGGCGAGGCAGCGCTTCATGAATTCGCGACGAGCGGTTCGGCTGCGGGTCATGGGCTGGTTCTCCTTGGCCGAGTCGGGTCCACGGGCCCCAGCATACTCGCCGGCAACGCCCCCGGCCAGCCCGTGCCACAAGAAACCGCCGCGATGACGCCGCCGATCGCTCGGTATTCTTTGAGCGCCGCTGGGCCGAAAGGAGGTCAGTCTTCCAAGACCTCTTTCTCCCGCGCCTTGGCCAGCTCGTTGGCCTCGGCCTCGTATTTCTTGGTCAGCTCTTGGATCTCATCCTTGACGTCGTCGCGTTCATCTTCCGAGAGGTCTTTGTCTTTTTCGGCCTGGTCGGCGGTCTTGTTGCCGTCGCGTCGGATGTTGCGCAGCGCCACCTTGGCCTCCTCGCAGAGGTCGCGCACGCGCCCGACCATGCGGCGGCGCACTTCGCCCGACAGGGGCGGCACGTTCAGTCGGATCAGGCGCCCGTCGCTTTGGGGGTTGAAGCCCAGGTCGCTGGCGAGGATCGCTTTTTCGATGTCCTTGATCGTGCCGGGATCGTAGGGGCGGATGACGATCTGGTTGGGCTCGGGGGCGCTCACCGAGGCGAGCTGCTTGATGGGGCAGAGCGAGCCGTAGGCCTCGACGCGGAGCGAGTCGACCAGGCCCGGATTCGCCCGGCCCGTGCGAATGCCCGCCAGGGCCTCGCGGAGCACGCCGACGGCCTTTTCCATGCGTTCCTCCACATCGAGAAGGATTTCGTCGCCGGTCATGGGGAGCGGTCCTTTCTGTGGGCTGACGAGAAGGATGTTTTGCGCTAGTCGGCCCGGGGCACGTCGCGGGCGATCCGCGTGCCGACGCGCTCGCCCCGCACGGCACGCTCGATATTCCCTTCCTTCTTGAAGTTGAAGACCTGGATCGGCAAGTCGTACTGGGCGCACTTGGTGATCGCTTCGTGGTCCATCACGCGGAGGTTCTGTCGCCGGATGTCTTCGTAGGTCAAGGCGCTGTAGAGGACGGCGTGGGGGTTCTTTTCGGGATCGTCGCTGAACACGCCGTCGACGCGCGTGGCCTTCAGCAGCACGTCGGCCTCGAGTTCGAGAGCCCGCTGGGCGGCCGCCGTGTCGGTGGTGACGAAGGGGCTGCCCGTGCCGCCGACCAGCAGAATCAGCCGGCCCTTTTCGAGGTGCCGGCGGGCGCGGCGGCGGATGTAGGGCTCGGCCACGCCGTCCATGCGCACGGCGGTCAGCAGGCGGGTGTCACAGCCGAGCCCTTCCAGGGCGTCTTGCAGGGCCAGCCCGTTGATCACGGTGGCCAGCATGCCCATGTAGTGGGCGGTCGCCTCGTGGATGCTCGAGCTGGCCGAGGTGAACTGGGCCCCGCGGAGGATATTGCCCCCGCCGAGCACGATGGCAATTTGCGTGCCGGGCTGGGCCGCGCGGACGGTCTGCCGGGCAAGGTGGACCACGGCGTCCATCGCGATGCCCCGCTCGCCCGGATGGGTGAACCCCTCGCCCGAAATCTTCAGCACGACCCGGCGCGCCCGGGCCGGCGCGGCCGGCGCTTGCCCTTCGTCGGGCATGGGACTACTCCTTCCCTACTTCCCAGTGAACGAAGCGGAGGATCTTCATGCCGGCGGCCTTGGCGACCTTGCCCACGGTGTCCTTGTCGCTTTCGCCCTTGATGAAGGGCTGCTCGAGCAGGCACCGCTCGGCGTAGAAATTGCGCATGCGCCCGTCGATCATCTTTTCGATGATGTTCTCGGGCTTGCCCTCCTGACGGGCTCGCTCTTTCTCGATCTCGCGATGCTTCGCGACCACCGCCGCCGGGAGGTCGTCCTTCGAACACGCTTGGGGGCGCATCGACACGACGTGCATGCACACGTCCTTGGCCAGATCGGCGGTGCCCCCCTCGACCTCCAGCAGCACGCCCTTGGCGCCGTCGTGGTGCAGGTACGAGCCGCAAGGGGCGTCGATCCGCACGATTCGGTTGAGCCGGAAGACCTCGCGGATGCGATTGTTCAGGTCGTCGAACTGCTGCTTGAGGGTCTGGCCCGGCTTGCTGGGCGAGGGCTGGGCCAACAGCTCGTCGGGCGTCGAGGCCCCCGGCCCGGTGGCCAACTGCCGGGCCAGATCGGAGGCCAGGGCGATGAACTCGTCGTTGGCGGCCACGGGAGCGCTCTCGCAGAGCAACTCGACCATGGCGGCCACTCCCGCGTCGGGATCGGAATAGATTGCCAGTCGGCCCGACGAGGTCTCGCGACCGGCCCGGTCGCCCATGACCTTCTGACCGCGCTTCTGCAGCCACTCGATGGCGCCCTCTTCGTCTCCGCCCGCCTCCTGCAAGGCGCGCTTGCACTCCATCATGGGCAGCCCGGTCCGCTCGCGGAGCGCCTTGACGGCTGCGGCAGTAATCTCCGGCATGTAAGCACCTCTTTGCTCTACCACGTCGTAGGGAATGGTCCTGCAGTCTTACGCTGTAACTTCTTCGCGCCGTGCGCGCATGTCGTGGAGTGTTGGAGGGATGGAATCATGGGATGCGGCGCGGATTGGGGCTCCACCACTCCATCATTCCACCACTCCATCCGTCCCAGCGTTCCATCATGGCCAATCTTCTGCCTGGTTGTGGCCACCGGCCGCGTCCGGTCTGGAATCCTCCGCAGCAAGGCGCCGCGCGCGATCGGCGGCGGGGGGCACCCGGCCGGGACACCGGCGCGTCGTCTTCGATCGCTTCGAGGCGGGGCGCCCGCCACCGGCGGCTTGAGCCTAGGCTTCCACCTGTTCGGCCACGGCGGCGGTACCCTCCGTGTCGTCCTTCCTCATCTCGGCGGCGGCCGCCTTTCCCGCCAGGATGGCGTCGCACAGATGGCCCACGATCAGCTCGATCGAGCGAATGCTGTCGTCATTGCCGGGAATAGGCAGGTCGACCATGTCCGGATCGCAGTCGGTGTCGATCAGGGCCACCGTGGTGATCCCCAGCTTGCGGGCCTCGCGCACGGCGTTCTTCTCCTTGCGCGGATCGACCACGACAAGGCACTCGGGCAGGCGGTTCATGTTCCGGATGCCGTTGAGGTTCCGGTACATCTTGCGATACTCGCGGTTCAACGCCGATTGCATCTTTTTCGAGTACGCGCTGATTTCGTCGCTGGCGCGAAGCGCCTCGAGCTCCTCGAGCCGGGAGAGCCGGCTGCGGATCGTGCGGAAATTCGTGAGCGTGCCTCCAAGCCAGCGATCGCTCACGAACGGCATGCCGCACCGCGTGCCTTGTTGCTCGATCGTCTCCGAGGCCTGACGCTTGGTTCCCACCAGCAGCACCAGGCTGCCACCGGCGACCACCTGCTGGAGGTAGCGGCCCGCTCGCAGCAAGCCGCGAATCGTCTCCCGCACGTCGATAATGTGGATGAGATTCCGCCGGCCGTAGACGTACGGTCTCATCTTGGGGTTCCACCGACTGGCCCTGTGGCCGAAATGGACCCCGGCTTCGATCAAATCCTTAACCAGGACGGTTGCCACCCGCAACACCTCCTCTTACATGGCACACCGGCGAAGTCCCCACTCGAGTGGGGCATCCGGCGTTGGGTATGGGTACGTCATCGGTCAGCACAAATACAATCCCCATCCTGGACCGTTCAGGACAGCGAGCCCCTCATGGTAGCAGGCAGGGCGAACAACGTCAACGAGAGGCCCAGGCGACGTAGAACCCAACGCACTTTCTAAAACACGCATTTGTCGCACATGCCCCAAAGCCACTCTTTCCCCAGCCGCGGCGGATTTCCTGACCGATTCGACCCGCACAAGCCGAATATTCATCCATGCCGGCAACGGGCTTGGCCGGCTTTTTCGGGCGATCGTTGCGGCGGACGGGTGAAGGAGCAGACCTAGGGGGGGATGCGATGCCACGGAAGGAGCACATGAACGGGGCTCGATGGGGCGGGCTTTGGGTAAGGCTCGCGGGGTTGGCTTTGGCCGCCAGCGTCGTCCTGGACGGTCTGCCGTCCGCGCCGCGACCCGCCCAAGCCGAGCCCGCGCTGGGGCGCCGACCCAGCCCCTTGGAGGCAACCAGCAGTGCCGCCGCGCGCCAGGATGCCCTGCGATCGATTCCGTTGGATAAGCTCGATGCCCAGTCCCAATCGCGGGTTGCCCGGGTTCTTTCCGACGTGAGTTTCTTTCGCCGGATGCCCACGCGGATCATTCAGTGCGACCCCGACTTGTACCTGTTCCTGGTGCAGCACCCCGACGTGGTCGTAAACATCTGGGAAGTGATGGGGCTGACCCAGATGGCCATCCGGCAGCATGGCCCCGGCCTGTACGGCGTGGCCGACGTGGCCGGAACCAAGGGGACGGCCGAATACCTCTACTCGAGCCACGACACCCACCTGATCTACACCGAGGGGGCGTACGAAGGCCGGCTTTTTGCCCGGCCCATTCGCGGATCGGGATTGATCCTGCTCAAGTCGGGTTACGTGCGCGAGACCGACGGCCGCTACTACGTCACCTGCCGGATGGACGCCTTCGTGCGCGTCGACCACGTGGGCGCCGACCTGCTTGCCCGCACCTTTCATCCCCTGGTCGGCAAGGTGGCCGACATCAACTTCACGCAAACGGCCGGCTTTTTCGGGAGCCTCTCGCGGACCGCCGAGGTCGACCGCGACGGGGTCCGGCGCCTGGCGGCCCGGCTGAACCACGTGGAGCCCGAAGTGCGCGACCGATTCGCTCAGATCGCCGAACAGGTTGCCCGGAAGACGGCCCAACGCGAGAAGCCGCCGACCGAGGGCCCGGTTCTGGTCGCGGCTCGGCCCGCCGAAGACGAGGCTCCGTAGCCGACTCCGCGAATCCACGCGGGGGCGACAAGACGGAAGTTGCGATGATTGCCGACCGACGGGAATGCGGCAGGCCTCGTTGTCGCTCGGCAGCTTCGCGTGGTTGACGCGCACGACCCGCCGCCGGCTACTGCAACTTGCCGGTCGGGGGAGGCTGCCAGGTCGCGCCGCGACTCGACCCGTCGCTCGGTGCGCGAATGGCGCGGCCGAGGGCGCGGCTGCTGGCGGGCGCGGGGGCCGTCGCCAATTCGGGAACGTTGTAGGTCTTGAGGAAACGGTCGTAGAACGAAGGGTCCTTCTGCGGCAGAAGCACCGGCTTGGACACGCGACCCGACTCGTCGACGTGGCTGAAGTACACCCGCGCGAACAGGCCGTCGCGCCGTTTGCTGGCAAACGCGATCCACCGGCCGTTGGCCGACCAGCAATGCCACGAGTCGCAGCGCGGGCTGTTGATCTCCAGTCGCCGGTATTCCCGAGTCTCGAGGTCGAGAAGATAAAGGTCGCTTGAAGGCTGGTAGACGGGAAAGGCGCCGTATTCCGACATGCAGCAGAGCAGCCACCGCCCGTCGGGCGACACCCTGGGCTCCGTGATGCTCAGGCCCGTCTGCTTCGACGGCAGCACGGTTTCGAGGTCGCCCCAGCGGCCCGTCGCGGCATCGTAGCCGATGCGCATCAGGTCGTAGCGAACTTCCTTGTGTTGGCTCTGGGGCCGAGGCTCGGCGCTGGAGAAATAGAGAAAGCGCCCGTCGGGCGACCACGCGGGGAACGTTTCCAGGCGGTCGGGCATCGAGATGTCGGGGGTGGTCGTCACCGTGTCGGCGTCGGCGTGGTACAGAGCGAGATCCGATTCGCGATCGAAGACGTCGCGGACCTCGCCCACGGCGTGAAAGAACTGGAAGATGTCGTTGGCCGAAAACGCTACAATCTGTCCGTTGGGATGCCAGGCCGAGTAGGCGGCCATGGCCTTGCCGATGCGCCCGCGGTCCGATTCGCCGGGCCGGACCAGGGTGCGCGTGTCGATCTTCTTCACCTCGCCGTCTCGAATCACGATCATGCCGTTGTAGCTGACGCCGTCTTTGACCCCGCGCGTCTGCAAGACCATCCGGCCCGGATGGTTCGGCGCCAACGTGTGGCAGTTGACGCAGCCCCCGCCGAACGAACGATTGCTCACGACGAGCGATTCGGCGTAGGTGCGAAGATCCCGCTGGTAGATGTTCACGTCGACGTAAACCGTGTGAATCGGCCGGATCAGGCGGTAGAACAGGTAGTTGTCGATTGCGTCGTCGGCAATCGCGTTGACGATCGGATCGAATCGGGTCCATCGTCCGTCTTCGCCGCGCACGCAAACGTCGATGGAAAGGTCTTGCCCGCGGTTGGCCTCGAGCAGTTGCCGCCATCGCGTCATGGGAATCACGACGTGCGCGTTTCGGGATCTCAGTTCGATGGCCCGGCCCCGCGCCGCGCCGATCCGGACGGCGTAGTCGGTTCCCGGCTCTTCCACCAGGAAGTTGAGCGGGGCGATATTCGGCGGAATCACGGTGTCGGAATAGTCGGGGCGGATGGAGGGCGGCCGATTCGCGGCGGCGGCCGCCGCGAAGTCGACCGAGGGTCGATGCCGCGCGAGGAACGCCCCCGCCCCGAGAAGGGCCAGCACGGTCGCCGCGATCCCAAGGAACATGCGTTTCTTCATTCCGGCGGCCCCGGCACTCCCAAAGGCGCGATGTTGTGGCCGAATACAAACGAAAAGAAGTAGGTGTCGGCGAAGTCGGGATGGAGGGCCGCAAACGCGGCGGAAGCGTCGCCCCGCGACGCGCGCTCGATTCGCAGAAACTCACCGAACCGCGTCCACGTTTCCGGACGGATCTCCCGCGGCCTGAGAGCTTGCGGCGAGTGCCCGGTCATTGCCATGTAGATCAGCAGGGCCTCCTCAACGTGCCGCGGGAAATGGGGGGAATCGAATGCATCGAATCGGCGGTGATCGTCGTAGAGCTTGTTGAGCCGGCGCGCGAGCAGGTAGTGGCCCATGAGATACTCGAAGGCCATGCGGTTCCGTGGGTTTGCCTCCAAAAGACCCTCGAGCAGCTTCTCCAGGCTGCCGGCGGCGCCGACGGAATCGCGCCGGACCATGAGGTCACGACGCGACGCGACCAGAGGTTCGTCGGACAGCGCAGGATCGGCGTCGAGCCGCCGCCGCAGGCGCCGCGCCCAGCCACGATGGAGCAGGCTGCATTCGAGCAGCGCGAGGAAGCGCTCGGCGGCCTCGGGCTGGCCTTTGATGACGTAGATATACACCAGACGCTTGAGGATCTCGGGGCGGTTGCCGTAGAGTTCGAGGGCCTCGTGCGCCATCTGCTCCGATTCGTTGATCCGCCCGAGGTCGAAGAAGACCTCACTCGACTGCCGCGGGGTCAGGCCCGCCGTGGTGTCGATGTCTTCGAAGATGAGCGTCAACGAGGGCGTGTCGATCGCTTGGGGATAGGCGAACATGCGATCCAGCAGGCCTCCGCGGAAGTACAGGGCCCGATTGACGCAGTACATGAACCTCGGATCGCAAGCGCGCGGGTACGAAAGAGGAAGCTGCTCGGCCCGCGCGAGGACGTCGTCCCATCGCTGCCCATCGGAATGATGCTCCATTTCGAGCAGGCACCGCAGGGGCGAGTCGAACGCCGCCACGTCGGCGAGGACGACGATTAAGGGCATCGTTGCCAAGACGGCCAACCGCGCCTTCCAGCCGCCGCGGGCCGGTCCCCCGGCGCCGCCGGGCGGCCCGTCTCGCCCTCCCGCGTCGTCGGGACAAGACGCCGGCGAACGCCGCCGGCGAATGGCCGGCGCGATCGCGGCGAAGAGAGGAAACAGCAGCGCACCGGTGTAGATCGTCATGGCCTTGGGCGCGGAGGACGGGACGGCCAGCCAATGTTGTTCGTCGGGCAGGATCAATCCCCGGAACGCGCCGCCGAGGTCGCGATCCAGCGGCCACGCCGCCGCGCCGAAGGGAACCGCCACGGCGCAAAGCAGGCAGAGCGCGCCGAGCCGGTATTCGCGTTTGACTGCCAATTCGTACCAGCCGCACAGCAATGCGAAGATCAAGTAGAGCCCCGCGGCGGCGAAATAGACCACCCCCGACGCGATGACCAGCGCGGCAAGGCGCAGCGCAACGCGGCATCGGCCCAATCGAACATAGAGGTACGCAGACCCCAGAACGAGGCTCAACCCGACGCACGGCCGGACCGGATGGCAATACTGGCCCAGCACCATCAGGATGGGCACGGCCGGAAGCAAGAAGACGATCTCGCCGCCTGCGCCGGTCCCGGCCGCGATCAGCCCGCGCGTGGCGAGGCAAACCAGCGCGACCAGCGTCGTCACCACGAGCGCGCCGAGCCAGCCCCAGGCGAACAGAGGCGAGAGAAACGCCGAAACGTAGTCGACGACGCCCCCCGGCCGATCGACCAGGGCGTGGAAGAAATGGGAGTCGAACAAGAACACGCGAGGGTTCTGGAGATAAAACAGCTCCGGGCGGACGCGGAGCCACACGTAGAGGTAGAAGGCGGCAGCCAAGCCGATCGATCGTGCAACGACCGCGAGGCCCCGCCGCCGATTCCACGTTGCCCGCTGCATTGGCTTCACCCGGTTTCGCTGCCGCCGAGCCCGGCGGTTTGCACGACCGCCGGCCGACGGGGCATGGCGACCGTGCCTTTCGGCTACGGATCAACGTCTTTCTTTTCCGGTTTTCTGGCCGCCTTTTTTTTCGCGGCCTTCTTCCTGGCGGTTCTTTTCTTGGCCTTCTTGGCGGTCTTCTTTGGCCTGGCCTTCGTCTTCGCCGCGCGGCTCGGACCTCGCGCGGCGCGCTCGGCCAGCAGATCCAGGGCGCGCTCGAAGGTCAGATCGTCGGGCGTCAGTCCGCGCGGCAGGGAGGCGTTCGTGGCCCCATCGGTCACATAGGGGCCGTATCGGCCTTCGAGCAGTTGGACGGGCTGGGAAGTCACCGGCGAGGGGTCGAACACCTTGATCGGCTCCTTGCGCCGGGCCGCGCCGCGCCGTCCCTTGGGCTGAGCCAGCAATTCGACGGCCTGCGCGAGCGACACGTCCAACGGCGACACGTCGCCGGGCAGCGATCGGGTCTCGTCGCCGCACTTCACGTACGGACCGAAGCGGCCGTTGTGGGCCACCACGGGCTCGCCCGTCTCGGGATGATCGCCCAGGTGCCGGGGGAGGCTCAGCAGGCGCAGCGCGGTCTGGAGGTCGATTTCCTCGGGGGCCATCCCCTTCAGCAGCGAAGCGTTCTGTGGCTTTTCGCCGTCCTCGGCATCGCCCCGCTGCACGTAGGGCCCGAACCGCCCGACCTTGACGTAAACCGGCTTGCCCGTCTCGGGACAAACGCCCAGAGGCGTATCGCCCTGCTGGGCCTTGTCGAGCATTTCGAGGGCCTTTTCGCGGGTCAGCTCGTCGGGCGGAAAGTCCTCGGGCAGGCTGGCCCGGCGATCGCCGTGTTCGAGGAACGGCCCGTAGCGCCCCACGCGCACGTAGAGGTCGGGCTCGTCTCCGTTGTTCGATCTGCCAATGCGGATGCGGCTGATGTCGCGCGCGTCGATCTCGCCGACCTTGTTTTCGAGCTGCGTCTTGAGGCCTTCGTGCTCGTTCCCGAAGTAGAACCGCTTGAGATAATCGATCGACTGCATCTCGCCGCGGCTGATCGCGTCGAGGTCGTCCTCCATCTCGGCCGTAAAGCGGTAGTCGACCAGGTCGGGCAGATGGTCTTCGAGCATCTTCGTGACGGCGAAGGCCACCCAGGTGGGCACGAGCACGTTGCCTCGTTTGAAAACGTACTTGCGTGCCAGGATCGTGTCGATGATCGAGGCGTAGGTGCTGGGCCGCCCGATGCCTTCTTCCTCGAGCTTGCGCGTCAGGGCCGCCTCGCTGTAACGGTTGGGCGGCTGGGTCGTGTGCGCCTTCGACTCGAGGCCGAGACACTCGAGCGCCTCTCCGACCGAGACCGAGGGGAGCACGGCCTCCCGGTCGGCCAACTCGGCCTCGGGGTCGTCGGAGCCCTCGACGTAGACGCGAAGATAGCCGGGAAAATCGATCGTCCTGCCGCTCACCTGGAATACCGCGTCGTCGAGCTCGACCGAGATCGTGATGCGGTGCCCCCGGGCGTCGGCCATCTGGCTGGCGATCGTCCGCTTCCAGATCAGATCGAAGAGCCGGAACTCGTCGGGGCTGAGCGTCGCGCGAAGCGATTCGGGAAGGCGAAACGGGTGCCCCGCCGGACGGATGGCCTCGTGGGCCTCTTGCGCGTTCTTGACCTTCGTCGCGTAGGCGCGGGGCTTGTCGGGCAGGTACTCGGGCCCGTACTGCGAGCGGATCAGGTCGCGCGCCGCATCGACCGCCACCCCCGCGAGATTGGTCGAGTCGGTGCGCATATAAGTGATGTGCCCGGTCTCATAGAGACTCTGGGCGATCTGCATGGTGCGCTTGGCCGTCCATCCGAATTTGCGATTGGCCTCTTGCTGAAGGGTGCTTGTGGTGAACGGGGGATAGGGCCGGGTGGTGTACGGCTTGTCTTCCACCGTGCCGACGCGGCCCGTCCCTCGGCGCAGTCGCTCGAGCAACTGCGCGGCCTGGGCGCGGTCCAGGAGCAACAGGTTCGGATCCTTCAGCCGTCCGGTGTCGGAGGCGAAATCGCGGCTCGAGGGAATGCGGCGCCCGCCGACCGAGATGAGCGTGGCCTGAAAACGCTCTCCGCTCGGCTTGGCGAACTGGCCGATGAGGTCCCAATAGGTCGCGGCGACGAAGGCCATGCGCTGGCGTTCGCGCTCGACGATCAGCCGGACGGCCACGCTCTGGACCCGGCCGGCCGAAAGCTTCGGCCGCACCTTGCGCCACAGCAGGGGCGAGACCTCGTACCCGTACAGCCGATCGAGGATCCGCCGCGTCTCCTGGGCCCGCACCAGGGCTTCGTCGATCTGCCGCGGGGCAGCCAGCGCCTGAAGGATGGCCTCCTTGGTGATCTCATGAAAGACGAGCCGATGCACGGGCACCTTGGGTTGGAGCACCTGGCACAGGTGCCAACTGATGGCTTCCCCTTCGCGGTCTTCGTCGGTCGCGAGGTACAGGTCGCTGGCTCCCTTGAGAAGCTCTTTCAGCTTGCGAACCTGCTTGGCCTTCTCCCGAGGAACGATGTAGATCGGCTCAAACCCCTTGTTGACGTTGACCCCCAGGTAGGCCCAATCTTCGCCTTTGTACTGCTCGGGGATCTCTTTGGCGCCCTGCGGCAGGTCGCGGACATGCCCGATGCTCGCCTCGATCGCGTAGCCTCCCCCGAGAAAGCGTCCGATCGTTCGTGCCTTGGCGGGTGACTCGACGATGACGAAGGGAGTGCCGCCCTGGGAAGATGCTTTCTTGGCCATTCTGATGCGGGAGTTGGGAGATCGTGAGGAAAGTCGATTGCGTAGGTCGCGACGGCACGATGCCGACCGCCCGGCTCGCTCTGCGGTTCCGTCCGACGCCGCGCCGAATGCCGTGGGTTCCTTTCGGCCCGTGAGCCGACGCGACCAAGCATGGAATTGTAGGCCCTCACCGACTCGGCACAATCGGCCCTTTCGGGCCGGGGGCAAACGGCGCCGCGTCCGAAGCTTCCCCGCTACGGGGGAGGATCGAGCGCGGGCGGCGCGTCGCAACCCCTTTTTTGGGATTGCATTTGCGTCAATTCATTTTAGAATTGCCGGATTCTGGCCCGGCTCCAACGAGAAACCATTAACGCCCCGCCGGCCCGATTGTCAAGTCGAATTCGACCTTGGGAGCCCCCTCCAGAGAAGGGGTCTGTCGCTATGGCTAGTCCATTCAGGGTATTCCGAAAGAACCAGAAGGCCATGCTCGCCGTGCTGGGCGTCCTGGTGATGTTCGGTTTTGTGATCCTGCCCGTATTCATGCAGGGTATGGGATTTCAGACGTACAAGAATCCCCCCGTCGTTACCACGAAGCAGTACGGCGATCTGAAGCAGTCGAGCCTCATCAGCCTGCGACAGCAGCGACAGATTGTCATCCAGTTCTTTCAGCGCCTGGGCGCGGCCGTGGTTCAGGCGGGTGGGGATTCTTACCCCATTGAGGCCATGCAACGGGCCGTCATGCGAGGCGACTTGGCCTATGCGACCAGCGACGAGGCCCTGGTCGAAACCTGGCTGCTCGCGCAACATGCGACCGAACTGGGGCTGGTGATCGACGATCAGGGAATCAACGCTCTGCTCAGCGAGTTGATGCAAGACCGCGTCAGCCCCGAAACCATTTCGGAGATCCTCGGGCAGATGCGGCTGGGCGTCAACCAGTTGTTTGCCGCGCTCGAGCAGGAACTGCTCGCCATCCGGTTGCGCGAGTTGTTCTCGGTAAGTCTCGGGGGGGCGACGCCCGCTCAACGATGGGACTATTTTCAGCGGCTCCGACGCGAAGTGTCGATCGAGTCGTTTCCGGTCAGGGTCGCCGATTTCGTCGACAAGATTCCCGACCCCGATGAGTCGACGATTCGCGGGTTCTTCGCGCAACATAAGCTGGAATTCTACGACCCCTGGTCGCCCGAGCCCGGTTTCCGCGAGCCGAAGAAAGCGGCCTTCGAATACCTGAAAGCCGACTACGCCACGTTTGTCGACCGCGTGACCGTGACCGACGAGGAGATCGAGCAAGAGTACGAGAAGAACAAGGACCGCCTCTACCAGCAGGAGCAGCTTCCGTCGCTTGAGGGGCCTGTTCTTCCCGAAGAAGAGGCCATGCCGGCCGAGGAATCCAAACCTGAACCGGCCGAGGAATCCAAGTCTGAGCCGGCCGAGGAATCCAAACCTGAACCGGCCGAGGAATCCAAACCTGAACCGGCCGAGGAATCCAAGCCTGAACCGGACGAGGAATCCAAGTCTGAACCGGCCGAGGAATCCAAGCCCGAACCGGCCGAGGAATCCAAGTCTGAACCGGCCGAGGAATCCAAGTCTGAACCGGCCGAGGAATCCAAGCCTGAGCCGGCCGAGGAATCCAAGCCTGAACCGGCCGAGGAATCCAAGCCTGAACCGGCCGAGGAATCCAAGCCCGAACCGGCCGAGGAGACCAAGCCTGAGCCGGCCGAGGAATCCAAGCCTGAACCGGCCGAGGAATCCAAGTCTGAACCGGCCGAGGAGACCAAGCCTGAGCCGGCCGAGGCGACCAAGCCCGAACCGGAGAGAAGCCCTGAGTCGGCTGAACCGGTTCCTGAGGCGCCGAAGCCGGCCGACACCACAGCTCCCACGATGGGTTCGCCGTTTCGCTTGGTTTCGTTCGCCGAAGAGCAGGCGTCGGGCGAGGCGGTCGCGGGTCGGGAACGGCCCGGTACGGCCGAAGCAGCGTCGCCGCCCGACGCACCCTCGGGCGACGAGCGGGCGGGTGACGTGGCGGAGGAGTCCCAGCAGGGCGAGGAGGCTGCCGCGGAGACTGCCGCGCCGGCGCAGAACGCGTCGACCGATGCGGGAGACGATGTGCCCTCGCCACAATATGTGCCACTGGAGAAGGTCAGAGACGAGATCCGCCGGCGCTTGGCCCGCGCCAAGGCCCCCGAGCAGATGCAGAAGCTGCTGAACGACCTTCAGGCCGCGATCGCCAGGTACCGGGAAGACTTGATCCGGCACAAGGTGGAGGAGGACTTGCAGAAAGGGCAAGCGTTGCCCCCGCCCGAGAAGCCCGACTTGCGCAAGCTTGCCGACGAGCACGGGCTGGTCTACGAGAACCCGGGGATGGTCTCGGCCTTGGCGGCGCAGCAATTGGACATCGGCAAGTCGACGGTGGGCGAGGCCTCGTTCGTGACCGTCCTGTTCGAGCGCCTGCCGACGCACCGCCCGGCGATCTCCCAGGATCACGAGAACAATCTCTACCTGTTCTGGAAGCTCGAGGAGGTGGACGAGCGGGTGCCGGAACTGGACGAGCCGGAGGTCCGCGAGCGCGTGGTTCGCGCGTGGAAGATGGTCCAGGCGCGCACGCTAGCCGAGCAGGAGGCCGAGCGCCTGGCCGCGAAGGCCCGCGAGGCCGGCCAAGCGCTCCGCGCGGTGTTTCCCGATCGGGCCGAGGCGGCCGAGATCGTCGAGTCCGATCCGTTCTCCTGGCTCACCTACGGGGGAATCCATCCGCTGATGGCCCAAGGCCGGCCCCCGCGAATCAGCGAGGTCCGGGGAGTCACGATGCCGGGCGACGATTTCATGCAGGCCGTGTTCGGGCTCGACGTGGGCGGAGTGGGAGTCGCGCCGAACGCGCCGAAATCGGAATACTACGTGGTTCGGCTCATCGAGAGCAATCCGGCGCCGGAGGCCCTGTGGGCGATGTTCGTTTCGGAGCACTACTTCGTCTACATGGGGGCCGCCATCGCCGATCAGGGGTCGCTCTACGAAGCGTGGTTGGACGGGATCAAGTCGGCGTCGGGCTTTGCCTGGGACCCGCAGTGGCAGCGGCAGTAGACCCCGGCGCCTCGAACGGCGATTTGCCGGATGGCCTCGGGAAAAAGCCAGTCGTAGCAGAGCGCCACGCCCAGCTTGCCGATCTCGGTGTCGACTAGGGGAAACGGGTCGTCCCCGGCGTCGGGCAGATCGTGCGGGCTGGCGCTGAGCTCCCAAAGAATCCAGGGGTTCACCTTCCGGTACTTCGACAACACGCCCCCCGGCCCCACGAGGCACGTCGTGTTGAACACCGCGATGGCGGCTCACATCAGCCACTTGATCAAGACGAAGCCGCCGACCAGCAGGACGACGAAAACGGCCGTGGCCAACTCGAAGTACTTCTCGATCAGCTCCTTGACGCCCGGGCCGAACAGGTAGATGCAGGCGGCCACGGCGAAGAACCGCGCCGAACGCCCCAGCACCGAGGCCACCAGCAGCACGGGCAGGCCGATGCCGAATACGCCGGCGCTGATCGTGAACACCTTGTAGGGAAGAGGCGTGAACGCCGCAACGGCGATCGCCATGAATCCGTACCGACCGTAGAGCCCGCGCACGTGCTCGAAATTCTCAGGAGTGAACCCCATCCAGCCGAGGTGCGCCATGACGAAATCGCCCACGGTCGCCCACAAGGCGTAGCCGATGTACCACCCGAACACGGCACCGAGCACCGAGGCCGTCACGCTGACGGCCGCGTAGTAGAACGACCGTTTCGGCTTGGAGACCGACAGGGCGATCTGCAGCACGTCGGGGGGGATGGGAAAGAACGAGCTCTCGGCGAAGGAGAGAACGAACAGGGCGGGCGTGCCGTAGGGCGAGTCGGCCCAGTGGAGCACCCAGAGATACAGCGATCGGACGATCCCCCGCCGCGGTGTGCCCGTCGCGGAAACGGCGGCTTCGGATGATCGGCCCATGCGAGCGCTCCAGGAGATGACGATCGGGAAGACAGTCAATCATACCTCTGCGGAGGGCTTTCGCAAGGCGCGCCTCGATTCGCGTCAGAGAGCGGCCATCCGTAACCGAATCCGAATCGTGCCCAAGAAACGGACAAGCGGCCTCCCCGCCGAAGCAGGGGGCCGCTTGTCTTTGTGCTCGAAACCTGGATGCGTCGCTCGCCGTCGAGCACGCTTTTCCAGAGACCGCGACTAGCAGCCGCAGCCCGCGGGCTCGCAGCAAACCGGGGCGCAGCAGCGGCGGGCTCGCAGGCGCTCGAGCAGACCGCATCGCGGCGGGCAGCACGGATCGCAGCAAGCCGGCTCGCAAGCGGCCGGCTCGCAAGCGGCGGGCTCGCAAGCCGCCGGCTCGCAAGCGGCGGGCTCGCAGCAGGCCGGTTCGCAGCAAACCGGGGCGCAGCAGGAGGCCATGCGGGCGCGAAGCCGGGCGAACAGGCCGCATCGCGGCGGGCAGCAGGGATCGCAGCACGGGTCGCAGCAGGCCGGCTCGCAAGCCGCCGGCTCGCAACAGGCGGGCGCACAGGCGGCGCGCCTGCCGAACAGGCCGGCGTCGGCACTGGTCGCGCTGAGGACGATCACCGCACCCATGACGATCACCGGGAGAAGGATACGTCGGTTCATGGGAGACTCTCTCCTTGTTGGGAAGAACCTGGTAAACGTTGCGTAACGGGGGAGTGGCAAAAACAGGGTAGGGAGGTGTTCCGTTGCCAATCTAGCTGACTTTATCGACGGACCATCATCCGCTTCTTCGCTAAACGGCCCATTTTCTCCAAACCAAATCGTTCCGACGGTTCCGTTGTAACGACCAGGTCGTCGGACGAGGTATCTGCCGTTCTTGACGATCCGACCGACCAGACGGATCGCCCCGACTTAAGGGGGGGACATTGGTCGAATGGGGCCCTGAGACTCGTTGCGAGCCGTCCGGCGAGCGGTGACCTGACCTGACTCGCGAGTTCGGGGTACACTTAGATGTTTGTTGCCAAGGTCCCCCGACCCTCGAGGAGCATGCTGGCGCGATGGAGATGGAGAAACTGGTCGCTCTGTGCAAACGAAGAGGTTTTCTCTTCCAGTCGAGCGAGATCTACGGCGGGCTGAACGGGTTCTGGGACTACGGGCCCTTGGGCGTCGAGCTGAAGCGGAACATCCGCGAGGCCTGGTGGCGCGACATGGTGTCGGGGCATAACGAACTCGAAGTATCTCCCGGTGCGCCTTCGACGTACGAGATGACCGGCGTCGACTGCACGATCGTCATGCACCCCCAGGTCTGGAAGTGCTCGGGCCACTACGACCTGTTCCACGACGCGATGGTCGACTGCCGCGAGTCGAAGCGCCGCTACCGGCACGACCAGGTGCAGGGCCGCTGGGTCGAGGCCAAGGGCGAGCGCATCTTCGTGGCCACCGAGGCGGTGGGCGAGCAGGCGCTCGAAGACATGCAGCACAAGGCCCTGAAGTTCTTCAACCTCCGCGCGAAACACGCCGACGAGTTGAGTTGGCAAAGCGATCTCGTGTCGCTGACCACGGTCGACGATTTCGCCCGCGTGCTGGGGCCCGACGCCAAACAGTTGGGCACGCTGACCGAGCCCCGCGAATTCAATCTGATGTTCAAGACGTACATCGGGGCGTTGGGGGGCGAAGAGAGCGCGGCCTTCCTCCGCCCCGAGACGGCCCAGGGCATTTTTGTGAACTTCAAGAACGTGGTCGACAGCACTCGGGTTCGGGTGCCTTTCGGCATCGCCCAGATCGGCAAGAGCTTTCGCAACGAGATCACGCCGCGGAACTTCACGTTCCGCTCGCGCGAGTTCGAGCAGATGGAGATCGAGTTCTTTTGCCACCCGAGCACGTCGCCCGCCTGGTACCGGTACTGGCGCGACCGCCGCTACCGGTGGTACGTCGACCTGGGGCTGGCCGGCGACCGGCTCCGCCTGCGCGATCACGATCCCGAGGAGCTGAGCCACTATTCGTGCGGCACGGCCGACATCGAGTACGCCTTTCCGTTCCTGGCCGAAGGCGATTTTGGCGAGCTGGAGGGCGTGGCCCACCGCGGCGACTTCGATCTTCGCAGCCACATGGAGGGCAAGCTCGTGCGCGAAGGCGACGACTTCGTCGTCGAGAAGGACGCCAGCGGGCAACCCAGGTACCGCGGCAGCGGCAAGGACCTGAGCTACTTCGACGACCAGACCAAGGAGCGGTTCGTGCCGCACGTCATCGAGCCGTCGGCGGGCGCCGATCGGGCGGCCCTGGCGTTTCTTTGCGAGGCGTACCGCGAAGACGAGGTGCCCGACGAAAAGGGGAATCCCACGCCGCGGGTGTTCATGCAGTTTCATCCGCGCCTGGCCCCGATCAAGGTGGCGGTCTTTCCCCTGGTCAAGAAGGACGGCATGCCCGAGGTCGCCCGCGAAATCTACGGCGCGCTGAAGCCGCACCTGACCGCGTTCTACGACGAAAAAGGGGCGGTGGGCCGCCGCTATCGGCGTCAGGATGAGGTGGGCACCCCCTTCTGCATCACGGTCGACGGCCAGACCCTGACCGACGGCACGGTGACCGTCCGCGACCGCGACACGCTCGAGCAGTGGCGCGTCAAGAAGGAAGACTGCCTCGACGAGCTCAAGGCGCGGCTTCAGACCTGAGGCGCCGGCCCGGCTTGCCCGGGGGTGGCCGTCCTGCCACAATCGAGTCCGACGAATTGGGTTCCTTTCCCACCGGGTCGAACCGACGGCAGGATCCACGATGCAACGAACCGATGCGCCCCTCGCCTGCTTTGCGACATTCGCGCGGACCCTGCTGGCCGCGACCGTCTGGTCCGCGGCCGCGCCGGCCGGCGCCGGCGATCTCGACGCCCTGGCCAGGCCGCACCCGGGGCGAAGCATGCGCGCGACTTCGACCGCGGTCGACGAAAACGGCGACTACGCGCACAGCAACCACGACAACTCGCGGGTTGCCCCCGGCGCGACCAAGGTCGTGCTCGACGCCGAGGGGCCGGGCATGATCACCCACATGTGGTTCACCTTCCTGGGCCCCGAGCCGCACCCGTGGGCCAAGGAGGGATCGGCCAACCACCAGGAGATGCTGCTGCGGATCTTCTACGACGGCCGCGAGCGCCCCGGCGTCGAGGCCCCGTTGGGCGATTTCTTCGCCAACGCCTTCGGCAAGCGGAGCGAGGTCATCAGCGTGCCCGTCGTCGTCGAAGACGCCGATTCGTACAACGGTTTCTGGCGCATGCCGTTCCGCAAGTCGGTCCGGATCGAGGTGGTCAACCAGAGCGACAAGAGCATCAACCTGCTCTACTACAACGTCGACTGGATCCAGCTCGACTCGCTGGCCGACGACGTGCCCTACTTCTACGCCCAGTACCGGCAGGAATACCCGGTCGAGCAGGGCACCGACTACCTCATCCTCGAAACCGAGGGCCGGGGGCACTACGTGGGCACGGTGCTGTCGGTGCGCACGCGCAGCCCCTCGTGGTTCGGCGAGGGCGACGAGAAGATCTACATCGACGGCGAGGAAAAAGCCTCGATCTGGGGCACGGGCACCGAAGACTATTTCCTGTCGGCCTGGGGCCTGAAGACGACCAGCACGCCCTACTTCGGCACGCCCTACTTCGACCAGTGGGGCATCGTGGGTGGGCACACCAGCGCCTACCGCTGGCACATCCACGACCCGATCGTCTTCCAGAAGTCGATCAAGGTGACCATCGAGCACTGGGGATGGATCTCGTCGGACGAGAACCCCGACGGCAAGGTTCACAGTTGGAACCAGCGCCAAGACGACTACTCGAGCGTGGCCTTCTGGTACCAGGCGGGCGAGCCCACGTTCGCGGCCCGAGCACCCCACGCCAAGGAGCGGACGCTGCCGAACCTCGACCTGATCTTCCCGGCGTCGCCCTACGCCCGCCCCGAGCACCACGGGGCCGGCACGGCCCGGGTGCAGACAAATCTGGGGTTCTTCTCCGAGGGCCAACTCTTCTACCGGCCCGAGCAGGCCGAGGGGGCTTGGGTCGAGATTCCCTTCACCGTCGACGTGAAGGAGCCCCGGCGGCTCGTCATCCGGGGCACGCGGGCCGGCGACTACGGGCGCTACCAGGCGTTGTTGAACGGGGTGAAGATCGGCGCACCCCTCGACCTCTTCCACGAGGGCGTGTCAGAGTGGGAATGGCACCTGCTGGATTTCTGGCCCGAGCCGGGCGAGTACGCGCTGCGCCTGGAATGCGTCGGCAAGAACCCCAAGTCGACCGGCCACTTCCTGGGCATCGAATCGGTACGCCTGCGCGAGCGCCGCCCCCGGGTGAAACAGTGGGCCCACGATCGCGACAACGACTGGCAAAGCGATCCGATTTTGCACCGTTAGGGTCTTTGTCGGCAAACTTCGCGCGCCGGCGCACCTCTTGTGGGGCACGTTTCCAATGTGCCTTCGGGTGGTAGGCACGTGAAAAACGTGCCCCACGTCAGGGCCCAATCGAAGGTTGCCACGCGCGCGGCGGCGGGTTACGCTGGAGAGAGGTGTCCCCGGCGTCCCGCCTTTCTCCCGCCATGAAAGCGAATCGTATGCGACCCAGCTTGCTCCGAGCGTCGATGGGCTTGTTGTTTGTGGTGTTTCCGGCAGTCGTCGCGGCGGAGAGCCGCGGCGCCGAAACGGGGCTGGATCGGTACGTGGCCCGGGCCGATCCCGCCTATCGTTGGGAACTGGCGCAGACCGTGCCGGGGCCCGGATTCACGACCTACGTGATCGACATGGTTTCGCAGAACTGGCGGACGACCGATGAGGTCGACCGCACCGAGTGGCGACACTGGCTGGTCGTGGTCAAGCCCGACGAGGTCCGCTTCCGCACGGGCATGCTTTTCATCGGGGGCGGCAGGAACGGGCGGCCCGCGCCCGAGCGGCCTGACGACAAAGTCGTTGCCCTGGCCGCGCGGACCGGGTCGGTCGTGGCCGAGCTGCGCATGGTTCCCAACCAGCCGCTCGTGTTCGGCGGCGACGGCGTCGCCCGATTCGAAGACGACCTGATCGCGTACGCCTGGGATAAGTATCTCACGACGGGCGACGAGACCTGGGTGCCGCGGTTACCGATGGTCAAAAGCGCGGTGCGGGCGATGGATACGATCCAGGCGTTCCTGGGCGGCAGCGACGGCGGCGGCGTGAAGATCGACCAGTTCGTCGTCGCCGGCGGATCGAAGCGCGGTTGGACCACCTGGCTGACCGGGGCGGTCGACCGCCGCGTGACGGCGATCGTGCCCATCGTGATCGACGTGCTGAACGTGCGCCCGTCGATGCACCACCATTTCGCCGCCTATGGGTTCTGGGCCCCGGCCATCGGCGACTACGTGCATCACAAGATCCCCGAGCGGTTCGACACGCCCGAATTCGACGCCTTGATGCGCGTGGCCGATCCTTACGCGTACCGCGACCGCCTCACGATGCCGAAGTACGTGGTCAACGCCTCGGGCGACCAGTTCTTCCTGCCCGACTCGTGGCAGTTCTACTTCGGCGATCTCTTGGGTGAAAAGCACCTTCGCTACGTTCCCAACGCCGATCACTCGCTGGGCGACTCGAACGCCCTCGAAGGCATTCTGGCGTTCTACCGGGCGATCTTGACCGGCGCGCCTCGGCCCGAGTTCGAGTGGAGCGCCGAGCCCGGCGGCGCGATCCGCGTGAAAACCCGCGACAAGCCCAAGGCCGCCCTGCTGTGGCAGGCCACGTCGCCCGATGCCCGCGACTTTCGCGTCGAGTCGATCGGCCGGGCCTACCGGCAGTCGTTGTTGACCGAGCGCCGCCCGGGCGAGTACATTGCGCGGGTCGACAGGCCCGAGCGAGGTTGGACGGCGTTCTTCGTCGAGCTGGTCTTCGAGGGCCCCGGGCCCGAGCCGTTCCGGTTTTCGACCGGCGTGCAAGTGGTTCCCGACGTGCTTCCGTTCGTCGACCGGGCCCCGCAATCCGCAGGAATAAGCCAATGATCCGAACACGCTCCGCCATGGGCGCGTTGATCCTCTGGACTGGCATAAGCTGCCTGGCCCGCGGAACTACCGTGTCGGCGGCCGGCGCCCCGGCCGGCACGGCGCCGACCCATTCGTTTTTCGCGCTCTGCCACGATACGCACGACGCGAAACGCCGCACCCTCGAACAGCAGGCCGCACTGCTGGCCGAGTTGGGCTACGACGGCGCGGGGCACCTGTGGCTCGATCACGTAACCGAGCGGCTCGAAACGCTCGACCGCCACGGCCTGCGCCTGTTCCAGATCTACGTGCGCGTGTCGCTCGATCCGTCCAAGCCGAAGTACGACCCGCGCCTGGCCGACATCCTGCCGAAGCTGAGGGGGCGCGACGTGGTGCTCGGCGTGTTGATCACGGGAATGCCGCCGTCGAGCCCGGAGGGCGATTCCCGGGCGGTCGCGATCCTGCGCGAGATGGCCGACCTGGCCGAGCCGGCGGGAGTCCGGCTGGCCATCTACCCGCACCATCGCGACTGGACCGAACGAGTCGCCGACGCCGTGCGCGTCGCGCGCAAGGTGGACCGCACGAACGTGGGCGTGATGTTCAATCTGTGCCACTGGCTTCGGGCGGAGAAGGGGCGCGATCCGAGGCCCGCGCTCGAGTCGGCCATGCCCCATCTGTTCGTGGTCACGATCAACGGCGCCGACGGCGAAGGCGAGTGGGATCGGCTCATCCAGCCGCTGGGCTCGGGGTCGTTCGACGTTTGCGGGCTGCTGGCCACGCTCGGCGAGTTGGGATACACCGGTCCGATCGGGCTGCAGTGCTACGGCATCGCCGGCGACGTGCGCGACACCCTCGAGCGCTCGATGAAAGCATGGCGCGAATACTCAGCCACGTTCGCCCGATCCCGCCGCTGACCTCAATGCCCCTCGCTCTTTCGTTCGTCCTTCCTCGTTCGTCCTTCCTCGTTCATCCTTCCCTCGCCCTCTGCCAGGCGGCGACGCCCTGCTCGATGCTTCTCAGCTCGCCGAGAAACTCGCCGGTGATCTCCTCGGCGGGCAGGAAGATCGTGTTCGATCGGGCGATGGGCTCGGGCGGGACCCAGATCGTGCTTTTCAGCGGCTTGTAGCTGAAGGCGAGTTCGGGCACGTCGTCGCCGAGGGGGTAGTGCATGGCCGCCCAGCCGCCGTGGGGGAGCTGGTTGTCGAGAAAGGTGAACACCGCGACCCGCTCGGCGACCCGGTAGGTTCTTTCGACGAGCGCCTCGTCGCCCAGGCCGTGCTCGACGAGCACGCGCAGCAGTTCGCCGGCGCCCCATCCCACCTTGCATTTCGAGGGCCAGAGATAGGTGTCCAGGGGCATGGCCGCCTCGAAGTCGAGCAGGGTCAGGGCGGCGTCGAGATAGGCCGAGGCCCGCTCCTCGTCGCCGTCCCAGTCGCTTCGCATGGCGTCGTAGAGCACGGCCAGATACGCCATGGCCGTGCCCACGTGCCAGAACTCCTGCTTGGGGGCCTCAGTATCGACGACCTTGCCGATCCGCTCGCCGGGACCCACGTCGGTGATCAGGTGGCCCGCCGGGGTCATTTGGGTATAGAGCAGTCCGTCGGCCAGGTAGGGCCGATTCGCGTCGACCCAGGCCTTGACCCAATCGCCCGCCTTGAGGGCCTGCTCGCGCATTCCCAGGGCGATCATCAGGTGCCCGAAAAAGGTCGTGTTGAGGCTGCCGAGGATGGGCTGCTCCTCGATCCGGGCCGGGTCGTCGCCCACGTAGTTGAACACGCCGCCGGTGGGCGCGTGCTGGTACTGCACGATGCGGTCGACGACGCCGGGCCGCTCGATCACGGGATGGCCGATCCAGGCGGCCACCTTGCCGAAGGTGGCCGCGCGATACACGCGCTGCGCGTCTTTGTACTCGGGCGGCTCGCCGGCGAGGTAGAAATCGCCGTTGTCGCGCAGGGCCTCGCGGTCGATCCAATCGAGCAGGCGGGCGATGAGGTCGTGATCGACGCCCGCGGCATACATGCCCCACGACGCCTTGTGCACGTAACTGAGGCAGGGCTCGCCGAGGATGGGTCCGTTCGGCGCGACGCGGCTCTCGAGATACCGGCCGCCCTGGGCCAGCGCGATGCACATCGCGCCCGACAGGTGCTCGGGATGGGTGATTCGCCAGTCCATGGAAGATCCTCGCCTTTCCGATTCGATCGCTTCGGGCTGGGTTCCCTGGACTTTAGCGGCCGGGATGGCCGATGGCAACGGGTAACGAGAAAGAGGAGGCCGATCGAAGCGCGCATCCGAAGACGCGGATCGGCTCCCGAGATACCGCGAACCGCGCAGGCCGCTCCGATTGGCGGAACTCGCGAACGCCTCGGCCTCGTCTCGCCGCGGCGGGGAGAAAGCCGCTACCGACCCCGGCTGCCCCGACCGCCAAAGCTGCTGCCGGGGGGGCCGCCTCCGAACCCGCCCATCGACCGCATCATCTCGAAACGCTGCCGCATCGCGTTGGGATCAAAGGACGGACGGCTCGATTGCGTGCTCGAGGTCCGGGTCGAGCCGGTGCTCGAACGGCTCGACGTGCTGCCGAAGGTGATGCTGTCGCCCACCAAGGCCGAGAGGGCCTTTTGCACGGCCTCGGTGTTCGTCTTCTTCAGCGGCACGGTCACGACGCTGTAGCGGGTCGATTCGAGGGCCAGCTCGTCGAGCTGTTCGACGAGCTCCTTGACTTCCTGATAGAGCGTGTCGGGGGCGTACACGACGAGCGAATTGGTGCGCCCGTCGACGCCGATCGACATCTTCTGCGTATTGTCGACCGCCTGCTGGGAGCCTCCGCGCCCCCCTCGGCCGCCGCCGCGGAGGGCTTCCATGATCTCCTGGGGCGAGGGGCCCCGCTGATTGCGGCCGCTGCTGACCATCCGCTCCTGAAAGACTTCCCGCACGACCTCGGCGACCTCCGTG
>Ga0334901_1000641_pt1 | contig 45433 bp, 23 predicted proteins | sample GraSluR3_MG_3_FD_207216 | JGI IMG/M metagenome (GOLD analysis project Ga0334901, IMG submission 207216) | Sludge microbial communities from methane-producing bioreactor in Wageningen University, Netherlands - Granular Sludge_15_08-R3 | ecosystem: Engineered > Bioreactor > Anaerobic >...
ACTACCGGTTACGACTGTAATTCTTGTTCAAGTATCGGAATTAAAAAACAGGTCAACGGTTAGTTGAAAAAAATGAATAATTTTGTTTCAAGGTTGATAAAGAACTTACAATAGAGACGCATTAAATACAACACTACAAGATATCAATCAACGATCAAAAAGATGAGATATAACGATTTGGGAATCGATTTCAAATATCTGCTGGTTAATGACCGAGATAGAAAATTTGGACTTACAGTCAACACGGTTGGTTTTCAGCCCATTGCTCCCCATTCACTCTATCCATCCACTGAACACCCTAAGAACTACTACTTTAGGCCGGACAAAGGACGAATATTATCTGAGTATCAACTCGTTTATATCAGTAAGGGCAAAGGATACTTTACTTCCGAGTCAACCAAGAGAATCACTATTTCTAAAGGTCAGATTATCCTGTTGTTTCCAGGCCAATGGCATACCTATGCACCTTCCAAAGAGACCGGCTGGAACGAATATTATATTGGTTTTCAAGGAAAAATCATCGAACATATCATTTCGCACGAATTCTTTAGGCTAGACAATCAGATTATCGATGTGGGAGTAAATGAAGATTTGGTGAATCTTTTTTCGACAGCAATTAAGATTGCAAAGGATGAGAAGATCGGCTCTCAACAAAATCTGGCTGGTATCGTCTTAAATATAATGGGGACAATTCTGTCACTGGCACAAAACAAAAATTTTGAGACAAAAGAGTCAGCACAAAAGATTGAACGGGCCAAAGTAATTATGTTTGAGAATATCCAAAAAAATATTGACATCAAAGAGATTGCTGCAAACCTGGGAATCAGCTATTCACTGTTCAGGAAGGTCTTCAAGGAGTACACCGGTTATGCTCCTGCAAATTACTTTCAGGAGCTGAAACTGAGGAAAGCAAAAGAGTTGTTGAGTGAAACCAATCATTCCATCAAACAAATTGCCTATGAACTCAATTTCAGTTCCTACGAGTATTTCTTATCTTTTTTTAAAAAGAAGGTAAACATGACACCGATGGAGTACAGAAATATGGGCAGAATAAAATAACGGAATTACTTAAAATGCCGTAACTAGCCCACTTTCAAAGGGAGCAAAATTGATCCGCTTTGTGAGCACGCATTATTTAGAATCATTAGAAAAACAAATCAGATGAAAAGGACTTTGCTCATCCCAACACTATTGAGCATATTGCTTATTAACCTCTCAGGACAAGAGCTCTCACAACCCAATGGATTAACGGTCAATTTTATTGCTTCAGTGGAGAATGTTTACCTGAATGGATATCCTGTAATTACCGCGCTTAGTGATGCTATTACCCAAAAGGAAAATTACCATTTTGCAGACATTCGTGCCCAAAAACCATTCTTTGGATGGATTCTTCCTGCGAATCAGAGAAACAGGCTACAAGAATCCTATCAAATACTAGTATCTTCAAGCAGGGATGCTTTGTTAAATGACAAGGGGGATCTATGGGATTCTGGAAAAGTCATGAGCAACCAGTCAACCAATGTTTTGTACGAGGGGAAAGCACTGGAACCCCAAAAAGTATACTACTGGAAAGTAAAGTTCTGGGATAATCACGGGTATGAGTCTGCATTCTCGAAGGTCGGTCAGTTTAAAACCGGTAATTCTCTTCAGTCATATTCTACAGACAGGTACCCCATCCAAAAGAAAGATGAGTATCCAGAAAGTCTGAAACAACCGAATGAATTCACCTATTTAGCCGATTTCGGGAAAGCAGCATTTGGCAGAATTCGGGTCAGTTTGTTCTCCGACAACGGAAGAGATAGTGTGACGATCCACCTGGGTGAGATCCTGAAAGAGGGCCGAATCGACCGTTCTCCCTCTGGGTCGATCCGATATTCTCGCTACACAGTAATGCCGAAACAAGGCTGGAACACCTATCTGGTTACCATCCGTCCAGATAGGCGCAATACCGGATCTCAGGCCGTTTTGATGCCTGATTATATTGGTGAGGTTACTCCATTCAGGTATTGTGAGATTGAGAACTATTATCATCCGGTAAAACAAACCGATCTTGTTAGAGAGACAGTTTTCTATCCATTTAATGACTATGAATCATATTTTCATAGCTCTGACACCATTTTAAATCAAATTTGGGACCTGAGTAAGTACTCCATCAAAGCTACCTCTTTTACAGGTATATACATTGATGGTGACCGTGAACGAATACCCTACGAGGGAGATGCATTGATCAATCAGTTGTCTCACTACTGTGTGGCAAGGGAATACAGTATTGCACGTTATTCTCATGAATATCTCATTCAACACCCAACTTGGCCAACCGAATGGATACTACAGTCAGTGCTGATTGCATGGGAAGATTACATGTATACCGGTAACAAATTATCTTTGGAGCAATATTACAATGACTTGAAGGCCAAAACTCTGACAGCATTGTCCGACAACAAGGGATTTATCAGCACCAAGACAGGAAAAGTTAGCCCGAAGGTGCTGGAATCAATTCATCTCGAAGGTCAACTTCGAGACATTGTAGATTGGCCCCATACAGGTATGCTTGGTCTGGAAAAAGAAGAAGTAGGAGAGATTGATGGATACGTCTTTACCGATATCAATACTGTGGTAAATGCCTATCACTATCGTGCTCTATCCCTCATGAGCAGAATTGCGGCTCTACTGGAGAAAAGTGAGGATTCCCAGTTTTATGCCAATCAGGCAGAAAAACTGAAGAAAAATTTCAACAAAGAATTGTTCGATACCAAAAAAGGAGTATATGTTGATGGAATCGGTACAGAACACGCTTCACTCCATGCCAATATGTTCCCTCTTGCTTTTGGCATGGTGGAAAAGAAGAATGTCAATAAAGTTATGCAATTTATTCGTTCCCGGAAAATGGCCTGTAGTGTTTTTGGGGCACAATTCCTGCTGGATGCGGTATATGACAGTCAAGATGCAATCTATGGCTTGGAGTTACTGACCTCCACAGCTGAAAGAAGCTGGTATCACATGATTCGGCTAGGATCAACTATCACTCTGGAGGCATGGGATAATAAATACAAACCGAATCAGGATTGGAATCATGCTTGGGGAGCAGTCCCAGCCAACATGATTGCCCGGAAACTGATGGGAATCGAACCGCTGGAACCTGGGTTTCAAAAGATCCGTATCAAACCACAACCCGCATCACTTCAGCATGCCACCTATGTACATCCCACCATTCGGGGTGATGTCTCTGTCAGTTTTACCAATCAGGAGAATCGTTCATTTCAGTTAGAAGTAGTGATTCCGGCCAACAGTACAGCAGACATTTATTTGCCATATTTTTCAAGCAAACAGATCATTACGATGGATAACCAGACTGTAAACTTTCGAAGAGAAGGAAATTTCTCGGTTGTAGAGAACGTTGGTTCAGGAAAGTGGTCTTTTTCTGTGGAACGTCCACGAAATTGAATCATCCTATCATCTCTCATCGATACAACCACGACATGACATTACTCCTCCTTTTAGTAGTAATAACATTACCGAACAAATCGGGTTAAGAGTTAATCAAACCCACGATGAAAATGTACAAATTTGTTTTATCTTCAGTATCTTGTTTTATCATGACGCAATATTCTCAGTCGGGTCCTATTGGCATGAACCCACTGAAACCCACTAATGGCAAGCCAATACCGAATCATTATAATGGAAAATACTATTTCTGGGCTCCTGAGGTAAAACATTCCCGTGACAATTTTCATCTCTCCTACTCATTCCAAGATGAAGCCAGTGCTCTTCTTATCTCATCCCCCGACCATTCTTCTATTGTAATATCGCCCCATGGAGAAGCGTACTATATTGCATATCATACTCATTGCGTGCTTAATGGGTCCATACTATCTGATAACCGAATCGTCAGTATGGAAAAATCTATTTCAATAAAAATGGAGGACTCCGTGTACAACTATCATCGTATAACAAATGAAAGTCTTACAAATTGTAGTTTACACTTCGATGAAATTACAGCTAAAATTATTACTAACTATAGAAAACAATTATGAAAAAAATCTTCATTTCTCTATCACTCGTGATTGGAGTTGCATTGCATACAACTGCTCAGTCAAACATTCTGGAGAATCAGTTTAAACAGAATCTACAGAAGGATGAAATCACTAGAAGTTATGTAACGCCAGTAGGAATCATCTGGCAATCGGACACAGAAAAAAAACAAGTAACCAACTCAGATGTACTCCTAACCGGCTTTGACGGTCAACTTTCCACAAGTGGAGCAGGAATGTGTATACTCAGATCGGATAATGAGAAACAGGCTTCTATCCTGTTGGACTTTGGGACAGAATTGTATGGAGGCATTGAGATTGCTGGTGCCATAAGAGGAGAAAAAAAACCTATTAAAGTACGGATTCGTCTGGGAGAATCGGTCTCGGAGGCGATGAGTGATGCAATTGACAATAGCCATCCCGGGATGCAGTCTGCAACCAACGAACACTCATTAAGAGATTTCACGCTGGAAATCCCATGGTTGGGAACTGTTGAGATCGGTAATTCAGGCTTTCGATTTGTACGAATCGACCTTTTGGATAAAGAGGTTGATCTCCCTTTAAGATCGGTCAGAGCAATTGCAAGATACAGGGATATACCCTATTTGGGATCTTTCAAATCAAGTGATGAACGTTTGAACAAAATATGGGAAACAGGTGCCTATACCGTACATCTCAACATGCAAGACTATCTTTGGGATGGCATCAAGCGTGACCGGCTGGTATGGGTAGGAGATATGCATCCTGAGGTAATGACGATTAACAGTGTCTTTGGAGACAATGAAGTGGTAAGAAAAAGCCTCGATTTTGCTCGTGATACGACTCCCCTTCCGGGATGGATGAACGGTATCTCCTCCTACTCTCTTTGGTGGGTAATCCTGCACAGAGACTACTATTTGCATCAAGGCGATATGCCCTATTTAAGAGCACAACATGCATATCTCAAAAAACTGATTCCCCAAATTGCAGCCAGGGTAGAAGGGGGTAAAGAGAACCTGGATGGCGGGCGCTTTTTGGACTGGCCAACAGCAGAAAATGAAGAGGTGATCCATTCAGGTCTTCAAGCTCTTACTCTCCTTTCCATGGAAGCAGGGGCTGATATTGCCACCTGGATTGGTGATCAGGAACTAAAAACCCTCTGCTCTAAAACATCCAATTCACTTAAGAAATATGCGCCCTCTGACTACGGGAACAAACAGGCAGCAGCACTCCTCTCTCTGGTCGATCTTATTCCTGTACAAAAAGCAGCTGATGTGATTCAAAAAGATGGAGCCAATGATTTTGCCACCTTTTATGGATACTATATGCTGGAAGCCTTGGCCAAGGCCGGGAGATACCAAGAAGCAATGGATATTATCTCTGATTACTGGGGTGCAATGCTGGACTTGGGTGCTACCACCTTCTGGGAAAACTTTGTATATGCAGAAAGGATCAACGCCTCAAGAATAGATCAATTGTCTCTTTCAGACAGATTTGATATTCATGCAGATGGAGGTGCACATTGCTACATTGGTTTGCGGGGTAGCCTATGTCACGGCTGGGCTTCGGGGCCCACCTCGTGGCTCACAGCACATGTACTTGGGATCAAGGTACTGGAGCCGGGATCTACAGTTATTCAAATCCGTCCCAACCTGGGTGATCTTCAATATGCAGAAGGGACCTACCCTACACCCTATGGTATTATTAAAGTAAAACATGTGAAACAGGCAAACGGAAAAGTGACCAGCGAAATTGAAGCACCTGATGAGATAAAGATCATCCAATAATCATCTGTATGATGGGTAACCCAACGAATGGGTTACCCATTTTTGAAAGTCGTTACCCTTTCCAAGCAGGAATCATTCTTAAACGAACCAATATGATCATACTAAAAGAAATGATTATGCACAAACAATTCATTTTATTTTTTTTGTTACTCTGTTTGGTTGAAGTAAGCGCAAAGAGCTCTTCTCAGAAAATTGTAAATATTGCCCAACCGTCATGGGGAACAACCGTAACTGCCTCATCAGTATATTCCTCACAACAGAGTGCCTACAACTTGACTGATAATCTGTTTAAAAAAGGGAACAGTTGGCTTAGCAGAGACAATGCACCATATCCTCAAATCTTAACTTTCATATTTGAGGAATCCATTTCACTCACCCAGATTAATCTATATCAATCTACATGGGATGGGAGCATGTACCACACCAAAGATTTCTATATAGAGGGATCAACCGACGGAAACACATTTGAGGTAATCACCGAGGGGACACTGCCCGATGAATCTAATGCCAAATGGAGCTATGAACCCAAAGAACAGAAATACCTTATCATTCACATTGTGATTACCAGTGGTTACGAGGTCATACAGAGTTGCGGTCTGGGTGAGGTTCAACTGATGGCAGCTGTATCACAGGATCGCAAACCACTATATGATCAAATCAGTGATACGATTGACTGGGAAACCTATCGGGGGCATTTCGAGATGCGTATTGGATTGGAGCCTGCTGCAGGTCCGTGGGTTTATCATCGGAATTCAGGAGACGTCTCTCCATCTGGCAGATACACCAGCGGAAGCTATGAGCTGGTTGTCACCGAATCTTCTCCCGACACACTCGCTAACATTATCCGATGGTCATTAAAACGAATGGATGGAAAATCGTTCAGAGTCACGGAGAGTGTTCTTACCTGCAAGACCAGCTACTCGGGAGTGTACAAATTGTTCACTCCCCATCGGATGAGCCAACAGAACTATTATGTTGATCTACCTTTTCGAATAAACCACATTGCTACCTCTCATGACAATTATCCAGTAGTTTGGATGCAAGACACGGAAGGAAATAACAGTCTAACGTTGGGACTGTTAAATCAACAGCCGAAAACTGTGATTGATGGATCTACCTACGATACAGCCAATGGTGGGGAAGCTCCCGGTATTGCCAACAGCTATGTCCGGGTAACATTTCACCGACCGACCCCTAGTCAGGGTAACTACGTTACACTTTTCAGTGACGCCTTGTATCTGAATGCAAACACACAACAGGATTGGTTTGAATCACTACGAGCTTTTAGCGATGCCGTTGACAAGGAGCATAAATTCATCCCGGATAAAATCAGCGAATGGGCCATGAATCCCATGTGGCACTCTTGGTATGCCCATGCCGACAATATAGACGAAGAGAATATTAGGAGAGATGCTAAGCTGGCAAACGAGCTGGGTATGAAAACTATCCAATTAGATGCAGGGTGGAATATCCCCTCAGGTCGGAATTACAGTTTCGAGAACGAGGGAGATTACTATTTTTCAGATCGTTTTCCAAACGCCGCTGAGATGATTAAGGAGATCCATCAATCGGGGCAACGTGTTGTGTTACATGTGGCTCCTCTAATCATGGGAAAAAACGCAAATGCCTGGAAAAAAATGCATGAGTGCCTGTTAAAAGTTGGTGGAAAGGAAACTGCTTACCTTGATCCCCGCATAAAAAAGGTGCAGGACTATCTGATCTCCTCTTGGGATCATATCTTTCGAAACTATGATGTAGACGGATTGTGGTATGATTTTTTGGAGTTCCCTAACGATGCCGATCAACCCGACCCAACGCAGACGTTGATATCAACCGACATCTACTCGGCATATTCGATGTTAATGCAGTCTCTGTACGATAAAGCCAAGGAATTAAATCCTGCCGCTGTGATTATATTACGCCGGCCCTATGCCAATTTGAATGCAAAATCCTTCTCAACACATGTTTGGCCTATGGATGTTCCCCAAGACTACAATATGAACCGGAGGGATGTGCTATTTTTAAAGACATTGGGAAAAGGTGTAATTACACATGCCTGTTGTACCAGTTGGGCAATCAGCGAAACTAATCTAAACGTAGCCCGACAAATGGCCAGCATCACTTTGGCAGGAGTGCCTGCACTCTCGCACATATTACAAAATTCACCTCCTCGTCATAACACGATTATCAAGAAATGGTTGCAGTTTTACGAAGAGAATAAACGGGATCTTATTTTGGGAACTATGACACCACTGATGCCAACACCACCCTCTGCGGCAATAAAGATTGTGGGACACAAAAAAACATTCTTTGGATTTTTTGAAGCGGTTCCCGGTCTAATTGAAGGATCCTCAGAGAGTGACACAGTGATCATTGTCAATGCCTATAAGAAGAGAACAAGTACCCGTTTAGAGGGAATAAAAAAAGGGGAATGGGTATCCGATATTTATGACCAATACTGGAATCCTGTCGGTAAAGCAAACTGTACAACAGATGCAGCTGGAGGAATCAATCTGAACATCCATGCGAAGGAGGCTTGTCACACCATCATTCTGACTCGAGAAAAGAATAATTGAGAAAAACGTATTCCTTTCCATTATTATTCACATATCAAGGAGTGAAAGTAGGGATAACCAAAACTCTTTTAAGAAAAATCAAAAGTAAACAACAAAGTAAACTATCATGGAAAAAAATCTCATATTGCTTGTCATAATTGGTAGTACGCTTACAGCAATGAGTCAGAACATAAGCCGGTACAACATAAACCGAATACAGCCGTGGATAGAGAACTCCCGCTTCTGGCAATACAAAGGGGAACCAGTGATGCTGTTGGGGCTAGTGATGATGACAATCTTTTTCAATGGGAAAAAGAGATGCTGATTCCCCATTTGGCCGAAACGCAAAAAAGTGGCGTCAATTATCTCCGAAACACCATGAGTGGCAGACAAGACAAAGGTTTTGAGATACAGGCATTTTTCAAAACAGATGTAGGTATGTACGATTTAAATCAGTGGAATGATGCATATTGGACTAGATTGAATTCCTTTCTGAAAGAGACTGCCAAACGAAATATGATCGTACAAATTGAGCTATGGGATAGATTCGATTATTCACAACAACACTGGCAATACAATCCATATAATCCTAAAAACAACATCAACTACACCTCCGAAGAATCGGGGCTAAATGAACATTATCCAGACCATCCCGGCTCCAACAAACAGCCATTTTTCTTTACAACACCCAAACAACGCAATAATCCTATTCTCTTGGCTGTTCAAGAGAGATACATTGAGAAATTGTTATCTTATACTTTACAATATGGGAATGTCCTATATTGCATTGATAATGAAACATCTGGTGAGGAATATTGGGCTATTTACTGGCGCGATTTCATCACAACTGTTGCCCAAAAAAAAGGAAAAGAAATTTGCGTCACAGAGATGTGGGATGATTGGAACCTCTTATCACCTACACATAAACGTACTTTTGATTACCCTCAGCGATATCAGTTTGTGGAGTTATCCCAAAATACACACCAAATTGGTAAAAAGTTGTGGAATAATCTCAGTTGGGTCGCCAATTACATCGATGAAAGCCCCAGACCCATGAATATTGTAAAAACATACGGATCGGACTATGGAAAGCATGGCTCAACTTCACAGGCAATTGAGCGATGGTGGTTACATCTTCTGGGAGGAGTGGCTGCGGTCCGTTTCCACAGACCTGATTCAGGACTGGGATTCTCTGCACTGTCAGCAGCATCTGTCAAAGCCGCACGCAAGTTGGAAGAAATTGTCAACTATTGGGACTTGAAAGCTGACAATCAATTTCTTATTAACAGCAATACCAGCCCTGCTTATCTTTCTTACAAACCAGATGAGGTTTATCTGATTTTTTTACCCAATGGTGGATCAATAAAGTTGAAGATGAATGATTATCAACATACCGGTAGTATTAACTATCTGAATCTGCGATCCGGGGAGTGGCTGTTAAGAAAACCAGGAGAAATCACTCTGGGTTCTGAATTGAAAATCACTGCCCCTGACAACAATCAATGGGTTGTTGTAATCAATCGTATCAAAAAACGAAAATAACCAAAGTAAGATATTCAACTTGGATTTTCTTTTCCAATGGACACTAGCCCCGCAGTACCAAAAACAACTGAAAGCAATTCAATAGGCTAGTTTTAACAATGTCCGAGTTTATACAAATCATTTCAACCACATAAGGCATAAAGATGAGGAATATTTGTCAACTTAACCTATTGGTCATGTTATAAATATTAGTTTCGATCTGACCATAGATAGTAAGGAGATCGATTATCATAATTCAATGTTCATAACCAGTAAGCCATTGGAGAAAAATGGTGTCTTCTATTTCACATTTCTGGAGTAATCAAAACTAATTTTAAGTTTCCGTGACTGATACAATAAAAAATTAATTGACCTTATAAAGCTGGCTAACAAGATAGTTAATAGTATTTTGATAAATGAGTTGTTAACACAATATATCATTTATCTTTATTAAAATATCAAATATTATAGCTCTTGAAGAAATTCAAAGCGTACTTTTGTAAACATTATTTTATTTTCGTTTAATAAACAGAATCATGACAGGCACCTAAATCAAGTAAAGAAGAATGCAATAATTCAGTTTTAGCAGAGACTAAAAACCTTAAAATTTATGATTTTATCATCAATAATCTAAAAATTAAAAGAATGAAAAAGACGATTCCAGTAAATGTTGGGAAAAGGCTCATGTTCATTTTTTTGTGTATGTATTCAATCGGAATATTTGCACAAAATGTCAGTGTTACAGGTTTGGTAACGGACTCCAAGAATGAACCGCTCATAGGAGTGACTATCAAGGTTCTAGGAGATAGCGAGAAAGGTACAGTAACCGATTTCGATGGAAAGTATGTACTCTCCAATATTCCTTCAAACGCACAAATCGAAGTATCTTATGTAGGTATGCAGAGGCAGGTAATAGATGTCAGAGGCAGGACAACTATCAATATCGTGATGAGCGAGGACACAGAGCTTCTGGAGGAAGTGGTCGTAGTGGCCTACGGAGTACAGAAAAAAGTTTCTGTAACAGGTGCTATCTCCACTGTAAGCACCAAGGATTTGAGGGTTTCCACCTCCCCCAGTCTCGCAAATGCGCTCTCAGGTCGAATAGCAGGTTTGACCTCCATGCAACGTGTAGGAGGACAACCTGGTGTGGATGATGCGACGATGTACCTGCGTGGTGCAAGCACCATCAACGGTACCAACCCGTTGATACTGATTGATGGCGTTCCCCGTGACAATATCCGGACCCTAGACATCAACGAAGTAGAATCTATATCGGTGTTGAAAGATGCCTCTGCCACAGCAATATTTGGTGTTCGTGGTGCTAACGGAGTGTTGATAATCACCACCAAGCGGGGTACCGAAGGGAAACCCGAACTCTCGGTAAATATTACCCAAAGTTACTCGAAACTCACGCGGGAACCGGAGATGCCAGGATCAGTGGAATATATGCATCTCCGCAATGAAGCAATGGCAAATGATGGAATGGATCCTGCCTTTTCCCCGGATATAATAGCAAAGTTTGAGAACCCATTGTTGGGACTTGACCCTAATGATCCCGATTATAAATCCAAGGCTGCTCTCAGGAAATGGATGTACCCAAACAACGACTGGTACAGGATGCTGATTGGAAGATGGTCACCGCAGACCACGGTCAACACAAATATGAGTGGCGGAACAGAGAATGTATCCTACTTCATGAATGTTGGGTATCTCCATCAGGGCGGTAACATGAAGACGCTCTCGGAGGAAATATTAAAATATGATCCCTCCTTTAAACTGGACCGCTATAGTTTTCGCTCGAATATCGATTACAAGGTAACCAAATGGATGAATGCCTATCTCAATTTAGGTACTTATATTGAAAAGGTGAACATGCCCAACCCGGGTGTCATGTATGGCGGAGACCGCAACTGGCTGGTACGTGACATGATCTACCAGGCGCAAACCATCCTGCCTATTTCACCGGGTCCCTCAACTATTCCAGGGTACGGCGTACCGGCTGATCGCCCGCTCGACCCCACCTATCTGACTGTGGGACACTACGCGGACCGTTCACCGTTGATGATCATGAACTGGTATGGTTACAACCTCGACACCCGTTCCAACCTCAACTCCTCTTTCGGGCTGGATTTTGATCTTGGCGGCATCACACAGGGACTTGCGCTGAAAGGAATGATCTCCTATGATTCCAATGGCAACAGCATGACCCGAGGAAACATGTTCCAAACAGATTACCAAGCTTTTATCGACCCGGAAACGGATGAACTCACCTTTTCAGTCCATGAGCTGAAACAGGACAATTTCTACATGTCATATGGACAGGGTTCTCGTTACAACATCAACGTACAGGGACAGCTCTTGTACAACCGCACCTTCGGAGATCATACAGTAGGCGGGATGCTGAGAGCCGAAAGAGATTACTGGGATTCGGGTGGTGCAGAGATTCCCTTCAACGTATTGGGATTTGCAGGCCGGGCCACTTATGATTACGCTTCTCGCTATTTCGCAGAAGTGAACTTCGGCTACAACGGTTCCGAGCAGTTCTCTCCTGAGAAACGATTTGGCTTCTTCCCCTCAGCTTCTGCTGGTTGGGCAATTACAAATGAATCCTTTTTACAGGACAACCCGATTATTACTTTCCTGAAGCTTAGGGCTTCCTATGGTAAGGTAGGTAATGACAATATGGGTGGAGCCCGCTTCCTTTACATCGATAACATCACCATGGGTGGAGGTTTCACTGGAAGCCTTGCTGCCGGACAAGGTATCAATGAAGGTTTGCTGGGAAACAAAATGCTGACATGGGAAACCGCCGACAAATACAATCTAGGATTGGACTTCTCTATTATGAAAGATATCACTGGTCAGTTTGAACTATTCCATGAAAACCGCACCGACATTCTCCTTACCAGGCAGAGTATCCCTATATGGCAGGGAACACCACTAGGCAACATTCCGAAAGTAAATATGGGAGAAGTGCAAAACAAGGGATTTGAAATTGAACTGGGTTATAATAAGCAAGTCAACAACGATCTCTTTATCAATGTAAAAGGACAACTATCCTACAACCGAAACAAACGGATTGTGATGGACGAGGTTCCACGAGATGAAACCTATGCCTATCAATATCGGGCTACAGGCTATCCGCTTGGACAAAGCTGGGGATACCTAATTGATTGGAATCAGGATGATGGTTACTGGACAGAAGAGACATTGGCCGATCCCAATAGGGTGAGCTACGACTTTGGCACCCCAGGCCCCGGTGACTTTGTCTACAAAGATCTAAATAACGACGGTGTGGTCAACGACAAAGACCAAGCACCTATCGGCGTGGGAAATATCCCGCAATACAGTTATGGGGCCTCTTTCTCAGCACAGTGGAAAGGATTTGATGCCTACATCTTCTTCCAGGGACTGGCCAAATTCAATTCTACCATGGCACAACAAGGAACATATGAATATACCATCCGTGGCACCTACTTCCCCTATCATAAGACGGCTTGGACAAAAGAACGCTGGGAGAACGGGGAGGAAATCACCTATCCAGCACTTCATACAGGGTCATCGACCAACCACAGAGCCAACTCATTCTTTGTGTTTGATCGTGATCTTTTCCGCCTGAAAAACTTTGAAATAGGCTATACACTTCCTGTAAACACACTGAAAGTGCTCGGTATCTCCAATTTCAGGTTATTTGTGAATGGTCAAAATGTATTGACATGGTCACCCAAATTCAGACCTTATCACCTGGATCCGGAGAATGATGATTCCATCGGATATCCGCAGACCAGCGTATTCAGCTTCGGAACAAACATCAAGTTTTAAATTTGTTAACAAATTAAATTGGAATAATAATGATGAATAATAACATGATAATTAAGATCGGAGGTTTAGCGCTTTTGCTGTCGCTATTTCTCTTCTCCTGTACCGATGTACTGGATCAGGCCCCCGATGGGAAAATATCACTTGAAGAGGTTTTTCAAGATGATGAAAAAACAGCTGCATACCTAAATAGCTGTTACCTCTACATTCCGGCAGAGGGACACAACTATTTCTTCTGGATGCGCGGACCGGTAGACTGGAGCGATGAAGCTTGGGATACCGACGCCGAAGCGGAACCATGGATCACTTCGGGACAGCTATACAGCGGTAATGTCTCAGCTGGATCTCACTTCAATACTCAGTGGGCCGATAACGGCAACGGCAACTACTGGGTACGCATGTGGACTGGTATTCGAAAATGCACCGTATTTCTAGATAACATTGAAACGGCAAATGTGAAGAGCGAAGCCAACCGTTCCCGATGGAAAGCCGAAGCCCACCTGTTACGTGCTTATTACTACATGGTGCTGCTCAAATTTTTCGGATGCGGACTGCCAATTGAAAGTTCTGCCTTTCTTTATACAGATGATTTTTCTGAGATTGAACGCGGGTCATACTACGATGTAGTACAATTTATCATTGAAGATTGCAATGCAGCGCTCGCCAGTCCAGATCTTCCTTGGCGTATAACTACCGAAGCCGAAGGTTACCGATTCACCAAAGCCATTGCCGAGGGTATTAAATCCAGGATGTCTCTCTATGCTGCCAGTCCTCTTTACAACGACGACCAAAACTACTGGGAAGAAGCCTATCAGACCAGCAAAACTGCACTCACCAATTTAAAAAACAATGGTTACGCGCTGTATAACACTATAAACTTCGCTTCTTGGAAGAATAACCCTGACGCACATCTTCCCAACGATGCTGCCAAGATTTTTAACGAGTATTTCAGCAATAACATGGGTTTTGAGACCAATCCCACCGATAAAGAGACCATCTACCAGACCAGTGCCGGACAAGACTGGATCAATACCGAAGGGATTGGAGCCGTGATGGGTTACAAATCAGGGTCCTGTCCTTCCCAAGAGATTGTGGATTGCTTTGAAACCATCGATGGTCAACCGGTTCTCAACCTCTCTCAACCCTATCTAGATGAGGTGACCCATTTACAGCCAAACTACAATTCAGCAAATTCGCTCTATGATCCACAGAATCCCTATGCAAACCGGGATCCCCGCTTCTATGCTTCAATCTATTACAATGGATCGAAAAGAACCTGCTTCTGGATTTTTGATGAAACGTCCGAAAGTGTTGAGAATTTCCCGGCAAAGAAAGGGTACCGTACCCGCACAATTGCAACTTGGTATGGTGAACCTCAGACAGGAAGACACCCCACCACCCGCAAAGCAACCCGTACTGGCTATTTCCTCCGCAAGTTTTTACACCCAAATTCGGGACAGGAAGTGGTTACCGCAGCACATGCAAGAGCAAAAGTGATGCGCTTGGGTGAGATCTACCTCAACCTAGCGGAAGCAGCTGCTGAAGCAAACCACCTAGATGAGGCTTTGGAAGCTGTGAATGCCATCAGAAGCAGGGTGGATATGCCACCACTTCCGGCAGGCCTTTCCAAAGATGAACTGATTCTTCGCATTCGGAATGAACGCAGGGTTGAACTCGCTTTCGAAGCACATCGTTATTTTGATGTACGTCGTTGGCACAAACCGAATGAGACGCTCGAGAAAACGGATCGATGGATCACAGCGGCGCATATCACCCGTAACATGGATGGTTCCTACACCTATGAAAGAGGTCCTGTTTCCAAAGAACGGCTATGTTATACGAATAAGTTCTTAAAATTCCCAATTCCGTTGAATGATGTCAACATCATGTTGGCGCTGACCGGTGACAACTGGCAGAATCCGGGTTGGTAACAATACTTATTAATTTTAAAATAGATCTATCTATGAATAATTCTATTAAAAAATCTCTTTTGTCGTTTGCTTGTTTACTCTTATGGGTGTTCTCCCTGAATGCGCAAGTAAACGGGACGGTGAAAGACGGGTACGGTCGCGTCCTACAAGGAGTTTTGATCACCTCAGAAAATGAAAAGAACACAACCATTACAGATCAAAACGGATATTATGAACTGACAGTCAACGACGGAAGTGAATACCTATCATTCACTTTACTGGGATATGTCTCTCAGAACCGTGACATTGATAGTGACACATTCGGGGAACAAATTGATGTCACATTGGAAAGAGCTGAGACTTTCGATCTAGATGAACATTTTTTTACCGGTAACCATATACAACGAAAAAAGGAGGTTACAGGCTCCATAGCCCGTGTAACTGGTAAAGAGTTGGAACGATCACCGGTAGGCAATCTCTCCATGTCTTTGACAGGACGGATTGCAGGACTTTTCACCCGTGAAACCTATTCAGAGCCGGCACGTACAAACACTGAACTTTGGGTGAGAGGATCAGCCTCTCCCAATGGGGGTACAGCTTTGGTGGTAATCGACGGTTTTCCATACGATTACAATGCTAACCAGCTCTTTGAATATATCACAGCTAACGAAGTGGAGTCTATCAGCGTGCTGAAAGACGCTTCTGCACAGGCACTCTATGGTATTCAGGGTGCCAATGGTGTGATTGTGATTACCACCAAACGGGGTATAAAACAGTCATTGAAGATTGATGTAACCATCAACCATACCTTGGAGCAGCGTACCACTACTCCACCACACATCAACTCCGCCGATTTCGTACAACTACGCAACCAGGCGGGCTTGAACGATGGAGGAGAAGAGTACTCCTATTTCAGTAAATTAGCAGTAGATGGTTTCCTGGCAGGTGACAATCCCGAATATTTCCCCAATAACAACTGGCGTGAGATGAATGCGAAAGATATCACCCAGATGAGCCGTGTCAATATGAATCTAACCGGCGGAAACGACAAGGCTGTCTTCTACACAAACATCAATGTCTTGAACCAAGACGGTATGTGGAAAATTGATCCGGGTACCACACAGTACAACCCCAACAACCAGTTTATCTGGGCCAATATCCGTTCCAATGTTGATGTGCAACTGGCTAAGTACTTCTCTGTGGGTCTCAACCTCAGCGGCAACATCAAGCGGGAAAGAACACCCGGTGGACATGCGGTAGAACTCGCACACGGAGGCAGCTGGGACGGTTTTGCAAAAGGAATCTGGTATCGTTTTTTCACTCTGCCTCCATATGTCTACGGTCCCACCACACCCTTAATGCAGGATCCCGAAACAGAAGAGGTCACCGGGGGAGAGGTTGTTGTCACCGAAACAGAACCCATAACCTCATGGGCCATGATCAACCGATTGGGGTATGATCAATATACTGTCACCAATATCTATGCCCAGTTTATGCCGAAGTTGGATCTCAGCTTCGTCACTCCGGGTCTGAGCATCAGCGGCAGCTACGGTTATCAGACCAATGCGGTGAAAGGATTGTTTGTCAACCGAGTATATGAACGCTGGGTTCGCACCAGGGATTATTCCGAGTTGGAATTCCAAAAAATTGGAACACAGGTGAATACTCCGCTGCAGTATCGCTCCACCTCAAGTTTCTATTACAACCTGAATTACAAAGGAACCCTTAACTATCAGCGTCGCTTTAACGGCGTACATGATATCAATGCAATCGCCTATAGCTTTTACCAGCACCTGAACAAGTCAGGGGGCGGCTTGCCGTACAAACGTTCCAATTCCGGAATGGGTGTTGGCTATGGCTATGATGACCGTTATCTCCTAAGGGTCGATCTCGGCTATTCTGGGTCGGAACAATACTCAAGTCAGAACCGTTTCACTGCCTTTCCCGCCTTCTCAGCGGCTTGGGTTCCGACTAACGAGGATTTTTTGGAAGATAACTCAGTACTCACCTATCTGAAGTTACGCGGATCATGGGGTAAGACCGGTAACGACCGCGGTATTGGACGCTATGTCTATCTTGACAATGTTACCCTCACCGGAGGTGGTTATGGATTCTTGGGAGGCCACAATGTAAACGAAGGACAGGTAGCCAATCCATTCTTGGATCCGGAGATTATCACCAAGCAAAACTTGGGTATTGACCTAACGTTGCTGAACAATTTCTCCCTTACATTTGACATCTATAACGAGAAAACCGAAAATGGTGTTACCAGTGCCACATCCAAGACACCCGATTATCAGGGTGTCCCCTTGGGTAACTATCCGAGAGCGAACGTGGGTATCTTCGAAAACAGTGGATACGAGATTTCAATCGGTTACAACAAAGATATTACCCGCGATCTGAACATCTCGCTGGGAGGATGGTTGGCTCAGAACAAGAACAAAGTGGTTTTTTGGGATGAGAGCCAAAGAGCCGAGGATTATGCATATCGCATTAGAAGTGAAGGCTATCCACTTGGTCAAGCCTGGGGGTATCTGGTTGACGAACACAACGGAAACGGCTATTTTAATAGCCAGGAAGAGATCGACAACAGTGGTTTGGTATATGAGATTGGCACGCCCAAACCGGGTTATCTGAAATATTTTGACTTGAACGCGGACGGCAAGATCAATGACAAAGACAAGGCCCCGCTAGGACACGGATCACTCCCCAATTTCTTCTATGCTTTCAATGGCGGTCTCAAATACAAAAATTTTGACATGAATGTACTCTTCCAAGGTGTCGCCGATTACTGGACAGTAGACATGTCAATGGGTCGCGTGGAGTATTCTTTTGAAGGAGTTTATACAGAATGGCACAAGGCAGCATGGACGTCTGAACGATTTGCCAACGGTGAGGAGATCAAATATCCGGCATTGTCTGCACAAAAGAACTCCAACCACGAAGCCAGTAATTTCTTTCTCGAGGATAAATCCTATCTCCGTCTGAAAAATCTTGAAATTGGATACACCTTTGATCTGTTCAATGGTACGAGATTGTTCTTCAGTGGACAAAATTTGCTTACCTGGGACAAGCTGAAACATGAGGTGTATGGTCCGGAAGGACATTATGCAGGTGGCATTGAAGGTATTCCCGTATACCGTCTTTATAATGTCGGACTGAGTATTAATTTTTAAAACATGATAGTAATGAAAAAATATATTCAGATATTATTTATCTTAATAGCACTGGGATTTGCCGCTTCCTGCAACGATACACTGGAACTTGAATATGACGGCCGTTCCTCGCTGGATGAATTATTTAAAACCCGAAACGGTGTGAGGGGTTATCTGAACTCCTGCTACGGTGCAAGGATTATGCCTGACATCAATCGGTCGATGCTTACCGATGAATCACAGAGCTCAGAAATGGTCTTCCAGGGATCTCTGGCATCACTCTGGTATGTAGATGCATTCTCGGCCGACAACTACTCGAATGTGGATGGTCAGCCGTGGAGTGGGATCTATCAGGCAATCCGTAAATGCAACATCTTCCTTAACCGGATTGAAGGTGTCACTGCTGAAGAGTTGGCTTCTCTTGAGGAGGAGCTCACCTCATGGAAGGCACAAGCACATACCCTGAGAGCCCTATACTATCTACAGTTGATAAAACGATATGGTGCGGTACCCTTAGTTATCGAGCCCTATGAAATCACACACGACTTTTCACAGGATGTCCGTTCACCGGTTTCTACCGTAATCCAACAGATCCTGGATGACTGCGATGCGGCCATGAGTGCTCCTACCTCTACCCTAGGATTCTCTTGGACGGTGCGTACCGGTGAAAACTTCATCATGAACAGAGCTGTCGTACAGGCCATCCGTTCTCAGGCAATCCTTTATGCTGCCAGCCCGTTACATGCAGATGGCACCTACAATTGGAACGATGCTGCAGAAATCACAGGGAATGCTCTTTCTAGTTTGCTTGTCAACGATTACAAACTGTGGGACGAAGAACCAGATGAAAATAGTGCACAAAATCTCTATGAATTGTATTTTATCACCCCACACGATGAACAACGTGCAAGAGACAAAGAGACCATCTATCCCGGCAACCGGGTGAACATCTGGGGTAGTCACGGTATGCCATCAACACCGGGACAAACAACTGCTGGTGCCTGTCCTACTCAAGAACTGGTAGACAGCTACGAGATGCAAGCCACCGGAATGCTTCCTATCACGGGATATTCTGACCCGCAGCACTTGCAACCTATCGTGAACAGTGCGTCAGGTTATGATCCTGAAAACCCATACGAAGGTCGTGACCCCCGTTTTTATGCATCCATTTACTTCAATGGTGCTGTCCGCGACCTAGGTACGACTGGAGGACTGGCGAGAGATGACCATTTTCCGTTGAACATGACACAGGAGGTAAACAACGTGTCTGTGGCAGAGCTTGAAGAAGAAGGAGCTTACAAAATTGAAACGTTGGGGGGAGATCCATTTGTATTCACCACTGGACTGGAAACCAATATTGATGCAGCAGCCGGTTCAATCTTACTCAAGTTTAAATACAAGAGTAATAATAATATCACCAATGCTCAATTCTTCTTTGCAACACCCAACCCTGCCGGTGGTCAATCCACCCCGGAGAATGTGGTGTTAAATAAATCGACTGAATGGACCGATTTCGAACTAGATATTACCTCCTACAGAGATCAGAGTTGGTGGACATGGGGACAACCAGGACACAGACTCAGATTTGATGTGGGTGCGGATGCAGGCAACATTGTGGAGATCAAAGATATTGAGATCAACGTTAGGGTTGAAACGGTGCCCGCAGATCCCTGCGAGAGCTTTGTCGGAGGATTAGACGGTATCACCACGACCGATCGTAGAGCAACCTTCACTGGTTACTATTTGCGCAAATACAACAATTGGAAGTCAGGGCGCGATAATAACGCAGATGGGGAACTTCGCATGTTCCGTCTGGCAGAGATGTATCTCAACTTTGCGGAAGCTGCCTATCAGGCTACCGGTAACCCGGAAACAGCAATCAATATTGGGAATGGAATGTCGATGAGTGCACGCGATGCGGTAAATGCAATCCGCCGCAGGGTGGGAATGCCTGATATTCCAGCCGGATTATCGAAAGATGATTTTGAGAAACGCTATCGAAATGAACGTCGTATAGAACTTGCTTATGAAGGACATCGATATTTTGATGTGCGTAGATGGCAGATCATGGAGCAGGTTGAACGATATGTAACCGGTATGCGAATCACCAAAGAGGGGGATGGAAGCTTCACATATCAGCGCATCAGCTTCGAACGTGATTCCTACAAGGAGAAATTATACCTCTATCCGATTCCACAAGGTGAAATAAACAAGATGTTCACCCACACCGGTACGGATTGGCAAAATCCCGGATGGAATTAATCACTGAATAATTATTTATCATATGAAAAATATCATTGCATTGATTATTGGTGCCTTTATGGGAATAATTTTTCTCACCTCATGTAGTGAGTCCTATGAAGAGACGATTGAATTGGAACAGTTTATGTACCTTTCATTGTCAGGTGCGGCTGATAACCCCGTTGTAAAAGCCGTGGAGGTGGATCAAATCACCACCTTCCCAATCACCTTCTCCTATGGTGGTACCACTAATTACAACCAAGGTGAATACATTGCACAAATTGCGGTTGACAACACACTGGTATCAACCTTCAACAGTGAGAACAACAGCAACTACCTGCCACTACCCGAAGGATCTTTCTCATTGGATAAAACTAGTCTGACTATTGTGGATGGAAGTAGGGTATCCAACCCTGCAAATGTAACCATTCAAGCTCCGAAAATCAATTTCGAGTACGAATATCTTCTGCCGGTAACGATCCAATCGGCTACCGAAGGGAAGGTTCCGCTGAACGAAGAGTTACGGACAGTCTTTTACATTATCAAAGGTAAAGAATACGACTGGGAGAAGAATACCTGGGAGGTGATTGCCTATCGTTCACAATGGAATATGGACTGGGGATTACACAAAATTTTTGATGGTGACAAAAACACCAGTTGGCACAGTGACCCCTTCAACGGAGAGATTAACGGCATGCCCCAGTGGTTTGTGGTAGATATGAAGAAGGAGAGGCCCATAATCAGAGGATTCCTGATATGGCATCGCCAGGATGACCATGGTATGGAACCGAAACATGTGGTCTTCTCAGTGAGTGAAGACAATGTAGAATGGAAAACTGTGCTAGAGGTTACGGAGATGTCGAATGATTTCAGCGTAGAACTGGACTACAAGACGACTGATCCGGCACCGGGACGCTATCTGAAAGTAGAGATCAAGGCTATATGGGGCGCTAATCCCTGGACTTACTTTGGTGAGATCACCCCATATTAAATGATGTAAAGAAAAGGGGGAATCTTGTTCCCCCTTTCTTATTGAAGTTACCCAACACTGTGTAACTTCATACAAATGCAATGATACCATATTACAAAGATGAAAACCCTATATCTATCCCTTATTCTCTTTCAGCTGTTTTCTTCTTGTAAGCCAGAAAAGGAGATCACGGGTCCAAAGACGGAACCGGATCCTGAACCAGAAGAGATCATCTATGAAAACATCACCGCAACTGATGCGATGAACCGCACCTTACCTTCCTGGGAAGAGGCGGGTGATCTCCGCGATAAAAAATATGTGGGTCTCTTTTATTGGACTTGGCACACCCAACAATCGAACTATGGAAACAGGAATGCCTACAATGTCACCCAAATCCTGGAAGAGCATCCGGATGCCATCAATGACTTTCATCATCCCGCATGGCCAAAAGATGCAAACAGTTATTTCTGGGGTGAACCACTCTATGGTTATTATATTAACACAGACCGCTGGGTTTTACGTAAACATGCGGAATTACTCGCATTGGCAGGTGTCGACGTCGTGATCTTTGACTGCACCAATGGCAGTTTTACCTGGAAAGAGTCCTATATGGCTTTATGTGAAGTGTTCACCGAAGCAAGAATAGATGGTGTCAATACGCCCCAAATCGCATTCCTCCTGGCCTTCGGTCCTTCCGATGGGAGCAAACAAGCAATAGAAGAAATCTACAACGATCTTTACAAACCGAGGTTATACGAAGATCTTTTTTTCATTTGGAAAGGCAAACCCTTGATCATGGCATATCCCGATAACCTATCAGAAGAAATCCAAAACTACTTCACTTTTCGCCCCGGACAACCGACCTACAACAGTGGTCCTTCACGGGATGACCACTGGGGATGGCTGGAGATCCATCCGCAGCATGGGTACGCACGCAGAAGCACCGGCTATGAACAGGTTACAGTGGGCGTAGCACAAAATTGGTCAGCCGAAAGAGGACTAACCGCCATGAATGCTCCCAATTCTTTCGGAAGAAGCTATACACATCATTCTGGACAAATTGAGAAAGAGGATGCCGTTAATTATGGTTATAATTTTCAGGAACAGTGGGATAGAGCATTGGAGTTGGATCCGCAGTTTGTCTTTGTCACCGGTTGGAACGAATGGATCGCCGGCCGATACGAAATGTGGCAACAACAATACAATGCTTTTCCGGATGAATTCAGTCAAGAGAAAAGTCGCGACATCGAACCCATGAAAGGGGGACATGGTGATGCTTACTATTATCAGTTAGCTTCCAATATCCGCCGTTACAAGGGAGTAGGCAGGCTTGAGCCCCCTTCACCTGAAAAGACGATGACCATCGACGGTCAATTTACAGAGTGGGAGAAGGTGAGACCACGTTACTTCACCCCTAGGGGAAATACACTACATCGGAATCACCCGGGATGGCGGGGCATTCAGTTTACAAACCAAACCGGTCGGAATGATTTTGTATCCTCACAGGTGGCACGAGACAAGGATCATCTCTACTTCTATGTGCAAACAGATGAAAACATCACTCCCTACTCAGATCCGGGATGGATGTGGCTCTTAATCGATACAGATCGCAATCGTGATACCGGTTGGGAAGGCTATGACTATATTCTTAACCGATCTTCGCCTACCGCTACCACCCTCACCGTTGAACGCAATAGCGGTGGCTGGAAATGGGAGAAGTCTGGAGAAGCAACCTACAAAATGGTAGGCAAACAGATGGAGATAAAGATACCGCGACCCATCCTTGAGTTAAAGGGCCAAAAGTTGGACTTTACATTCAAATGGGCTGATAACATCCAGAAAGTGGGTGATATTATGGATTTTTATCTTTCGGGCGACGTAGCTCCTGCAGGGAGATTCAATTTTGTATACCAAGAGAAATAATCAACAATATAAGAAATTCTATCAAACAAAAAAAGATGAACAACATCAAAAAACATAAAACCAATCAGAGGGAACAATTGAAATCTTTATACATATTCATCATCCTATTCACGCTGTTATTTCACTTTAGCGCGTGTGAAACAGAGGTGGTAGAAGAGAAAATTTTTCTCAATATCGAGATCTCCAAACTTCCTAACAGAACAAGCTTTCAACTAGGTGAAACACCCGAATTTTCAGGGATAGAGGTTCAAGAGGTATTCACAGATGGGAGCACAAGACCAAACAACAACTATGAAATCAGTTGGTCAGCCGACATTTTTAAAAGAGGCACCACACAGGCTGTCGTTTCAACCAGGGGACGCAGCGACACGTTCGACATCTCATTCGATGGTGATCTGGTGGATACGGGTCTGCCCGTTGTCTACATAAACACAGAGGATCAAGAGCCAGTAATCTCAAAAGACTACCTACACGGCAACATGGTAATCAAGGATCAAGGGAAAATTGTTTCTGAAAACAGCATGCGTATCAAAGGGAGGGGCAATGCAACCTGGACCTACGAAAAGAAACCCTATAAGGTAAAACTGGATGAGAAAACATCTATCCTAGGTATGGAAGAGGCTAAAGACTGGGTATTACTCGCAAACTATACCGACAAAACACTCTTGCGAGTTGGTATATCGCTATACCTGAGCAGACTGATGGAATTCCCATGGACATGCGATGACCGATTTGTGGAACTGGTACTTAATGGTGAGTATATGGGCAATTATCAGCTGGTGGAATCTGTTGAGCAGGGAACCAATCGAGTGAATATTCCCGACGATGGGTATCTCTTCGAACGAGATGGTTATTACTATCTGGAATACAATTACTTTGTCTCTTCGCTGGGACATGGTTACTCCTTTAAGAATCCGGACCCGGAAGATGATCTTACAACCCTGCAGTGGGAGTACATTAAAAATTTCATGGACGAGTTTGAAGGTGTACTCACCTCCCCCACATTCGATGATCCCCAAAGTGGGTATAGACGTTTCATCGATGTCCCCAGTTTTGTGCGATGGTTTGTCTTCCAGAACATTCTGGCCAACATGGACACCAACGTATACATGGTAAAAGAGGATATGGGAGACTCTAAAGTCGAGATGTACCCTGTTTGGGATTTTGAGTGGTCAATCGGTATCGGTTGGTACGAAGGAACAAGACCCAGGCCAGCCAATTATTACGTATGGAATAGCGATGCATTCTATTACGATAAACTATTAAAAGATCCCGCTTTCAAAAAAGAGGTCAGAGAGTTGTGGGAAAGCACCTCAGTAACAGATGATATTCTCAAATATATCGATGAGACCTCCGCCATGTTGGATACATCACAGAAACTGAACTTCAAACGATGGGATATCATGAATAAACGGGTAAGTGTGGGCGGTATTCCAATGGGGTCCTACGAAAAAGAGGTGGAATGTGACCGTCAATTCTTTATCAATCATATGAATTGGTTAAACAATGAGTTCTCAAACTATTAATCCATTATAAAAAATGTAAACTACAATTTGCTGTCTAGTATCACTACAAAAATTAACTGTCATGCATGCAAGAGTTGCCTTTTTCTTATCCATGCTGTTCTTCATTGCCTCATCGCAGTCAGTGATTGGACAAGATAGAGTCGAAGCAGAACGGTTGACCATTTCGGATAAATTCAAGGCTCTGCCATACGGCTCACTTTCAATTGGAGGACATGTAGGAGAAAAGATAGATCTTTGTATCGATAACAGGGTCATGGCCCAGGATATTGAGCGTTTGATCATCCCATTCAGGCTTCGAAACGATGAACATTGGGGATTTCGAAATGAGTTTTGGGGAAAATGGTTCACCTCAGCTATGCTGGGATATGGGTACACCCCTACTCCCGAGCATCGGGCAATCATCGAGGAGGCAATTAAAGGATTGCTTCAGACCCAAACAGCAGATGGATACGTTGGCACCTATCCGCAGGAACACCATCTGAAAGACTGGGATATCTGGGGACGCAAATATGTGCTAATGGGACTTTTGGCATATTACGATCAGATTCAGGATCCTGAGATTCTTGTCGCTGCTGAGAGAGTGGCGGATCATCTGATTCTAGAGGCCGGTCCCTCAAGTAATGTTAATTTGGCTGAAACAGGTTGGATAGGATGGAAAGGACTAGCTTCCAGCTCAGTGCTTGAGCCGATTGCTATTTTATATCAAAAGACCGGTAAAAAGAAGTACTTGGATTTCGCTGAGCATATTGTCAAACTATGGAACAAGCCCAACAAACTAACGCCCATGGGGATCCGGTTGGTAGAGGAAGCGCTCAATCAAACTCCGCTATGGGAGATGAGTGGTGCACCCAAAGCATACGAGATGATGTCCTGTTACGAAGGGTTGTGTGAATTGTACCGAATCACGGGCAACCCTGACTACTTCCGTGCAACCCAGTTGTTGATTCAATCCATCATACGAGATGAGATCATGTTGGTGGGTTCCGGATCATTGCATGAAATCTGGTGCAATGGAAAAATGCGCCAAAATGACCCGATGTATCAGGGACTGGAAACCTGCGTCACGGTAACCTGGATGAAATACCTGTATCAGATGCTGCGTCTCACTGGTGAAAGTAAATATGCCGACCAACTGGAAATCAGTCTCTACAACGCACTTCTGGCCTCACAAACACCCAATGGTGAATGGTGGTCCTATTATACCGGATTGATGGGTGAACGGGTTCCCAGTCATCTGCAATTCACAGACGTGGTGATGAGTTGTTGTGTGGCCAATGGACCCAGAGCAATGCTCCTGACCCCTTCATGGGCACTGATGAGGTCATCTGATGGTATTGCGCTCAACCTCTACGCACCCATACATGGAGAATTTAAAACACCATCCAATCAGTTGTCCTCACTGAAGATGACCACAAGATATCCCGTAGACGGAAAGGTAGAGGTTACCTTGACCATCCCCCGTAAAGAACGTTTTTCGTTCCATCTGCGTATCCCTGCGTGGAGCAAAAGCACAATCGTCAGGATCAATGGAGATCTACTCCCGCAAGCAGTGATACCCGGCACCTACGCTGTCATCGATAGAACCTGGTCCAATCAGGATAAAATTGAGGTCTCTTTCGACATGACCAGTTATGTGGTGGATGCCCCCTCGGGTGTGCCCGATGCGGCAATCCAGAGAGGTCCAGTAGTGTTGGCATTCGACACCCGACTGGTACCATTCCGCCATGGCGTTGATGAACCGCCGATGTATCGCTATAGCTTTATGAAAAACAAGGATCACTCCATTGATGCTAAACTGGAGGAAAACCCTCCGGTTGATGCAATCTGGATGACGTTTCAGGTCCCTGTAACTGACGAAGCAGGCGGACAACATCATCTCCCTATGTGTGACTACGCTTCGGCAGGAAACAGCTGGAAAGAGGGAAATCTCTTCAGAGTATGGATTCCTCAGCCTTTTGACTTTCGTCACCTTTACATCAACAATCTGGGCTGGCAAATCAATGTTACCGATGACGCACCTCGTCCCGAAATACCGGCAATGTACAAGAAATAATGAATCACACGATGCAGACCAACCGAAGAAGATTTTTAAAAACATGCGGGTTGGCTTCCGCCGGACTGGCAACAGGAATGCGGACCGATCTGCAGAGCATGTCTCACTTCACACTTCCAAACCGGGATCACCTGTCATCCGCACCGCCTCCAATGACCGAATTGCTCTCTTTGGATAGAATAAGAGCCCGGCTTACAGATCATGGTGAAGCATTGATCAACCCGGGAATGGGATGGGTAGCCTATTATTATTCTAACCTCTATCAAAATTACGGCTCAAAGCTGAAACCTTATGATACGGTTCGTTATTTCCCGGGAATGAATACTGTCTTTCTCCGTATTCCTTGGGCATTTGTAGAACCCGAAGAGAACAACTATGTTTGGGAGATACTGGACACCCCCACCCAGAGATGGGTAGATCAGGGTGGTCAGGTGGGAGTCTGCATCACAGCTACTGAGAACTGGATGGGTTCGGGCACGCCCACCTGGGTATACGATGCGGGAGCAAAATCATATGAAGTAGATGGTTACTTGGAGCCCGAATATGATGATCCGATCTTCCTGGAAAAAGTTGAGAACTTCCTCCGGGTAATGGCCGAGAGATATGACAACAACCCTAATGTTGCATATATCTTCGTGGGTCATTTTGGGATGTGGGGTGAAGGACATACCGTGCTTACCACGCCCAAACATGGTCGTTCGTGGGGTTTCGAAACCCAGAAGAGAATGATTGACCTCTACCGTCGTCATTTTAAAAATACCACACTCTGCATATCCGATGACTACGTGGGACATGACCTGAGAGGAGAGCGGTTCGATATCACAGACTATGCTTTTTCACAGGGAGTGACAATCCATGATGACAGCATCCTGGTACAACCCCCGCCAAACAGTTGGTACCATAGCGAAATGGCCCAGCTATTTTGGCCGACACTGCCGGTTGTACTGGAGCATGAACACTTCGGAGGGTCCGTAAATCGTGGGGCATGGGATGAGGAACTACTGATTAAAGCAGTAGAAGATTACCATGCATCGTTCCTCTCGATTCATTGGTGGCCCGATCGATTTTATGAAGCGAACAGGGATATCATTGCCCGTATAAACAGGCGAATCGGATATCGCCTGCAGGTACCGGAAATTATCTGGCCATCCCGCATCGGTAAAGGAGAATCATTCACCATTCAAAGCCAATGGGTCAATGCCGGTGTTGCTCCATGTTACAAAGGAGGATACCCTTGCTTCACACTCAAAGATGAAAAGGGAGGTATAGTCTCTGTCCTCTCCGACTCTTCCTTTGATTTGAAGGATCTCGCTGTAAGCAAACCCGGAAATGAAATTCCAAAGAATCTCTCCACATCCTTTGTCATCGCTCCAGCACACCGGGACAATAAAGGTACATTCTTCCGCACATGTAACCCAGGGACCTACGACCTGTATGTATCTGTAGGGAAACTGGATGGAACACCCCTCTATGAGTTACCCTATTCAAATCATGACGGGCACAAACGGTATAAGATAGGGAAAATTGACTTACTCGATTATGATTCAACAGTATGAAATTATTAAATCAAGCATACATAAAAAACTGCAAAAGAGCCATATTCTATCTCATAATATCCATTTTACCCCTATCTGTATATGCCAATAGACCCACACAACTACACTGCCTGGGAAACGGAAGCTATTGTGCTTTTGGTCAAGGTGCAGATATTGAAAGCATTTTCGGGCCAGGGTATAGTTCCCCTTCTTATTTGCAGCTGGCCGTTCAGGACTCAGATTCCATTCAAAGTTTCAGAATCAATGGAACAGCGATCTGGGAACATACCCTCTTCAAAGAAGGAAAGGTCACAGCCCGGTTAACGGATTTTATTGACAGTGAAGCGGCTATATTCACAAGAATTGTTGATTGTCATATTGCTTTCACCATCGATCTCCTGATCCAGGATAATGAGAAAATCACCCTCGTAAAGGATTGGTACAATCGCTCCATCAACGATGCTGCATCGCTGTTAATATACAAAGATCGGGGACTACCCATCTATGGTAATTATGATCATCCCAATGAACAGTTTCAACATATCTATGCAAAAGGGGATGTTGCGTTGGAACAAAAAGAGCACTCTCTTTACAGGCTCCGTTTCAAACCTGGCAGAAGTGAACTGTTCTGTATTGGAGGTTCCACCTTTCAGGAATGTGAAGAGAACAGCCGACTGGCATCTATAACTAAATCTTCACGATTTCTGGAGAGAACAAAAAATTATTGGCAAAATTTCACAGACAGAAGAATCAATTTTGAACAACTCATTCCTGAATCCTTCCAACTTAAAAAGGCGGTTATCGAACAAATTGACAATGTTGCTATCATCTTGAAAACACAACAAGCTGATCAGGGGAGTGTGATTGCAGGTCACCGTTACCACCTGGGATATGTACGGGATCAGTATGGCGTTTCCAGGGGATTTCTTGCCATGGGATATTTTAAGGAAGCCAAGAAAATATTGCAATTCTATTGGGACATATGGCAAAATTTTGGATACATCCGTAATGCTCAAGCCATTGGAGTGCCTGGGATCTTTCATCAACATGAAAACGATGAAGTTGAAATCACTGGATACCTAATCATTCAGGCTTTTGATTATCTTTACAAAACAAGTGATCAAAATTATTTGAAAGAGATCCTGCCGATGTTGGAATGGGCTTGGGAAGTGCAAAAGAGACACCTCATCAAAGGGATGTTGCCCTTCAACGGTGATGAGACATATGTTGCAGGAGGGATATTACCTCGGAGCGCCCTAAACGACGGTTCAGCAGAAGCAACCCTCCTCTTTGTCGAGTCTGGAAAACAACTGCTTGAATTTGTAGAAAAGAACCAGTTATGGGAGACTGCAATCATAGCATCCAACAAAGAGGTTATCAGAGAAACGGAAGCTATTTACCTGCAAAATTTCATCCACAATAGGCAGATTATGGCCAACAACCCCTCCAGGATGACAATTGAAGAGATGCCTCCATACCGTCACGGCTTTTGTGCAGGGTCACATGGTGTCTTGGAGACCCGGAAAGATGAAGGGGGCAATTACCTATGTCCCAAATGTATTTCCGAAGGACTCAGTTTTCCAATGATAGAAAGAAAAACTTTCTTTCTTCCTTCATTGGCTTTGACACCCAGCTATTTTGGGTCAACACTGATTCCGAAAGAGATTCTGGATTTCAACCTTTCCACCATCAAAGAGAATTATCAACACAAAGGACAGGTCTCTTCTCGTGAAGATTCTGACACTACGATTGGATATGAATATGGTTTCTTTCTCTATGCATTGGCCAAAGAGAGAGATAAAATGGCAGATAGGATTCTCGCAGACATGCTGTCTGTTGTCGATGAGACAGGTGCGTGGGTAGAATATTATCACAATGGCCTTCCTATGGGATGCAACTACAGACCATGGGAAAGTGCAATCAATATTGAAGCTGCAATAGCATATGCAACAAATAATGAAAAATAAACCGAAGCTATACAATTCTCAACATTGCCTTACGGTAAAAATTTTCAGCATTGGAATAATGGTTCTCATATTGGGATTTCTCAACTCCTGCAAGGATGAGGTGAATCCCCCAACCCCAATCATTGTAAAACCAAGCACCGAGTACCTGAAATTCAACCTACCTACGGCACACCATCTTAGCATCACACAAGAGGAGAAACAAGCTTATTCAATTTCAACGACAGGAGGAGATCCATATATTATGACCCAGGGTATTAACAAGAAGCTACACCCAGACTCCGTGGTACTCACATTCGAATACAAAAGTCAAAAAACCATTGAACGTTTACAAATATTTTTTGGTCCGGACATTTCTGAATCACGTTCACTCTTTGGTCCTGTGTTGTTGGCGTCCTCACATTGGAAGAGTTATTCGGCCATCATGCCAAAAGAATTGAGCAAGTTCTCTTGGGGTAATACAGGTGATTTTCTTCGGTTTGACTTTGGCTCAGAGAGCGGGGTGAACCTGGAAATTAGGAATATCTACTTCCGAAAAATGAATACTGATGAAATCGCTGCTTTTGAAGAGGATGAAGCCCGTATCAAACAGGAAGAGATTATTCAACGTGAATGGGTCGAATATTTGGAAAACAACTATGCTTCGAAGATCAGTGAAGTAAAAATCGAAGCAGAGTCAGTGACGATCAGTGGGGAATATGCGGATGATGGGGAATATAATCTGGGAGAGGTCATGCCTTTCGATACACTGGTTATCATGAGCAATTTCAAACAGAAGATTTCTCTTGAAAACCGCTCATTCCGAATCAAATTGCCAAGGTTCGTCACAAGGGATGGGTTCAATTATGACCGGTTACTTTCGAGATGGGTTATTCTGAAGGAGAGTGCAAACACTGCATCAATTGACTCACATGCCAGATATGCAGATATCATTGCATCCAAACAATCTATGCCGCCAGGCATACTGAAAAGCAAAAAAGGATTGGGAGGTTTTTTCATGAACAGTTTTGTGGGGGACCTTGATCATCTCGACATCACCAGTATTACCATCAATATCCCCATCACAGCGATGATGTATACCTACTCGGTGGCAAACAGCATCATGCACGAATATGGAGGGAAGAGGTATTACTTCTCAAAGAATTATCTTAACAGCATCGATGCAGCTTTGAAACTGACAACCTCCAAAGACATTGTTGTCGCGGGAATCATTTTAGTACAAAAGGCAGAACATTGCGTGGATCCAGATATTGGCAAGTTGCTGCAACATCCAAGTTACACTGCTGAAGGTATCTATACCATGCCCAACCTGACATCCGATGAAGGAGTCAATTGTTACGCTGCAGCACTCGATTTCCTTGCATCCCGATACAATATGCCGGACAATGCCAACGGTAGGATTCACAAATGGATCATGCACAACGAGGTAGATGCGGGACTCACCTGGACCAATATGGGGCGAAAGCCGATGATGATTTATCTGGACAATTACCTCAGATCAATGAGAATTTGTCACAACATTTCACGACAATATGATCCGCATAGTGAGGTGATGGGTTCATTTACCCATTCATGGGAGGAACCGGTTGAACTCTACTCATCGAAAGAGATGTTGACAGCCATGCAGCAATTTAGCTCCCTGGAAGGGGACTTTCAATGGGGGGTTGCCTATCATCCCTATCCACAGGATCTGAATGAGCCGAAAACATGGAACGATACCAAAGCCACTTTCAGCATCAACAGTCCATTGATCACCTTTAAGAACCTCGAAGTGATCGATCACTGGATCAGAAAACCGGAAAACAGTTACCTGCATACCATCAAAAGAACATTGTGGCTCTCAGAAAACGGGACCAACTCCAGAAGTTACAACAACAATGATCTTTTGGAGCAGGCCGCTGGCTTTGCCTATGCTTGGAAAAAACTATCGCAGTTGGAGGGTATCGACGCAATACAATGGCACAATTGGATCGATAACCGAACAGAATTTGGGCTGAGGATAGGGCTCAGACGATTTCCAGACGATGAAACAGATCCGGGAGGTGCCAAACCGGTATGGTATGCATATCAGGCTGCAGGTACTGAAAGAGAAGCTGAAGTCTTTGAACCATACAAATCTATTATCGGCATCCAAACCTGGAGTGAAATCATGCACAATGTCTTACCATAAACAACCATCACATATGAAAAGAATTCCAATTATCCTCACGCTTATCTTGGGTGTTGTACTCACCGCTGTAGTTTCGTGTAACAAACCCAAAAACCACGAAGTAATTCAAGATGTGATCTATCCTTTACCAGGAGGTGCGGTCAAGTTGGAAGGCTTTTTCGAAAAATATATTCAGCACTCTATCACCCATTGGAACAAGGGAGATCTGCCATACGATCAGTTTGTCGAATTTTTCAGAAACGGCAGACCCCAGTTTGCCTTGGGTGAGATGTGGGGCAAAGCGGTTCGTTCCGGGTCTATGTTTTACCGCTATACCAATGACCCAGAACTCAAACAAATCCTGGAAACGACAGTCAATGATCTACTCACCACCCAACGGGAAAATGGCAGCATCAGCTGCGTAAAGATTGAGAATCAACCCGAAGAGAGCGAATTGTGGGAACGAAAATATGTAATGCTTGGACTGGAGGAATATTACGAATGGGTCAATCCCGATCCGAAAGTGATGGAGGCATTGATGAAACAAGCCGATAACATCATCTCCCTGATTGGTCCTGCACCAAAGACCGAAATTACTGATGTGGGATGGAGTGCTACCAACATTGGTCATGAACCCTGCCACATTGAATCCAGCTCTCTACTGGAACCCTTTATGAGGCTCTATAAGTGGACCGGCGAGAAACGGTATTTCGATTTTGCTACTTACATCATTAAAGGTGGAGGCACAAAGCATTACAATCTTTTTGAAAATGCTCTGCAAAATGTAAACCCTTGGGAAATGGCAGGACATTATCCCAAAGCCTATGAGATGATGTCAATCTTTGAAGGTTTGGCAGAATACTACAGGGTAACGGGGAATCCCAAATACAAAGAGATGTTATTGAACATGTTTCGGAACATCAGTAGGAAAGAGATCACCATTATTGGCAACGGAGGATCCGATCAACCCTACCACCCCTACGTCTATGGAGAAGCGTGGGGTAATACGGCCGTGGAACAGACCAATCCGGACATCACCCGCATGATGGAAACCTGTGTAGGAGTGACATGGATGAAGTATTGCAGTCAGATGCTTCGGCTCACTGGTGATCCCTCCATTGCCGATTACATTGAAAAATATGCCTATAACGGACTTATTGGCGCAATGAAACCAACCGGAGATGGATTCAGTTATGTCAATTTACTAAATGGTTCCAAAGTGACGGATGAGGGATGGGGATGGAAATTTGATTCACTACAAGTTACCTGTTGCAACCTGAATGGTCCCATGGGATTGGCATATATCCCTTATGTAGCTGTAATGAATTCTGACAATGGGCCGGTGATCAATCTCTACAATCAGGGTGAATTCAATTTTGAGACACCCGGAGAAAAATCCGGATCTCTGTTGATTCAAACCGATTATCCGCTCTCAGGCAAGATTCAAATCCGGCTCAATCTGGAGAAAAGTGAAACATTTGCCATCTGTATACGGATACCGGAATGGAGTGAGAGAACAACATTACTTGTAAACAATGAGCAGGTGGAGGTAAGCCCTGGCAGCTATGCAGAGATAAACAGAGATTGGTCAGCAGATGACCAAGTTGATCTCACCCTTGATATGAGATGCAGGGTATTGGATGCCCCCTATGGTAGCAACCGAGCAGGTGACAACTTTCAGGCAGTGATTTATGGTCCGGTTGTACTCGCGAGAGACGAGAACATAGAAAGAAATTATAATGAACCTGTAAACCTGGCAACCGAAGAGGGTTTTGTCAATGCCATACTGCAACGATCGAATCATGAGGGTATCAACCTGCAATTTTCTGTACCCCTGGAAAATGGTGGATCCATTACAATGATTGACTATGCCTCCGTGAACAATTGGAACAACGGCATGCATGTTTGCACTTGGTTGCCAACCAAATAGGAAACAATTAATCAATAAAAAAACCAGTTCAAAGATGAATAAAGAATGGCTATTTTCAATTGTGATCCCCTTACTATTGATCTCTTCCTGTAGTGATCAGGAAAAAAACAACCAAAATCTCAAAGATGAACCCACTGATGAGTCGCCTCGTGAACTATTCACTCTAAAGAACAGTGGATGGGATATCTATGATGGTGCCAACTATCGTTACGGGCCCTCTATCATCATCAACAACGATGGATCAATTGATGCCTGGTTTGCTGCAGTGGGCGATTTCTATGGAAAGTGGCACGATTTATACCAAAAAAACGGGAAAAACACGGCACATCCTGTCTCTGAATATGGGACTGTGGGACAAAAATTCACAGTGGATATCTCTTTCTGGGGTGTTATGGTGGTGAGTCCTAACTGGAATGGACAACCCTGCGGCTTGACGTTGAAGTTGTTTGAATGGAATGACCCCACCATGAGCTATTCCGAAGTGGTTGCACAAAAAGCAGTGGCTACGGAAAAATTCGTTAATTATGCAGACGGTGAAAAACTGGGAGTCACCCGTTCAGAAAAATTCCCTCCCGGCACCTATCTTTGGGAATTGTCTGAGAGTCTCACCGATCAATCGGGTGTGTGGTTGCGTGAAGGGGAGGTTGCAGGTGTTACCAGCTACAGGGGCGGTATCCCTGTCACAGAAAAGAGCCACTGGCAAGCGATGTGGTCAGAAGAGAAGACCAGTGGTGATATTTTTTGGGATCAGGCATCCTATCAACGCTCAACCGATCAGGGTAAGAACTGGACAAAAGAGGTGATGTCACTTCTACCCACCGAGTTCTCCTCCGATCACTATTCGGTATGTGATCCGGGAGCTGCTTTCTGGAACGGTTACTATTACATTGGTTATACCTCTACAGAGAACATTGCCATGACGCAAAACAATGTCTATATTGCACGTAGCAAGAGTCAGGTAGGACCCTGGGAGAAATGGGACGGAGAAAAATGGGGTGATGATCCCATACCGGTGGTCTTATATGATGGCAATCCGGAAAAATTTGGTGCCGGTGAACCTTCAATCGTGGTGGTTGGCAACACCATCTATTTCTACTATTCCTGGAACGATACAGGTACAACGACCCGGGTGGCGACAGCTCCGGCAGATGATCCCAACTGGCCCGGGAAGCTGACCCATCGCGGAGTGGCTATTGACAAAAGTCATATTGCCGGGGCCGACCATGCAGACGTAAAATATCGGGAGGACATCCAAAAATTTCAAGCAATTCATACAGCAAATCGCATGACAGAAAGGGGTTATCTCGTAGTCTGGCAATCCGATGACGGATTAACATTCCGGAAAATTGGAGAAGTTAAGAAGAATCTTATGCCTGGCATGCACAACTGTGGGTGGAGCGGTGACGGAAAAGGTCATATCATAAAAGGTACCCCACAATATGTCTCTTATGCCTACGGAGTGGGCACATGGGGACAATGGAAAACAAGATGGGCGGAAATAGAATGGTAGAGAATAGAGGGTGAAGCATCATCTGCTTCACCCTCATTCATATCATCATTTGAGTTGACTCATTCACCCCACGTATATATTACCATATCACCTGGTTCCACCTCCAGATGCTCAGGAGCTGCCATGATAGATGAGAGGGCTCCATTCTTCTCAACTTTTTGCACTGTTTTTGCTGCATCCACGGTCAACGACATAGGTTTCTGGAAATCCCGGTTCACAATTACCAGATATAGTTTCTTTTGGTTCTTCAGGATAGAAACAACTGCACCACCCTCACTCGTCTCCAACTTTTGAATCTCTTCGGGAAGCTGATCAATAGGACGCGTACCTTCAGGTATCTGACTACCCGTATGCCATACAGAGACCAATTCAGCACCCATAAAGACATCTGAGAGGGCATGAATCTCCTTGTTAACCGATTGGATACGATCATAGACAACAGTCCGGTTTCCATCAAGATTAATTGGGGAATCATGGAAATCCCAGGGGGTGTTATCCCCCGGATGCCAATAAGTGAAGTATTGGAGTGTTTGTGCTCCATAAGCCAAATTGCTGAACATCTGTATCCGCAACTCACCAACGGTAGGTATGGGATAGGGGGTGTGTGCAATCGCCAGGGCAAATGCCCAGAAAGGAAGCGATGACCTCTTGGATGCAGCTGCAATAATCTCTAGGTTCTTGTACCACCCAGTACGCAACATTCGTACCCCATTTTCTTCAACGACCGGGTAATGATCAAATGAGATAAAAGGCACTGGGACCTCTGCTAAAAACATCTCAACATGTTTTTCATAAGGGTCTTCACCGGGAGCCAATACTCCATCTTTCCCAATCAACACCTCTTGCGGGGCATAATTGGGGAAGAGATTGATATAACAAGGATGCTCAGGGTCTACAGACTGAATTCTTCTCACCCATTCTCCCAACATTGCGAAATCAGCCGCTCCCGGTTCGTCTCTCAAGTGATAACCAGCCAACGCGGCATGGCCCATTAAGCGTTGTACTGTCTTTTCCGGTTCGGCATGCAATTCCGGACAAGATGGCATCAGTTTTACACCTGCTTGCTCTGCGACATCGAGTGCTCTCTCAACAGCTTCCACACTGGAATAAACCGAGAAGTTGATATTGATCCCTGCCTCTTTCAATTCATTGAAGCGTTCGATGGTTGTTTCATTTTCAGGTACGCCGATCCATGCCATGATCGGAAATTCACTGATGTTTTTCTCAATTGGTTCTGATCTCTCCTGGGTACAGCTCCATAGGGCTGCAATACCCAACAAAAGAATTGCATACTTTCTCATAGGCTTGTTTGTTAATGATGTTTGAAATAACGACTAAATAATTACATATGTATTTTCTGGAAAAAGTGTAAAGATACATCGTCACTGATCACTCCTTGCTCTCCTCTGAGAATATACGGTTTCGGAGCTCATTCTCCAATCCAGCAAGGTGATGTGGATTGGGGCCGAAATCTTCTCTAACCATCGTTACTTTGAATTCATTGAGCAAAGACATGAACGCTGTCAATGACTCTTCCGGATCCGGAAGTGTAACCGGAGAAGAGCCATGCTCTTTTTCATACGCTTTGAATCGTGGATATTCAGACAGCAGGACAAAATGTAGGGGTATCTGCTCACGACGGATTCGATCCCGGAAGGTTTCATCCTCGGTTACCTCCAATGCTTTCTGCATTTCCGATGCTGCCTGAGCATACACAGGAACCTCCAGCCAGTCAGCGGTGGATGGTCGAACCATTGTTAAATGCACCTTGGAATCAACTGCTGCACTGCACAACAGATCCCAGTAATTGCGCAAATATGGTGCAGCAGGTGCTCCATAATAACCAGTTAAAAATTCATCTATGATTATCTCAGCGTCCAGGTCTGGATTCCACATCAAATGAGCTATCAAATAATTGCGAAGATATACAAAATCGCCGGCTGAGCAGTAGAAATCTCCCTGTTCAAACAATCCGATGGCATTATTCCTAACAAAAAAACGGATATCCTCATCGAGAGAGTATAGATTGGGATGAGGCATGAGATAGGATAGAAAATTGGTTACATAATTCCAGATATATAGGTTATCGGCAATTTGGCTCCACCCTTCTATTGCTTCACGGGTAGCCCTGTTCTCCTCTCCTTCATTGAGCGGGATAGCATAATTTCCATGGGTACAAATGCGAATAATCACATTTTCCCTCGGTTTTACCAGTTTGGGAGGAGGAACGGAATATTGGTAAGCAATGGTCTCGACCCAAATTTCGGGAAACTCTTTTTCTATAGTCTCAGCTACCTCATTCACAAACCGAAGGATTGGTCCCGCCTGACTCCCTTCCTCTTCGGCCACGGCACTACAGGAATCACACCGGCAATAACGAAAATCCGCATCGGAATCATTTTGACTGATTGAGACAAACCCAGCTTCAGGATGAAGATGCAAACTGTCGATCACATTGCTGATAAATTCCTTCTGCATGGCACGATTGGTGAGACAAAGCTGTGTGTAGGGATGGTTTACGCGTTCCTCTCCCACTTTGCTGTACCATTCGGGATGAAAGGCAAAATATTTCTCCCTGGGTAAATAGTAATTGAAGGAATGAACAAAAGGCAGATAGTGGTGATGTCCTCCATACTTTTCCGTAGTACGTGAAAAGTCTCCGTTACACTTCATCCTTGCACAAAAAAGATTCTCCACTCCATCTTTGTAAAATGATTCCCGATAAATGAGAGCCGGGGCATAAACAAGATGTTGTGGTTTTACAACCAGTTTTTCACGAAAAGGGATCGTGGTTTCTGTGGAGGTCCACCATCGAACATCACATGCTTCTTCAAGAAAGGTGTTGACGGCATACAAAGTACCTCTCACAGGATGACCAACTAGTATAATATCTTCACCAATGGTTTCACGAACAATACCATCATAGGGAAGTGATTGAATGTTTAACTCCGGTAGAATCGTACGAATGCGTGCTACATCTCCCACAATGATCTGGGGTGATGCCCCATTCGTATCACCCTCTTTCAGAATAACAAAATCAGCACCCGTAATTTGATCCAAATGATCTTTCAGTTCCTCTGCTGCGGTTCTCTCAACCGGAGTAGGCTCATCAGGCATCACAATAACATAATTTGCAACACCTTTATCCGCTAATATTAATCCATTCGACGAAAAACAGGACAAAATCGTCAACGGAAGAAGACATATCAACAGAAAAATGTAATTCAACCTATTGTATCTACATGTATCAATTCTTCCCATGCCTTATTGAGTAATTTTGGTCAAAGTTAACAAAATTAACAATTCCATAATTTATAGAATGTTAGCGTCCCATTAATATAAATAAATGCGTTTATCTGGCCACAAACAAGAGTTATTTTGCTGCTAGGAATAAAGCACCATTCACTAGTATCAGTTTATAGCGCTAAATTAATAAAATAGATTTAATTGGACTATCAACTTTAACATTGTTGGTCATTTTCCTTATTTTATATATCAAATCCATTAGTCATCGTTAATTTTGAACCCTTACATTTGTATAAGCTTTACAAAAACACAGAAATTATTCTAGGTTTTTTTATCTTCATGTTAAATCATTACTGTCCGGTTTAATCTTCCCAAAGTGGCATGAAGGGATAATCGGTCTGTTTATTTAAATTATTATTGCCACTAAAGCGGTCTTTGATATTCGTTTTTTTAAAAAATGCCAGCCCTAGTGTATGAGTGAAAGGATACAAACTTACAGAGATGCTAAGTTTATTTTTAGGCATAGGTCAATTGCAGTACTGTTCAATGCATAAACCATATTGTCAATATCAAATCTAAAATTGGGATCATCTGCATATAAAAGTCTGGCTTGTTTGATTAAAAACTGAGCATAATCTGCATAGATTCTGCAATTGCGTTTCTCGTTAGCCTCTGCTAACGTATATTTTGGTGTTGCGAATCTCACCCTAGAGTGATAAAGCTCCTATAAAAAAGCAGTTAAGCTGTTGCCAATGTCTCGGAGACTTTCTCTCGCTTTCCCAAAAGTCACCTTTGTTGCGATCAACACAGCTTTGGAATTGAAAATCTGATCTAAACGTCATTGGTTGTGATTGAACTATTTTGCCTAAGTTCATAATATTGAATATGATTCCATAAAGAAAGCTAAGAATTCAAATTGACCAAGTGAAAAAACGTGTGTAGCTAATTCAATATAAACAATATATAAGCAATCAACTTGTCCTTTAATGGACACTAGTGATGGAAAATACTAAACGAAACTGATCAATTTGTTACAGGTATGAGGATCCTCAATGAGGATGGGAACTATATTTATAACAGGTTCAAATTACAGGAAAGGAAATCCACAGCGATAAATATTTGATTTTCCCGATAAGTTTATCAGAAGTTTCCAAGATGGAATCATTTACAGGCGAAAACTGGCAAAATCCTGGTTGGTAATTACCCTGCTCATTTCATTTTTTCAGAACTTCGATAAACTCTGAAGGCTACCTGCAGAGTTATCGAAGTTCTGATATTATCTAAAAAAACACAAAATGTTGAAAATTTATCTTCCCTGTTTCGCACTTTGCTCCTGTTTGCTGCTCTTCACATCTTGTTCGAACGGAAAATCGGCAGAAACACCCGATGATGTAAACATCAAAGGTGATACATCCATGCTCTTCATTGAAAATGACCGGTTAAAACTGGGGATTGATCTCACCTTGGGTGGAGCAGTAACCTATCTATCAGATGAGGCCAACGGAGGAAAGAACATGATCAACAGCTATGACTGGGGAAGACAGATTCAGATGTCTTACTACAGCGGACCATGGCCCTATATCGGTCCCAATGGCGAAAGACCTACACCTGCGTGGGAAGGGTTGGGATGGAACCCGATTCAATCGGGGGATGCCGGAGGAAACCGATCCAAGATTGTATCTTACGAAAAAAGAGGGGACAATGCGATCTTTGTTCGTAGCATCCCTATGCAATGGCCCCACAAAAGTGGTGTCGCCGGAGAATGTCTGTTTGAGTGTCTCTATACTTTGAACGACAATGTCATAACCATGGAAGCAACCATTGTGAATAAAAGAGAGGATAAGCAACAATATCCGGCATCATCTCAGGAGATGCCGGCTGTGTATACCAATGGGCCTTGGTACAAATTGGTAACATACCTGGGTGATGAACCTTTCACCGATGAACCGGTCACCGTTATTGTGGATAAGAATGACAAGAAAGGTTGGCCATGGGTGCACTTCTACACACCCGAGAACTGGGTTGCCCTGCTGGATGATAAAGGTTATGGAATAGGTGTCTATCAGCCGGATGTGATGAGGTTCAATGGTGGATTTCACCCCAATGACTCATTCAAAGGTTTCGGTGGTGAAAAAGATGGTCAAACGGGACATATCGCACCCACAGGCAGACAGATTCTAGATCATAACATACGCTGGACTTACAAAACATCACTAATACTGGGTACACTCAATGACATCCGGTCATATGTCAAAACGAACGGTCAAGTGAGCGGTAATACTGACTGGATGTTTACAAACTCCCGGAAAAATTGGTATTATCAGGGTGAAATCAACGATACAGGATTCCCAATTGAGGGAAACTTGAACCTGCAATTTGAAAAAGCATCTTCTCTTATCAGTCCAGAAACATTTTGGAAAGCCACCGATGCTGACTGGCTGGAGATTGAAGGTGAGTTTTTCTCAACAAATGGCAACTTAGGGATAACCGTTGAATTACAACCGGTCAGCAAGGCTGATTTCACCGATTGGTTGAATTGGAGTGAAGGAGAATTTAGTGTGGAGGAAGAAAAAAAAGAGAAAGCCTCCGAATTTCCTGCAAAACCGCCATTCAGAATGACCCAGATAATTGAGGCCGATGGCGTAGCACGTACCTATAAAATAAACCTGAAGCATATGTCTGATTACACAGGCTCCATGAAGAATTTGAAGTTTATTTTCTTAGACAAAGGATCTGCAAAGATTTCCCGTATTCGTTTGGTCGATTAAGCTACCCCATCAGATGAATGGATCCATCATTACAACAATTGATATGTATTCAAACACTTTTAAAATACCAACATTATGACACACGAATTACAACGCAACTTGTTAATCCTCATCCTACTGCTTTTGACAAATCAATACCTTGCGGCACAGCGAGTAGACAGCGATCAATGGGTCGCCACCGATGCATTGAATAGAAAAGTGAGTGAGTATCCCGATGCAGGCGACAAGAGAGATAAATACGTCGCTATGTTCTACTGGACCTGGCATCAGGGGAAGGATGATACCACCACCACAGTAAAGAACATCACTGAGATTGTTCGCAAACACCCTGAAGCGATGAAGGATTACCATCATACGGCATGGGGCAAAGCGAAGCCGGGATTCTTTTACTGGGAAGAACCTTTGCTGGGTTATTACAAGACAACAGATCCCTGGGTATTGAGAAAACATGCTGAGATGTTGGCAGATGCCAAGGTGGATGTAGTCTTCTTTGACTGTACAAACGGAAGCCTCACTTGGGAGGATTCGTATGAAGCTCTGATGAAAACCTGGGATCAGGCGCAAAAAGAGGGTGTCAATGTTCCCAAAATCGCTTTTATGCTGCCTTTCGGTCCTGCCCCGCACTCACGGGTCTCCCTCAGGCAGTTGTATCGTGATGTATACAAACCCGGAAGATACAAAAACCTTTGGTTTAACTGGAAAGGGAAGCCTGGGATTATGGCCTATCCCGACAATCTAACCGATTCTGAGGAAGACAGAGCAATTGCTGAGTTCTTTACCTTCAGACCCGGTCAACCAGACTATGTGGATGGACCTAAACGAGATGATCAGTGGGCTTGGCTCGAAAACTATCCTCAAAAGGGATATGTTCCACAGCAGAACGGAACCTTCGAACAGGTGGCCGTAGGTGTGGCACAGAACGCCGCTCCTGAGACCAATGGTCATTGTAGCGCCTTTAACCTGCCAGGGGCACAGGGAAGAGATTTCTCCTTTCGGAATGGATTCGACCCGCGAGTAGATGGATACCTGTATGGCTGGAACTTCCAAGAACAGTGGGATCGCGCATTTGAAATCGATCCCGAATTGGTGTTTGTCACCGGATGGAATGAGTTTATTGCAGGACAGTGGCTACCCGAACATGGCTGGACTGGAGATCCCTTCTCTTTCGTAGATCAGTTTGACTGGAAAAGAAGCAGAGATATCGAACCCAACCTAGGATGGGGTGATAAAGGTGATGTCTACTACCTGCAATTGGTAGATAACGTAAGAAAGTTTAAAGGAATGACACCTCCCGAACCAGTCTCCGCATCCAAGAGCATAAAAATAGGGAAATCGAATCAGTGGAACAATGTTACCCCTGTTTACAACCATTACAAAGGCAATACATTCCATCGTGACCATGTGGGCAGAAACAACACCTACTATATCAACACAACCGGAAGAAATGATATTGTCAAAGCCAAGGTTGCCAGAGACCAACAGTCAATCTATTTCTATGTGGAGAGTGCAGAAAAGCTCACTTCTCGAAATGATCCAAACTGGATGCTCCTCTTTATTGACATAGACAGGGATAAATCTACCGGATGGAATGGTTACGACTTTATACTCAATCGCCAAAGTCCTACATCCAAAAAGGTGATCGTAGAGGAGAATATTGGCAATCGATGGGAATGGCAAGAAGTAAAAAGAGTACCATATGCTGTAAAAAACAATCAGCTGGAGATTAAACTTGACAGAGAAACAGTCGGTATGATAGGAACGAAACTCGATTTCGAATTCAAGTGGAACGACAACATGCAGGAAAACGGGAACATCATGGACTTCTACGTGAACGGGGATACCGCTCCGGGTGGAAGGTTTAATTTTGTTTATACTGAATAATCAACTGAACCATAATGAAAAATCAATCATTCTCCATTTTTCTGTTAATCCTTGTCTCCATATTGGTTGTTTCTTGCAACAGGGGTAGCCACGAATACCTGCATTTCGATCTTCAAACTGGGAACCATCTGACAATAGATTCTCTTAATGAGAACCAATACCGAATTACCACCCAGGGAGGTGATCCTTATATCCAGTTGCATGCACTCAACCAATCATTGGCTGAGGACAAAACTGTGCTTACGTTTGAATACCAAACGTCAAAAGGAATCAACTTCCTGGAAATTTTCTTCCTTAAAATGGGGACCGGTTCTTTTGGATCAAACGTTGCCGGCAGTCAAAAAGGTCCGGGTTTAGAGCCCACAGAAGAGATGAGAAGCTATGCGGTTGATCTGGGTGAAGCCATTGCCAACGCAAACTGGAATCCCGGAAAAGATCTGCTGCGAATCGATTTTGGGGACCAACCCAGTGCGGAAGTGATAATACAAAATCTCCATTTTCGAAAACGCAACAAGTCGGAAAATGCAGCCATCGAAGAAAAAGAGGCGTTTAGAACAAAGGACAAACAACATAATGATCAGCTTGCAAACTATTTATCATCATCATATCCTTCCATCGTTGAGCGTGTAGAAGTACTCGATTCCACCATCCTGATCAAAGGTGAATTTGTTTCAGATGGGGATCAGGTCACGCTTTGCGCAGTGAAACCATGGGAGGATGCGATAGAGCCAGCAAAATTTGGGGGTGTCGAGATTGCTCAGTCACCTTTCACCATGGAGCTGGAGAGATATGAAGTGATCGATGGATTCAACTATGACCATGCCCTCTCCAAGTGGATTCTCACCAGTAAAGAAAAGCTTCTCTCATCATCGCGTTACGCCGATTTCATCCAACCTGAGGGCAAGTTGCCAAAAGGAGTCCTAAATGGCAGAAAAGGTATTGGAGGATATCACATCAAGAGGGGATATAGCTCTGACCTT
>Ga0334901_1000645_pt1 | contig 45248 bp, 45 predicted proteins | sample GraSluR3_MG_3_FD_207216 | JGI IMG/M metagenome (GOLD analysis project Ga0334901, IMG submission 207216) | Sludge microbial communities from methane-producing bioreactor in Wageningen University, Netherlands - Granular Sludge_15_08-R3 | ecosystem: Engineered > Bioreactor > Anaerobic >...
TGCGAAAAAACTTGTTGCCTTTGCCGGCGTAGATCCTAGCGTTTATTCGTCTGGTAAGTTCACAGCCAACAACAATAGAATCACCAAACGAGGTTCTAAGCGCCTACGCCGTGCTTTGTGCTTAGCCGTCCAGATCGGATTAAGACGCTCTTTTAATAAAAAGATGAGTGCCTTTTATCAGAAAAAATGAGAAGAAGGAAAGTCCTATAAAGTCGCTTAATAGCCTGTGTAAATAAGATTCCTCATTGGATTTACGCGTTATTAAAACGTAAAGAGCCCTTCCAGGATATAACCTAAAACAAGTATACCACCAAATATTTCCAATATATGGAGGGTTATTTGGCGTACACATTTTCAGTTTCACACGATCTTTTATATTTTAATAGAAATACCTTGACAAGATATTAGCTGGTTTTTTGTCATGAAACCCGTGGTTAAATACGAGTATGTCAACATTAGCAAACAACTGTTTTCTTGAATGGCTAATTATACACCAGAAAAATGCTACTTCACAGTTCTCCTAGTAAACAACTTTATTTGAATTTATCAACTTCTAGAGAAATATCACTTTTACATGGTTTCTACACATTTAACGTGTAATCTTATTGCAGTAGAGAAGGAGGGGTAGTTGATACAAAACAACAAATGACGAATGTACTTGTCAATAAGGTAAAAAAAGTGTTGGTCACCCTTTTAAGGGGATCCGATATCGACATGAAAAACAATCAGGAGGTTTCATTGAATGTCACTATTTAAAAGACTGCGTGACCTTACCGTTTCAAATATTTATGCTGTGATCGAAAAGGCAGAAGATCCAGTTAAAATGACCGACCAGTACCTGCGTGATATGCAGGAGGACTTACAAGAAGCTGAACGGGGAGTCGCTGCACAAATTGCTCTTGAAAAAAAATTCAAGGCCCTTTACGAGGAACAAAAAGCTCTTGTGGCTAAACGTGAAGAACAGTCACACCTAGCTGTTGAAACAGGAGACTTGGATCTGGCACGAAGAGTTATCGAGGATAAGCAAAACGCTGAACGAAAAATGACTGAGTACAAGGAACGCTACGAACAAAATCAGGTGTCTGCAGAAAATCTTCGTCAAAAACTAGACGAGATGCGAAAGCAGGTTGCCGAGCTGAAGGATAAACGGGAAACTCTTGTCGCACGTGTTAACGCCGCCGAGGCGCAGAAAAAGATTAATGACACCATGTCTGGCTTTGATTCCAATACAGCGATGGCCGGACTGAAACGTATGGAAGAAAAAACATTGCAGCTAGAAGCCGAGGCGGAAGCAAGCGGGGAAGTCTATAAAAAAGAAAAATCCATCGATGAAGAGTTTGAAAATTTGGGGAAGGACAAGAAGGTCGAAGATGAACTGGCACAGCTCATCGAACAGCATAAAAAATAAGGGATAACAATAGGCAAATCAATGAGCCGGCACGCCGAGAAAATTACAAAAGACGGCTGTCGGTTTTATTTTTGCAAGTTGAAAGGAGATAAAAAATGTCCCTATTTCATCGAATCATCAATTTAGTAAAGAAGCCAGAACCACCGATTGAAGAAAAAACTCCTTACACTTTATCTATTGGTGATATTGTTGATCTTTCACTTAATAGTTATACCGTTGCGGGTCGAGTGTTATTCCCGCAACGCCAGGAAGCTTTTTTTACGATAAAGGATGGGAGTACGATCAAATATTTACGGGTTGCTAAGAGGGAAAAACTGGAGCTGTCTCTTTATGAAGCGATTGATGGACGTCTGGAAGATATTAATGAGATTCCAACGACCATTGAAATGGAAGGGACATTGTATCATATGGAAGATCAAGCGGTAGGCGCAGCCCATTCTTCAGGTGATACGCCTTTTGCATCCTCTAGTGAACGTTATCTTTGGGACTTTCAATCAGATAACTGGAAACTACTGCGAATCGAATGGCAGGCTGGCCAGATGATGTTGTATGAGGGAGAGGATGTCCTACCAATGGACGTCAGGATCATTCAGTCATGAAAAAAAGGAAGCGTTAAATATGATTAAGCGATTGTCAAACAGCATAAAAATTGTATTGGCTATTGTACTCGGGGCTTCCCTTTTAACCGGATGCTCCGCATCCGGCTCCGGACAGCCAGCCGTTACCGGTGGCTATCCGCTGACCTCCGTATCCAAAAACGGAAATCAGGAGTCTTATATTTATCAGGCTGACAAACAGTCGGTTCCAGAAGTAGCCAAGAAACTAAGCGACCAAAAGAAGCCGGATCAGATCTCAAGAAACGACAACCAGCAAATGTTCCTTGTCTATTCTGATGAATTATATGATCTTCAAAGAGACAAAAAGAACCCCGATAATACCCTGATTGAAGTAAGTAATAAAGAATTTGTTCGCAACAATTACAGTTCGTCGTTTTTGAAGGGCTATCTGTCTGCCGTTCTCTTGGATCGATTGTATCAATTGGGAAAAGGCGCTCTAGGTAATTATCGTGGCTATACGGATGGTAATACAATTCGGCCAACGGTAAAGTATCAGCCCCCTACCGCCAGCGAAAAGAAAACGATCCCTCCAATAACGAAGCAGACAACCGGTTCGATTATTAAGCGTAGCAGCTCCGGGAATAACTCGAACTCGTTTTCAAGTACATTCTCAAGAATAAGGAATAGCGTTACAAAAGATGTAGGACAGGCGATTAATTCGGTTGAGAGAAATACGGGGAAAATCTTGAAATCGGATACGGGTCAAGGAACGAGTAAAGTTTTTCCAAAAAATTCAAGAATTTCAATCCCAAAAAATAATTCTCCACCAAAAGTCAAATTCAAAAGTTTTGGAAGGATCATGAGAAGAAGCAGATAAATTCGATTGTCAATAAATTGATTACAAAACTACGGTTCGCTTTCAATTTAATGGTCGTCTATGAAATTCTGTTCAGGACTAAGCCGTAAAAGAGAGGCTTAGTCCTTTTCCTGACAGAAATACGAATCCACTATTTTTACACTTCTTTAGGCTTATGTGGTTCAGATCAAAATATTTCATATGGGTGTGTGTGCGGATGCATTTCAAAAAATCCAGTGTATTTCAGTCCCTGCTTGCCATCAATCTTGCGTTGTTTATTATTTTCCTGTCAATAGAGCTTGCTCTGCTCTTTAAACCTCTGTACTATTTCGATATTTGGTATCTTGGTATTGACAAGATCGCGGGTATCAACACAGCTAGAATTGTGGAAAACTATAATTACATGATTCAATATCTTGTCGATCCAAGGCCTCAATCCTTTAAGCTTCCATCCCTGCCTTACTCAGTTCGCGGACAAATTCATTTTGGGGATGTCAAAAGGATCTTCACTTCAATTGAGCTGCTCTTTATCATCACAGGTTTAGTTAGTGTGGCTGGCCTGTATTGCGGTATTAAGCATGGAATGATCAGTGTTCTGAAAAAAGCGTCTTTCATTCTTCTGTTCTTCATTATCGTTACTTTAACTGCTTTCACTTTAAACTTTGATGCATCCTTCACTTTGTTTCACAAGGCTTTTTTTAGAAATAATTACTGGCTGTTCGATCCGGTTACAGATCCTGTGATCACGATCCTCCCGGAAGCCTTTTTTCTACATGCCGCTTTATTTATTTTGATGTGGATTGTTATAGGCATGATTTTATTAAGTGTATGTCATAGGAAGTTATTAAAAAAGTGGAAAAATAAGTCCGTTTTCTAATCAAACAATCCATAGGAAGAGATCCAGTTTTTTTTTTTAAGTATCACTGGATTTAAAAAAGAAACTAGGATGTATGCTACGCATGATTTCAATTTGTTAATATATGTAATATGGAAAATTTGCTGTATGATGAGAGAAGGTGATGAGTATGAAGAAATTACAAGTCTTAATGGTGGATGATGACTGGAAGTTGCGCAATTTGCTACGCATCTACTTATCTAAAGAAGGTTTTGATACCGTTGAGGCAGCGGATGGCAATGAAGCGATGCTGAAAATTAAAAATCACTCCTTTGATCTGGTCATCCTTGACGTGATGATGCCCAATATGGATGGTTGGGAGGTGTGCCAGTCGATTCGGAAGACACAATCCGTTCCTATTCTGATGTTAACGGCTCTAGGTGAGACAAAAGAAAAGGTCCAGGGGCTGGAACTCGGGGCTGATGATTATCTGACAAAACCCTTTGATCCAGAGGAATTAATTGCCCGCGTTCATGCGCTGATTCGCCGCGCATCCTCGACCTCTACCGAAAAAACAAATAACGATGTGCTGAATTTTCCCGCACTAACGATTGATAGAGACGGACGCCAGGTTTTTGTTCATGATCAATCGGTGGATTTAACCCATAAAGAATTTGACCTTTTTGCTACGCTGGCCAAAAATAAAGGACGTGTTCTGTCTCGTGAACAGTTGATCGAACAAATATGGGGTTATGATTTTGAAGGGGATGCGCGGGTTGTCGATATCCACGTTAAAAATATCAGAGAGAAATTAAAGAGATCCGGATTAGTCTATAACCCGATTCAGACAAGTTGGGGAGTCGGTTATAAATTTGAGGCAGAGGTCGGAAAATCATGAGTATCAATCGAATCGGGCTGAAATTGGGCGCGGCTGTTATCGTACTGATGATTGTGATTCTCGTATCCTCCGGTCTTGCTGTTGATCGATTGTTCACAAATTTCTATGATGCTCAAATGAAGGACAATACACAGGAAATTGCTGCACACTTTGCAACCATGGCAGAATCCAATGATACTTCTTCACAATCAATGATTCGAGCTTTTGCTAAATTTTCAGATGTAAAGGTCTTCTGGTTGAATGATGAAGGAAGGATTTTGACGCTTCCACGGGAGAAACAGCCGAATCTGTCTTTTATACGGTCACGCGATACCCGGCGCCTGCTATCCGGTCATTCTGTAGCTTTTCAAAACCATGATGTTCATGGAAACCGATTTTATGTTGTAGGTAAACCCATACAAATAGGGGAAACGACTGGGTCTGCGATTTATATTGTCTCTTCCATGAAAAAAATAGACGATTCTTTGCAGAGACTTCGAAATTTGTTGGTGCTTTCTGGACTTGGCGCGTTTTTTCTCGCTTTAGGTATGATTCTTATCATGAGTAAACTGCTTTCTCGTCCACTGCTTCGAATGCAGCAAATGACCGATAAAATGGCAAAAGGAAACTGGGATACAAGACTTCAGGTCGGGAGTCGAGATGAAATCGGTATGCTCGGGCACTCCATTAATGATCTGGCTGCAAGTTTGCAAAGATATCGAGATACGCGGCGAGCGTTTTTCTCAAACATTTCACATGAACTTCGAACCCCAGTCACTTATCTTCAGGGTTATGCTAAAGTTCTGACAGATGGATTAGTTGATTCTGATAAAGAAAAAAAACAGTACCTTTCCATTATATATCAAGAATCCGTTCGTCTCGAACATTTGATTAATGACCTGTTTGACCTCTCGAAAATGGAGGAAGGACAGATCAAACTTAATATGGAATGGATGGATCTGAAGATAACCATAAAAACAACTGTTCAGAAAGTTAAACTTAAAGCAGAAAGTAAACGACTAAGCTTACAGCTGGATTTACAAGATCAGGTTCCTCTTATTCGAGGAGATCGTAAACGGATGGAACAGGTGCTGTTAAATTTACTTGAGAATGCCATCCGTTATACGGAGAAGGGCAGCGTTCTTGTACGACTGACCGGGAAGAAAGAAGCAACTGTCCTTTCCGTATCAGACACAGGCATTGGTATTCCTAAAGAAGAGTTGCCTTATATCTTTGAACGATTTTATCGAGTGGAGAAATCACGTGCGCGTGAATACGGGGGGACTGGATTAGGCCTGTCTATCGTCAAAAAATACGTTGAAATGCAGGACGGAACGGTTCGAGTTGATAGCCAAATGGGCGTCGGGACTACTTTCACATTGATCTTTACTCATGAAAAAAAGCAGAGAAGGGACGGGATGAAATAATGAAGAAAATTGATTGGTTCTTTTCACTTTTTTTAATTATCGTTGGACTAACCTGCCTTCTCTTCTCAGCCAATGCTTTTGGTCATGAGAGTTTTCTTGCATTTGGGAGGATTTTTTTCAAAGTCTGCATGTGGGTCGCCTGCCCTGTGATCCTCTTTGGCAGCCTGTATTTATGGTTCCATTACAGGAACAAAGAGTAATATGTAAATCTTTTTTTATTTTTTCAACAATTACTCGCCTTCTACATGTTTTCCACACAGATTCCACACATTTCTTTCCTATAATCATTATTGAAGAATGAGAGGAGGAAGAAATCAATGGACTGGTCTTGGCTACTATTACTCGCTTGTCCCCTTATGATGCTCCCGATGATGTTTATGATGATGAAGGGAAATCATTCAGAAACGGATCATTCTGAACATCAAAAAAGCTCGAATGAATTGAACGACCTGAAAGAACAGAATAATCTTTTGCGGGAACAGCTTCAACAGCTTAAAAACAAGGATTAATAATCAAAGTTTACGAGGAGGAATTTTTTATGTCTTGTTGCGGAAATCACAATCATGAAGGTCATCAGTCTGAAAGCCATCAACACAGCACACATCAGCATATTCATGAGAAACAGAATGAATTTGACGCGTTAAAAGAACAGAATGATCAGTTGCGGAAAGAACTTCAGCAGCTGAAAAGTAAACAAGCATAACGAGATTGAGGAGGGATTTTTGATGAATTGTTGCGGGAATCATGATCATAACAGTCAGGGTCACGAAAATCAAAATCAGGGAAATGAAAATCATAGTGCTCATGGAACTCATCAACACAATCATAACCTTATGATGGCAGTCTGCCTCATTATTCCAATAGCTGTGATCATTGGTCTGTTTTTCACAGGCGGATTTTCAGGATCAAATAGTTTGCTCATACTCGCGGCTGTACTTATTTGCCCGTTGATGCATCTGTTCATGATGCCGGCTATGATGAAGAAAGGTAATGGACATCATCATTGACTTGAAAAAAGTTTCAATTCGACTTTTCTTTATAGGGACGAAAACTCTATCGGGTTTTTCGTCTCTATTTAATAAGGATCTCATTAATCAGTGCAGATAATAAAACCAGTATGTAAAAAGAGGTGAAATGTAGATTGACAAAATCAAAAGATGAAAAAGCACAACCGGGGACTTTAGCTTGGCAAAAGCAAAAAATAAGAGAAGAATATGTTTGTCCCATTTTAGAAAAGGAAAATGAATCAATGAGAACACGGAGAGGATCTAAACGGAATCTTTTTAACAAAAGAACCGTTAGAACTGAATTTTAATCAGGTGTTGTTAAGCTGAACTCTGCAGATAAGAGTGAAGGGAATACTCTTATCGCTGTGACTTAGAGTTGCCACCGATGTGGCTTTACATAAAGAATTCACATCTCCATCAGATAATTAAATGATGAACGGTGAAAATTAGAGTGACTTTCACTTTTGAAATACAGGGTTCCTTATGCGTGAGTGGAGGAGACGGATGAAACGCGTCTATAGAAATATGATCATTTATGTCTTTATCGTTCTGGTTGTTGCAGGCGTGACCAAATGGCTGACCAGTCCAAACAACATTGTTGAACCGATGTCTTTCAGTACCTTTCAACAACATCTTGCCAAAGGGGATGTCAGAGAACTGACGCTTCAGCCGGATGGGAGTGTCTATACAGCAACAGGCCGCTTGAATAATGGAAAAAAGAATACGACATTTAGAGCCTATGTCCCGGCAAGTGAAAAGGAAATCAATCAAATTACTTCATTGGCTGAACAATCCAATTTGACTATTCAACCAGAAGCAAGTACACCTGGTTGGGTCGTATTTCTTACTTCACTGATCCCATTTGTTCTCATGTTCTTGCTGGTTTTCTTTCTCATGAATCGTACACGTGGTGGCGGCCAAATGATGAGCGTTGGTAAAAGTAAGGCTAAACTTTATAAAGAGGATAATCATAAAGTCACGTTTAAAGATGTGGCGGGTGCGGATGAAGAAAAGCAGGAATTAGTTGAGATTGTCGATTTTCTAAAAGAACCGAGAAAATTTATTGCTTTGGGTGCAAGAATACCAAAAGGGGTTTTACTTGAAGGACCACCGGGAACAGGGAAAACATTGCTGGCTCGTGCGGTTGCCGGAGAAGCGGGTGTTCCCTTCTTTTCAATCAGCGGCTCTGACTTTGTTGAAATGTTCGTGGGTGTCGGTGCTTCAAGGGTTCGTGATTTATTTGAACAGGCAAAAAAAAATTCACCTTGTATTATCTTTATTGACGAAATTGATGCTGTCGGACGCCAGCGAGGAGCCGGTCTGGGCGGAGGAAACGATGAACGGGAACAGACTTTGAATCAGCTGCTTGTTGAAATGGATGGTTTTGCGGCCGATGAAGGAATCATTATCATTGCGGCGACGAACAGGCCGGATATACTGGATCCCGCTTTGATGAGACCAGGCCGTTTTGATCGCCAAATTCCAGTTGGCCGTCCAGATCTGAATGGACGTGAGGCTGTACTTCGAGTTCATGCACGAAACAAACCTCTATCGAAAGATATTGATTTGAAAACGGTAGCTAAGTTGACACCAGGATTTTCCGGAGCAGATTTAGAGAACTTGTTAAATGAAGCAGCACTGGTTGCTGCACGCGTCAACAAGATCGTCATTGATATGGAGGATATTGATGAAGCAGTTGAACGTGTCATAGCAGGGGTCGCAAAGAAATCACGTGTCATTTCCAAAAAAGAACAAAATATTGTTGCCTATCATGAATCTGGGCATACAATCATTGGTCTAGCTCTAGACGGTGCCGATGAGGTGCATAAAGTGACGATTATTCCACGTGGACAGGCAGGTGGGTACACTATTTCTTTGCCTAAAGAAGATCGCCATTTAATGACCAAACCGGAACTGCTGGAACAGATCACCGGCCTGCTTGGTGGCCGTGTGGCTGAAGAGATCACATTTGGTGAAGTATCTACGGGCGCTAGCAATGATTTTCAGAGAGCTACAAATATCGCAAGACGCATGGTGACTGAGTGGGGGATGAGTGAGAAGCTCGGTCCTTTGCAGTTTGGAAATAACGGTAGTCAGCCCTTTCTAGGTATGATGCAAAATGAACAAAATATTAGTGACCGGGTTGCTTACAAAATTGACACCGAGGTGCAGCAAATCATTAAAAGACAATATGCACGTTGTAAGGAATTGCTGGTGGAACACCGTGATAAACTGGAGCTGATCGCGCAAACCTTGCTGAAAGTTGAAACACTGGAAGCCGAACAAATTAAGGCATTGTATGAACGTGGAGAATATATCGAACTCAGAAATAATCGTTAAGGCGAGAAAATGTATTAAAATAGTATGTATTTTAAAAGTTCTTTAAGAAAATTACATTAAGATGGACGCTTCGTGAGAAACATAGTGATCCCAACGAAAAGTCAATATTTTTGATGAGGTTATAAATGAAAAAGGTTAAATTGGGCAGATGTCAATTGCTCAATTTAACCTTTTTGTAGATATTAACAGTTTCTACACGTTTTCAACTCAGAATCTACATGATTATCAATTAACATTACTTTATGCAAGAGGAGGTCCCATTGGATATAAAATACTTAAAATAGACACCATGAATGATGGTATAGCATAAGGGATATCTCTTACTAAGAAACAACAGTATAGAAAACAAACTGAGCATTAGATTTTCATTTATTAAATACTTTGGAGGGGAGAATTGAAAATGGAAGCTGAAAAAACACAGCACATGCATGAACATCACGATCATGAGCATGAGATGATGACCGGTCACATCAAGCCAGAACAAGGTCAGCAAGGAGAATCAACTGAGGAATTAGAATATCGGTCGCTAATGAAGAAATGGTGGCTGGCAGCTACTGTATCTGTTCCTGTTATTTTAGTTTCTTACCCTAATTTATTTCCTGGGTTACGTGAGCTGCTTCCGATGGGAAGCCAGCAACTGTGGTGGGCCAGGTTAATCATGGGAATACTCGCCTTGTTCGTCGTGATCCGAAGCGGTGGTCAATTCTTCGTTGGCACCTGGGAAGGCTTGAAACAGCGCTCCGCCAATATGAACACGCTGATCGCAACCGGTGTTTCGGCGGCGTGGCTCTATTCTCTGGTCGCCCTGTTCTGGCCGCAAATTTTTCCGAGACCTGAAATGGCTGATGTCTACTATGATGTCACTACAGTTGTCACGGCGCTTGTTGTTCTTGGATCGGCGCTGGAAGTAAAAGCTAAAGGACGTTCATCCGAAGCCATTAATAAACTGGTTGCCCTTCAGCCTCAGACAGCCAACGTTGTCAGGGATGGAAAAGAAGTCAAGGTACCGTTAGAGGAAATAAATATCGGTGATCAAATTATTGTCCGTCCCGGTGAAAAGGTCGCCATAGACGGAACCGTTGTCTCAGGAAGTTCAGCTATTGATGAGTCGATGCTGACCGGAGAATCTATACCTGTGGAAAAGAATGAAGGCGATGAAGTTTTCGGAGGGACGCTGAATAAAACAGGAAGTTTTACATTCAAAGTAACCAAAGAACAAAAGGACTCGGCATTAGCCAATATTGTGGAAATGGTGAAGCAGGCCCAGGGATCGCGTATTCCCGTTCAGAAAGTTGTCGATCAGATTTCGTCAATCTTCACTCCGGGTGTCATTATTGCGGCCATACTCGGCTATATCGTCTGGTATGATTTCGGGCCGCAGCCGGGATGGGTATATGCGTTGATTGTTGCAGTGACGACCTTAATTATTGCCTGCCCATGCGCGCTGGGAATGGCAACACCGATGTCCCTGACGACCGGTATTGGAAAAGGAGCGGAAAACGGGATATTAATCCGCTCCGGAGAAGCGCTGCAAATCGCACAGAAACTAAGGACGATCGTCATGGATAAAACCGGCACGATAACGGAAGGAAAGCCTTCACTGACGGATATCGTTCCCCTTGGAAAATTTACTGAGGAAGAACTCCTTCTCATCAGCGCTTCGGTTGAGCAGGGATCCGAACATCCGCTGGCATCCGCTATTGTGGAAAAGGCTAAGGAGAAAGGGTTGACGCCTGTTAAGAGTGAGGGCTTCAATGCGATTCCGGGACATGGAGTTGAAGGAACGGTCGATGGAAAAATGATCTATTTCGGTAATTTAAAACTGATGAAGGAAAAAGGGATTCCTCTGGACGGCTTTAACTCTTATGCTGCCTCGATGGCCGATCAGGGAAAGACGCCGATGTTCCTGGCGATCAATGGGGAAGCCGGTGGCATCGTTGCGGTTGCCGATATCGTCAAGAAGGACTCGCTTTCCGTTATTCATGAATTGAAATCAATGGGCCTGGAAGTCGTGATGATTACCGGGGACAACGAGCGAACGGCCCGCGCGATCGCCAAACAGGTGGGCATTGATCAGGTCCTGGCGGAGGTCCTTCCTCAGCATAAGGCGGAAAATGTCCGCAGGCTTCAGGAAGAAGGGAAGAAAGTGGCGATGGTCGGCGACGGCATTAACGATGCACCGGCACTCACACAGGCCGATGTCGGTATTGCCATTGGAACCGGAACGGATGTCGCCATTGAAGCAAGTGATATCACACTCATTTCCGGGAGCCTGGAGGGGGTTGTTAGGGCTATTAGAGTCAGCCGAGCCACGATGAAAAACATCTACGAAGGTTTATTCGGCGCCTTTATTTACAATGCAATCGGTATTCCCATTGCCTTGGGTGTGCTCTATCCCTTCACGGGCATCCTGTTATCGCCGCTGGTTGCCGCAGCAGCCATGGCGTTCAGTTCTTTAACTGTTGTCCTGAACGCGAACCGTTTGAAACAATTGAAACTTAAATTTAATTAAAGAGGGGAGAATGATTCAAATGAATTGGTTTGTTACAGTTGTTGGACTGTTATTAATTGGTGTGATCGCCTGGTACTTCTGGGGACCGAAAAAAGGAGGAAGCCTTGCGGAAACGAATGCTTCCGGTTTTCAGGAGGCTAAGATCCTGGTTAAAAACGGCTATAATCCGTCCCGTATTGTTGTCCAGAGCGGGAAACCGGTTCGATTTGAGTTTACCCGTATAGAGACAGGAGCCTGTGACGGAATGGTTATTTTTCCTGGATTTGAGAAAAGCGCGACGCTGCCGGCTGGAGAAAAGGTTATTGTTGATCTCCCTCCCATGAAAACAGGATCCTATGACTTTACCTGCCAGATGGGGATGTTCAGAGGAAAGATTATTGTGAAAAACTAAAAAAATAAAACAAGAAACAATGAGCTGGTTTATAGATTATTTATGAAGAGGAGATTTGCTCATGCCTGATGGAAAATACGCGTACGGTCTATGGGGTGCTGTCCTATTCAACATCGTTTTCTTCGGACTGTTTGCTTACTCCGTGTTTAAACCGACGACAAAACGGGACTGGAGAACTTTGGGGGCATTTACAGGGTTTATGGTCGCTTTGTTCAGCGAAATGTTTGGTTATCCCCTGACCATCTATATCCTGACATCTATCCTTGGGAAGAATTATCCAGTTCTTGATCCGTTCAATCATATTAATGGTCATCTATGGGTGGCAGTAGCAGGAGGATCTCCGATTTTATTTGATATTCTTCACCCTTTAAGCAATGTGTTTATTTTTGGCGGATTGATTATTATCGGGATTGGTTGGAGAAAAATACATTCAGGGGAAGGAAAATTAGTCACGGATGGGATCTACCGATTTATTCGCCATCCTCAATACACCGGTTTCGGAGTGGCAATTATCGGTTTTCTGATTCAATGGCCAACGTTAATTACACTCATTATGGCGCCTACTTTACTGATTATGTACAGGAAACTGGCAAAAAGAGAAGAACAGAACATGATTCAAGAGTTTGGTGAGGAATATCTCGAGTATATGAAAAAGGTACCTAGATTCGTTCCAAAGATACATTTAACTAATTTCACAAAGAAGGAAACAAATTAAAAGAAACTGACAGATGATCCTTTTACTATTTATACATGGATTCTTTTAATCATTAATTTTAGTGTGGTAGATTACTCACTCTCTGTGTTCCTCCGTGATTAATTTGAGAAAACATTAAAACATTGAACAAACAATGATGGTAACCGGACCGCTTCACATAATCGACCAAACTTATCTGTGTATCAATGCTGTTCCAAAACGTACTAACTTACACATCCCCCCATCTTCCATAATCAGCACTAAAACCTTCGCCAATCAAGCGAAGGTTTTGTCTTTGATTTTTACTCTTTAACTTTCGCGAGTCGTAAACTGTTCAATGTGACAATTATTGTAGCTCCCACATCAGCTAAAATAGCAATCCATAGTGTTAGCCACCCTGGGAAAATAAGCAATATAGAAATAGCTTTAATAGCTAGTGAGAACGTGACGTTTTGTTTAATAATCGCCAAAGCTTTACGGCTCAATTTTATTGTGTAGGGCAATTTTGTTAAATCATCAGACATAAGGGCAATGTCGGCTGTCTCTAAAGCTGTATCTGTTCCAGCACCCCCCATAGCAATACCCACAGTGGCTTCTGCCAATGCTGGGGCATCGTTCACCCCATCACCAACCATTGCAACCTTTTGCTTCCCACGATAGGACTTAATATAATTTAGCTTTTCTTCCGGTAGCAATTCTGCTTGAATATCAGAAACACCGACTTCTTTTCCTATTGTCTCGGCTGTACTTTTGTTGTCCCCTGTTAACATTACAGTTTGTTCAATACCGGACTGATGAAGTTTTTGGATAACATTCTTCGCTGAATCTCTTAGCTTATCAGCCACAGCGATAAGGGCAAGAATATCTCCGTCCGTTCCAAAAACCATTACTGTTTTCCCTTGCTTTTGAAGGGTTACAATCTGATTATGAATAGCTTTTTTAATCCCATTAGAAAGTGTTTCTTCAAAAAGGTTCGGGCTTCCCACATAGTACATGTTCTGGTTAATTCTAGCCTTGACACCTTTACCAGTAATGGATTGAAAGTCCTCAATCTCAATATCGTTAAATTTCAGCCTTTCTTCCTCAGCCTTCCTAACAATGGCTGAGGCGAGTGGGTGCTGAGATCCTTTTTCAAGAGCCGCTGTTAAGGTTATGATATCTTGTTCGTTTTTATTAAAAGTTACAACGTCTGTAACCTCTGGAATCCCTCTTGTTAATGTACCGGTTTTATCAAAGGCAATAACCTTGAGGGAGCCAGCTTCTTCTAGGTGAACTCCTCCTTTGATAATTACACCGTTTTTGGCAGCATTTCCTATCGATGTGACAATAGCTACGGGTGTAGAAATGATCAGAGCACACGGGCAACCGACAACCAGCAAGGCTAACCCTCGATAGATCCAATCTCCCCAAGAATCTCCCATGAATAAAGGAGGAATCACGGACAACAGGACAGCGAAAATAATAATCGCTGGCGTATAGACTTTTGCAAAACGATCAACAAACGTCTGAGAAGGTGCTTTTTCTGCTTGAGATTCTTCAACTAAATGAATAATTTTAGAAAGAGTTGTATCTTCAACTCTTTTTGTAACTTTGACCTCCAACAAACCTTCTTCATTTAATGTCCCAGCAAAGACTTCGTCATTAATGGTTTTTGTTACTGGTACTGACTCGCCAGTAATAGCGGCTTGATTTAGAGTCGATGTTCCATTAGTCACAACTCCGTCCATAGCCAATTTTTGCCCTGGTTTCACAATCATTGTGTCACCAACCTGAACATCTACAACAGGGACCATCAATTCTTGACCGTTCCGACGAATCAATGTTTCTTTTGGTGCAATTTTCATTAACGATTGAATAGATTGTCTCGCTTTATCTGCTGAATAACTTTCTAACGCTTCACTAATCGCAAAGAGAATAACAACCGTTGCTCCTTCTTCCCATTTACCTATCGCGGCCGCTCCTATAATAGCAATCGTCATAAGAGTGTCCATATCAAAGTCAAGCCGAATCAGATTTTTAAAACCTTCAATGAATAACGAGTAGCCACCGATGATAATAGCCGCTAAAAATCCGATGGTAGGAATCAGACTCAGCTCTCCGTATTGAGTCCCAATAATCCAACTGATTATCAATAGAAAGGCTGAAATGTAGACTTTAAAATTTTCTTTTTGCTTCCAAAATGGTACATGTTCAACAGTTTGTTCTGCTTCATCCCTGACTTTTAATTTTTCAAACGCTCCTGCTTTTTCTAACGCTTCAATGGTTGTGTTTCCAGTAACCATAATCTTAGAAGCGCCAAAATTCACTTTAGCTTCAATCACTCCATCTAACCGCTTTACATTTTTTTCAAACTTGTTCGCGCATTCCATGCAGTCAAACCCTTGAACTCGATATGACTTGACTTGTTGTTCAGACATGAGTTTTCTCCTCTTTTCTGTGCGTCATTGCAATAGAAATTAATTGTTTGATGTGTTCATCATCAAGCGAATAAAATGCCATTTTTCCGTCCTTTCGATATTTTACAAGACCTTGCTTACGGAGAGTGCGTAGGTGATGTGAAGCCGTTGCTATGGAAGAACCAATAATGTTTGCAACGTCACAAACACATAGCTCCTTATCTTGACATAAGGCAAAGACTATTTTTGACCTATTTTCATCAGCAAGCGCTTTGAACAATCGAACAACGCGAGATAGCCCATCATTTTCATTTTTTAAAAGGCCTTGTATGCGATTGACCTTTTCTTCGTCATAGCAATAAATTTCACATGTATCTTTTTCGACCACTAATAGCGACCTCCTTATCATTCAAATATTCATTTGATTATATTATACATCATTTCTTATTTTATTCAAATGTACATTTGAATAAATTTTTTTAGTGTGCTAGAGATGTCAATTATGTGCCATTAACTACAGAAAAATAAGATGATAAAAGATAGATGACTTTTTTTCCTTTGGTCAATCTCCATGACCTTCTTCATTGATATGCATCACCAAAAATTTTTCTATAATCATAACCGAAGTTTATCGTTTCCACATCGTTTCCACACATTTTTGCAATAGGATTCAACTTATAAAGTGATTATTTTTATTAAAAGGGAGGAAGGTTCATGTGGTTTCCAGGACCTGTTTTATTTAGAATCGGACCGATTCCAATTAATACGTTGGGTGCTTCGGTAGCTCTGGCAACGCTCTTTGGTTTATGGTTGATAAATCGTGAGGCCAAGAGGCAAGGTATTCAAGCGGATTACATGGTGGAATTCGCTATTTATTGTGTATTGGGTGGTGTTCTTGGAGCAAGATTGTGGTTTGTTCTCTTCAAATGGCCGTATTACGCTGCTCATCCAGCAGAAATTTTTATGGTTTGGATGGGGGGACTGGCAATACAAGGTGGCATTCTCGGCGGTACTTTAGTAGGAATCTGGCTCGCTAAGAAGCATAAATTGCCAGTTTGGCAGGTAGCCGATATCGTGGCACCAGCGTTAATACTCGGAATGGCGATTGGTCGGATCTCAGATTTTCTTACCGGTGACGCTTATGGTATTCCAAGCGATTCCATCTTAGCTGTTTCCTATCCCCCGGGAACATTTGTCTACAACATCTTTGGTAGCACGCCGGTCCTGCCGATGCCCTTATTTGAGGCCATCGGTGATTTGATCATCTTTGGCTTTTTGCTATTGATTAAATATAGAAAACCATTCCAAGGGTTTCTATTCCTTCAGATGTTAGCACTTTACTCAACATTGAGATTTACTTTAGAGTTCTGGAGAGGAGACAGCCTAAGGACATTACTTAATCTAAAAGTCGCTCAATTGACGGCTTTGGCAACGATTATCTTAGCAATCGGTTTTATGATCGGACGCTATAGACAAATGAAAGCCGCTCATCGAGAGTAACAAAGAAAATTAGAAAATAAAGAAAAGGAGAAGCGGCATGAGGAACAGAAAATCTGGATCAGTTTCAACAAATAAAAAGTCAAATCGAGGGAAAACCTTACTAAAAACCATAGGTTCAGTCCTTTTCGCCATTATTGCTACATCTCATCACTGGCTGCATATACTATTGATTTCTGTCGGCTTAACGTCGATTGGGGCAGTTTTATTTAATATGCCTCCCCTTTTAAAAGTCATCCTGTTGATCATTTCTCTGATCATTTCAATCCGGTTTATTTTCGTAGCGAAACACAAATGGAGACATGAACGCCCGGTCGCATGGGTTTATGCCATCTCTTCAATTCTATCGATCGTGATTGTATTGTCTGCTGTACCGCAGACAATCAACGCAATCATTCAGCCACCTTCAAATACACAGAATCCTGGCAGTATAAACACGCATGACCATAATCATAGTGATATGAATAAATAGTGGTGAAATGATTTTTAGCAAATGACAGATAGACATGGGGTGATTTTCTATTTTTATGAGGAATGTCCGTATTTTCACAATGTGAGAATTGCATCAGTCTCTAAAAGATTGAATGCTAAAAGGTTGGGAAACAAAATGGATTCAAAAATTTATGATGTGATTATTGTCGGAGCAGGTCCTGGTGGCAGTTCACTGGCAGCAAAGCTTGCTGAAGCAGGGCTTCATGTTTTAATTTTAGAGAAGCAAAGTTTTCCGCGTTATAAAGTATGTGGAGGCGGGATTACCAAGAGAGCCCTCCTGAAAATGCCGACTGCTATCACACCGATTATTCGAGATCAGATCACTTCATTTGTCACGGTGGAAGGTAATCATGACATTCAGGAGTTTAAACATAAAACGCCGTTTATTTATATGGTTATGAGAGACGAATTGGATCAACTACTGGCGAAACATGCCGTTGACTGTGGTGTAGAACTGAAAGAGGATTCCTTCGTTAAAAAAGTGGTCGAGTGTGGTGGAGGGGGCGAGGTCTTCACAAGGGATGAGAAATATTCAGGACGGTATTTGGTTGGAGCCAATGGCGTAAACAGTATCGTTGCGAAACAGGTCGGGTTAATGTCGGAACGAAGGAAAGCTCTGGCATTGGAATATGAATTCAGATGTAACCAGGCAACAAACACAAAATATAAAAACAAGTTTATCATTGATTATACCAGTGTACCTGACGGATATATATGGATATTTCCGAAAAATGGAATTTTATCGGCAGGCATCGGTTCTTACTCGTTAAGTCGGAAATTGATGTCGAAATATTTGCTTTCATTTCTGGACCATCAGGAAATGAGTGGAGATCTGCTGAGCGCGAAGGGATCTTTTTTGTCTGCTGGCGGTACCCGGCAGCCAATCATGACGCAACGAACAGCATTAATCGGAGACGCAGCCGGACTGGTCGATTCATTTGCCGGAGAGGGCATCTACTATGCTTTGTGGAGTGCTGAATTACTTTCTGACCATTTAATAAAGTCGATCAGGGATAGATATAGTGAAGCATTCTTAACCTATCAAAGAGATGTTGATCTGACAATCATGCCCGAACTCAGTACATTGGATCAGTTTGGCCGGAAATTTTACAAAAATCCGAAATTGATGCAAAAGATTGTTTCTCGTTTTCCTAAGTTATTAAGCTTAGTTTTTGATGTATTAGAAGGAAAAAGAGATTATAGCAAACTGTACAAGAAATTCAATATAGTAAAATCGTACGGCCATTTTTTGAATCTGAAAAGCTCTATTTTCACTTGAGTCCATTCTAAAAGACCAATTAATGATATTACCGTCATGATACGGAGTTATGTTTAGGAATAAAGGTTGACCCTGTACTTTGGTACAGGGTTTATATTGTATATGAGGTGAAACAAATGGGGTTACGAATCGGACAGCTGGCCAGCCGAACTTACGTCAACAAAGAAACGATCCGGTACTATGAACGGCTGGGGCTAATTCCAATTCCCTCTCGTACAGCGAAAGGATACCGTATCTATAAGGCTCAAACAGTGGACCGAGTGAATTTTATTAAAAAGTTGAAGAGATTAGGATTTACATTGAATGAAATTGACAAGTTGTTAGGCGTTGTTGACCGCAATGAAGTGAAGTGCAGAGATATATATGATTTTACCGTTAACAAGATTGGTGAGATACAGCATAAAATCGAGGAATTAAACAAACTTGAAAAGATGCTTGTCGATCTGAAAAAAAGATGTCCTGAGAATAAAGAGATTTATGAGTGCCCCATTATTGAATCCTTAATGTGAGAATACGAGGAGGAAATCATATGATAACGTATCGAATGACTGTTCAGGGGATGACTTGTGCCGGGTGTGAAGACCATGTGGCAAGTACTCTGGAACATATTGGTGCAAGAAACATTAAGGTTAATTATCAACGTGGGGAAGCTCTTTTTGGGCTCCCGGTTAGTATTAAAAAGGAGACTGTGGAACGGGCAATAGTTGAAGCACACTATCAACCTGTAAATTTTATGCAGATCCAATCAGAAGGAGATTCTGATAAAGAAGACGACTACGATTACATTATTATTGGCTCTGGCGGTGCGGCTTTTGCTTCAGCCATTAAAGCCAGAGAGTATGGCGCCAGAGTGGCAATGATTGAACGAGGTATAGTTGGCGGTACCTGTGTTAATATCGGCTGTGTTCCTTCTAAGACCTTGCTCAGAGCCGGGGAAATTAATAACCAGGCAAAAAATCATCCATTCAAGGGATTGCACACTTCAGCAGCTGAAGCTGATTTAGCGCAACTGGTTGAGCAAAAAAATGAATTGGTTGAAACATTACGGATCCAAAAGTATGAAAATTTAATTGGAACTTATGGTTTTGAACTTATTAAAGGAGAGGCAAAGTTTGTCAATGAAAAAACGATCGAAGTGAATGGCAGACAACTGACGGGAAAGCGTTTTTTAATCGCCACCGGTGCTTCACCGCTCATACCCGATATTCCCGGATTAAATCATGTGGATTTCTTAACCAGCACAACTTTACTTGAACTGAAAAAGATCCCGAAACGTCTTGCGGTCATCGGTTCCGGTTATGTAGGTTTTGAATTAGGTCAGCTTTTTCATCATTTAGGTACGGAAGTAACATTGATGCAGCAGAGCAATCAATTATTAAAAAAATATGATCCGGAAATATCGGAAACCATAACACGAGCTTTAACACAACAAGGTATTCATTTTATTACCGGAATAAAATTCAAGCGTATCGAACAAGACGGGCAGATAAAGAAAGTCCATATAAAGACTGAGGGTAAGGAACAAGTTATTGAAGCAGAGCAGTTGCTTGTCGCAACAGGACGCAAACCGAACACAGCAAACTTAAATCTGTATTCAGCAAACGTTAAGGTCGGTACCCGGGGTGAAGTCCTCATTGATGAATTTTCCAGAACGACCAATCCACGTATTTATGCAGCTGGGGATGTCACGCTCGGCCCGCAATTCGTCTATGTCGCTGCTTATCAAGGCGGTCTTGCTGCAGACAATGCCGTCGGAGGACTTGGTCAAAAAACCGACTTAGACTTTGTACCGAGCGTTATGTTTACAACTCCATCAACTGCCATGGTTGGATTAACGGAAGAGCAGGCAATAAAAAAAGGCCTTAAGGTAAAAACGTCTGTTCTGCCTTTAAGTACCGTGCCCAGAGCAATCGTTAATCGAGAGACGACTGGTGTCTTTAAATTAGTGGCAGAAGCAAAGACACTCAAGGTCTTGGGCGTCCATATTGTTGCTGAAAATGCGGGAGACGTGATCTATGCTGCGACATTAGCCGTAAAGTTTGGGATGACTGTGGAAGATCTTCAAGATACCCTCACGCCTTATCTCACTATGGCCGAAGGCTTAAGGTTAGCAGCACTCACATTTGACAAAGATATATCTACACTTTCTTGTTGTGCAGGATAACAATGTTAATAATAAAGAAACAAATTAAAGCCGATTTCCCATTTTTCCTTAAAAATGGGAAATCGGCTTTTTCTCATAATTTAAAAAAGTATAACCCCGATGACGATCTGCTTCAAATCAGGATGATGCTGTTTACTGTAGCCATACGTAATGGCAGGTGTCCCGTCCGCCCCATCTGGCGAAGTGTAGCTGCCCTAAAACAAATAGGATGTGGTATCGCTGCGGACACCGGACACCGGGAGACCCGGTTTCTGATAGGCGGAAAGAGACAGGGGTGGAATACACACGCCAGGGGCCGGCCTCGTGCAGGTGATCCAACGCTCGACCGAACGCCGAGAGAGGCTTTCGAACGGATCTCATCCCAATCCGGCAGATGATTGATCGTTTCATTAAATTGGTTTTCTCACAAATCACGGAAATCAACTGAGAAGCACCCACCGACAGGGTGAGCACCTGATCTGTTTCCATGACTTTTTGCCATTTCCGAATATTCATGAACAGCTCTTTCCTTCATATTTATTCCTCAATTTATTTCTATCAATCATCGTATTTAGTGATGTTCATCAACATGTTCTAAATCTTACAACATAATTTGTTTCTACATAGTTTCCACACAAAATCCACACATTTATTGATTATCATTATTTTAATAACTAAACCACATTATAGAGAAATTGAGGAGGTTTCAGATAAAAAAATAAATCGCGATTAATTAATTAAACGAAATAATATTGAGATCGAAACATGTCGAAATTTGTCATATTGAACTGTTACGATATGATTAATGGCTCTAGCGGGGGTCTTTCACCTTAAAACTCCAAAGAAAAGAAAAGAAGCTAAAGGGGAAAGATAGTAGTGAAAAGAAAATATTTACGCACAACAATGATCTTGGGTACAGCGTTTTTGTTGATAACGAGTTATACGGAGAGCTACGCACACGCCACTTCAGAACGTCAATTCAATACGAAACAAAGCTTATCTTCTGAGCAACAGTTGTCGAAGAATGATAGACAACAAGATGTAGCGATAAATAGAATTAAATCATCCGAAAAGCAGATTGAGAAGATAAAAAGAAGTGTAGCAGATAAACAATCTAAACTGGTTGAAAGTGAAGCAATATCCGAATCGATGAAAGATCAGATTGATCGGCTTACCAAACAGATCAGTATTAGGGATAAATTATTAAAAGAACGGATACGTTCCATTTACATAAATGGAGGGGCAATCAGTTATCTTGATGTTCTTCTTGGTGCAGATAGTTTTGGAAATTTTCTGGATCGATTATTCGCCTTGAAATTGATTACTGAAACAGATAACAAAATACTGACTGCTCAAGAGAAAGATAAGAAGGATCAAGTATCAAAACAAAAGATACTAAAACAAGAACTGATAAATCTGAAAAATGGATTGGCAGATCTAAAAAAATTAGAAAATGATCTACTTCAGAAACAGAAAGATCAAAAAAATGAGTTAGCGTTATTAAGAAAAGAAGCATCCAAAATTAAAGAAAAGTCAATGGATAAGAAGGAAGAAAAGGACATTGTAAAGGCTCAAACGAGTTCAGCAGAAAATAGAGCATCGACTTTATCATTAAAAAAGTTATCGTTAAACAAATCAGATTTTATTAATCCTACTCAGGGTTATATCTCATCTGGGTTTGGTAATCGGTCATTTGATAACAGCTTTCATCCAGGAATTGATATAGCTAACAGTGAGGGAACACCAGTTAAGGCTGCAGCTGACGGAGTAGTTTTCAGAGCGTATCAATCTTCAAGTTATGGAAATACGGTAATGGTTTCCCATCAAATTGATGGAAAATTGTATACGACGGTCTATGCTCACCTAAACGCTTATAATGTATCTACAGGTGAACGAGTGACTCAGGGACAAGTGATTGGCGGAATGGGTAATACAGGCGAATCATTTGGGTCTCATCTGCATTTTGAATTGTATATAGGCCCTTGGACTCCACCACCACATAAAGGGGCAGTTAATCCAGTGAGCTATATTCAATAAAAGCCGTTTGAATTTCGATTAGATTTTAGTAGAATACAATTATAAAATCAGGTATAGAATAAAAAATTTTTATACTAAGCTTGTTGGCAATTACTCGAGGAGCCTGAATGCCGGCTTCTTTAAAGGCACTTAAACCGGCAATTTCACCTGCGTAGAAGCTTTGCGGTTGATTCGGCTGGATGAGAAGAAAATAGCTTTCCTTGCCGGTATCGATTCGGTAGGCTTGATTGACATCGCCTCCGCCAACACGCGTTACCTGTCTTACATCCTCCAGCGGCAAATGATTTATCCAGTCACTGACCATCTTGTTTCCTCCTCATTGTCAATTGCTTTACTCTAATTATAGAAGGTTTGGAGCTTATTGTTCCATTCGATTCTAGTATTCATCCTTGAGTACTAATCCTTGAGTACTAATCATCCACGATGATACAGGATCTGCGAAACAGAATATTTTGAACGGTAGGATGGATTTGGAAGCGCCACTCACCGTGGTTCGTTCAATTTTTTTAATTAAACAAAAAAGCATCACTCCAACATGGTTTAGGAACGATGCCTGTTCTTTATTTTGCAGTTATTTCTTTAGATTGATGATTTCTTTTATTGATAACCCAGTTAACTCGGAGATGGTGTGGAGATCCATTTGCTTTTGAAGCATGCGCAGCGCCATCTCTTTTTGAGCTTCAATTTTGCCCTCGGTTTTACCTTCAGCCATACCTTCAGCTTTACCCTTCTTCACCCCGCGATCATAGAATGAATTCGGCCATTTGATCACTTGTTCACGCTCATCCTTAGGCAATTCACGGACTTCCTTCATGAGTTGATCCACCTCATTTTCGTTCAGATTTAAATAGGTCTCAAAGAAACCGTTGATCATGCTGCTGCGTGCTTCATCAAGCTGCAAACCAGCCATCTGTCTGAGAAAGGCAAGCCGAACGGCTACACGCTCTTTTTTCTTATAATTCATTTTACTCATCAATGCGGCACTAACAGGATTGTTGCTGTGCATGAATACACGCCAATTCATCTTGCCTAATTCCATCTTTAAAAAACGAAACGTCATGGCATCAAGGAATGGTGTTTTGATGACAAATTCATTGGGTTCATCCCTACCTCCATCATAGCTGAAAATGGCAATAGGTAAAACAGGTTTTCTGAATTTTAGATAAATCATTGAGAAATAGGTGAACATTCGTTGTGGGAAGTGCTCCTGATGCGTATTTTGCGCTTCAATATGAATAATGAGCACGCAATCCTTTCTGTTCTCTTTAAAACGTGTTTCGGCAATCACATCGGCACGTTTCTTATCACCGTCAATGAGATCCGGAAATAATTCTTCAGATAAGAACTTCTTATGCGACAGATCGAGAGCATGGAAGACTTCTGGGAAAAAAGCTTCAAGAAATTCGTCAAAAAAGTTATGCAGCAATTCTTTGAAAAGACGGTCGTGATCAGTCACTAGGTCACGCTCCTTTGGGGAAAGAATGGAAAGTGGGGGAGAGGATGGGAGCTAATATAATTGAATCTGCAATCATTAGGATGTGATCAGCAAAAGTACAGCGGCTGACTCTCTTGTACAAAAAGGAAGTATAAAGGATAAGAAATTAGCGGTGTCTCGTATAAGAAAAACTAAGGTTTGGCCGGTATCATGGACTAACCTTAGTTTCTTCCATTATTAAATAAAACTCAAAACAATTGCAAACGACTAAAATGATAAAAAGGAGCTTATGTCAGTGCTTGCATAGGGTAAAAAATAGATACTGGGCTAGATTTCTCAAAAAAAAGGAGGAAAAAGCTTAAATTATTTTTCTGCTGCCATCGTTATTTGTGCTTTTGCCTTTTCATCCATGTTAATGCCCTTTTTTGAATTTCGATTTTTTCAGTTTCTTGATCCCTAACCAGAAAAATGAAGAAAAAACAGCGAGGGACATTATATAAATGTAGATTAACAGGTACAGAATGAAGCCGACCCAAGACCATGTTTTCATTTTAGGAATAAATTGTCTGGTATGGATTGCTTTCTCTTCACAAGGTGAATAGTGCCACCGGTAACGAACACGATATCCGCATCGGCAGGCCCGCTGTAATCGTTAATTTTAATCATCGTCCAGGTGTCGTTTAGACATCAAGAAAAAGAATGTGGGTATTCATCACACGTTAGAGATGGAGAACCAAGCTGATACACAAAAACCTTCAACGGCCAGCGAATCATTTTTTTAATGATGACACAATTAATGTGTTGAACGCTAAATAATTTGTTTTTTTTCATTCAACCCAGCTGGAGATGGCGCTGGTTGGGAATCTCGATTTCTTTGCCGAGTTAAGGACAGAAGAACGACCACAGCTAAATTTGTACAATTGTCGATAAGCGGTGTTCATCCATTTGTTTTCCTAGAACTGGTGTCTTTTTTAGTTCGCTTAAACAATGTATGGATCTACTTGATTCGCATTATAATGCCATTATGCCGCTGGTCCGGATTAGTTTCCACTACTGGTATGTAAAATCATAAGAAGATGGGGGATTGAAATGAGATATATTGTAAGGCTTTTTTGGATAGTGGCACTTATTGCAGGTATATTTGCAGTAAAAAACGGCTCTATTTCCGTGCCGCCAACTGTGCTTAACGACCTACGTCAATCTGCCAACCGGATTGCCTCAGACATCGATACTTCCTTGAAAGACGCTTTCCCAGGGAATCAGAACGGAACAACGATCGACACTCAAGATACACCGAATAGCTCCGTAAATGCGTCAAGTGACCAAAACCAATCGTCTGGCTCGACACAAACGAGTACAGATGCGACAGCGACTGCACCAATCATTGAAGAATTACAACTAGGCAATACGTACTACTATCACTTTGAGGAGAGCGTTTCTCCGGCTGTTCGTCAGATTTTTGAATCAGCAGTTAAGACCTACAATGATACTGGTATCGTCAAGTTGGTGGCCGGAACGGGTACAGATGCGCAGAACCAGATTACTTTCTCTGTATATCACAAGACAACAATGGATGCATCACAACAGGGGATTCTTGAATTAGGGAAAGGCGGCCCGAAGATTATTCAGCAGGTTGGCTACAAATCACGAACAATCAATCATGCACAAGCAAGTTTGAATAGTACGTATGATAAGTCCATTTCACGTTCCGTTGCGATTCATGAAGTCGGCCACGCATTAGGATTGAATCACAGTGAAAATCGGGATTCGGTGATGTATCCTATGGATCAAGGGAAGACAACATTATCGAGCGCAGATCTAAGCGGCCTACGTGCGATCTATGGTTAAACGCAACACGTATTCACATCCTGGTGGCTCCATACTCTGCGATATCTTTTGATGACTGGGTCACTATATCCTGTCCGTAATAAATCTGCTTCAACCTGTTCGAACAAAGTGTTAACGGTCAAGGTTACTTCCTTTTTCATAGAAAATTCTCCATTCATTTTAGCTATATGGTTCCCAAACAGCTGTACAACTATTTAGATGAATGGAAGGATAATGAAAAGTCGATAGAGAGAAAGAACCTGTAGATAAAGGATTTTATCCAATATTTTGCATTATACCCTAGCTTCTCATTCCTTCGTTAATGCGAAGCTTTGCATTAACGAAGAAAATTCAGTGAGGCCCTAAAAGCCTTGCCAGATTCAGCTAAAGATTCGGATGTCCTCGCTAAAGAAGGCTTGGCTTATTGCAATCAGCTGTTTAAAATTGAACAGAACCTCAAAAAGTCTAACGCTTCCGATGAAGAACGGTATCAAACCCGACTCAAACAGAGTCAGCCCATCGCTGAGACCTTTTTAGCATGGCTAAAAAAGCAGGCGCCGCGGGTACTACCAAAAAGTGCTTTAGGTCGGGCCATTCATTATTGCCGGGCGCAGTGGGACAAGCTGGTTGTCTTTTTACAAGATGGACGTTTGGAGTTGGACAACAATCGGGCGGAACGATCAATCAAACCCTTTGTGATGGGACGGAAAAACTGGCTATTCAGCAATACGCCAAAAGGCGCGGTGGCCAGCAGCACGATTTAAAGTTTCATCGAAACTGCAAAATAAAATGGCTTGGTTCCGTTTCAATACCTCACTTATTTGTTTGAAAGGTTACCCAATCTTGAAGTCCAAAATGATGAGGCGCTTGATGAGCTACTGCCTTGGTCCTCAAATCTTCCGGAAAACTGCAAACTATCTTCCCAACAATCATAAATCAAGCCCACATCTTTGACTAGGTGTGGGCTATTTGACGCTTACGTATCTCAAGACTTTCAAATACTTAATTAAAATAAACATACATAGAGTAATGATAATCCAAGGTAGGCTTATGGCTGCTTTTTTCAAAATGACGCATGCCCCCTGTAGATTAAATTCACCATGAATTAAACAACATTTTTCGTAAGAACGTTCATTTTTGTTTTGCTCTTATAATTCAGTGAATTAACTCCACCTCCTTATTACTTTTCATTTTTGACATTTCCTTTTCTATATGGAAAAAGATATATAAGAAATGCAATACCTATTATAAGTATAAGCACTTTGAATACTAATGGGATATTTTGAAAATACGCGACAATATTTGAACGAGTGAAGTTGGGGCTGACAAAATTGATAATATCGATTATCAAGAAAATTATTGCCAATACCCAAAATGTAATAACTCGAGCAGTTTTCAAGATTGAATCACAACCTCTAATTTAGAATAGGATAAAGATAACAGACTTTGCATACCAGTAAGCGGCTGTTTTGTTCCATCCACACTTTTTAACCAAATAATGTTCAATGCCACTTTGTAAGCTACCTTCCCATCCAAAAAGAAAATCACTTAAATCGGCGGCTGTTTTTTCACCTAATACACCAGCAGTAATTTTAATAATTTCTTTTAGAATAGCAGTTTTCCACATTGGATGGATATGTGTTTGAGAGGACGATGGGTTATATTTTTCATGCTCTTTAAGTAAAATCACCTGTTCTTGATAGCTTAAATTTTCACCTTGTACGAGTTCATTAAATTCTTGCTTTTGACTGTTGGTTAACTTTTTATATAGATCAGTGGTGGTGATATCATCAACATTCTTCTGCGTCTCAGCAAAAGAGGTTAATGGGGCTGTTAACATTAGCAGCAAAGACATAATCACTGAGACACATACAGCTTTTACACTAATTCTTTTTAAGGATGATAACATATTTTATAGCCCTCTTTTATAGAATATTTTTTCAAACAAAAATCATGAAAATTTTCATGTAAATTATTTACTTTAAGACCAAAGCATTAGAGTAAGTGTCAAGAATAGTTGGAGGGATTCTCATCACCATTTCTTGGTACTTAGTTTTCATAGAACCCTTAACACATAAATAATCCTCTGCCATATTTTAATGTGAATTGAAAATTATTGAAATAATGGGTCATGTATTCTTTTCTCAAATTTTCTTAAGTGATTTTTAAATACAGCAGCACAACCCATTTCAAATATACCGTAGTGAAAATATGCTGGAAACATTTATTATCCATTACTTAAGTGAAAATTTCGTAAGAACTGTTAGGAGTCAAAAGAAGAAAGTTTAACTCCATCTTTTTTTCAGCATTAATCGATTAATCTTCAGCTTTTAACTTTATGGAATGATTTTCTGCATATTATTTGCACAATTTTAATAACATGAAAATCTCCTTTAATTCCTTTTGTCATCTCCTATTTTCTCATTAGTGATGATGGTGCTTCCACCATTTAACGATAGAATCCCAAACGGATCCATTTGATGTTTCGCCACCTGCAGCTTTAACAGAAATGTTTTTATCATGAGTCTGGACTTCGGCAGCATGGGCTGATTCTGATGAACTGATCAGCGAAAACCCGATCACGCAAGTGCAAAGTAATAAAACGGCCTTCACTTTTTTCCATCTGCACATTTTTCCACCTTCTTTAGCAATGATAATAACTCTAATAAAGAGATTATGAGCAGATCATTCCTAAACGTTCCATTTTCCATCCTTAACGTCATGTTCAAATCTCATCCGTAACGTTAAAGCCTCTTAAACGTTACGTTTCTCTAAATTAGTCCGTGAATAAAATTAACTCATTGTGAACTGTTTCAATATGCCTATGCTATGATAAAGTAAAGGAGTCATCGTACTCAGTTTATCGTGTAAAGGGGATCGGAAATACGAATTCTGATTCATTGGTGTTTGGTTGATATCAGGTGAATTTAAGAGGTAGAGAAAATGGTTATTGATCCGTTCAAACTATATGTGATTGATTTAGTAGCAGTTCTCTTATTTTTGCTTTTACAAGATTTGTTGAGCCGACATGTAGGACCGAAAAATAAAAAGAGGCTTACTTATACATTGATGATTGGTGGACTATGCGCAGTCGTTTTGATTTTCTCCAATCTTATAGGATGGCTCTGTTTTGCGGGGGGCACATTAATAAAAACGCTCAAGGAGCCAAGCAAAGAAAAAGCTTTCTTTCTGTATGTCCTATTATTCATAAGTTATGTGATTGCTGACAATCTATCATCCGACATCATTATTCATCTCTTTAATCTAAATGAGACAAATTCCATCGTATTCTACACATGGCAAGTTACTGCTCTGCGGATACTCACATTTATTATCCTTTTCATATGTTTTGCATTAATCATTAGATTATTTCTCGGTAGCCCGCTTTTTAAGCTGTTTACGGGAAATGAAAATATGCGTTTTTCAATTCATGTCAGTGTGACAATCTGTCTTATCATTTTATTAATTAATACAGTGGCTAAATCTTATGGGATTCATCTCGCCTATCTAGGCATGACAATTACTCTATTCTCCGCAATTACCTTTTTTACTGCTCTTTCGTTGATTATCTATTTTAAAGCACGTAAAAAAGAACAGGATTTACGTCTCGCCATGGAGCAAAAAAGTATATACGAACACTATGTGGCCGATTTAGAAGAGAACTATAATCTACTAGGAGCATTTAAGCACGATTATCAGAATATGCTTCTATCCTTAGAATTATATATCGAAGAAAATGATCTTAAAGGGCTTAAAGACTGTTTCAATAAATTAAAGATAAAAAGCGATTTAGAATTGAACACTATTCCGGATTATTATAAAGCATTAACGACTATTTCGAATAAATCGGTAAAAAGTATTCTTCTGGCGAAAATAACGAAAGCAAAAGATTTAGGCATTGCTGTTACACTTGAAGTAACTAAAAAATGTTCCTTTGACTCACATGAGTACGAAGTGATTCGAATTCTCGGCATTCTGCTTGATAACGCTATCGAGGCGAGTAGTCAAACGGATCAGCCGATAATTCGCCTTTTTCTACTAGCAGAATCGGGCAGCTTAGAGATACATATTCATAACAGTTATAATCAGGATCGCCCAGTCGATATTAATCGAATTTTTCAGCAAGGCTATTCAACCAAGGAAAAGAATACGGGAATTGGCTTATATACCGTAAAGAAAATTGTGGACAACCATCCCGATATGCTTCTTGAAGTGGAAAAAGGTTCACTTTTTATGGTGACATTGACAATCTTAATCTAAAGATGGTGACAATTAATGCTTTCAATCTATCTTTGTGAAGATAATCATAAACAACTGGAAACATATACACAAATTATTAGAAATCAAATACTTTTTTTCGAGTATGATGCGCGGATAAAAGAAGCAACTGACAATCCTTCTAAGTTTATTTCTGCAATAAAGAAAAATAGAGAAAATAGTGGCCTTTATATCCTGGATATTGAGTTTACCGGCAAAACAAAAAACGGCTTGGATCTAGGCGTTGAGGTGCGTTCATTGGATGTCAATGCCAAGATTATTTTCATTACAACTCACTCGGAGATGTCCTTCTTAACTTTTGAAAGAAAAGTTGAACCTTTTGATTACATTCTTAAAGACCGCGGGTTTGAACAAATAAAAAAACAACTTGAAGAAGACTTACATATTATCTGGGACAGGAAGAATAAAGGAGAACAAAAACCGAATGCTCTTTTCTCTTACAAAGTTGGAAGCCGCCTACATCATCTTCAAATGAATGAATTATTATTTTTGGAGACATCCTCCGTCCCGCATCGAGTCATCCTGCATGCGATCACTAAGCATTCCGAATTTATCGGCAATCTTGCGGACATTCAGAATGAATATCCTCACTTATTTCGATGCCACAAAAGCTTTCTCATTAATCCCGACAATGTATTGAATGTAGACAGTAAGAAGCGTATCGCTACCTTCTCAGGAAACCTTACATGCGACATATCTTATAGAAAAATAAGAGAAATACGTAAATTTTTCCTTCGTTGACGAACGACGAACCATTCGCTGCAAAGCTTTGTTGCTATTTTCACGTAACGACTGACCTGCCCAGTAATGATCCTTTAATGGTATGAGAAAAAATCTGCAAAAAGTATATAATTTGAAGGATTATAGTATAAGTGCAACTAAGGTTTCGCATTCAGAAAGGTTTGACGAAGTTTTCTAATAAGTGACACTGTGGATTCATGCCCATTAATCATTTTATGAGTTAAATAGCTTGACTTGAAGTTCACTTCAAGTATTAGAGTGAAACTATAAAAAGTTAAGAAGAGATGCAGATATGGAATTTAAAACACTTAGTAACAGCACGAAAATGCCAATACTCGGATTTGGCGTGTATCAGGTTAAGGATGCTAATGAGGCAACAGAGGCAGTATTAAATGCAATTCATGCAGGCTATCGATTAATCGATACAGCTGCATCGTATGGAAACGAACGGGCTGTTGGGGAAGCCATCAAACGCAGCGATGTTGCTCGTGAAGGACTGTTTATCACGTCAAAACTGTGGGTTCAAGACGCAGGCTATGAAAAAACGACTCAAGCAATTAAGGATTCGCTTAAGCGACTACAACTTAATTATCTGGATTTGTACCTTATTCATCAACCATTTAATGACGTGTTCGGTTCTTGGCATGCAATGATTGAGGCGCAAAAGGCGGGGCTGGTCAAAGAAATTGGCGTATCAAACTTTTCAATCAGCCAGTTAACTAATTTAGCTGAATTTACTGGTGTCAAACCGTCCATTAATCAAATTGAGGTTAATCCGTTCAACCAAAATAACAGTTCAGTCGCGTATTTTAGCGACTACGGCGTTCAGGTAGAAGCATGGGCACCATTTGCTGAAGGGCGCAACGGTTTATTTTCGAATAAAACATTACAAAAAATTGGCGATGTGCATCATAAGTCGATTGCTCAAGTCGTTCTGCGATGGCTCATTCAGCGGGGATTGGTGGTCGTTGCCAAATCAAGTCAACCGGGACGAATGGCCCAAAATATTGATGTGCTTGATTTTGAGTTGACAGACACAGAGATGACTACGATTAGCGAACTTAATATCGGTGAAAGCCAGTTCTTTGCGCATGATGATCCTGAAATCATTAAGTGGATGGCAAGGCGAACAATTGACTATTAAGCAGAGAGCCGATGCAAAAGCAGTGCTGCCATAGAGCTCATTACAATGTATTTACCCGTTTCGCCTATCACTTTGGAATAAGCTGCCAGGAGTTGTATCATAGACAAAAAAGGTTCGTGAGAAGACCGAATAAGGGTGATAAGTAGTGAATATTAAGAAAGCCTGTAAAATCACTGGGGTGTCAGCCGATACCATTCGTTATTATGAGAAGGTCGGTCTTGTTCCCCCAATTGATCGTAAAGATTCAGGTGTTCGTGATCTTGACCAACGAATTATTCGTCGAATTAATTTCGCTAGGCAAATGCGGTCCGCTGGAATGAGTGTTGAAGCCCTGCAGAAATATATTCGATTATTCGATGCGAACGAAGATAACACGCAGCAACAAATAGCGTTGTTACAAGAACAATTAGAATTGATGGAAGAAAAACGCGATGATCTGCAAGCGGCGATTGATCATTTGCGGTGGAAACTGAATAATTATGACTCGCATATGAGTACTACTGAAGAAGAGTTACGGGCGTTGGAACGAGAGCATAAAACAAATCATTCAAAATTAGATTAAAAACGAATTCTGAGTGACTCAGTCCATGGACGAAAATTTCTTAACCCGAGTGCCAAATGTCGATTGAGGATTTATACCAGTTGCTGTGCACTATTCAAAGTAATGAAGAATTATACGGGGCATGTTGATGGATAAGATTAAAATCGGAAAAAGTCAGGTTGAAACAGCACCACTTGGACTCGGTACAAACAAAGTCGTATGATCGATTACCTGCGCACCATCAAACAAATTTCGTTAGATTGGATTCGGAATGGAGGCACCATTGACCAAATAAATGAAATCGATATACCCAAAAGATACGCATCCTATGGTGCACCGAGCATCTTTCATTACAATATAAAATCCTTACTGGAAAAGGAAAAATGATTTAAGCAGAATTCCTATAAGCTGTCCCCTACAGAGTAGACATTTTAAAAAGCCTACCCTATAGGGGATTTTTGTAATAAAAACGGGATAAGGAGGATACAGAGCGTAAGAAGATAATATGCGTTATTTGATACGTATTCACTGATTATGCGTTGAATTGCGCATAATTTCTTGATGAGCATCTAGCGATGAGGTAGAATGTATTACGAGGTGGCAACTATGTATTTTTTCTTTTTTGATTATAAACCCTATATTGCTGTTATCGGTGATATTGTCGCGTCTAAACAGCTTGAAGATAGGAAAACTGTTCAAAAACAACTCAGAACAACACTGAATGATATTAATGAAATGTATCATGAGGATATTGCTTCTAAATTCATGATCACATTGGGCGATGAATTTCAAGGGTTACTTCAAATTGGAAATCATGCATTTGAGATCGTTGAAAAAATCGAGCGAGAGATGTATCCAACAGAAATTCGGTTTGGTCTAGGCGTGGGGAAAATCACAACAACTATTGATCCTAATGTACCTTTGGGAGCAGATGGGCCGGCTTACTACAACGCAAGAAAAATGATTGATGAGCTCAAATCAATGAAAAAAAAGAAGATGGAACCCAGGATTACGATGAAAATTGACATTGAGGACAACGCCGACATATCCGAACTAATTAATGCGGTTTTTTCGTTAAATACGGTCCTAAAAGCTAAATGGACCGATAGGCAGCGTGAAATCATCAATGCTTATTTAAAATGCGGCGGGACTCAAAGCGATGCGGCAAAACAGCTTGGAATTAACCAATCCAACGTTCAAAAAGCTTTGTCAAACGCTGACTTTTATACCTATCAGAATGTGCTAGTCACTGTCACAAACATCTTATCAAAAATAAGGGAGGTGCAAGATGATTAAATTGTTCGTTAGCTTTTTCCTTATCATACATATTCTCGGTTTTTTTTATTTTCAAGGTGATAAGCTTTCAAAAAAGATAAGCGATAAATTTACATATATAGTGCTTAACAGTTTTATTTACTTACTGATTTCCTTATTTTTTTCAATCCCATTTTATCCGTTCCGCTACTCATATCTGTAGTTCTCTTGTCAGTTTTGCATTTTGTGATTGAAAGTGTCAACTATCTTTGTAAAAAGAATCAAACTGCCTCGTTGTATGCTACGGAACAATTGATCTACCTTGGTTTTATAACTAGTGTTGCGTCTATTCTCACTTATTTTGATCACACATTAGAACTGTTGCCGGTATTCCATACTTTTCTATCAAAAATCACAATAAATCCAGATGATTTACTTGCATGGATTGGCCTCTTACTAATCTCATTCAAACCTGCGAATGTCACAAATAAAGCAGCTACTGGCAAAATATAAGCCTAATAATGTAGAAAAAGCTTCTGAAAATCAAATTAAAGCAGGAGCATTAATCGGAACTCTTGAAAGAATGATTATTCTATTATTAATTAGTGTTGGTCAGTATTCGGCAATCGGGCTTGTTCTGACAGCTAAATCTGTTGCAAGATATAACAAAATATCAGAGGATAAAGAGTTTGCAGAGTATTATCTTATTGGTTCTCTATTTAGTACACTGTATGCGATTGGAACATATTTTATCTTTATGTAGGGGTTACTTTCTAAATGAAAAAGTTTAACTTGTCCTGTTGTAATTGACTAGAGTCATTTTCATATAGGTGATTGAAGATGTCTTCGTCAGTGGAGTTTTTATGCCAAATAAGACGAAGTGGTGCTGATTGTGCTCGATCAGCTTGATTGTTCCTATGAATGAATCAAACTTTATAAAATTTAAAAGATGATGCTTCTTTCATTTTAAAATCTTCATACCACGAACACTTCTTGATACATGTCCCTAATGCCAAGCATGAAAACGGATTTATACCAGTTGCTGTGCTATATTCATAGTGATGAAGATTTATTGAGGAGGCTTGTTGATGGATAAGATTAAAATCGGAAAAAGCCAAGTTGAAACAGCACCACTTGGACTCGGTACAAATAAAGTTGGCGGACACAATTTGTTTCCTAATTTATCGGAATCAGATGGTCGGGAAACCGTTCGTGCGGCTCTTGAATCAGGAATTCAACTGCTCGATACAGCATTTATGTATGGTAAGGGACGCTCTGAGGAATTGATCGGCGAAGTCATTGTTGATTTTCCGAGGGATCAAGTGATTATTGCCGATAAGGCGGCTCACGATATCTCCAGCGGCGAAATGGTACTGAATAATGAGCCGCAATTTCTGAAAAAATCGGTGGATGATGCACTAGAACGCCTGAAAACAGATTATATTGATATTTTCTATATTCATTTTCCTGATGAAAAGACGCCGAAAAGCGAGGCAGTCGGCGCACTTCAGGAACTGCGAAAGGCGGGGAAAATAAGGGCGATCGGCATTTCCAATTTCACTCTGGAGCAGACGAAGGAAGCCAATCAAGATGGTTATGTTGATGTGGTCGAGAATTACTACAGCTTGATTCACCGTGATGAGGAAGAAAAATTATTCCCGTATCTGAAAGACGCGCATATTTCTTTTGTTCCGTACTTCCCGCTTGAGTCGGGTCTGCTGACCGGCAAGTACACGAAGGATTCGACCTTTGCTGAAGGAGATCCGCGCAGTAAAAGTGAGAAATTCACGGGGGAAGCGTTCCAAAAAACAATGGCGACGCTTGACAACCTTCGTCCAATTGCCCAGCGCCATCATGTTGATGTGCTCCAGATTGTGCTGGCGTGGTATTTGGCCAATCCTAATTTAGCTGCAGTGATTCCCGGTGCACGCAATGCCGGACAGATTCCGGGAATCGTGCAATCAGCCGGAGTGAAACTTTCAAAAGATGAATACGATCTCATCGATCAAAGCTTTTCTGCTGTGTGATCATGTATTTATCAAATTGACATTGGAAATCACAAAAAGCGCCTGAGCGGCGCTTTTTTTAATCCCACAAAACGGTCAGAACGGAAGGATCTTTTCATTTTTGAATTCGGCAAAAAGTCGGAGAAACATCGTCTGACTGTCTTGTACTTCGTGAAAACCAAACTTTCGGAGCTTGGTCGTGTTTGACATGACATCGTAGTCGCAGTTGAAAATGAAATCGCCAAACCCCCAGGACGCCAATTTTTGGTAAGGGATCGGACGGAGATGATATTTATCAATGATTTCGGACCAGAGCGACTGTTTGTCCGCCATGACTCGGGCCAGTGGCATCGGCTGAGGTGAGGCCGCGTTCATCTGAAAATGTTCTGCAATGATTGGCCACAGATTCTCCCAACGAAAAAAATCGCCATTGGTCACATTAAACGTTTCAAAAGCACATTTCTCTTCCGTGGCCGCCCATGCCGTGCAGCGCGCGAGCAGTTCAGCATCGGTCACTTGAGCAAGATAAGGATAGGCTTTTCCCGGGAAACGAAGCGGCAAGCCAAGCTCTTTGGAAATTGATGCATAAGTACCGATGACCATGGCAATATTCATCGGATTACCGATTGAGAACCCGCAGACAACGTCGGGACGTAAGATCGTCCACGACCACGATTTTCCCTTTTGTGCCTCTCGCATATAGTCTTCCTGATTATAATAGAAATTAGGGGGCATATGGCGGGGATCTGTTTCTTGAGCAGGGGTTTTAAATGGACCGATATGAACGCCGTACGCCTTGGCGCCCTGCATTAACAATACACGTTCCAAACCTGCTGCCGCCTGTTCCGTTGCATTCAGTACATTTCGGAACATGGCAAGATTGACCGCAACTTGCTGCTCTGGATCCGATTCGTGATCCTGATACGCTGCATAGATTAAATGAGTCACATGCTTCAGATCACTGAATTTTACCTTTAACTCCTCCGGTTGAAGCAAATCCGCTTCAATATAGCGTACCCCATCAGAATTCTCCGGCTTTTTTCTGGAGACCCCAATGACCTCCCAGTCTTCAAGTTTTGCTAGATGGGAAACAAGATATCGGCCGATCACTCCGGTTGCACCGGCAATAAGTGCCGTTTTCTTCGTCATCATTTATCCTCCTGTTCTAGTCCAATTAAATGAATTCATGTGTTCCCTTTTGTAGTCCCTTCTGTGCTGCCCTAAAAACATTCCCTCTTCATTATTTCTCAATCGGTCACGTTTTTCCAATAATATGCTGGTGAATGCAGGTGAACAGCATATACAACCCCGTTGATCTGAAGGTGAGATATCGGAATTGCTTATAGTCGAAGAAAAACCGGCATCGGCCGGATATCAAACATTTGGGGAATACGGACCAAGTCGTGGGCGCAATGATTTCACCATTTGACCAGCTTTTTCTGAATCGTGTTTCGCAGTTCATTGGGCATCCTCACAACGTTTAATTCATCTCCTAAAAACAGCAGCCACTCAGCGTAATAAGCTAATCGTTCCCCATTGTGCACCTCGACAAAATCGGAAAATCTTGCGGTTTGTTGAAAAGCATCTAAATAGTTCAAACTAAGTGTTGGCGGGTGTATTTGTTTGAACTTATTAATTGCGATTCTGCCTAACGTGACAATCAGATTAGGTTCGGGGCGGTTTACTTTTAATTGCGCAGTGAGTTGTTTTTGCGACATTGGCGGTTGATTATCGATGCGCGCCGCTTGAATACGGTCAACGCGAAATGTCCGCTGCGCTTGACGCAAAAAGTCAAAGGTTGCTGCGTACCAATTTGCATTGCGATTGAAAAAGTTGAGCAGATACACGCGCCGCATCATCGGCTCATCGTGCGGTTTTTGGTAATCAAAGATAAGATAACGGCTCTTTAACGCGAGTTCGAGTACCGTTTTAAGCATTGGCGTGGGGAAGTCGGCTAGTTCCAGCAAGTCGGGATTGTTTGGATTGGTGTTTTCAAAGTGCAGCAAGTGCTTTAACTCAATTAATTCGTCTTGTTGACCGCTTGAGGCAATGGCGAGTAGCTTTTCACTTAATGTTTTACGATTTTGCAGATAGGGTAGTTGTTGATTCGCTGTTCCTAGAAAGGCAATGAACAATGCTTTGAGCTCATTGTTTGTAAATTGCACAGCCGGCAATAATTGATTTGAAAGGATCGAATAACCACCGTCACGGCCGACTTCAGCAACGAGAGGCATTCCTAATGCCTCAATATCGTGCACATCACGTATCGCCGTTGAACGAGAAATAGCAAACTCGCGCATCAATTCGCTGATGGTAAAGAATTGCCGGTTATTCATGTACCGCATCATGGTATTTAAACGTTCCGTTCGTTTCATTTTTTAAATTCCTTTTTAAAGGTATCATTTTTTGACACAATTAAGTTTTACACTAAGTATATCAAATTAAAGGAGACACAAAACATGCCCGATTACGAAATTCAAACAAAAGAAGCATTCACAGTGATTGCTTATGGTACAAAGCTTCCTGATGATTACGCTCAAATTCCTGCCGCTAAAGCTGCTTGGTGGGAGACGATCATGGAGGACGGACGCTGGGATCAATTAAAGCATCTGGCGGATAATGACTTAGAATTTGCAGTCAATGAAGCGATTAATGGTGAGATGCGCTATTATTCCGGCGTGCAAAGCAGTGCAGAACTGCCTGATGGCAAAGATTCCCGTACCATTCAATTCCCTGCCGGTGACTATCTCGTCATTGCCGGTTCAGCGGGCAGTGCAGGTCAATTATTCGGCCAATTAGAAGGTGCTGCCTTTGGACAAGTTTTGGCGAACGCGACTGATTTTGCCTATGTCGGCGGCCCAAACACGTCGGTAAAAACGAGCGAAACGAATGGAAAAATTAACGGTGAGATTTGGATTCCGATCGTTAGAAAGTAAGCTGAAGCGCGAACTTAGTATCGCGCTTTTTAGTTTTGGGCTTGAGGCTTGCTTTGCTATTCAGCTTCTGGTAACTTTTGAGTCATCCATAAAAATAATTCACCGGAGGTTTCCATGGCCAATCATCCATTTATCGAAATTGTTAATGATCGCGAAAATAATCTCAAAAATGTGAGTGTAACGATTCCGAAAAACAAGCTGACCGTGTTTACCGGTGTTTCAGGATCCGGTAAATCGTCGATTGTCTTTGATACGATTGCTCAAGAAGCCGGAAGACAGTGGAATAGTACCTATAGCAGCTTTGTGCGTACGTTTCTGCCCCATTATAAGCGACCGGATGCAGATGACATCCAAAATCTTTCGACTGCGATTATCATTGATCAGAACCCCCTTGGCGGAAACGCTCGATCTACTTTAGGCACAATAACGGATATTAATCCGTTTTTACGCCTGTTATTCTCCCGTTTCGCTCATCCCCACTACGGAGACGGCAGCAATGCCTATTCATTTAACGATCCGTCGGGGATGTGTCCCAAATGTCAGGGAATTGGAAGAAGCTACGTTTTTTAAAGCGAGACGCGGCCGTTGATTTTGAAAAGTCGATTGCACAAGGCGCCATTCAATTACCCGGCTATTCAACGAAATCGTTTTATCTTCAGATGATCATGAATTCGGGACTGTTTGACAACGATAAACCTATTAAAGATTTTTCTGAAGATGAACGGGAACGCTTTTTTAACGGTGAGGAAAAAATCACGGTCGATTATAAAGGGGTCAAACAAAAGATCACGTTTGAGGGGATTAAAGCAGTTCTTGCGTCTCAACATTATGGCCAATAAGGATATGACGCCCGCAAAAAAGAAAACCATTGATCGCTTTGCGGAGATGGCAACGTGTGATGCCTGTCATGGTCAGCGCTATAATCAAGAGGTTTTGGCTTCGAAGATAAACGGATTGACTATTTTTGAACTCACCGATATGCAATTGGATGACTTGGCACGTACTTTAGATCAATTCAATGACGAGGGTATGGCGCCCATCATTAGTGATCTTAAAAAGCGGATTGGCGATTTGATTGAAATTGGATTGGATTATTTGAGTTTAACACGTGAGACGACGACCCTTTCAGGCGGTGAATCGCAGCGTGTTAAAACCATTAAATATTTATCAAACAGTTTAACCGACTTGATTTATATTTTAGATGAACCAAGTACCGGACTTCACCCGAGAGACGTTCACCGACTCAACGAGCTGCTCCTGAAACTTTGCGATAAGGGCAACACCGTCATTGTTGTGGAGCATGATCCTGACGTGATCAAAATTGCAGATTTCGTGGTGGATGTGGGTCCAAAAGCCGGAATTCATGGCGGTGAAATTATGTTCACAGGCAGCTATCCGGAGTTATTAAAATCGGATACGTTAACCGGTAACTACTTAATGCACAAATTGCCGCTTAACAAGACGCCAAGACACCCCAAGCAATTGATTAGCAGTCAGCCAAGCTCTTTACACAATTTGAAAAACGTCAGTTTAACAGTGCCGGTTGGATTATTTACCGTCATCACAGGTGTTGCCGGCTCTGGGAAGAGTACGTTAGTTGAACAGGTCTTTGCAAAACAATTTCCAGAATCGGTGATCATCAGTCAAAGTGCCCTGCACGCCAACAGCAGGTCTAATTCTGCCACGTACACAGGGATTATGGATATCATTCGCAAATTGTTTGCTCAGCAGAATCAGGTTGATGCGGGGTTGTTCAGCTCCAACTCGAAGGGAGCTTGTCCAGAATGCGGCGGCAAAGGGGTCATTGAACTGAATTTGGCCTTCATGGACAATTCCGAGGTTGAATGTCCACTATGTCACGGAACGCGATTTGATCCTGAAGTTCTGTCTTACAAGCTAAAGGATAAAAATATTGTTGAGATTATGGATATGACGATTGAGGAAGCCTTTGACTTTTTCAATGATTCAAAAATCACTTCCAAGTTAGCGAATGTTTCAAATGTTGGTTTAGGTTATCTTTCGCTCGGACAATCACTGGACACGCTGTCCGGTGGTGAGAGCCAACGCCTGAAAATCGCAACCGAGTTGAACAAAAAAGGGAACATCTATATTTTAGATGAGCCCACAACGGGGTTACACACATCCGACGTCGAAAATATCATTCGTATTATCAATGATCTCGTAGAGAAAGGAAACACGGTTCTCGTTATTGAACATAATACAGACGTGATGCGCAGCGCCGATTGGATTATTGATATTGGTCCGGACGGCGGTTCGCGTGGTGGCGAGATTATTTACGAAGGACCGGTAGAAGGGATTTCAAGTGCCGACCAATCCGTTACGGCGCAGTATCTTTTTTAAGATCGTGATTTTGACTAAAAATACGGGGCAAGTCTGATCATTGGACGGCCCCGCTTTTGCTGTATAATAGACACATGATGTTGATCAGATTGAGATCGTAAGATTCACTTCAGGAGGGCATGGATTGGTGGAGAAAGGGTTGATTTCATTTAGGAAGATGATTGCCTATCTTTTTTGGGGCATGTCGTTTTTCTTGCTCCTTATCAATATCGTTTTCACCCGAGGCTATCAGTCGATCGGGTTGACAGCCTCACTTTCTTTTAAATGGATCACCTTGCTGGCGGCAGTGGTAATGATCTGTGCGCTGATCAAATTCCGAGAGTCAATAGTCAACGTGACCGGCCGAATACCGGTAAAAGCGGCTGTAGCTGTTTTATTAGGTATAAGTATTCTTATGCAATCCACGGCCCTCTCCTTGTTAAATGTGACGCCGTCCTGGGATTTCGGCTGGGTGATTAACGGAGCTCATCATCTGATCGAAAAAGGCAGGCTTTTAGATTATTATCTGAGGTACCCCAATAATATTTTCATTACCTATGTGCTGGCACTGATCGGAAAGCTGCTGGTGCCAAAGCTGATCATCTACCAAATTTGCAATATTCTCGCCATCATATCCAGCCAATATTTGATTTATCGCGTGACAGAGAAGCTGGTGGGAACAGCGCTTGGACTGATCAGTCTGCTGATCAGCGTTTTCTTTTTTCCTTATATTTTTTATGCACCGATTGTCTACACGGACACGCTGTCGCTGCTTTTCCTGCTGATCCCGGTCAATCTGTTGATTGACCGGGACGGGCAGTTCAGGAGTCGGCTGTTCATCATTGTGCTCGTTTCCTTTCTCTTTTCGTTCTGTCTGCTGTTGAAAGGGACATTAATCGTCTTTGTCATCGCTTATCTGCTCGTGCTGCTCTTATTTCTGCCTCGTTGGAAAAAGCTTTACAGCCTTCTTCCTGTGATCATTGTGCTGATCGTCCAGATCCTGTTCAACCAGAGTGTATATACAAGCGGGATCATCAACAGTAATGAATTGGCGAACCAGCGTTTTCCGGTTACACACTGGCTGATGATGGGGCAAAATCCATGGACGTACGGTAAGCATACGATGCATGACGTCAACTGGACACGTGCGATGCTGAAGACTGAACCGCGCAAGCAGGTTGAGCAGACACACTTGAAGGAGTTCAGGCGCCGGATTATGGCAAGGGGCTGGATCGGCAATGGACGGTTTAATTTGGAGAAACTGAATGAGACATGGACCGACGGAACCTATTATGCGCTGTTCGTACTGAAACGAGAACCGGTCAGACCGAATGTGATTAAACGTCTGACTGCCGAGCCCTTAGGTTTTTTCGTGCAGGGCTATGCACGGATACAGTCGCTCGTCCTGATGGCAGGCGTTTTTCTGTTTGCCGTACGGATGAAAAAGTCAGATCCGATGATTGCTATGTTTATGCTCACTGTAATCGGTTTCTTCCTGTTTCTGATCATTTGGGAAACACGGTCGCGTTATCTGGTCAGTTTGACGCCATTTTTGATTATTATGTGCACCATCGGCTATTTTGGGATAAATCGGCGGTTCGGCAAAACAACATAAACGGCGTCCTTGCCTTTGGATGGAGGTTTGGCGAAGCCAAGTGATTTAGTAAACTAGGAAATAAGGAAGGTAATCATGAGCACAATATACAAAGAAACAGATGTGATCTTAATCGGTGCCGGAATCATGAGTGCGACGTTAGCATCTCTATTGAAGGAACTCGCGCCTGATTGGAAAATCAGTGTGTTTGAGAAACTTAGCGGTCCGGGAGAAGAGAGCTCGAATGAATGGAACAATGCGGGGACGGGTCACTCGGCGCTGTGCGAGCTGAACTATACACCTGAGAAATCGGATGGGTCAATTGATATAACGAAAGCAGTCAACGTCAATGAAAAGTTTCAACTGTCGCGGCAGTTTTGGTCCTATCTCGTCAGCAGCGGACGGATTCAAAATCCGCATGAGTTTATTCGGCCGATTCCGCATATGAGCTTCGTTGAAGGGGTCAAAAATGTAACGTTTTTGAAGAAACGTTTTGAGGCATTATCAAACAATCCTTTGTTTCAAGGAATTGAATTTTCTGCCGATCCTGACAAGCTGAAGCAATGGATTCCGCTGATCATGGAGGGCCGGACAGCGAAAGAACCAATCGCAGCAACAAAAATTGATTCTGGGACGGATGTCAATTTCGGCGAGCTGACACGCAAGCTGTTTGAGCACTTAAAGGATGAACAGGCAGCTATCAATTACAAGCATCGGGTAAGAAATGTCGAACGCATGAGTGACGGCTTGTGGGAAGTGAAAGTACAGGATCAGGGCAGCGGGAAAATCGAGTACCACACCGCAAAATTTGTTTTTATCGGCGGTGGCGGCGGAAGTCTGCCCCTGCTGCAGAAAACCGGTATTCCTGAGTCCAAATATATTGGCGGGTTTCCGGTAAGCGGACTGTTCCTGGTCTGCAACAATCCGGAGGTCGCTCGGCTGCATCATGCCAAGGTATATGGCAAGGCGAAGATTGGCGCACCGCCGATGTCGGTTCCGCACCTTGATACGAGATATATTGACGGGAAACAAACCTTGCTGTTCGGACCGTTTGCCGGTTTCTCACCGAAGTTCTTAAAATCCGGATCTAATCTGGACTTAATTCAATCGGTCAAACCAAACAATGTGCTGACCATGCTGGCTGCCGGTATGAAACAGAGAAAATTAACTCAATATTTAATCCAGCAAGTGCTGCTTTCAAATGAAAAACGCATGGAAGCACTTCGCACATTTATTCCGAATGCCAAAAGCGAGGATTGGGATATGATAACTGCGGGCCAGCGTGTGCAAGTGATCAAAGACACGGCAGCCGGCAAGGGTAACCTTCAATTTGGCACTGAGGTTGTGAGCAGTGCGGATGGCTCAATTGCTGCCTTGCTTGGTGCTTCTCCGGGTGCGTCTACCGCTGTTCATGTGATGCTTGAGGTGTTGGGGAAATGCTTCCCAGAACAGATGAACGCGTGGGAACCGAAAATAAAAGAAATGATTCCTTCATATGGAATCTCGTTGGCGGAAAAACCGGAGCTCATCCGGGAAGTTCATGCATCAACGGCACAGACACTTGGATTAAGTTAACGTCTGTTCATGTAGCGCGTGCGTTTTGATCGGCGTGTTTGGAAGTCATGGCCGGCCTCCAAGTCCGGTGCCTGTGCGATCTTTTCGGTGTTCAATCGTTCGAAGTCCAATGCCTTCCATAAAGCTGCCGGTAAGAAATTAAAATGAAAAAATTTTAAGTGGCATGAACGATGCGTACAAATTTGTGGTTGTCTTAGGGGTCGTTGCTATGCTTCTGTCCCTGTTTCTGCAGAGACGAAAGAACGAATCTGTTGCCGTCCAGCATGAGGGAACGAAATAAGGCAGCGATTTCTTAAAAAGGCGGGAGGGAAAATTCCTCCCGTCTTTTATTATGGATAAAACCGGTTTTTCGGTTGAGAAAAAAAGAGAGCACCCAATCACATTTCCGCCACTGACCATCCGAACGTCTTGAAGAAAACCGTTAGTAACTAAAACTTGAAAGTTAAAAAAGCGCACCCATCCCTTGCCTGCTCTATGATTACTATGAATAATTTAGGTCAGGCCGCCGCTTTTGTCAGCTGTTTCTGGTAGCTGGTAGGTAGCTTCTCTAGAAAATTTTCGATGATGTGATGGACTGCTTGCTCAGAAAGAACATACTCGTCTTTGAAAACTTCTTGAAATAAGTCGATCAACTGCTGAAGCGTTTCGACGAAGGTCACATCCGAAAGCTCATCGACCATCAAATAAAACAACTCACCCAAAGTGCGATCGTCCACCTGTTCACGGTGCTGAACCGCAAGAAGGGAATAACTGATAGCGACCAGGGCGGTGTGCGCAAAAATCCCGTCATAAGACAAACCCTGGTATTTAGCGAGTCGAAGATAGTGCT
>Ga0334901_1000650_pt1 | contig 45046 bp, 47 predicted proteins | sample GraSluR3_MG_3_FD_207216 | JGI IMG/M metagenome (GOLD analysis project Ga0334901, IMG submission 207216) | Sludge microbial communities from methane-producing bioreactor in Wageningen University, Netherlands - Granular Sludge_15_08-R3 | ecosystem: Engineered > Bioreactor > Anaerobic >...
CCCCAGCAGCTCATCAACCTCAGATTTTGTAAGTTTGATCCTGTAATGTACCATATCTGCAGATTATTTTCTGCAAATATAATCAATAACTTAAAAAATACGTCATAATACACCTAACATAACACTAATTGCTTTTATCTTCTTTTACACCATGGCCACGCTACCGCAAATTACCCATACCAATAAGGCTGCTATAAGCAAGCTAATTAACCAAGTGAATAGCACTAAAGAAACAAACCAAAAGTTCTACCTATTTGGCAGCACCTACAACATTTATCTACAATCGCTACAGGCCATTCTGACCGATGACCCCAAGCTGCGACAGCAATACCTTGCCGATGCGCGAGAGCACGCCCAGCGCATTAACAACAAATACTTTATGGAGCAGATTAGCAGGTTGAGCGAGTGAAGATTTGATTGGGTGCTCTCGCTATGCTTCGCATCACGAGAGCAGGTTGAATGATTAGGGTGATTGAGTGATTGGAATGATTGGAATGATTGGAATGATTGGGATGATTGGGTGATTACCTACCTGTCTGCCGTTTGCGTCAGGCAGGGATGATTAAAAAAAACAACAGATCACATCAACTAGCAAAAAACGCTGCTTTTACGAAACTAGCAACCAATACTCTTCAAGTTGACTAGCTGGATAATTCTTTCTGGTTAATAGACTCGATTTAAGAACGACACCTAGCTAACCAACCATTCTCTAGAAATACCTCATCTTACTATTTTAACCAACCCTTAACATACCGTAACCACCTGTTTATGTTTGCATTAAACTTGCAACAACTTGCAATTGCATTATAAGCATCAGTACTTTACATTAGCTGAGCACGGTAGCAACAAGTATTAAGCATCCTAAAATTATGGTATGGGTTTTACATTCTATCGGAAGTGGTTTAATAAAAGGCGCCCTAAATCAACCAATAAAGCTAATGGTATGAAAAGTTTCCTCTTTAATAATAACCTCGAAACCGACACCTTTGTTGACGAGATGAACGATATATCACCCACCTACATTCGAAACACCCAAAAGAAGGAGAAAGAACTTAAAAAGCAGATAAGCGAGCTTAAGGAGCAGCTCAAAATAAAAGATCGGTTTATTCAGGTTATAGCCCAAGATCTTCGTAAGCCATTCAACGTACTTTTAGGTATCTCCAAACTTCTTACCAAAAATGTGCAAACATACGACAAGAGCAAGATTGAGGAGATGCTTAGCATGAACCATCAAACAATTGTAAAAACATACGATTTGCTTGAGGATCTGTTAACCTGGACGAACTCACAAACCGGAAACCTCCCCTTTGTGCGAAAACGCATTTCACTACATGGTGTATTGAAGCAGTCAGTGGATTTCTTCAGCAATAACGCTAGGGCAAAGAACATTAGGCTAACCTTACTCTGCGACGAAAAACTTGGCGTAATGGCCGACGAGTTTATGATGAAAACAATTGTACGAAACATCATATCCAACGCCATAAAGTTTACCCACACGGGAGGCGAAGTAAGTATATCTGCTAAAAAATCTAATGATTCTATACTTGTCAGCATATCCGACAATGGAATGGGAATAGATAACCGTTTCCTCCCTGAGATATGGGACTCATCGTCAACCTACACAACACCAGGAACCGCCAAGGAGCAGGGCACAGGCTTGGGGCTTATTATCTGCAAAGAATTTGTTGAGAAACATGGGGGTAACATTTGGGCCGAAAGCGAGCTGGGAAAAGGAACTACCTTTAACTTCACCCTTCCGGAGTAATACATCTCGGCACACTAGGTCGAAATGCCATAAGCCATAAGTATGTATTAAACCGGTGCATTACTTGCACCCTACATCATCATTGCTTAAATTTGTAGGATAACCTTAAAAAATTATGCTATGAAACGAATTACAAGTTTACTAATGCTAGCCCTGATGATAGCCCTTGTGTCATGTGGTGGTTCAACAGCTGAAAAGGGCAAGGAGAAAGCCAAAGATTTTAAACTTGAGGTAAAGGACACCTACGCTCCCGGCGAGGAGGCAGCACAGCAAGTGCTACTGGCCTATAAAACCAAGGATGTTGAGCTGCTTAAGCAGTATGCCAGCTGGGCCATGAGCATGGCGCTCGACGAGGACGCTATGGATCGTCCCGATTTTGAAAAGCAGCTTAAAAGCTGGAATGGTGCCATAAACGAGGTTCGGTACGCATCCGATGATATTAATTTTCAACATATATACTACGCATACGCTCACTATTGCGATGACAAAGAGGATTCCGATAAAATTTACGTTGTAGTTATCCAGAGCACCGATAAAGAGAAATGGGTAATAACTATGAATCCCCTTAGAAAGATGACGAAGGCAACTTTTGCGGAGAAAAGCGCGACGATACCTGAGTAACCCTAACGATACATCTATAACCATAGCGCCACGGAAGGTATAACCTTCGTGGTGCTTTTTTTTACCCCTACCCTATCGCCTCCTTCACCACCTTTACCCTGCGGGAGTATATGGCCACGGCAGCAAGACAAACAATTCCACTATGGGATGATTGGAAGTCGGGCAGGGGAAGGTGAGTCAGGCAGGGTACACCAATTTCAATTCCACTATGGGATGATTGGAAGCAACGGGTGAACACGATCAGCTGCTGGCTATCGTTGGTTTCAATTCCACTATGGGATGATTGGAAGGCAGCCGACTCCACGCCCCCCAGTTTATTAATTCTTGTTTCAATTCCACTATGGGATGATTGGAAGCCTCTGCCTCTAGCTTCTTCTTCCGCGTTTGCAGCTGTTTCAATTCCACTATGGGATGATTGGAAGAGCTCAACGAGGCGCAGGCCAAAGCCCTCTCATCATGTTTCAATTCCACTATGGGATGATTGGAAGTTTAGGGTGGGGCATAGCCCTCATCAGCTTATCGCCGTTTCAATTCCACTATGGGATGATTGGAAGGCTTGAGCGACTTCTCGTACTCCTGCATCGCCTTCTGTTTCAATTCCACTATGGGATGATTGGAAGAAAAACGGCAGGTCAAATTGAGCAGCGTTCGAGGAATTTCAATTCCACTATGGGATGATTGGAAGTGTAACGGGGAGGTTTGAATGAGACAAGGGAATCAATTTCAATTCCACTATGGGATGATTGGAAGAAGAGTTTCAGGATACATCTTTGAATAAGTCGTTTGATTTCAATTCCACTATGGGATGATTGGAAGATTCGAAAAAATGGCTCTGGAAGTCAATAAATATCATTTCAATTCCACTATGGGATGATTGGAAGTCAGTACAAATCGCTAGGCTTGTATGCGCAGTATGATTTCAATTCCACTATGGGATGATTGGAAGTTGGCCCGTGTAATGGTGCTCATATTATCCTTCGATGTTTCAATTCCACTATGGGATGATTGGAAGAGAACGCCTGAGATGAACCACCCCACCACCTTGTAGGGTTTCAATTCCACTATGGGATGATTGGAAGTGGTAGGTGTACTCGTTTTCGCCCAGCGCCACGTCGGTTTCAATTCCACTATGGGATGATTGGAAGAAACATTCCCGGATACTGGCAGCTAGAAGATAAACTTAGTTTCAATTCCACTATGGGATGATTGGAAGTAGATAAGATTATTAAAAGTATAACTATTTACCCTGTTTCAATTCCACTATGGGATGATTGGAAGTCTAATTGTTCCTTGTTGTACACTTACTGTTTTGGTTGTTTCAATTCCACTATGGGATGATTGGAAGCAGTCAACTCCGCAGAGAGAAGTTTGTTCAACCCAAGTTTCAATTCCACTATGGGATGATTGGAAGTGGCATACGCTACGAGGGCGTAGGACCACTTGCCGAGTTTCAATTCCACTATGGGATGATTGGAAGCATTTGCATCATACTTTATTCCTGCGGGTTTCTCAAGTTTCAATTCCACTATGGGATGATTGGAAGAATACGAACCTATAGGTATATCGATAGATTATATTTTGTTTCAATTCCACTATGGGATGATTGGAAGCGTGGTGTTCACCAGCGAACCATGTTTCGCTATCCCGTTTCAATTCCACTATGGGATGATTGGAAGCTGATTACCCCTGTAGGGTTTTATCTCTTTCTCTAGTTTCAATTCCACTATGGGATGATTGGAAGGCCTAACGGGCATAACTCCATCGCCAAATAGCAGTGTTTCAATTCCACTATGGGATGATTGGAAGCACACCCAAGGGCATACCCGCCGATTATAACGGAAGTTTCAATTCCACTATGGGATGATTGGAAGGATCAGTACTGCGGACCTGTAGGAATGGATACTATGTTTCAATTCCACTATGGGATGATTGGAAGCACTAGCGCGGTAGGTTTGATTAACAACACTATCGAGTTTCAATTCCACTATGGGATGATTGGAAGTTAGCGAAGAAGCAGTACGAGTTTTTATGCTTCTCAGTTTCAATTCCACTATGGGATGATTGGAAGCATTCGCATTTCAAAGGATAATTCTTGTATTTTTTGTTTCAATTCCACTATGGGATGATTGGAAGCATAGCCTAATACATTTAAATGATTAATTAGATATGTTTCAATTCCACTATGGGATGATTGGAAGTTTGAACTGCATCCAGAACTGAACCCAATTAGGATGTTTCAATTCCACTATGGGATGATTGGAAGTATTTGCTCACGCTGGGTGTAGAGATGCTTTTCCTGTTTCAATTCCACTATGGGATGATTGGAAGTCTCGGGCAAGGTCGGGGGCGTGGTAGGTACAAGTGTTTCAATTCCACTATGGGATGATTGGAAGAAAACAAAAAAAGAGTATGAGGCTTATCAAAAACTGTTTCAATTCCACTATGGGATGATTGGAAGCATCCCTTACCGATTCCATTAGCTTTATCTTCTCCGTTTCAATTCCACTATGGGATGATTGGAAGAGGTTTAGTTTCGTTTACTGGCAATCCCATAATGCTGTTTCAATTCCACTATGGGATGATTGGAAGTGCGCTTGGCTTTTTGCTCTACTCTGTTCTGCTCAAGTTTCAATTCCACTATGGGATGATTGGAAGAGGCTCATTGAATGGCTCATGGAGTATCATTATTTGTTTCAATTCCACTATGGGATGATTGGAAGTCGCAGGTTTCCCAAACCTTTTTTAGGTTGCTGGGTTTCAATTCCACTATGGGATGATTGGAAGCGTCTACAAAGCTGGGCACAACCACCTGCTTACTGCGTTTCAATTCCACTATGGGATGATTGGAAGCACCAAGGCACAAAAAAAGCCCTAGGCGCAATGACGTTTCAATTCCACTATGGGATGATTGGAAGAACGATGAATTTATGAACGGCTTTATGGCTTGCGGGTTTCAATTCCACTATGGGATGATTGGAAGATAATAGCCATACGCTCCTCGATGCTCTTTGTAGAGTTTCAATTCCACTATGGGATGATTGGAAGCAAAGGGCGCAAAAAAACGGCTTTATAACAGCCGAGTTTCAATTCCACTATGGGATGATTGGAAGAGGTAAGGCGCAACTCCGGCCTTGCCGTGTTCGATGGTTTCAATTCCACTATGGGATGATTGGAAGTGATTTCTGGGCAAAAAGAGCAATACAAATAAACGAGTTTCAATTCCACTATGGGATGATTGGAAGAGAACGCTTTCAAGTGGTCTCCATCAAACGGTTGCGTTTCAATTCCACTATGGGATGATTGGAAGGCCGTATCTCCATTGAACCATCAATCTGCTTCATATGTTTCAATTCCACTATGGGATGATTGGAAGTAGTAATAAAGAAGTCACATACAAATGATTACATTAGTTTCAATTCCACTATGGGATGATTGGAAGCAGCAGAAGGGATAAGGACGGTCATGTGTTCGTTAGTTTCAATTCCACTATGGGATGATTGGAAGAGGCAAAGCCGATTTTTTGAGCGGAGCGAAAATGCGTTTCAATTCCACTATGGGATGATTGGAAGTTTTTCTGATGATTGAAAACTTTCGACCTGTGTCGAGTTTCAATTCCACTATGGGATGATTGGAAGTCACTGTCGTAGAAGCGTATGCGGTTTCAAAGACAAGTTTCAATTCCACTATGGGATGATTGGAAGTTTACGATTACATCAGTTCAGGCAGGAGTATATCTGTTTCAATTCCACTATGGGATGATTGGAAGTGTCCGCAAAGCAAGCGGAAAGGACGCCGCTTGCTTGTTTCAATTCCACTATGGGATGATTGGAAGCGCCGTATTCTTTTGTAACAAACTGGTATACTGTGGTTTCAATTCCACTATGGGATGATTGGAAGCATTTGATAATAGATAGGTTTGTCGATAAAAATAGTTTCAATTCCACTATGGGATGATTGGAAGGGGGGAAGCGATTTCATTACAGCGATACCCTTCCACGGTTTCAATTCCACTATGGGATGATTGGAAGGAGGAGCACTTCGCTTTAGAGCAAGAGGGGCACTGAAGTTTCAATTCCACTATGGGATGATTGGAAGAATCACAAAAAAGAGTAAAACAGTTGTTATATGCTGTTTCAATTCCACTATGGGATGATTGGAAGTCAACTGATTGACGCTGTAGCCGCAGAGGCTAAGATGTTTCAATTCCACTATGGGATGATTGGAAGGATCCTGGTACTTATTAACAGCCTTCAGAAACTCGTGTTTCAATTCCACTATGGGATGATTGGAAGATCCTTTTTCATCAGTGGACCCTGAATGGGAACTAGTTTCAATTCCACTATGGGATGATTGGAAGTTTGCGAACCTCTTCGATGAGTTTGTTTTTTTCCTGTTTCAATTCCACTATGGGATGATTGGAAGAGCATCAGTTGCATTTTACGCACCAAGGATGTTTAGTTTCAATTCCACTATGGGATGATTGGAAGACCACCGATGCTGAGGGCAGTGCAACAATTTACGAGTTTCAATTCCACTATGGGATGATTGGAAGAATTTTGGTTTAAAAAAGGCTCATTTGTTTCTGGTGTTTCAATTCCACTATGGGATGATTGGAAGAAATTTTGGTTTAAAAAAGGCTCATTTGTTTCTGGTGTTTCAATTCCACTATGGGATGATTGGAAGCATAGCCTAATACATTTAAATGATTAATTAAATATGTTTCAATTCCACTATGGGATGATTGGAAGCCACCTGGAACGGTTGATGGGGCGAAACGACAGCGTTTCAATTCCACTATGGGATGATTGGAAGAATATTAGTAATTTGAATTAATCTAAATAAATACGGGTTTCAATTCCACTATGGGATGATTGGAAGGAATGCGGGTTTGCTCGTCAACTAGCAGCGTTCCGTAGTTTCAATTCCACTATGGGATGATTGGAAGGCCTGGGGCAACATCCTCAATATCGGGTGTACCCAGTTTCAATTCCACTATGGGATGATTGGAAGAGTCGAAGACGATTTGCTGAGCGCAGCGGAAACGCGTTTCAATTCCACTATGGGATGATTGGAAGTTTTACATCATATTCACGTTGCAACCACTTTAGATAGTTTCAATTCCACTATGGGATGATTGGAAGAGAAGCATAAGCGGTTTCAAAAACTACCGTGCCATGTTTCAATTCCACTATGGGATGATTGGAAGCGCCCTATTAGTTTGTAACAGTATTGCATACTGTGGTTTCAATTCCACTATGGGATGATTGGAAGATTTGTCGTCAGGTAAACTTATACCACCAGTTTCCTGTTTCAATTCCACTATGGGATGATTGGAAGATTAAAATTCTCAACCCACACATCCTCCTCGTAGAAGTTTCAATTCCACTATGGGATGATTGGAAGTGATATCACAATCCCATACATCACGAACGTACACGTGTTTCAATTCCACTATGGGATGATTGGAAGTCTGGAACGTCCGTGCCGAAGGCCTTGAGCTCCCGTGTTTCAATTCCACTATGGGATGATTGGAAGTGTCGGTTTTAGTATTCTGTGCATTTCTTTTATCCGTTTCAATTCCACTATGGGATGATTGGAAGTGGGAGAGGGACTCCTCATCGGTTGATCCTTGTCCTAGTTTCAATACCACTATGGGATGATTGGAAGCGGGAATTGCCCCTCTTACATCAATGGTTACTGGGGTTTCAATTCCACTATGGGATGATTGGAAGGTTGAGTATCAAACCGCTGGGCAGAGGCGTTCCACTGTTTCAATTCCACTATGGGATGATTGGAAGAAATAACCAGTCGAATGATTTGGTCAACGCGTGAAGCGTTTCAATTCCACTATGGGATGATTGGAAGTCCGAAAACTACAAGGAGCTGGCTTGTCAGCATAGTGGTTTCAATTCCACTATGGGATGATTGGAAGTCCTTAACCTGTAGCGTTTCAACCAGGGCAATGCTCGTTTCAATTCCACTATGGGATGATTGGAAGCGCCCAGACGTAAAAATTTTGTCTGGCGTTTGTACGTTTCAATTCCACTATGGGATGATTGGAAGTGGAAGATTTTATTCCGACGTGTACGTTCGTGATGTAGTTTCAATTCCACTATGGGATGATTGGAAGACCTTTGTGGTCTCGATTCCGGAGGAAACCTTCCATGTTTCAATTCCACTATGGGATGATTGGAAGGGTTCATGGACCGAATTCCTTTGCTAATCAGATGATGTTTCAATTCCACTATGGGATGATTGGAAGGCTTCTGGAAAGGCTCAATGAAGCTTGAAACATATACGTTTCAATTCCACTATGGGATGATTGGAAGATTCATAGGAAAAGAGTATGACGGTAATGGGATAATTGTTTCAATTCCACTATGGGATGATTGGAAGTGAGGCCGTGGCAGACGCCATCGCCGTGTACCTAAGTTTCAATTCCACTATGGGATGATTGGAAGGGAAAAGGAGCTGAAGGAGCAGGTCATCACGCTGTTTCAATTCCACTATGGGATGATTGGAAGTTTGAGGATTGTCCATTCACTGGTTGCCTATATTGTGGTTTCAATTCCACTATGGGATGATTGGAAGCATTCTCAGACCAACCTCCAGTGCGTATCACTACTGTTTCAATTCCACTATGGGATGATTGGAAGGCATCCTTTTGCTTAACCATCTCTTCTATGAAATTGTTTCAATTCCACTATGGGATGATTGGAAGGGACCGGTCGGGAGGCGTCCTTTGAGCAGGTCCGCAGTTTCAATTCCACTATGGGATGATTGGAAGGGGTATGTTCTTAGGGAACGCTGATGTCCAGAATATGTTTCAATTCCACTATGGGATGATTGGAAGACAGTTTGAGCGTCCCTTTCTGCTCGATAGCAGTTGTTTCAATTCCACTATGGGATGATTGGAAGTTTCTGTAGATTATGAGTAAATCTTGTATTGTCGTAAGTTTCAATTCCACTATGGGATGATTGGAAGAGGCAGCGTTTGTGCTTTAGTCGGGTTTGGTAACACGTTTCAATTCCACTATGGGATGATTGGAAGCATGAAGCTATCATCAGCAGCCCTACGCTTAGGAGTTTCAATTCCACTATGGGATGATTGGAAGCTCTAAGGCTAAAAAGGATACTTTAAGATTACGTAGTTTCAATTCCACTATGGGATGATTGGAAGAAACAAAAAACCAAGTTTCTCAGATTTCCCACACCAGTTTCAATTCCACTATGGGATGATTGGAAGCTGTAGCCTCTGTGCTTAAATGTCCCAGCCAACCGCGTTTCAATTCCACTATGGGATGATTGGAAGTTTTAGAGAATCAATAACGAACTTAAACTGATCAACAGTTTCAATTCCACTATGGGATGATTGGAAGGATGATAAATTAGATTTAGTTAGAGAGAGGGTGCGTAGTTTCAATTCCACTATGGGATGATTGGAAGAGACAGATTTTCAATTACACAGGCTGAATGTTGTTGTTTCAATTCCACTATGGGATGATTGGAAGTGGCCTGTGTGGTCTACGGTGAGAACGGTTGGCTGTGTTTCAATTCCACTATGGGATGATTGGAAGCATTCTACTTGCATACCGTAAATACACTTTATAATTAGTTTCAATTCCACTATGGGATGATTGGAAGCAAAAGGAATTGAAAGTGTTGAACTTCCCGAAGGAAGTTTCAATTCCACTATGGGATGATTGGAAGTATTTAAAGAAATTTGGGAAGAGCGTGAGCATATATGTTTCAATTCCACTATGGGATGATTGGAAGCATAAGGTCAAATGATTTGATGTGGGGGTTCTCGGGTTTCAATTCCACTATGGGATGATTGGAAGACGAGCTTTTCGCTGGCTGGATACATCATTCACGTGTTTCAATTCCACTATGGGATGATTGGAAGAATCCCCCAGCCGCTTAGGAGAAGAGGAAGTGGGTTGTTTCAATTCCACTATGGGATGATTGGAAGAGCTCCTGAGCAATCAGCCCGTACTGGGTTTGAGCGTTTCAATTCCACTATGGGATGATTGGAAGTCGAGAGAGAGGTGGCTGAACCTTTTCCAATAGTTGTTTCAATTCCACTATGGGATGATTGGAAGTACCTAATTGAATTGATTGTTATGAGGAATTTGTTTGTTTCAATTCCACTATGGGATGATTGGAAGAATGACAGGCCTATCAGGAGCGCAAAGCAGTTTTTTGTTTCAATTCCACTATGGGATGATTGGAAGAATTAATCATTCCAGCACCCATAAGGCCTTCGCAGGTTTCAATTCCACTATGGGATGATTGGAAGTCCTGGACGACAGTGCTTATGCCCTTCCGTGACGTGTTTCAATTCCACTATGGGATGATTGGAAGTAATTTTTCTACTAGAATATGACCATTCTCAGAAATGTTTCAATTCCACTATGGGATGATTGGAAGGCCGCTGCCAGGGCTTACCATCACGCCCCCAAGCGGTTTCAATTCCACTATGGGATGATTGGAAGCTTTGTAGCTATCCATCTGAACAAACTGGTACCGCGTTTCAATTCCACTATGGGATGATTGGAAGCGGTTACACCCGCCCCCGTTTCCCCGTAGTTGATGAGTTTCAATTCCACTATGGGATGATTGGAAGGACGCACAGCCTTGACAAGTTCGAGTTCGTCAAGAGTTTCAATTCCACTATGGGATGATTGGAAGCGAGTTGGGTACCAGCTCGAACATCTGATTCCAGAGTTTCAATTCCACTATGGGATGATTGGAAGTTTCTTTGCCTGTAATACAGCAAACACCTTTGGTGGTTTCAATTCCACTATGGGATGATTGGAAGTACTACCGGCTGCTCCAAAGGTGCGTGGGTACTCTCGTTTCAATTCCACTATGGGATGATTGGAAGACGCAGGCAGTTAAAGATGCCAATGCAACTGTTTTATTTGTTTCAATTCCACTATGGGATGATTGGAAGCGAGGCCAGCAAGCCGAGTTCTCATTCTCACCAAAGTTTCAATTCCACTATGGGATGATTGGAAGTTTCGCCCCAGGGCACGTACTTAATTTTACCCGAGTTTCAATTCCACTATGGGATGATTGGAAGCAGTAGAATTTTGTACCAGCCGATAGCGTTTCGGTAGTTTCAATTCCACTATGGGATGATTGGAAGGCAGTAACTCTTTAGCCACCTCATTAGCAGTCATCTGTTTCAATTCCACTATGGGATGATTGGAAGCCTTCTGGGGCAGGGCGAGATCACCGCCTACGCCAGTTTCAATTCCACTATGGGATGATTGGAAGTCTTGCTCTATCCACCTGGAATCAGATGTTCGAGCGTTTCAATTCCACTATGGGATGATTGGAAGCAGGCAGTTAAAGATGCCAATGCAACTGTTTTATTTGTTTCAATTCCACTATGGGATGATTGGAAGACTATCGACTTGAATTGTGGTATCGATTGTATGATGTTTCAATTCCACTATGGGATGATTGGAAGGATTGTAAAGAATATATCATCGGGCCACTTGTTAAGTTTCAATTCCACTATGGGATGATTGGAAGGGCCGAGCCCTGCGCAACGAGCAGGGCAATTTCCTGGTTTCAATTCCACTATGGGATGATTGGAAGTTGATTGTCAATCTATTCAGTGTTCAGTGTCGGGTGTTTCAATTCCACTATGGGATGATTGGAAGGAGGAGGTGATACCCGACCTCATCCGCCCCATCTAGTTTCAATTCCACTATGGGATGATTGGAAGGGAATTGACAGGGTGATAACAGGAGTGCTTATCAGGTTTCAATTCCACTATGGGATGATTGGAAGGCCTATGATCATGATGCAGAACCACCGGGAGTGTAGTTTCAATTCCACTATGGGATGATTGGAAGGCCCTGTTCGGCCTTGTCGAAAGCAGCCTTGTCGTGTTTCAATTCCACTATGGGATGATTGGAAGAATCTGATCGACCATAGCCGAACCAGCCTTCGATCGTTTCAATTCCACTATGGGATGATTGGAAGTATGTAAAATGTTTATGCGAAAATGAGTTAATGTGTTTCAATTCCACTATGGGATGATTGGAAGCCGGGCTTTGCGCTGGCTGGATACATCATTCACGTGTTTCAATTCCACTATGGGATGATTGGAAGGTTTCAACACCATCCCATCCAAGGCGCTCAATGCTCTGTTTCAATTCCACTATGGGATGATTGGAAGATTAGCAAAAACGAGAGAAAGTTCAAGTCTAGGATGTTTCAATTCCACTATGGGATGATTGGAAGGGAGGTGTGGCTTCTTTTAACCGATGAGTTAACACGTTTCAATTCCACTATGGGATGATTGGAAGAATTCTTGGTCTTGATCCAAGATTCTCTGTATACTTGTTTCAATTCCACTATGGGATGATTGGAAGCCAAGTGACAGTAGCCCCATCGGTGAGGTTAGTAAAGTTTCAATTCCACTATGGGATGATTGGAAGTATTGGCAGCAGTATTTTTGAATTATGGCAAAGGATGTTTCAATTCCACTATGGGATGATTGGAAGTGAAACGACCATACCCCCCTCACCAATCCTTATCTTGTTTCAATTCCACTATGGGATGATTGGAAGCTCAACGCTTCTAACCTTCTGATAAGTGTATCCTATGTTTCAATTCCACTATGGGATGATTGGAAGTCTGTAACGTTGTGATTGAAGTATACATATTCACGTTTCAATTCCACTATGGGATGATTGGAAGAAAATCGTAGCCTTAAGGGTTGCCCCCAACACAGGTTTCAATTCCACTATGGGATGATTGGAAGAACACGGTCAGATATAGCAGGGTTATGGGGTACGAGTTTCAATTCCACTATGGGATGATTGGAAGATAGCAACAGGGCAAAGGCAACCGCAAAAAATACAAGTTTCAATTCCACTATGGGATGATTGGAAGCCCTAGACTGGTCAAAGAAATTCTCGCGATCTGCCATGTTTCAATTCCACTATGGGATGATTGGAAGTTTCCCCGCCAGGTCTTTAGGTGCTAAGTCTTTAGTTTCAATTCCACTATGGGATGATTGGAAGCAAATTTCTTTCGTTCCTTCTGAACAGAATCTTAGTTTCAATTCCACTATGGGATGATTGGAAGTCATCCAGTGAATTTTCCCAGCTGCTTGTTAGCTCGTTTCAATTCCACTATGGGATGATTGGAAGCAGATGGTTGCTTTGCAAGCATCGCAATTCCAAGCCTGTTTCAATTCCACTATGGGATGATTGGAAGCTTGCCGTTCTGCTTTTCGATACATCCGTTTACTTGTTTCAATTCCACTATGGGATGATTGGAAGCTCACCCCGTGTTTCTCTTCTTTTAGCAAGCTAAAAGGTTTCAATTCCACTATGGGATGATTGGAAGAGTAAGCAGCCCATTCATAGAACGTGGCATATAGAGGTTTCAATTCCACTATGGGATGATTGGAAGGACGTTAATGCAGGGGTTGAACGAGAAGGATATGCGTTTCAATTCCACTATGGGATGATTGGAAGTAACGCTTGAGCAGGCTACAGCGGCAGGAAATAAATTGTTTCAATTCCACTATGGGATGATTGGAAGAGTCGGGAGATAAAAATGCAGCTTGAGCAAAGCATGTTTCAATTCCACTATGGGATGATTGGAAGACGTTATACCACCCTGCGTGGGCCTGACGATGTGCTGTTTCAATTCCACTATGGGATGATTGGAAGACAAATGGCGTTGCTTTTCCAAATCTTGCTTGTCTGGTTTCAATTCCACTATGGGATGATTGGAAGGATATACTTTAGGCACGACACTAAGAACGACAACTCGAGTTTCAATTCCACTATGGGATGATTGGAAGTCGTTGTGGTTGAGAACCCAATAGTATTTAAGCTGTTTCAATTCCACTATGGGATGATTGGAAGGTAGAAACTTCTATGTTAGCAGCAAATTTATTTAGGTTTCAATTCCACTATGGGATGATTGGAAGTCCCACAAGGCCAACCCACAGCAGCCTAAGATTTGGGTTTCAATTCCACTATGGGATGATTGGAAGAATATACCATCGTCGTCATTTCTATAGTTTGTAGTATGTTTCAATTCCACTATGGGATGATTGGAAGTTTTGTTGTACCCCATAACCTTGCAGAAATCGTCTGTTTCAATTCCACTATGGGATGATTGGAAGTTTTGCAGGGATTGAGATAGAGATATCTACAAGGTGTTTCAATTCCACTATGGGATGATTGGAAGTGCCATTGATAAGTAAAAGAGCCAGAGCCACCGGAGTTTCAATTCCACTATGGGATGATTGGAAGTTAAAATCAAGACCATTTCCAATTGTTCACAATGATGTTTCAATTCCACTATGGGATGATTGGAAGATTACGGCGTGCAGGAATTACCCGGACACTGGGAGAAGTTTCAATTCCACTATGGGATGATTGGAAGAAGGTAAGGGTTACTCCCAAGATGCGAAAATACGCCGTTTCAATTCCACTATGGGATGATTGGAAGGGTAAGGCGCAACTCCGGCCTTGCCGTGTTCGATGGTTTCAATTCCACTATGGGATGATTGGAAGTGTAACGCTTTCGGGCAAGGTTCTTTGTTTACTGGGTTTCAATTCCACTATGGGATGATTGGAAGAAACCCTAAACCTTATTGATAGACTTATTTTGAAGTTTCAATTCCACTATGGGATGATTGGAAGTGGTATATACGATAAATCCGTTCTGAGTCTATTGAGTTTCAATTCCACTATGGGATGATTGGAAGTACAGCCCTTTGCTATTTATCTATAAATGTACACAAGTTTCAATTCCACTATGGGATGATTGGAAGACCCGATTTGAACGCCACAACATACCCCGCAGGTATGTTTCAATTCCACTATGGGATGATTGGAAGGCGTTGGGATCGTTTTTCGCCTTTAGCATCTCAAGTTTCAATTCCACTATGGGATGATTGGAAGGTAACAAGGGGGTAAAAACCACAGGGGCTTTTCGGCGTTTCAATTCCACTATGGGATGATTGGAAGCTTTGCATCCTTTATCTTCCTTTTGTTTAGCTCCTGTTTCAATTCCACTATGGGATGATTGGAAGGAGGTGGGTGGTAAGCATTGCCTAGCGTACTTTGCTGTTTCAATTCCACTATGGGATGATTGGAAGTAATAGTTCTGCCCCTCCCTAACGGGGCCAAAAGCGTTTCAATTCCACTATGGGATGATTGGAAGGCTCTTCTGCAGGGGAAAGTATCGCCCTGTCGTTGTTTCAATTCCACTATGGGATGATTGGAAGAATCGTAGTATGTTCCACTCACATTGCACATAGCAGTTTCAATTCCACTATGGGATGATTGGAAGTTCTCACCCAAAGCAGAGCTATTAAAGACACAAACGTTTCAATTCCACTATGGGATGATTGGAAGACCGCCCATATCTCGCATGATGAATCCCCTAAACCTGTTTCAATTCCACTATGGGATGATTGGAAGCGAAGAAAAGCGAGATAAACGTCAAGAATGTCGCCGTTTCAATTCCACTATGGGATGATTGGAAGCGCCCCACGTTTTTGTAACAAAGTTGCATACTGTGGTTTCAATTCCACTATGGGATGATTGGAAGGGCTAGGGGTTCTCGATAACGTAAGCGGAACGCTAGGTTTCAATTCCACTATGGGATGATTGGAAGCAAGCTCAGGAAAATAAACAATTGGAAGGTACGCTGTTTCAATTCCACTATGGGATGATTGGAAGGTAGTATAACACGCCATCGAGCGGAAGGAACTGGTGTTTCAATTCCACTATGGGATGATTGGAAGGCTTGCAGGGAGCATTGGGCGAAGCCTGTCATTCTGTTTCAATTCCACTATGGGATGATTGGAAGGAGACACCAGAACCCCCCCTAGCAGGGTTGAACATGTTTCAATTCCACTATGGGATGATTGGAAGTCAGCAAAGGACGGTGACTTGAGTATAGTTCTGAGCAGTTTCAATTCCACTATGGGATGATTGGAAGGGATTTATATCTCTGTTCAAGTTAACCCTATTGTCTTGTTTCAATTCCACTATGGGATGATTGGAAGTATAAAAACAGGCTATGGGACAACTAAGATACTTGGTTTCAATTCCACTATGGGATGATTGGAAGCTCATCCTGTACGGCGAATATCTTACTTGTGATTTGTTTCAATTCCACTATGGGATGATTGGAAGACTAATGATGATGGAACGATAACTGTATATCGTATGTTTCAATTCCACTATGGGATGATTGGAAGAAAATCACAAAAAAGAGTAAAACAACTTCTGTATGCGGTTTCAATTCCACTATGGGATGATTGGAAGACATTTCTAGTTAATGAGCTGTACAAGGGCTCTGACGTTTCAATTCCACTATGGGATGATTGGAAGTGGGAGTAAAAGAGGTTTCGGTTGAGGTTTACGATGGTTTCAATTCCACTATGGGATGATTGGAAGAAGATCAAAAACTTTTAGCGGAGTGGCAAAAGCTAGTTTCAATTCCACTATGGGATGATTGGAAGTCACCACCACACCCGTTGGGCTCTCAGGGGAGATGGTTTCAATTCCACTATGGGATGATTGGAAGGCAGCCAAGCGAAAACCAATGCCATGAGCGCATTTGTTTCAATTCCACTATGGGATGATTGGAAGGAATGAGCCCCTGCCGTGAAGCACGACGCTTTGTGCGTTTCAATTCCACTATGGGATGATTGGAAGAGCTGGAGGATGAGCTTACCGAGTACGACATCATGCGTTTCAATTCCACTATGGGATGATTGGAAGTAAAAAGGTCAATTTATTTACAAAATAAATACACCGGTTTCAATTCCACTATGGGATGATTGGAAGTCAGGTTTGCCTTCAAAAAACAGCTGAATCCTGTGTTTCAATTCCACTATGGGATGATTGGAAGTCTAATGCCCGATTTAGTTATAGTAGTTCCAAAATCGTTTCAATTCCACTATGGGATGATTGGAAGATTATTATCTCTAAAATTAGAGGAGCGAATATCATGGTTTCAATTCCACTATGGGATGATTGGAAGTTCCCTACTGTAGCTCATTACATTTTTCCCTGTTTTGTTTCAATTCCACTATGGGATGATTGGAAGAATTTAGAAATTATGCTTTTGCGGTACATAACTGTGTTTCAATTCCACTATGGGATGATTGGAAGTCAGCTCCCTGAGCATCATCTCCATACTTATCACAAGTTTCAATTCCACTATGGGATGATTGGAAGTGCTGATGACGCAGCGAACCAGCGCCCCCCAAAAAAGTTTCAATTCCACTATGGGATGATTGGAAGAGCGGAAAGCCCGGCGCAACATGTTTGACGTGGTTGTTTCAATTCCACTATGGGATGATTGGAAGAATGTAGATTGGCCTCAAGCACCTGCTCGGGCTTAAGTTTCAATTCCACTATGGGATGATTGGAAGCCTTGGCGGCTGCGGTCATTGCTAGTTTATACTGTTGTTTCAATTCCACTATGGGATGATTGGAAGAATTTAGAAATTATGCTTTTGCGGTACATAACTGTGTTTCAATTCCACTATGGGATGATTGGAAGCTCGTTGTTATCGAAGTTGGAATATGGCGCCCGTTGTTTCAATTCCACTATGGGATGATTGGAAGACCCTTAGTCTTTTTGAGGGTTTAACCGAACATATGTTTCAATTCCACTATGGGATGATTGGAAGAGAGCGCCGACGAGATTGTGGACGCCTTTACCCTTAGTTTCAATTCCACTATGGGATGATTGGAAGTTTGCGAACCTCTTCGATAAGTTTGTTTTTTTCCTGTTTCAATTCCACTATGGGATGATTGGAAGGCGCTAGCAGCTAATTCATTCACATAAGCAATAATGTTTCAATTCCACTATGGGATGATTGGAAGTTGAGCCACCCACACCGCCAATTATTATAACCGAAGTTTCAATTCCACTATGGGATGATTGGAAGCCGATGCGCTTGAGCGCTACCTGCGCCCATTTCTGTTTCAATTCCACTATGGGATGATTGGAAGTGATTGGTGCAATATATCCATTCATCATTTAGAATGTTTCAATTCCACTATGGGATGATTGGAAGTTTAACCCAATTAGCAAAGTAATGATGTTGTTTGTAGTTTCAATTCCACTATGGGATGATTGGAAGTCCATCTCGGCCCATCGGCTAAACATAGCCTCAAGGGTTTCAATTCCACTATGGGATGATTGGAAGCACTAGCGCGGTACGTTTGATTAACAACACTATCGAGTTTCAATTCCACTATGGGATGATTGGAAGCTTTGCGAACCTCTTCGATAAGTTTGTTTTTTTCCTGTTTCAATTCCACTATGGGATGATTGGAAGTGCTAGCGATATAGAACCAGCAATCTCTTAAGTTGTTTCAATTCCACTATGGGATGATTGGAAGAGCTTGCCCATCGCACTTTATGTAGGTATGGGGCTGTTTCAATTCCACTATGGGATGATTGGAAGTTTCTCAGCCCTTTCAAAAAGGGTCTTATTTCCTTTGTTTCAATTCCACTATGGGATGATTGGAAGTGAGCCGTACACCTTCACCTGACCGTTACCATCGGGTTTCAATTCCACTATGGGATGATTGGAAGAGGCTCATTGAATGGCTCATGGAGTATCATTATTTGTTTCAATTCCACTATGGGATGATTGGAAGCGATCAAGCTGGGATGAACGCCCATCGCGTAGGATGTTTCAATTCCACTATGGGATGATTGGAAGAAACTACCGAATTGCCAAGTGTGGTTTAAGCGAAGTTTCAATTCCACTATGGGATGATTGGAAGTTTAGGGTGGGGCATAGCCCTCATCAGCTTATCGCCGTTTCAATTCCACTATGGGATGATTGGAAGGAGATAGCCAAAGGCTATCCGTCTTAATGTCTTAATAGTTTCAATTCCACTATGGGATGATTGGAAGATTGCAGGAACGTAGGGTAAGCAAGAATATTTATAGGTTTCAATTCCACTATGGGATGATTGGAAGTACAGAAAAAAGTTTACTTCACCTTTATGATATAAAGTTTCAATTCCACTATGGGATGATTGGAAGCTTTAAAAATGTTATCATCGGTAATTTTTTCACCGGTTTCAATTCCACTATGGGATGATTGGAAGGGTGACGGGTAATAAGCTGGAGGTCAGCCCATTCTTGTTTCAATTCCACTATGGGATGATTGGAAGACAAATAGCCTTATGGAAAAGCAGATGGTAGTTGCCAGTTTCAATTCCACTATGGGATGATTGGAAGTGGACGACACAGCGCAGGATGCTGTTCGATATGATGTTTCAATTCCACTATGGGATGATTGGAAGGATACTCAACTTTTAGAAACAGGAGCTCATATAGATGGTTTCAATTCCACTATGGGATGATTGGAAGTGATGGAGCGGAAATGTTATCAATTAGATAAACCATGTTTCAATTCCACTATGGGATGATTGGAAGGAAGAAAATCTAAACCTATGAGAACATACGTATTTGGTTTCAATTCCACTATGGGATGATTGGAAGTCATACGTTCTACTGTTTTTGTTTGGTTAGAAATTGTTTCAATTCCACTATGGGATGATTGGAAGCGTTCCTATACTGGGCAAGTGCAGCCTGTTGGTGTTGTTTCAATTCCACTATGGGATGATTGGAAGTATGGTGCCTCCTACCTTATCTAACTTCAACGATGTTTCAATTCCACTATGGGATGATTGGAAGAGCCACCCACCGTAGTGGAGGATATTGATACCGTGGTTTCAATTCCACTATGGGATGATTGGAAGGGTCAACGTAATCTCTTTGGTGAGCACCCGTTATTAGTTTCAATTCCACTATGGGATGATTGGAAGTAAGCTTCCAAAAGGCTTGAGAAAATTGTTTGATTAGTTTCAATTCCACTATGGGATGATTGGAAGAGCCTGACGGACATAGCTATATCATCAATGAGTATGTTTCAATTCCACTATGGGATGATTGGAAGTACAATAGTTGATGTTTCAATATACAACGGAAATGAGTTTCAATTCCACTATGGGATGATTGGAAGGAAATTTTTGAATTGGGAGCCAGAGGATTCATTAGTTTCAATTCCACTATGGGATGATTGGAAGTAAATCTTACGTATAATGGGTCGAACCTTAACCTGTTTCAATTCCACTATGGGATGATTGGAAGCTAGTATCTGAGGGTATAGAAATTTTTGCTATACCGTTTCAATTCCACTATGGGATGATTGGAAGTTTCAATCGCGATTGTCCGAAGATCAGTAACATTCGTTTCAATTCCACTATGGGATGATTGGAAGAATAGGACGTGCACATCAAATGTTACACCCTGCTGGGTTTCAATTCCACTATGGGATGATTGGAAGTGCTCTATACGCGCGCGGTTGTAGCGTGGTTTGGCAAGTTTCAATTCCACTATGGGATGATTGGAAGAACTGGCGAAATTCGCAAGGTGCGAACCGAAATGAGTTTCAATTCCACTATGGGATGATTGGAAGAAGGTAGAAAAACAGCATAGAAAGAATTTTTTGTTTGTTTCAATTCCACTATGGGATGATTGGAAGGCTAAAACAACAAAGCCCAATCGACATATCATTACGTTTCAATTCCACTATGGGATGATTGGAAGGGTTGGGGCGCAGTGCTTCGATGGGAAGTAATTGAGGTTTCAATTCCACTATGGGATGATTGGAAGCCAGTGTCACTACTAATCAATTATTTTAAGGGTAGTTTCAATTCCACTATGGGATGATTGGAAGGTTATAGTCGAAAGCAATGCAAAGTGGAAGATTTTGTTTCAATTCCACTATGGGATGATTGGAAGTAAATACCCTTTCAAACTATCAATTCGTTGCTTTGTTTCAATTCCACTATGGGATGATTGGAAGAATTGAAGTGAGTTTGCCCTACGCTCATAGAGCTAAGTTTCAATTCCACTATGGGATGATTGGAAGAATAAAGTTGCAGCATACTTGCTGAACCTTTTGTCAGTTTCAATTCCACTATGGGATGATTGGAAGAGGATAGGGATGGCAGGGCCACAGAGTAGTAACCAGTTTCAATTCCACTATGGGATGATTGGAAGTCCTTGCCGTTGGCAATGGCCCAGTTGTTGTACATCAGTTTCAATTCCACTATGGGATGATTGGAAGACTTGGAACTTACGCCAAACTCGCGCCCTACCCTCGTTTCAATTCCACTATGGGATGATTGGAAGAGGGCGAGGAGTACCGCAAGAACCGCTACTACTACCGTTTCAATTCCACTATGGGATGATTGGAAGGCTTCCAACGCTCGATGAGGTATTAGCCGAAGCAGTTTCAATTCCACTATGGGATGATTGGAAGTAAAATCGATTACTCAACCCTTAATCTTTAAATAAGTTTCAATTCCACTATGGGATGATTGGAAGTGCATCTCCACTATCAACAAAATTCAAAGGATTCTGTTTCAATTCCACTATGGGATGATTGGAAGGCCCTGCTCAATCAGCTTCTCAATCTCATTCTTCAGTTTCAATTCCACTATGGGATGATTGGAAGGATCAGCTGCTGGCTATCGTTGTGGAGCCTCGTCTGTTTCAATTCCACTATGGGATGATTGGAAGAAATGCTGTGAGATTTCGGCCTCCATCAGGGTGCTCGTTTCAATTCCACTATGGGATGATTGGAAGACCACACAGAAGCCAATCCTAGGTGTGCTAAGGTGTTTCAATTCCACTATGGGATGATTGGAAGGGGTATGCCGACAAAAGCAGTTCATAACAAATACGTTTCAATTCCACTATGGGATGATTGGAAGGCTTGCCCCGCGACCCTTCCTGATGTAGCAGTACTCGGGTTTCAATTCCACTATGGGATGATTGGAAGATAACATTGGGATTAGCCGAGATACAGGTTGGCGGTTTCAATTCCACTATGGGATGATTGGAAGAGAATCACCGAACGGCTGTATCACGCTGATACCTAGGTTTCAATTCCACTATGGGATGATTGGAAGTGTTGTACATGTAGCCAAACTCGTTGATTAGCACGGTTTCAATTCCACTATGGGATGATTGGAAGATTTTATCCTTCCCTTAAAGAATCGTATTTCCTTTGTTTCAATTCCACTATGGGATGATTGGAAGACCACGTGAACGAACAGGAAGTGGGGGTACTGCTTCAGTTTCAATTCCACTATGGGATGATTGGAAGGATATGAAAAACAGAAATTTAGATCATAAAGATGATGTTTCAATTCCACTATGGGATGATTGGAAGAAATTGTATCTTGCATGGTTTCGTCTGCTTTTTTCAGTTTCAATTCCACTATGGGATGATTGGAAGTTGAGACACCTGAAACCCCCCTAGCAGGGTTGAACATGTTTCAATTCCACTATGGGATGATTGGAAGGAAAAAACGGGCGGTAACAAGGGTTAAGGATTACTTGTTTCAATTCCACTATGGGATGATTGGAAGTCAAATCCATTCAATTACGATTTTAAGGTTAACAAAGTTTCAATTCCACTATGGGATGATTGGAAGTAAATCCTGAATTGCAGCCTGCGGAATGTTTGAAGGTTTCAATTCCACTATGGGATGATTGGAAGAATTATAATACATCCTTACTCCCGCCGCTAACCCGTTTCAATTCCACTATGGGATGATTGGAAGTTTGAGGCTTATAGTTGCGACTTACAAGAATGTAGGTTTCAATTCCACTATGGGATGATTGGAAGATCACGCCAAAATAATGCTAATTGAAAATTCTACTGTTTCAATTCCACTATGGGATGATTGGAAGAAAATATGTGCGCCCTACTCGACCTCAAGTTCTCGCGTTTCAATTCCACTATGGGATGATTGGAAGCAAAGTAGGTCGGTGATCTGTGACGGGAAGTATGCTGTTTCAATTCCACTATGGGATGATTGGAAGGCCTCCACAATTTTATTCGCGCCAACCCTGTCTAGTTTCAATTCCACTATGGGATGATTGGAAGCAAGGGGCGCGACGTGCTGACCTCAGCTGAGCAGCGTTTCAATTCCACTATGGGATGATTGGAAGTTCAAAATTTGACCCTAATGGAGAGGTAGTTGATGTTGTTTCAATTCCACTATGGGATGATTGGAAGTATTGCTGATACGGAGATGAATAATCTTTTCCAGGGTTTCAATTCCACTATGGGATGATTGGAAGCCTATCGAGCATCAGCCATAATGGTGGCGAAAAGAAGTTTCAATTCCACTATGGGATGATTGGAAGTGTGGACAAAAGCTATTGCTAAAGGTCCTATTGCCAGTTTCAATTCCACTATGGGATGATTGGAAGAATAAGCATCTGCTCGGCCTCGGCTGGGGTTAGGGGTTTCAATTCCACTATGGGATGATTGGAAGCGGCAATGTACTCGCCACCCTTAAAGTTATTCTCAAGTTTCAATTCCACTATGGGATGATTGGAAGCCGCTGGCGAAAGCCATATCGATTACTCCGACCTCTGTTTCAATTCCACTATGGGATGATTGGAAGGCTTTGTTGGCTCACGCTACGCCATATTTTTGCAAAGTTTCAATTCCACTATGGGATGATTGGAAGATGTGATATTCGATGTATGCCTTTTAACCTCTTGCGTTTCAATTCCACTATGGGATGATTGGAAGTTTTTGCGCCCAATTTTCTAGCCCTTGCCAATCGTGTTTCAATTCCACTATGGGATGATTGGAAGATTGCTCCCAATGCCGACTTTGGCGAACTATCGCAGTTTCAATTCCACTATGGGATGATTGGAAGTGCTAGGGCAAACGGGTCGTTACAGAACCAATGTGGTTTCAATTCCACTATGGGATGATTGGAAGCGGAAGAGGAGCTACAGGGTTGGAGTGAGAATTTAGCAGTTTCAATTCCACTATGGGATGATTGGAAGTGCAGAATAAGGAGATTGCTCCCAATGCCGACTTGTTTCAATTCCACTATGGGATGATTGGAAGAGTACAACCTAAACTTGGTGGTTGGAATCTTGGTGGGTTTCAATTCCACTATGGGATGATTGGAAGGAAGCCGAAGCAGCCAAAAAAGCCGCTGAAGATGTTTCAATTCCACTATGGGATGATTGGAAGAACGACACCCGTCGCTTTGCCAACGTTCACCCATGTTTCAATTCCACTATGGGATGATTGGAAGCGAGCAGAGATTATATCTACCCAAACGAAACGTTTGTGTTTCAATTCCACTATGGGATGATTGGAAGAAAATTATTGCTTGCATTGCCTGTATAACCTCCATGTTTCAATTCCACTATGGGATGATTGGAAGAAGGGCATCGAGTTTAGCCTTATCGGCTCGGTCGTGTTTCAATTCCACTATGGGATGATTGGAAGTCGGGCAAATCTGCCCTTAGCGTATATTTTACCTCGTTTCAATTCCACTATGGGATGATTGGAAGGGAGCAGATTTAGCCTTAAGATTTGAAGGTCTTTAGTTTCAATTCCACTATGGGATGATTGGAAGCAGCAGTAAGGAGGAGCAGTTTTACCGCATCCGCGTTTCAATTCCACTATGGGATGATTGGAAGCACCCTACGAGGCTGCATTTGGTGCTAAAAAATCGTGTTTCAATTCCACTATGGGATGATTGGAAGTTATCCTCTTATCTAGGATAAGGAACTTACCTGTGTTTCAATTCCACTATGGGATGATTGGAAGGCACTCTTTACATCGCCCATTCGGCCTTGTACCTGTTTCAATTCCACTATGGGATGATTGGAAGCTCAGCTCGATGGTTTATCCAAAGAAAACCTTGGAGTTTCAATTCCACTATGGGATGATTGGAAGAAAATCACGCTCAAAGTAGAAGTTGGTCATCTCACGTTTCAATTCCACTATGGGATGATTGGAAGGGTCGAGGGTTAACTTATCCCAAAATGACTCCATAGTTTCAATTCCACTATGGGATGATTGGAAGAATAGCGGGATCGGTGTTTTTATCCCACGCTATTTTGTTTCAATTCCACTATGGGATGATTGGAAGAGGTTACTTATGCCATCGATTAGACCGTGAGCGAGTTTCAATTCCACTATGGGATGATTGGAAGAAGCCTTTTTGCCATACAAACCAACCGTAAGCAAGTTTCAATTCCACTATGGGATGATTGGAAGATAATTGAAACGCAGCAGCTAGAGGGCGCAATGGTGTTTCAATTCCACTATGGGATGATTGGAAGGTTGAAGGGTTTAAATATTTTTTTGATAAAGGTCACGTTTCAATTCCACTATGGGATGATTGGAAGAAAGATGCCACATCATTCAATCAAGATATCAGCGGTGTTTCAATTCCACTATGGGATGATTGGAAGAAGAATAGAGGCAAAGAAAACCAACAAAGAATGGGTTTCAATTCCACTATGGGATGATTGGAAGGCCTATACGGTAGTAGTTATCTGTTTTGTTCTTTATTGTTTCAATTCCACTATGGGATGATTGGAAGATATAACAACGACAACGAAAAGGCTTATAGTTTTTCGTTTCAATTCCACTATGGGATGATTGGAAGCGTGAACAGCGGACTAAACGTTTTGGCGTTCGTCTGTTTCAATTCCACTATGGGATGATTGGAAGATTAGCTCGTTGTACCATTTGCCACGGGCAAATAGGTTTCAATTCCACTATGGGATGATTGGAAGAAAAACGCCCAATTCAACCATTAAATGTATAACCTGTTTCAATTCCACTATGGGATGATTGGAAGTTAAGGTGCCCGCTCAGGATCCGGGAACATACGTTGTTTCAATTCCACTATGGGATGATTGGAAGTTTGCGCAGAAAAGGCTCGAACTTGCAGAAGCCTTGTTTCAATTCCACTATGGGATGATTGGAAGTGATTTCGATATTCAGCAATACATCCTATCTGCTACGTTTCAATTCCACTATGGGATGATTGGAAGATGATGAATTTCGAGTTCTGGGTAGCCGATAATGTGTTTCAATTCCACTATGGGATGATTGGAAGCGCTACCCAACTTAATCAACCATCCATGTTACCGATGTTTCAATTCCACTATGGGATGATTGGAAGAATTAGGTAGCTAATCAAGTTTATAGGCTTTTCTGTGTTTCAATTCCACTATGGGATGATTGGAAGTCCCCACGCTCAGGTTTCGTAAATTCAGTATCTAAGTTTCAATTCCACTATGGGATGATTGGAAGAAATGAAACATGAAACTCGACAAAGTTTCTAAATCGTTTCAATTCCACTATGGGATGATTGGAAGAGGCAAGGGCGAGAATTTCTCAATCGATTACACCAGTTTCAATTCCACTATGGGATGATTGGAAGGGTGGATTATCTGAGGTTGGTTCGATTGATGTACTGTTTCAATTCCACTATGGGATGATTGGAAGCTCTCTACGCTACAATTCGGCCAGCATCCTTTGGGTTTCAATTCCACTATGGGATGATTGGAAGAATAGAACTGACGCTAAGATTACTGAATACATAAGTGTTTCAATTCCACTATGGGATGATTGGAAGAGCAGTAGGAGAGTAGCCGATTAGGAAACGCCCCTGTTTCAATTCCACTATGGGATGATTGGAAGCTAGCGAACAAACTCACTAAATCGTACATGTACGAACGTTTCAATTCCACTATGGGATGATTGGAAGTTCGCTTTTTTAGTTGTTATTGTTGGTTTATTTCTTGTTTCAATTCCACTATGGGATGATTGGAAGTAGCCTCGCCAAGCTTGACCCTGACGACCAACTCGCGTTTCAATTCCACTATGGGATGATTGGAAGGGGATTCAGCCTTTTGGTTGTTGATGTCGTTGTACTGTTTCAATTCCACTATGGGATGATTGGAAGTGCATCGAGGGAGAGCCAGCGTTCGGGTCTTTCGGGGTTTCAATTCCACTATGGGATGATTGGAAGTAATGGCTGCTACCTTGTCCTCGTTACCAATATACTGTTTCAATTCCACTATGGGATGATTGGAAGTCGCTGGGGTGTTCAAGTCACTACGCTTTGATAAGCGTTTCAATTCCACTATGGGATGATTGGAAGCCTAACACAATAACATTATGGAACAAAAAACACACGTTTCAATTCCACTATGGGATGATTGGAAGCATCAACGGCAAGAAGGTTTACGATGTTGTTGTGAAGTTTCAATTCCACTATGGGATGATTGGAAGATGCTCACCCCGACACACAAGGGTATGTAAGCGAAAGTTTCAATTCCACTATGGGATGATTGGAAGTTTCGCACAGATAGCGGAAACACTCCCGAATATTTCGTTTCAATTCCACTATGGGATGATTGGAAGATAGTGATAATACAACAGAAATTATAAAGTCAATGCGTTTCAATTCCACTATGGGATGATTGGAAGAGTGTAAAGATTGTAAACCATTTTACAACTTAAATTAGTTTCAATTCCACTATGGGATGATTGGAAGAGTTAGGGAGTACATAAGGCAAAGGGAGTTACGAAGTTTCAATTCCACTATGGGATGATTGGAAGACATAGACAAGTTACCAACTGCCAACGTTATTGTTGTTTCAATTCCACTATGGGATGATTGGAAGACGTCAAGGTTGGCGACAAGGATATGCTTGTACATGTTTCAATTCCACTATGGGATGATTGGAAGCTGAAGACCCTGTCTGCATAGAGCTTTTGATGTACTGTTTCAATTCCACTATGGGATGATTGGAAGAGCGAGGCGGTTGAAACGCTAAGGCAGCACAACGAAGTTTCAATTCCACTATGGGATGATTGGAAGAGCGTGTTCTACAAATTCAAGTCCATACTTATAAGGGTTTCAATTCCACTATGGGATGATTGGAAGTTATTAGGGTATCTATAATTATCTCCGATTTTATGGTTTCAATTCCACTATGGGATGATTGGAAGCAGAGGCTAAAAGTAATGCATCATTTGGTGACTTGCGTTTCAATTCCACTATGGGATGATTGGAAGCTAACCGCTTGGGGGATGAACCCTTTGGCGCAAAGTTTCAATTCCACTATGGGATGATTGGAAGACTGCCCGCCACGGCCTTGTACTGTTCCATTTTTGTTTCAATTCCACTATGGGATGATTGGAAGCCTATCGACCAGTTATCAAATACAGTTCCCTCCGCAGTTTCAATTCCACTATGGGATGATTGGAAGTTAGTACCCTCTACTTTTATATCCGTGATTTCAGTGTTTCAATTCCACTATGGGATGATTGGAAGAACCACAGCGGATAATGTATCTGAACCCGTCACGCGTTTCAATTCCACTATGGGATGATTGGAAGGCCACGAGGTTCATAAATAATGTTCGCCATCGTAAGTTTCAATTCCACTATGGGATGATTGGAAGCTAGACAAAACCTATGCAGGGAGCGGCCTAATTATGTTTCAATTCCACTATGGGATGATTGGAAGTAGCGCAGAGCCTCGGCTTATATCCGAACTTAGCCGAAGTTTCAATTCCACTATGGGATGATTGGAAGCACACCCCGATAACGTTACCACTCTACTAACTCTTGTTTCAATTCCACTATGGGATGATTGGAAGGTTTAGTCAATAGCCAAATGACAACAAATGATATAAGTTTCAATTCCACTATGGGATGATTGGAAGATTTAGGGCAAAAGCAGCATTTGAGTTCTACAGCGTTTCAATTCCACTATGGGATGATTGGAAGGGTGATCGGAGCGGCCAACGTGGCCACGCACCAAGGTTTCAATTCCACTATGGGATGATTGGAAGCTATCTCGGTTTTGTTTACGGTAAACTTGTCGCTAGTTTCAATTCCACTATGGGATGATTGGAAGGGCCGAACGAACCGCAGCCAATAGCCAACAGCCAAGTTTCAATTCCACTATGGGATGATTGGAAGCTGCACGGCATTGTGCAAATTGCTATGGCCGAGGTAGTTTCAATTCCACTATGGGATGATTGGAAGCTTTTTAAGTTCTGCTTGAATTTGCCTTTGCGCAGTTTCAATTCCACTATGGGATGATTGGAAGTGGGCCAGCGTTACGCTGGTAAGTACGATGTTATGTTTCAATTCCACTATGGGATGATTGGAAGCGCTGTGTAGTTGTCTGCATGTTGCAGTCCTTTCAGTTTCAATTCCACTATGGGATGATTGGAAGGCTATTGGGCTTAGCCCGTGAAAGTCATCCCATTTTGTTTCAATTCCACTATGGGATGATTGGAAGTTTGCTTATTCATCAGCATTTTATTGTTGTACGTGCGTTTCAATTCCACTATGGGATGATTGGAAGTCTGCTCCGCCGTTAGGGTCACCAGGGTGCTGCATAGTTTCAATTCCACTATGGGATGATTGGAAGTCACGCCTCCCGCCTTATTTACCTGCGTTTTAATGCGTTTCAATTCCACTATGGGATGATTGGAAGCAGTAGGAGTTATCCCAGCGGCAATAGTGAAATCGTCGTTTCAATTCCACTATGGGATGATTGGAAGGGTGTGCCAATTTACGAACACGCTAATTTGACCGCGTTTCAATTCCACTATGGGATGATTGGAAGAGCCATCAGCCTGCGACTTTCCCACCATATACCCTAGTTTCAATTCCACTATGGGATGATTGGAAGGCCGCCTTGCTTCTAAATCGCTTGTGCGACATTGGTTTCAATTCCACTATGGGATGATTGGAAGTTATTGGCTACACACCTTGTTAGCGTTTAGTATGAGGTTTCAATTCCACTATGGGATGATTGGAAGCGTGGTGCTTAAAGTGTCGTATGTTACGTATATTTTGTTTCAATTCCACTATGGGATGATTGGAAGTCGTTACCCAGATGATTAACGGTTATTTCAACCCAAGTTTCAATTCCACTATGGGATGATTGGAAGAACTAAAGCGTCTCCTTTCAACGCTTTTAGTTCGTGTTTCAATTCCACTATGGGATGATTGGAAGAGCCGAGCTACAACGATAGCCAGAACGGAAGTGATGTTTCAATTCCACTATGGGATGATTGGAAGGTACGAAAGGAACTTGAAGGAGTGGAAAGGATTTGAGAGTTTCAATTCCACTATGGGATGATTGGAAGCGATATGAACGCACCTCTTCTCCTCCCTTCTATTGTTTCAATTCCACTATGGGATGATTGGAAGAAGGTTAAAAAGGTAGGTGCTTACATTAAGATCACCGTTTCAATTCCACTATGGGATGATTGGAAGTACTGGAGGGGTTGCCCCTTACCAAATTCCTCCGCAGTTTCAATTCCACTATGGGATGATTGGAAGCGTGAGTTGAAATATAGTCATCTCATACGAATAAAGTTTCAATTCCACTATGGGATGATTGGAAGTATTGGCAAAAGAATATGGGAGGAGATTTTGCTGAGTTTCAATTCCACTATGGGATGATTGGAAGCCAAAAGATTTTGAATAACATAACGCCTTTTGAATAGTTTCAATTCCACTATGGGATGATTGGAAGCGTGTTGCAAGTAATTACAGGCGGTGAGGTTAGAACGTTTCAATTCCACTATGGGATGATTGGAAGTAACATCGTGATTGAGGCGTATAGTAGGAATTCGAGTTTCAATTCCACTATGGGATGATTGGAAGATGGGGCGGGTACGTGATGAGATACGATTGATTCGGTTTCAATTCCACTATGGGATGATTGGAAGGGAAGCGGCTAATATGAGCCTTGACGACTCAACCACGTTTCAATTCCACTATGGGATGATTGGAAGGGTGAACTCATTCCATCTCATCTCGTACAGCTCTGAAGTTTCAATTCCACTATGGGATGATTGGAAGAAATCGCTTGATGATTACAACAGGTGGAGCGAGGTTGTTTCAATTCCACTATGGGATGATTGGAAGTGAGATGGCTCAAAAGTTACTTCTTTCAGCTCCCCTGTTTCAATTCCACTATGGGATGATTGGAAGAGGCAAAGCAGACCAACTCGCAGAGCCGCCAAACCCTGTTTCAATTCCACTATGGGATGATTGGAAGCATGCGCTTTGCCCGATGTTAGCAACGAACCTTTTTGTTTCAATTCCACTATGGGATGATTGGAAGTCAACAGCCCTAAGCGCTGTTGCTGCCCATTGCTGGTTTCAATTCCACTATGGGATGATTGGAAGCAAAAACCTAAGTTATGATGGCACAATATGTAATAAGTTTCAATTCCACTATGGGATGATTGGAAGCTCATTAATTTTTTTTCCTTAATGAGTTTCAATATGTTTCAATTCCACTATGGGATGATTGGAAGAGCGTTCTTGATTGAGCAGGCTACCTTCCCATTGAGTTTCAATTCCACTATGGGATGATTGGAAGAAAACGCCCGAACTCGCACCAAACGATGGATGAGCGTTTCAATTCCACTATGGGATGATTGGAAGTATTGTACTGAATATAAATTCTTGTTTGGTTATTCTGTTTCAATTCCACTATGGGATGATTGGAAGACGAGAATGGCGAGTACATCATGCCGCTTCTCATCAGTTTCAATTCCACTATGGGATGATTGGAAGGACTATCCAGGTTATGCTCAGGGTGAACGTTATCTCGTTTCAATTCCACTATGGGATGATTGGAAGTAAGCGGCATTTCAAAGGCAATCCCGCAAAACGATGTTTCAATTCCACTATGGGATGATTGGAAGTGATTGCTGGTGGTGGAAGTGCAGTTGCCTACGCTGTTTCAATTCCACTATGGGATGATTGGAAGCGAATAAGGTGGCGGGGTTGCAGGATGATGTGATAAGTTTCAATTCCACTATGGGATGATTGGAAGTAACCGGGGGTTAGATGGTAACGATATTCTATACTTGTTTCAATTCCACTATGGGATGATTGGAAGCCCCGCATATCTCTAATTTTTCTGATTCTCTGAGTGTTTCAATTCCACTATGGGATGATTGGAAGATTATCGAAAAGTGCTGTATTTCACCGTTAACCTCGTTTCAATTCCACTATGGGATGATTGGAAGCGTTACTAAATAAATGCTATCATCAATCATTACTTGTTTCAATTCCACTATGGGATGATTGGAAGATTCTGCTCTGTAATCTTAATTAGTTCATTCATTTGTTTCAATTCCACTATGGGATGATTGGAAGCGAATCGGTTTGCATGTGTAAAACTAAAAATATAAGGTTTCAATTCCACTATGGGATGATTGGAAGAATTTCCTCCCATTTAACCATTTTTTTAGGGAGGATGTTTCAATTCCACTATGGGATGATTGGAAGTTTCCAATCCTAATTTCATTTACTTTAGGTATTTTGTTTCAATTCCACTATGGGATGATTGGAAGAACCTCAACCTCTTTTATCTTATATTCGATTTTAACGTTTCAATTCCACTATGGGATGATTGGAAGTGCCCCTTTTCAGCACCCTTAATGTTTAGCCCCATTGTTTCAATTCCACTATGGGATGATTGGAAGGGGTTTTCAAACTGGAAAAGTCCTTGATACACGATTGTTTCAATTCCACTATGGGATGATTGGAAGGGTCGCTTGCTGGCTTTTAGGTTTCATTCAGCGTGGTTTCAATTCCACTATGGGATGATTGGAAGTATAAACCCAAACTTTTCAAGCCATTCTTCGCTAATGTTTCAATTCCACTATGGGATGATTGGAAGAACCTCAATCTCCTTTATCTTATATTCGATTTTAACGTTTCAATTCCACTATGGGATGATTGGAAGTAAATAAGAGCGCAAAGAAAAACGGGGCATAACATGGTTTCAATTCCACTATGGGATGATTGGAAGGGTAAGCAAATTAGCCTAAATGAAGCCAAATCATAGTTTCAATTCCACTATGGGATGATTGGAAGCCCGAAACGCATAGGCGAGGCCATTGAGATACTTTGTTTCAATTCCACTATGGGATGATTGGAAGCTCATCTGGGGTTGTCTCTCCATCTTTTAGCGATGTTTCAATTCCACTATGGGATGATTGGAAGAACTTTCGAGGGATAGAACAAGGCCAAGGCCGACAAGTTTCAATTCCACTATGGGATGATTGGAAGTTGATACCGGGCAACCACCTTACCAAATTATCGAGGTTTCAATTCCACTATGGGATGATTGGAAGCATTTGTTAGTAAATGCGAATCATAAAACAGCAAAAGTTTCAATTCCACTATGGGATGATTGGAAGGAGAAAGGCAATAAGGAAGCATTAACCGAGTTAAAAGTTTCAATTCCACTATGGGATGATTGGAAGCGAACCAACTATGTTCTTACTAAATAAAGAGTTGTAAGTTTCAATTCCACTATGGGATGATTGGAAGAGTAATAAGAAGAACCTGTAGGTGTAAATAATTCTCGTTTCAATTCCACTATGGGATGATTGGAAGATACGCTGCCTATTCCATTCTGTGTAATTCACAGTTGTTTCAATTCCACTATGGGATGATTGGAAGTACTGTTGAGCTATAATCCTAGCAAGATGAACGCTGTTTCAATTCCACTATGGGATGATTGGAAGATCCAAGCGGTGCTGTGTGGCTTATTGGTCGCTTGCGTTTCAATTCCACTATGGGATGATTGGAAGGGGAGCTTCATACTTAGCAGGGCTAACAATTAGCATGTTTCAATTCCACTATGGGATGATTGGAAGTATTAACTGGGTAAAAAAGGATAACAGGGTAAATGGTTTCAATTCCACTATGGGATGATTGGAAGATTTTGAGAGGTGGGTGGTATCTTATGCCACCGTTGTTTCAATTCCACTATGGGATGATTGGAAGTCAACGTGGTGGTCGCCATAGCTATCATAATAGCAGGTTTCAATTCCACTATGGGATGATTGGAAGTCAGAAGAGGACCGGAACAGCTTGATGGCGGGATTGTTTCAATTCCACTATGGGATGATTGGAAGACCTCGCTCGTTATTCTCTGTAAAGGCTGTAACCGTGTTTCAATTCCACTATGGGATGATTGGAAGAACGATAAGAATGTTTTTACCCGCCTCTTTGCCTAGTTTCAATTCCACTATGGGATGATTGGAAGATCAGCGGCCAGCCGTAGTCCTACCCTGCGCCCTTTGTTTCAATTCCACTATGGGATGATTGGAAGACCACAGGGGTAGCGGTATTGTCGTACCTAAGCAGTTTCAATTCCACTATGGGATGATTGGAAGTGCCAAGGAGGATGGCAACACCCTTTACCTTATTGGTTTCAATTCCACTATGGGATGATTGGAAGGCCAAGTTTGTGGTAACTCAGGGCGGGAAGATCTTGTTTCAATTCCACTATGGGATGATTGGAAGAGCTTGCTCATTTCGAGCAGCGTGCCATATTTCGAGTTTCAATTCCACTATGGGATGATTGGAAGTGTCGAGCTTGCGGCGCAAGTAAGATATGTAGGTATGTTTCAATTCCACTATGGGATGATTGGAAGAGTAATTTATCGCTATCGGCCAAATTATTCAGCAGTTTCAATTCCACTATGGGATGATTGGAAGATTTATAATTTCCGTAAAATTGCTGTGCCTCAGCATGTTTCAATTCCACTATGGGATGATTGGAAGAAGTTCCCTAACTAAATTAACTCTTTCCCTACTGCGTTTCAATTCCACTATGGGATGATTGGAAGCCGTAAATTTATAAAAAAAAATAATTGATTTACAGCCTGTTCGTAAACTAAAAAAGTAAAAAACAATCATTTTTGGTTGTCGAACCCAAGTAATGGAATTACCCCTGGGGTTCGACAACTATTATATACCCTTAGTTTTCAGCACATCAAAGAACATTGTCGCTGCTCAGCTTAAAATAGCACGAATTTAATCATCCTGTTTTTGTTAGGTCGACAACCGTACAGCTTGTTAAAGCATTGTGTCTATGGAACTTCGCTCATGGCCTAACACCTCTTTCTCAAGCCATTTGCTCTCCCTGCTTGTAAAGAGGATCAGGCTGTCCTCATCATCCATAATTTCTTCGGCTCTATGCTTGAGCTCTTTAAGCTTCACCTCTGTTATCTCTCCCTCGAAAACCGAGTTCTGAATCCAATTCAAATACTTTCGACAAAGCTTTAGCATCTTTCCGGTACGCTTCTGGTTAACGTCGTAAACTAGTATGATGTACATTCCCTTCATTTTAACCCGGGCAGGTTTTGGAAACCTGTCCCGGTTAGTTAATTACTACCACCACATCTTAAAGGGCTTATACTCCTCTATGCCAAGCAAATGCTTACTCAGCTTGTAGCACTCTAACTTTACCAAGTGCTTGTAGCTCACATTCCGCTTTAGGGTGCGGTGCTGGATGGTCTCACTAAGCCTATCCTCAAAGGCTTTAATAAAAATCTTCTTCCCGCTCTCGTTAAGCAAGCACCTATTGAGCTGCTCGCTGAAATGCTTCTCCTGGAGCTCTCGCTTATTTATCACCTTAAAAATTACTCGGTCCACCAGTATTGGTTTAAATATCTCGGCAATGTCCAATGCCAGGGAGTATCTCCTTTCGCCAGGTGTATGTAAATACGAAATCGTTGGGTTTAGCTGGGTTTGATGAATTGCCCGAAGGCACTGGCTGTAGCACATCATGTTGCCAAACGAGATCAGCGCGTTAATAGGATTTTGTGGTGGTTGCTTGGTGCGTGCACCCATCTCAAAATCGTTTAGAATTTTGTTAACCCCCTGGTAGTAGCTCTGCCTGATGTTCCCCTCAATGCCCATGAGTTCATCAACCTTTTTACACTCAGGGATACCCACTTGGTACTGCTCAATCTGGTTTACTTCAAGCGAAAGGTCTTTGCCTCGGGTATCGTAGTAGCGCAGGTTCTTTAGCATGTTGTGCGATGCGCCTTCGATAAACTTTTGTGCTATGGCCATTCGCTTAGCTTTGTTGGAGAAGTAATAGACCTGCGACACGATCATCCTTCCAGCCAGCAGCCCATCCTTGGCCATGAATGATCCGGTGTAGTTCTCGTAGTAGTCGAAAAAGTGTGCGCAGATACCATTTTTACCAAGGAAGTTGTATAGCGCGCTATTGGCATCGAGCGACCCCAGCACGTACAAATCATCAACACCCTCAACGGGGATGTATCGGGGTTGCCCCTCCACGCCGTCTTCATCAACCGGGGTGAACTTTAGCGTATTGTCCTTGCGGCTAAGACGGCCAGGATTGAAGAGGTAGTAGGATTTTTTCATAGCGATTAATAATCCAAACCTGAAAGGTTTTATTATTTTATTCAATTATCAGATGATTAATAAAATCAAAATCAATTATCTGCCTATGCGTATCCACAAAATTGCCCCTCCCATCGAACCAACCCAGCACCTGATTCCGTTGCAACCTAGTGGGCTTGGCCGATACAATTGTACCGTACGACGACCAAGGGTAGTCCTTGTAGCTATCGGTAAACCCGTGGTGCACAGGATTTGAGTGGATATAAACCACCAGCTGGCGAAAGTAACGCTCGCTATCGACCAACTTACGACGGAATGGCCTTTCGAAGAGGGTTCCTTGGCGGCCTTGCTGTCTGTTTAAGGCCTTGGCATAGGCATTGAAAAGGTTTGAAAATCGCTTGGAGACCCAAAGGGAATAGCTTGCCTCCTTCTCTCTCCCCTCCAAACCTAACAGGTTTCCAAAACCTATCAGGTTTTCTCCTCCCACTACCTCCTCCGCCTCCTTAATGCGTACCAACAAATGAAAATGGTTGCCCAGCAAGCACCAAGCAAAGGTATCGGCAATGGGGTCGATGTGCTCATCGTATTTTCGCAGGAAATACTCATAGTTACCGGGGCTATAAAACAGGTTTATCCCATTCACTCCCTTGTTGTAAATGTGGTAGTAGTTACCTGGGATTAGGGGTTGGGTTGTGGACATGGTCTCCATTATTTACCCCTGACAGGGTTTAAAACCCTGTCAGGGGTGCTTATAATTACTCCTCTCCGCTCCAGCAGAAATCGAAGTAGGAGCAGTTCTTGCATTTCGACTTTTTCTCTTTAAGCGGACATTCCTCGGCTTTTGTTATAATTTCAATTTCGTTTTCAACGCTCACTATCTTTTCCCTATCCTCATTGGTCAATTTAACGATTTCGGTGTGTCTCATTGTAGGATAGTCGAGTTTACCAGTTACCCCCTCAATACCCCTTTGCTCCAGTCTCCAGATATAGAATTTAACTTGCCACTGGTGCGCCACCTCCAGCCTATCGGATTTTTTTGTCTCGTGAATTACTTTACCAAACGGGTCGTAAAAATCTATCTTCACCCCATCCACTTCAATCTCAGTAAATTTGCTAGCCCTATACTGGTAGGTATTTTCGTGTATCATCTTGCCCTCATACACCAAATCCGATGTATGCTCCATGCTTATCCCGTTGGCAAATAGCCAAAGCTTGCGATGGCATATCCAGTAGTAGGCGAAGTGGGTACCGGTGATGTTCATTTTTTGATGGTTGGTTGTTTCAGACCTGACAGGTTTTGGGGGTTAGAAAATTAATGCATCAAAATTTCTTTCCTCAACATCTAACTGCAAGCCCAACTCGTTGTTGTATTTGCGGTCGATGATGAAATATGTTTGTTCTTTGATTTCTTCTTTTTTAAGCAGTTGAAAAGCCATTACATCTCGGCGAATACCTTCTTTTGAAATTAAGGATGCAAACCGCCTTGTGGTTATGGCAACTTTCAATGATTCGGCTTTAATGAATTTATTTGCTTCCATAAGCTCTTGGTATTCTCCCTTCAAACTTGATGGAAGAACTTTAATTCCATCGAACTGCTTCTCAAATTCTTCTTCGCGATGCGGATAATAGATAAATGGTGAAAGGTTCTCCCGAACATCAGCACTTAAATGCGTATAAACCCGATCGAAATCTTCTTTTTCCTTTTCAGACCAATTGGGATAAACCTGATCGATATAGAATTGAAGTTCGTTCTCGGCAACGACGCCTGAGTTTTTGGATTGTATTGATCTGAGCGCATCCAATGTTCTTTTAATAACCTCCTCGTTTTTATAAATGTATTTATCCACGTCATTCCGTTCGGAGAAAACGATGCAGTCGCATGGGGGACGATATTTTCCGTTTACACGGTGGCGGTTTACGCGTCCAAAGCGTTGCAACAAGGCATCCAGTGGGGCTGGTTCAGTAAAGATTACATCGTAATCGATGTCCAAACTGACCTCAATGGCTTGCGTTCCTACCAAAAGTTTTACGTCGTCCGACATCAGTTCCGCTTCTTTCTTGTTGCGGTCCGTCCCATTAAAAGCACTGTGGAGCAACACTTTTTTTGAAGCTTCCAAACGGCTGTAGATATCCTGAGCTTGCCTAACAGTATTGCTTACTACCAATACTTTGTCTCCAGCATCTAACCTCTGTTGAATATCATCGATGTGCCCCGAAAGTAACCCGTCGACAACTTTGATGCGGTGACGCACAAACGATTGGTACAGATCGGCATCGGCACTGATTTCTGAATGATCGCCAATGGCATTGGTAAACTCTTTTTTCAGAAACGTTGGCAGAGTGGCTGTCATTAAACAGACCTTCACATTCAGGAATTGAGTGGCAAACTCGATCAATACTTTGATTTGCGCGGTTACTTCGGGATCGTAAGCATGGATTTCGTCGAAGATGAAGTAGCCGCCACTCATTTCGAAGATGCCTTTTTCAAAACCTTTCAATCCGAAAATCGACTTCAATAATTGGAATGGGGTCGCTACTTTTAGCGGCGGAACCAAAGCCCTGAAACTTTCTTTAAGTTCAAGCTTTAGTTTCTCGTTTTGCTTGCTGTACTTTTCTTCACCGAAACGGCTTTCGATGTATTCCGAAAGTTTGCCATGTACAACGCCCACAATTTCATTGTAGCCCTGCATCTTCTCATCAAGCCGTTCAAACATGGCATTTATGGAAGCCGTAAACGGCAGAATGTAAAAGGTTCGTCCTTGGCCGTTCTCTTTCATTTGTTTGTGCAACCACATCAACGATGCTTCAGTTTTGCCCGAACCCGTGGGAGCGGTAAGCACAATGTTTCCATTGATTTCTGCCGCCTTTTGTTGGTGGAAATACGGAGCCCATTTTGTTTCGTATAAGAAATTAAAATGTTTCTCTTCCAATACATTCACTTTGAAAATGCCGCCTGAAGCCAAATGGTCGCACTGTTTCAGCGCCCCTGTAGCCAAAAGCAGCTCCCTGAAATTGAGGTTGGTGGAGTTGACTGGTTTGCGCGTATAATTTTTTACCAATTCCATGGGCAAAACCAGCGGGTTTGGTTTTAACGAAATATGGTATTCTTTGAGGAACGACTGAATAAACTGGTTGTCAATTTTCTGTGTTTCTTCCTCCCAATCCAGCTTTCCTTCTTCTCCGTATGATAAAGAATCTTCGCCCGTTTTATATTCATGTTGAATATGGTCGAACAGAAAACTGAAATCTTTGTGATGTCCTGCAACAATGAGCTTTACGAGCAGTTTATCTTCTTCCAGTAAATCCAACCGATCGATAAAAGGAGTTGAAAACAGCTCGTGCCTTTGGTGATACCAATATCTAGGATTGCCTTCCAGCATTCTTTGAAATCCAGTGTGAGATTTTCCCAAATCGTGAAAAACAATGCCCAAACGGACTAGCTCCCAAAAATGGATTGAATCATTCACTGGCAATCGTCCAAATGCTTTTTTCAGCGATTCGTACACGCTCAGACATTCTTCGATGTGTTGCTTTAAGGTTATAGGAGGTTCCGATTTGGCCAGAACCTCCTTATTGTTGGTTGTCATACTTCAAACTTGTGAAGGTAAATGTCACTATCGAATTCTTCCAATTTAGACCTGAATCCGGTGATTTGCGAATTGACCGGATTGTTGTAGGAGATTACAGAGTACGGTTCGGTTCCCATATTTTTACGGGGAATGGTATTGCTGAAGAATTTGGGCAACGCCTGTATTTGCCCTGGCAAATAGTTTCCGTTGAACGGGATAACCTGGCCCGCAAATCGGGCATTGCTTACTTCTTGCAATTCTACTTCCTTAATGCTTTCGATTCCTGCCAAATCACCGCTACGTCCCAACAAAAGCTGGTATGCAGGTTGGCGAAAACAGGAAACCAATTCTTCGTCGGTTAAATAAAGGAACAACTGGCAATCGTAAAGAAATTCGCGTTGTATTACATTTGATTTCACTGTGTTGTCTGGATAATTCTTATCATTTGCTTTGATTTGATAGATTGTTTCCAAGTCAACGGTCTTGATTTTAAAATCGAAATAATAGCCCAACTCAATTTGTCTGTTTTCAATATACTTTCCCGATGCAGCGTTGATTAAGCCCATAACCGTACTCACTGGCGGAACTTCAAGCGTTGGTTGAAAACCCGAAATCAGGTTTGGATACCTAAAGCTTGAAGTCCACGAGTTTATTTTGATACGGTGTGCTTTCATTATTCTATTTGTCCATTCATTTGTTCGCAATACTGGTCGATGGCCTCATTTACCGACAATACTTTTACAGATGGAATTTCAGTCATTGTTTCCAGTGACTTCAATTCTGTTGCAATTTCATCCATAAAACCGCTTCGGCGACCAATGAATATACTTCCGTCGAAGGTGTCCTTGTAATCTTTCAACACTTCAACCAATCCTTCAAAATTGAAAACCACTTCCTCATCGCGTTGCCCTTTACTACCAACTATATGGCTGAATGGATGGTTTCCGGTTTTAGTTGTAGAAAGAATTATAAATTTTGGAGTCACATCGCCCATATTATTGGTTTGCATGGCTCCACCAGAAAGGGTTTTAAGTGCTTGAATGGTATCGTTAGCTCTTTTTATACGCACATCTTTAGCCAGACGAATCATTTTCTTTGGATTACCTTTTGCATCAGTTACAAAAGGATCATCTATTTGTTCTGCTCCATTTTTTATTGCTTCTTCCAAAAGAGAAATAGAAAGATTCTTATATCCAGTTCGATCATAATTTGAAAAAGTTCCAACCATTGAAAGATCTAAACTGAACATGCCTTTCATAATGGCGCAATATTCTTGTTTCTCATATGGAACTGCGTCGCCTTGTTGACGTGACATGCTCGACCAATTTTCTTCGGGACGGACACTTGCTGCCGAAATGATTGCTGAGTTTTTAAGTGGAGATACGCGGGTAACCGTTACATTGGTCATTTTGATATTTCCCTTTTTGTCCTTTACGGGTTCACCGTTTTCATCCAACTCTGCATCCTTCGCTGCACGCATGTAACCAAACACGTCGTCATCTGCGAACTTCAATGGGTTGGCATTGGTAAACGCAATTTTTCCGTCGCGAGTAATTGGGGATAACTCCCAGCCTTGATTCTTTTGCAAAGTTTCGCGCCACCAATAACGCCAGGCCTGACCTGATACATATACATAACTACGTCCGTTCTTACGGATTGATTTGGTTGCAATTGCATTGTCGTTGTTGCTTTGTGTATTTTTCCCTGCATTGTTCAATGCCACAACATCTACGTCGATCAAGACGAATCCCTGTGTTTTAATGTTTTTCATGATTTATTTGGTTTAATCGTTAATTACTTCTTTTTCAACTTCTGAATCCAATTCTACTTTAAGCTCTTCTGAGATTAAATCCCTTTCGTGAAGCTCCTGATAGATGGCGATCAGCAGAATATCCCTGATTTCAGCCCAATAAGAGCCATCGGGGAACAGATAGTTCACGTAGTCGTCTACTGTGACGATTGGATTTTCGTTCATAGCCACATAGTTTGCGGCCACTACGTCTTTTAAAATGAAGCGGCGCAATGCCGATGCATTTTTTGCACCGTCGAGTGCCTTAATGCGCTTTTTGATTTTGTCAGCATCTTCTTCCCTTACTAGGAAAGTGGCCAATTCTTTGATTTTAATAATGGTTTCTTTTTTCATACCTATAATGTTTTGTTGATAGATTGATACGATTTCAAAATTGAATGAATGCTTGCGTGACCAACGCAAAATTTCGGGTCGGATGTTTTCATCTATTAATAGTTTATTCAAAATGCGGTTAAACCATTGTTTGTAGTCATCGAAGTCGATAACCTCAGTTTCCTTTGATTTAACCAATTCAAACTTTCCAGATTGGAGATTGTATTTAGCTCCCTTGTGTTGTCCATCGTAGTAGTGTGAACGTACAAACTTTTGCCAATCCTCTTTAAAACGGGGTTGCAAACACGTTCTGTAGAATAAGAAGACTTTCGCTGGAAGTTGATACAATTGTATCTCGGGGCTAGCCCCAAAATTTGTGAAGTGATACAATGTCAAAGAGGGAAGGATATTGCCTTCACAGAATTTCGCTAATCGGGAGAGGGCAGAGTCCACGAAATCAAAAATTGCATTGGCGGGCTTGTTGTAGTCCGATTTCGCAACTCCTTCTGAAAGGCCAACCCCAATTTCATGAAGGTTTCTTTCAATGGTCATTCGCACAAACATTCTGCTTAGTGTCTCATTACTGCTTTGTATCAAGCTAATCTTTCCTTGTAATTGCTGGCAGGCAAAAGGGACAAAGTGAATCCTTATGAGTGCTTCTTTTGAAAGTGAAATTCCTTTCTGAAAAAAATGGTGAAAGTTTATAAGTTTACCAGAGCCAGTCATTACAGAATTATTTCTTCCAGCGAAAAACAGTTTTGTTTCACGGCCTGTGATTCGGCAATAACCAAATTCTAATGATTCACCTCCATCAACTAAGCCCTTGAAGTACTTTTTCGTTTCTTCAATTTTTTTATTCCCTTTAAAAGCGTTGTTTGTGATTTTTGAATTGAGAAAAAAAGCATCAAGTTTTCCACCCCATTTCTCAACGTAGATCTTAGTAATGTAGTCAATCAGTTCAAGTATATCCTTTTCGGGGAATATCTCCAAAAGGTATTCAATGGCAAAACCGCCTGCATCGGCAAACGGGTCGCCCGTTGGGCGAATTAGCCAGTCGTAATCAATTGATTTTATTTCCTTTTTCATAATTTGAACAAAAGTTATAAATTTAAAAATACATATATTATTCCAATATTATAGGTTGGTTAAATAACAATTACAAAAATCATTATATTTACCTTATAATTCCCAATTGGTATTGAAAAATATTATATGTTGGTTACAATCAACTTAATCATCCCAACTTGGAATTTACCCCTAACCTCCAAACCTGACAGGTTTTGGAAACCTGTCAGGTTTTAACCACCCCCACGCATCCAAACCCCATGCTGTTCTTCTCGCCAAACCCTGCCTCATAGCCGATTTTCAGGAGTTCAATGGGGGCTGTTAGCGCAAAGCGATAGGTGTAGCCAATTACTTTAGTTTGCTGAGGGGTGCCAGCCTTTATGGTTATCCCTCGCTTTCGGTGTTCGCCTAGTAGCTCAAATATTGGCTCATGGGCAGCACTTTGTGGAAACTCTTTGCTATAGAACGCCAAATATTTTTGGCAAAGGTTTTTGTGCAGGGCTTGTCCCATTCGGGAGTCGGAGGGCTCGATAAATTGGGGTTTGCCCTCATCGTTTTTAATAGCAACAGCAAGTGGTGAGAGGGTTTCAAAAACCATATTATTTGTGAATACTGGGTTAGGAATCAGCTCAATGGCATTCACTCTAAACTTAACCCTGCTTTTGCTATCGCCAAGCACAAACTGCTGCTCGGCAAACACACCTTTTATAAACTCCTCCGTCGATTTCTCAGGTAAAAAACTTAGCTGCAAACTAATAATAGGGTCATTGATCTGAATTCTATCACCCATTATTTTCTTTTTCACAACTTCAAAATGTGAGAAGGTGAAAAGTCGAAACTGTTTGCTACCCTGAGCAAAGCCATTGGTGTGTAACCAGCTTGCGTACTCCTTGTTACCCTTCTCCAAGGTTTTATAAATCCACCCTGCCACCTCGTACTGATAGTTTATGGGCAGAATTCGGTTCTGGGCCTCGGCAACTTCAAGATTAATTTTAAATCGCATTTTTCTTTTTTTCCACCCCTAACAAGGTTTGAAACCCTAACAGGGTAATTATACATCAATCGCCCTTATACGTTGAACTCCACCCCAGCACCTTACGGATACGCTGCGATGGATTAAACTTAAAAGCCACTCCGTTACGTCGCGCTTCGCAGTAAAAGCCACCCAACCCAGTTATGGTTACCCCAGCTCCTGTTTTAAAAACATCGATAAGCGATTCGGTATAGGCATCAACCCATGCGGCTGCCTCTTTTTCGGTTGTACCCATCCGTTTTGCTAGCATCGCTTCAAATTCTTTCTTCGTTTTTGGCATTTTTCTTTTCCTTTTTTTCACCCCTGACAGGGTTTGTAACCCTGTCAGGGGTAATTTATCTTAAGGTTATCTACTCCTCCATCTTCCTGCCCTCACCAATACGTACCTTGCTGGTTTCAAGAGCCTTTAGGGCTATGTCCTTAACTCCGGCATCGGCGGCGGCAGCCTTAGTGGCCAGCTCCTTAATGGTAGCTTCCATATCCTTAATTTTGTCCTTTAGGTTGGCAATAATCTGGTTGTTGAGCTTTAGTTCCCCCTCAAGCTGCTTGGCGCTGAGCTGTTTCTCGAACTCATGCTGCGTGGTTAGCTTTTGGGTAACAACCTCCTGGGCTTGCTTAACGGCCTGTTCAAGTTCATGAGGGAAGGAGGCCACCTGCTTACGCAGCTCCGCAAGCTCAGCTTCAGCCGCTGCAATAGCAGCTTCGCGCTGGGTAAGTTCACGCTCTTTGGCTTCACGCTTTTCGTTGTAGGCATCAGTCTCCT